>LFIK01004835.1_pt1 | contig 10867 bp, 11 predicted proteins | sample 643401 | NCBI WGS metagenome assembly LFIK01 (sample SAMN03777447, study PRJNA286221) | soda lake metagenome | biome: soda lake; feature: Kulunda steppe; material: water; isolation source: sample T5-Br brine of Lake Tanatar-5 | place: Russia: Kulunda steppe | collected 2010-07
CGATCGAGCAGGACGCCGACATCGTCGGCTTCATCTACCGCGACGAGGTCTACGACAACGAGTCGCCCGACAAGGGCACCGCGGAGCTCATCATCGCCAAGCACCGCAACGGTGCCGTCGGCAAGGTGCAGCTCGCCTTCCTCGCCCACTACGCGAAGTTCGCGAACCTCTCGCGTCGCCCGGCCGGCTCCGGCCAGCCGGGTGCGCCGGTGCCGGCGGCCGCTCCCGCCGGCGACGGCTGGGACGGTGGCGGCAGCCCCGTCTGACCCTCGCGCAGGCACCCTGCTCCGCTACGGTGCTGCGACGTCCCGCGCACGGCGCGCCGGGACGCAGCGCGAGGGGCGGGGGACGGCGATGCCGACCTGGCACACGGGCAGGCTCCTCGTCGCGATGCCTGTGCTCGACGACCCGGCCTTCAACCGCTCCGTCGTCCTGCTCATCGACCACGACGAGGACGGCGCGCTCGGCGTCGTGCTCAACCGTGCGTCCGAGGTCCCGGTCACCGAGGCGACCGACGCGCTCATCGACCTCATCCCCGCACCGGGCGTGCTGTTCGGCGGCGGCCCGGTCGAGCCGGACGCGCTCGTCGCGATCGGCCGCGCCCACGACGACGCGGTGCGCACCGACACGACGTTCGTCGAGGGGCTGCGGCTCGTCGACCTCGACCAGGACCCCGTCATCGCAGGCGTCGAGCTGACGCAGGTGCGGCTCTTCGCCGGCTACGCGGGCTGGGCGCCCGGCCAGCTCGAGCACGAGGTGTGGCACGGCGCGTGGGCGGTCGTCGACAGCGAGCCGTCCGACGTGTTCACCGAGCGTCCCGAGACGCTGTGGCGCGATGTGCTCGCGCGCCAGCCCGGGCGGCTCCGTCTGCTCGCCGACTTCCCTGCGGACGCCGCGCTGAACTGACGATCAGCGTTCGCAGAGGAACGGGTCGTCGCCGTTCTCACCGTGGTACGCGTAGCGCACGCCGGCGACCTCGAGCGTCAGCAGGTAGCCGGGCACCAGCGCCTGCGTGTACATCATGCCGGGCTCCGGGCAGCCGAGCGACCCGTCGGACCAGGTGACGCGCAGCGCCTCGGCGACCGCGACCTCCTCCTCGGGCACGTCGAAGCGCGCCGCGGCGTCCGCGATCGCCGCCTCGATCTCGCCCGGGATGCCGTCGAGCGACAGGAGCGACGCCTCGACCGCACCGTCGGGCGGCGTCGGCCCGTCGGACGCGGGCGCGTCGTCGGCACCGCCGCAGGCGGAGAGGACGAGTGCGGCGCAGGCGACGACGAGCACGCGGCGGACGTCGTGGGAGGACGGGGAGCGGTGTGGGAGCGTCATGGACCGAGCGTACGCTCGTCGCTCGCAGGTGGCCAGAGGCGAGGGGACGACGGTGACCGACGACTCCTGGACGTTCCTGCTCGTCGGCTCGTTCGCCGCGATGGGTGCCGCGATGGCGCTCGGCACGGCCGCGGCGCTCTGGCGTCACCACCGGACCGGCACCATGCCGGGCTCCGACGAGCCCGTCGAGCTGAGCCCCCGTCGCCTGACCGTGCTGCGCCTGCGCGTCGTCGTCGGTCTCGTGCTGACCGCGATGGGCGTCGAGGCGCTGCGCCGGGCCGGGATCCTCTGATCCGCGGCGGTTAGCCTCCCTGCCGGGAGCAATCCGTCGTCGGACCACCGGGAGGGTCGCGTCATGCAGCTGCACCGCAGCATCTTCGAGCCGGAGCACGAGCAGTTCCGCGAGGTCGTCGCGCGCTTCGCGAAGGCGGAGATCGCGCCGCACCATCTCGACTGGGAGCGCGAGGGCATCGTCCCGCGCGAGATCTGGCTGCGGATGGGCGAGCTCGGGCTGCTGTGCACCGACGTGCCGGAGGAGTACGGCGGTGGCGGCATGCCCGACTTCCGCTACAACCTGGTGATCACCGAGGAGCTGATGCGCGTCGGCGCGTCGGGGCTCGGCACGATCCTGCACAACGACACGATCGTCCCGTACTTCCTCAAGTACGCGACCGACGAGCAGAAGCAGCGCTTCCTGCCCGGCATGGCGCGCGGGGAGCTCATCACCGCGATCGCGATGACCGAGCCCGGCGCGGGCTCGGACCTCGCGAGCATGCGCACCACCGCGGTGAAGCAGCCCGACGGCAGCTACCTGCTCAACGGCACGAAGACGTTCATCACGAACGGCATCCACTCCGACGTCATCATCGTGTGTGCGAAGACGGACCCGACGGCGAAGCACTCCGGCATCAGCCTGCTGCTCGTCGAGCGCGACATGCCCGGCTTCAGCCGCGGCCGCAAGCTCGAGAAGGTCGGCATGCACGCGCAGGACACGGCCGAGCTGATCTTCGAGGACGTCGTCGTCCCCGCCGAGAACCTGCTCGGCGAGGAGGGCGGCGGCTTCCGCCACCTGATGGAGGCGCTGCCGCAGGAGCGGCTGTCGATCGCCGTGTCCGCGATCGCCGGCGCGGTCGCCGCGTTCGACCTCACCCTCACCTACGTGAAGGAGCGCGAGGCGTTCGGCAAGCCCATCGGCTCGTTCCAGAACTCACGGTTCATGATGGCCGAGATGGCGACGCGCATCCAGGCCGGGCAGGCGTTCGCCGACCAGTGCGTCGAGCTGCTCAACGAGGGCCGCCTGACCGCCGAGCACGCTGCGATGGCGAAGTGGTTCCTCACCGACCTGCAGGGCGACGTGCTCGACGCGTGCGTGCAGCTGCACGGCGGGTACGGCTACATGCGCGAGTACGAGGTCGCGCGCTGGTGGACCGACGCCCGGGTGCAGCGCATCTACGGCGGGACGAACGAGATCATGAAGGAGATCATCGGGCGCTCCCTCGGCCTCTGATCCGGACCCGTATCGATCCGGACCCGTGACGATCCGGGCCCAGGCGGCGGAATACGCGCCGGCGCTCCGGCGTTCCCCTCCCTACGGACCACGACCACCCCGACCCGCACCGCGAACGGAGCACCGCATGGCCACCGTCGACCTGACCGCGACCGACTTCACCTCCACCATCGAGGACAACGGCATCGTCCTCGTCGACTTCTGGGCCGACTGGTGCGGCCCGTGCAAGATGTTCGCGCCGTGGTACGAGGAGGTGTCGCAGGGCCACGAGGACGTCGTCTTCGCCAAGGTCGACACCGAGGCCGAGCAGGCGCTCGCCGGATCGTTCGGCATCCGTTCGATCCCGACGCTCATGGCGTTCCGCGACGGCATCCTCCTCTACAAGGAGGCGGGTGCGCTCCCGAAGGAGGCGCTCGAGCAGCTCGTCGGCCAGGTCAAGGCGCTCGACATGGACGACGTGCGTCGTCAGGTCGCCGAGGCCGAGGCGGCCGCGGGAGGCTCACAGCCCGGCGCGTAGGATCCCGGCTGCCGAGGGCCCCACACCTCGCGCAGGAGTCGGTGCTGCCATGCCGCAGGTCCAGGACGAGAAGCTCGAGCCGGTCTACGACCGCGTCATCCGCCGCAACCCGGGCGAGCCGGAGTTCCACCAGGCCGTCCGCGAGGTGCTCTGGTCGATCGGTCCGGTGCTCGCGAAGCATCCGGAGTACCTCGAGCGACGTCTCATCGAGATGATCTGCGAACCGGAACGGCAGATCATCTTCCGCGTGCCCTGGCAGCAGGACGACGGCCAGGTGCGCATGGCCCGCGGCTTCCGCGTGCAGTTCAACAGCGCGCTCGGGCCCTACAAGGGCGGCATCCGCTTCCACCCGTCGGTGAACCTCAGCATCATCAAGTTCCTCGGCTTCGAGCAGATCTTCAAGAACGCGCTGACCGGCATGCCGCTCGGCGGCGCGAAGGGCGGCGCGGACTTCGACCCGCGGGGGCGCAGCGACGACGAGGTCATGCGCTTCTGCCAGAGCTTCATGACCGAGCTGCACCGTCACATCGGCGAGCACACCGACGTGCCCGCCGGCGACATCGGTGTCGGTGGGCGCGAGATCGGCTACCTGTTCGGCCAGTACAAGCGCATGACGAACGCGTACGAGTCGGGTGTGCTCACCGGCAAGGGACTCGCGTTCGGGGGCGCCCTCGTCCGCACCGAGTCCACCGGCTACGGCACCGCGTTCTTCGTGCGCGAGATGCTCGCGACGAAGGGCCTCACGCCGGACGGTCGCACCGCGGTCGTGTCGGGTGCGGGCAACGTCGCGACCTACGCCATCGAGAAGCTCCAGCAGATGGGTGCGGACGTCGTCGCATGCTCCGACTCGTCGGGCGTCGTGCACGATCCCGACGGCATCGACGTGGCACTGCTGCGTCAGGTGAAGGAGGTCGAGCGTGGACGCGTGTCCGACTACGCGTCGCGCCGACCGAACGCGCGCTACCTCGAGCGCGGCGACGTGTGGTCCATCCCGTGCGACATCGCGCTGCCGTGCGCGACGCAGAACGAGCTCAACGGCAAGGACGCGACGGCGCTCGCGGACAACGGCTGCCTCGCGGTCGCCGAGGGCGCGAACATGCCCTGCACACCCGAGGCGGTCGAGGTGTTCAAGGAGCGAGGGGTGCTGTTCGGGCCGGGCAAGGCCGCGAACGCCGGTGGCGTCGCGACGTCCGCGCTCGAGATGCAGCAGAACGCGAGCCGTGACCGCTGGACCTTCCGGCGCACCGAGGACCGGCTCGAGGAGATCATGGTCGGCATCCATGCCTCCTGCCACGAGACGGCCGAGGAGTACGGCTGCCCGGGGGACTACGTCGCAGGCGCGAACATCCGCGGGTTCCTCCGCGTCGCGGACGCGATGACCTCGCTCGGGGTGATCTGACGCGGACGCGCACGGACGGGCCGGCCGGCCACCGTCGTCGGGACGCTGTCCGGTCGCCGGTGTCGCACCCCTGTCGTAGGCGGTCGTCGGCCCGTACGGTCGTGGACACGCCACCGACCGCGACAGGCACGCCGATGATGAGCCGAGGGGAGCCGCCACTCGCCCGGCTCACCGCGGTCTTCGCCGTGGTCGTCGCCATGGCCGCCTGCAGCGACACGACGGTCGCGCCCGAGCCGGACCCCGCGCCCGCTCCCGCACCGGCGCCCGCCCCCGATCCCGAGCCCGCGCCGGTCCCCGAGCCGGACCCGCTCGACTCGCTGCCGGCGGAGGTGCTCGAGACCCGCGCGGCGCTCCTCGCTGCGGCCCGCGCCGAGGACTGGGACGCGCTCGAGGCGCTCATCCCGACCGACACGCTGTTCAACTCGAACTTCGCGGGCGAGGCGGACCACATCGCCTACTACCGGTCGCTCGACACGGACGTGTTCGCCGAGATCGTCGCGCTGCTCGACGACCCGTTCGTCACGCTCGACGACATCACCGTCTGGCCGGAGCTGTACGCGCGCGTCCCGTTCGCGTTCGGTTCCGACGAGCGCGCCGACCTCGAGGCGCGCCACGGCGCGGACCGGCTCGCCGACTGGGAGGCGGCCGGCAGCTACCTCGGCTGGCGGCTCGGCATCACCGCCGAGGGGCAGTGGATCTTCCTCGTCGCCGGCGACTGAGCCTGCGTCCGGCCGGCGACCCGGACCTCAGTCGCCGATCAGCTGCTCCCACATCTGCAGCGTGAACGTGCCGCTCGGCTGCCGTCCGGTCCGCAGCTGCAGGCGCGCGACCGCGCGGGCGGTCTGCGGCCCGTAGACCCCGTCCGCACCGACGCGCTCGAAGCCCATCGTGTCCGCCTGGGTGTTCAGGTACTGCTGCAGGCGGCGGACCACCGGGCCGCGCTGCCACGGGTCGGTCAGCGCGAGGTCCGCGGTCGGGACGGGTGGCGGAGGCGGCGGACCGGCCGGGCGCGCGGGCGCAGCAGGTGTGGCGCCGTCGAGCGGCACGGCGGCCGCGCCCGGTGCGACGGGTCCGCGCGCGCCGACACCGATGCGCTCGGGTGAGGAGACGATGCCGTCGGCGGCCGCGTCCGCGACGATCGCCGCAGCGTTCGACTCGAGGAACACGACCGATGCCGGGCCCGCCCAGCCGGGACGACCGGGCAGGCCGATGCGGCGCACGTTGCCCGGCGGCAGGCGCAGCGCCTGCAGCGCGTAGCTCGCGAGCTCGGCGTTGCTGAAGCTCGTCGCACCGTGGCGCGCGACGATGCTCGCGACCCGCTGCGCCGCCTCCGCCGACCCGTCGGCGTGCAGGTGCGCCTGCCCGATGGCGAGCAGCTCGCCCTGCGCACGGGAGCGCGTGAAGTCGCCGCCCGGACGGGACCTCCGGTCGCGCGCCCAGGTGAGCGCCTGGTAGCCGTTGACGCCCTGCAGTCCGGTGGCCGTGATGTTCTCGCCGCCGTCGGACACGGGGCGCGTGACGTCGACGACGAGCCCGCCGAACTCGCTGACCGCCTCGGCGAAGCCCCACATCGACGTCGCGACCCAGCCGTCGACGCGCAGTCCCCACAGCTGCTCGACGGTTCGCACGCACATCTGCGGTCCGCCGGTGAGGCACGAGTTGATGCGACCGTTCCCACGTCCTGCGACCGGCACCCAGCTGTCTCGCGGCACCGACAGGATGCTCGCGTGCTGGCGGTCAGCGGAGACGAACAGGAGCTGGAACCCGTCGGCGCGCCCGCGCAGCGGATCGCCGGAGCGCGGTGGGCCGGCGTCGGAACCGAGCAGCAGGACGGTGAGCACCCGACCATCGGCGGCGTCGGCGCGCTGCACCGCCACCGTCGCGACGGTGGCCGGCACGGCGAGCGCCGCGACGAGCACGAGCGCGAGCACACGACGGCCCGAAAGGCTGCTTAGCATGGACGGCTCCTCGACGCTCCCGACGGCGGAGCCTAAGGGTCCGCCGCACGCCCGTCACGCACGGCTGGAGAGGGTCGGACGGCTACTCTCCGCCGTGCGCCCGCGGGGGTGGGCGTGCTGGGAGGACGAACATGCGCCGTCCTGCGGTCCGGATGCTGCCGCTCGCTGCGGCTGCGGTCGCCGCCGTCCTGCTCGCTGCCTGCGGCGGGGGCGACGATGGGCCCGGACCTTCAGCGACCGTCGACATGCTCGACAACGTCTTCGAACCCGCGCACGTGACGGTCCAGCCGGGTGAGGCGGTCCGGTTCCGCAACCTCGGCCTCATCCCGCACAACGCGATCGCGGTCGACCGGTCGTGGTCGACCGGACTCGCTGCCGGCGGATCCGTCGAGGGGCTGATGGACCCCGGCGACGAGGTCGTCGTCACCTTCGACGAGCCCGGCACCTACACCTTCTTCTGCTCGCTCCATGCCACGGCGGACGGGTCGTCGGGCATGGTCGGCACGATCGTCGTCGGCGAGGCGGGGGATGCCGCGACGGCTCCGGCCGGCCCGAGCGAGGCGCAGCCGACCGGCGCATGGACCGGGGTCGTCCGTGCCGTCCCCGACGTGCATCCGACGATCCAGAACGCCGTCGACGCTGCGGAACCCGGCGACCTCGTGCTGGTCGCGCCCGCGCCGCGCACCCCGGAGAACCTCGCGCCGGACGGTCGCTACGTGTACCGCGAGCAGGTCGACGTGGTCACCCCACGCATCACCATCCGTGGCACCGACCGCAACGCCGTCATCATCGATGGTGAGCATCAGCGCCCCATGGGCATCAACATCTCGGGCGCCGACGGTGTCGTCGTCGAGAACCTGACCGTGCGCAACGCGACCGGCAACGGCATCTACTGGAACGGCGTCACGGGCTACCGAGGCTCCTACCTCACGTCGTCGAACAACGCGATCTATGGCATCTACGCGTTCGACTCGACCGATGGTCTCTTCGAGCACAGCTACGCGAGCGGCTCGAAGGACGCGGGCATCTACATCGGCCAGTGCGACCCGTGCCGTGCGGTCATCACCGACGTCCTCGTCGAGTCCAACGGCATGGGCTACTCCGGCACGAACGCCTCCGACGTCTATCTCGTGAACTCGGTCTGGCGCGACAACCTGTCGGGGATCGTGCCGAACACGCTCGACTCCCAGCGCGGACCACCCTTCGGCCGCGTCAGCATCGTCGGGAACCTCATCGTCGGCAACGACAACCGCGAGGCTCCTGCGCTCGGCATCCAGTGGGCGGCGTCGGGGAACGGCGTGCTGCTGACCGGCGGCATCGACAGCCTCGTGGAGCGCAACCGCATCATCGGGCACGCCCGGTCGGCGGTCACCGCCGGCCCGAACCTGTCCCGCAACTTCTGGATGACCGGGGGCCACGTCATCCGTGACAACGTGGTCGAGGGATCGGGTTACGCCGACCTCGTCCTTGCTGGACCTGCGCTGCCCGGCACCTGCTTCTCCGGCAACGCGCCGTCACGGACCGTGCCCGTCGGGCTCGAGACGATCGCGGGCTGCGGCGCCGCTGCGACCGCCGGCGCCTTCGCCGGCCCGCCGACGCCGGACCGGGGTGAGCTGCGTCTGCCGTCGCGCTCGGCGCTCGCCCCGACACTCGCGTTCATCGGGCTCGTCGCCGAGTCGCAGTTCGGCCTCCAGCCGGCCATCGACCACACGCTCGTGCCCTACCCGTCGGATCAGCCCCAGATGCCGGGTGGCGCGGACGCGCCGGTCCGACCCGCGGTCGACGTGTTCGACGGCTTCGGTCTCGACCTCGACAGCGTCGCGCTGCCGCCACCCCCGGCGGAGGAGGTCACGCTGCGCGCGGCCGCTCCGCTCGTCGCCGACGTGCCTCTTGGGCTCGGTGGGTTCTCGACCCTCTACGGCGTCCTCGGATGGCTCGCTCCGTTCACGCTGCTCGCCGCCTGGCTCGCGCTCGTCGTGCTCGACCTCGCGCGACGTGATGACCTCTCGCGCGCAGCGCGGGGCGGCTGGTTCGCGGTCGCCACCGTCGTGCCGTTCCTCGGCGCCCCCGCGTACCTGCTTGTCGGTGGGTCGAGCATCCCACGCTGGCTGCGCGTGAGCATCACGCTCGGCGGGACCGTCATCGCGGCGGTACTGCTCGGCGCTGCGGCAGTGATCGGAGGGCTTCTGTGAGAACGATGCTGCGTAGGGAGCCGATGGCTCGGGAGGTGTGCTGATGGGAGCGCTCCAGGTCGCGGTCGGGCTGTACGCCACGGTCCTGCCGTTCGCGGTCCTCGGCGCGTGGCTCGCGCTGGCGCTGTGGGACCTCGCCGGTGCGGCACGCGACGGCGCGATGACGCGGGGCCGGACGGTCCCGTGGGCGCTGGGCATGCTGGTCGTGCCGGTCGTGACGCCCGCCGTCTACCTCCTCACGTCGGCGCGGCTGCCCCGGTGGCTCGGCATGACGTTCGTGGCGGGGGGCGTCCTCGCCTACGTCGTCGTGCTGCTGCTCAGCGCCGCCATCAGTGCAGCGGGCTGAGCGAGCGACCGGGGAGCCGATGAGCGACGAGGGGACCGCCGGCGTCGAGCCGGTCGACCCGTCGCCCGCGGTGTCGCGGCGCGCACTCCTCGGCGGCGCCGGGGTGCTCGCCGTCGGGGCGGGGGGCGCGGCGCTGCTCCGTCGCGGAGGTGCTGCCTCCGACGGGCCCGCTGGTCCCCATGGCGGGCACGGCTACGGGCACACGAGCGCGGCCGCCGCTGCCCCGCCGGTCCCCCATGAGGGGTCCGCACCGGTCGGCTACGGGCACGGGATGATGCCGCCGCGCACCGTCACGCGCGAGGACGCGCTCGCCCTCGCCACCCCACCGCCCGCCGACGTCGGCCGCGGACGGGTGCGCGACTACGACCTGAGCGTCACCGAGCAGCGCCTCGAGGTCGCCGAGGGTGTCAGTGTCTACGCGTGGCGCTACGGCGGCCGGGTCCCCGGACCCATCATCCGTGCGACGGAGGGGGACCGGCTGCGCATCCGCATGGACAACCGCACCGAGCATCCGCACAACGTGCATCTCCACGGCCGGCACGATCCGGCGATGGACGGCATCGAGCCGATCGCCCCCGGTGCGAGCTTCACCTACGACCTCGTCGCCGAGCCCACCGGGCTGCACCCCTACCACTGCCACGTCATGCCCGTCTCCGAGCACATCGGGCGTGGGCTGTACGGCACGATGATCGTCGACCCGCCGGGCGGCCGTGCACCCGCGCACGAGTTCGTGCTCGTCATGGGCGGCTGGGACCTGAACGGCGACGGACGCGAGGAGCTCGTCACCTTCAACGGCATCGCGGGCCTGTACGAGCGGCATCCGATCACCGTCCCTGTCGGCGAGCCGGTGCGGCTGTACCTCGTGAACCTCGTCGAGCACGAGCCTGTCGTGACCTTCCACCTGCATGCGGACACGTTCGACATCTTCCGCAGCGGGACGTCGCTCACGCCCGACGAGCACAGCGACGTCGTCGCGCTCACGCAGGGCGACCGTGCGATCGTGGAGTTCACGCTCCGCAGGCGCGGCCGCTACATGTTCCATCCGCACCAGACGCATCTGGCCGAGCGTGGCGCGATGGGCTGGATCGCGGCGGTGTGAGCCGGCCGCCGACGCGCCCTCAGGGGCCGTCGCCCGGACCGGAGGTCATGGAGCGGGTGAGGGGAATCGAACCCCCGTTCCGAGCTTGGGAAGCTCGTGTTCTACCATTGAACTACACCCGCGAAGCGCCGCAGAGTACTCCCGAGGGGCCCTCCGGCGCGAACGGGCCCGGAGGACCGCCGGGAGCGCCCTCACCCGAGCCGCGTCCACCGCTCGCCGAAATGCTCGGCCAGGTGACGGTCCACGATTGCACCCCGTCGGCGCAGGAAATCGAGCGTGTTCTCCATCACGTATCCACGATCCGTCGTGCTCCCGAACAGTCGCGCGTGGTCCGCGAGGAGTGGGCTGCTCACCTGCTCGCTCAGCGAGATTGCCACTAGGGAGGTGGCTTCGGGCGCGAACGGCCCGTCGAGAGCCTCGCGGAATCTCGCGAGGAACGCCTTCTCGAACCCAGGATTCTCGAGGAGGTCACCCAGCCGGTAGGAGCGTGCTGCGAGAACCTCGGAGAGCATGTCGTGCTCCG
>LFIK01004836.1_pt1 | contig 10866 bp, 8 predicted proteins | sample 643401 | NCBI WGS metagenome assembly LFIK01 (sample SAMN03777447, study PRJNA286221) | soda lake metagenome | biome: soda lake; feature: Kulunda steppe; material: water; isolation source: sample T5-Br brine of Lake Tanatar-5 | place: Russia: Kulunda steppe | collected 2010-07
ACCCGCTACATGAAGGACGGTGAATGGAAGGACGGCGACACGCTCTTCATCACCGGAAACGCCTGGCGGGACTTCGCCGAGAACCTGGCAGAGACCGGACGCAAGGGTGACCGGTTCATCCTGGTGGGACGTCTCCGTCTCCGGACCTACCAGGACCGAGACGGGAACGAGAGGCTCTCGGCAGAGCTCGAACTTGACGACGCCGGACCCTCGTGCAAGTGGGCCGCCTGGCAGAAGAAGCAGGTGGGCGGCAACCAGGGTGGCGGCGGCAGCCATGCAGGAGCATCTCAGGCTGCACCACCCCCACCTGCACCGGGGGACGTCCCCTTCTGACCGTCGAAACAGACCTGTGTGGCGCGCCCCGAGGGGCGCGCCACATCGCTGTTCCGACACTGCACATACCCGTCCAGCGAGCCTCCTATGCCCAACCAGTATGGCCACCTGCTCCAGCAACTCCGAGACGTCGGTGCGACCCCGATCGCCCAGCATCACGTGACCACAGGGATGGGGGGCAGCCAGGATGGCAAATCCGTGCCCGAGGTGGTCGCCAACTACGTTGGTGGACGCGAGGGCCGGTTCTCCGCATTCATCCTCACCGGCGACGGTCTACTGGTTATGGTCGATGCGGAGGGAGACAACGCCCGGAAGAAGGCGTTGCCGATCACCGGTCTTCGCCAGATCACCGAAGAGCTGATCGACCGGAACCTGACCGTGTTCCTCGAGGTGGATGCCGGACCGGCGATCGTGGAACAGTTCCGTGCCGCCGAGGACGACGTCCCCGAGCTGGACACCGCCGGCACATTCAAGCCGCACGTCTGGGTCATCCGGGTCCCGGCCGAAGGGGACACCTCGGACCGCGACCGGCTCTACACATTCGTTACTGACCTGCGCGCCGCGTTCGCCGCCGCCTGCCGACACTGATCAGCCGCCCAAGGCGACCAGGGGGGCATACGTCGCAGACAGCACCCGCTTCCCACCATCGTCGAAGCTGACGGTCACCCGGTCCCCCTCAACCCCCGTCACCGCACCTGGACCGAAACGGGGGTGTTCCACCCGCTGTCCCGCGGCGAACGTGGTAGCCCCGGAAGCAGGTTTGCGGGCCGAGGGACGCTGACCGCCGGTGAACGTAGGGGGAACCCCCGGCGCCCACCGCCCCCGGAACCCCCGCTCAGCACGCTGCACCGCCGGGGTGAACCGCCGCTCAACCAGGTCGTCGATGTCTGTCAGGAACGGCGAGGCGGTCCGATCCACCACCGTTCCGAACAGCATCCGCCGCCCCGTCACCGTCAACGTCAACCGCTCCATCGCCCGGGACGCAGCCACGAACAGCAGCCGCCGCTCCTCATCCCGCTGCCACTGCACCTCCTTCGCCCGACTGTGCGGGAAATACCCATCCTCCACCCCGACAACCCACACCCGCGGGAACTCACGGCCCTTCGCCGCATGCGCAGTGATAAGCCACACGCCACCCTCACCGTCGTCGTCGGCCGCAGTAGCAAGCGCCACATGCTCCAGGAAATCACCGACGGTCGCGCCAGGACGGTCCTGCTCGAACCGAGTGGCAGCAGCCTCCAGCTCTGCGAGGTTCTCCACCCGTTCCTCCGCCCTCGGGTCGGTGGAGGAACGGAAGCTGTCAAGCAGGCCGGCATCGTCGAGGACGGCACGTACCGCGGCGGACGGGCCGCTGGTTGCCGCTGCGGTGACGGTTGTCACCGCAGCCAGAAACGTCGCTACCGGGTTACGGAGGCGTCCGGGCAGCTGGTCTGCGGGCGTGTGCTGGAGCCACTGGAGCGGGGTGAGGGTGGCATCCCGGGCGTTGGTGAGGATGTGGGTGAGCGACTTGTCACCCACCCCACGTTTGGGGCGGCCGACCGCCCGGCGGAACGCTTCCAGGTTCGCGGGGTTGTCCACCAGCTGTATCCAGGCGAGGGCGTCACGCACCTCGGCACGGTCGAAGAACCGGGTCGCCCCCACCAGCCGGTAGCTGATGCCGCGGCTGGCAAGCTCCTGTTCGAACAGGTTGGTCTGGGCGTTGGTGCGGAACAAGATCGCGTGCTCGTCGAACGGCACACCGGAGGCGGCGATCTCGCCCACCACCCAGCGTGCCTCATCCCGATCGTCCTCACAGCGCACCTGCTCGACCGGCGCCCCCCGGCCATTCTCCGTCCACAGCTGCGCATGCGCGACCGTCCCATCATCGAGAGGAGCGACGAGAGCGGCAGACACCTCCACGATGTGGCGGGTCGAGCGGTAGTTCTGTTCCAAGGTGATAACTGTCGGGGCGAACTCCTCAGTGAAGCGTCGCATCAGCGCTGGCTGGGCGCCCCGCCACCCGTAGATCGCCTGCTGCCGGTCCCCGACCGCGCACACCTGCCCGCTTGCGCTCGACAGCAGCCGAACCAGTTCGTACTGGGCGGCGTTGGTGTCCTGGAACTCGTCGACCAGCAGATACCGGAACCGACCCGTCCACGCCGCGTTCGCCGCCGGCTCCCGGAGCAGCTCCACCGCCTGGACCAGCAGGTCGTCGAAATCGAGCAGCTGCTGGCGGGCAAGTTCGTCCTGATAGCGGTCTGCGGTCTCCGCCCACGACCGGAAGTTCAGGTCCGCAGCAGCAGCCATCTGCTCCGGGGACACCAGCGCGTTCTTCGCCCGGGAGATCGTACCCGCCGCATGTTTGAGGACCTCGTCGTCCACATCGAACCCGAGCTGCTCGGCGACGGTGCGCAGCACCCGTCGGGCGACGCCGACATCGGCGATGGTGAACCCCGACGGCACCCCGATCCGCTCCCCGTCGAACCGCAACATCTTCGCGCAGGCGGCATGGAAGGTGGAGACCCACATCCGCTCCACCTCCCGGCGGGGAAGGTCGGGTAGGAGCCGCTCGAGCCGTTCGCGCATCTCAGCGGCGGCCTTGTTCGTGAACGTCACCGCCAAGATCTCCTGCGGCGACACCCCAACGTCGATCAACGCGGCGATGCGGTGGGTGAGCACCCGCGTCTTCCCCGACCCCGGCCCGGCAACCACCAGCAGCGGGCCGTCGAGGTGGGTGACTGCCGCCACCTGAGGATCGTTCAGATCAGTGAGCCGGCCAGGGGCGAGGTGTGGTCGGGCGGGGTGTGTAGGCATGGGACCTCCAGAGACCCTGACCGTGCGGCAGCAGTCAGAACGGTCAATGCGCAGGCCGTCCGCCTCCCGCACGCCCTGTTGGCGGTCCGACCGTCGCGCCCACGGTCGAGGGCATCATGACCCCAACGAAGAAGGCGCCTGTGACAGCTCTGTTGTCCGCCCCTGACCGCATCCCCGCCCCGGCAGCGGGCAAGTACCTCCGCTCGCTGCCTACCGACGCCGGCTCACCCGGCGCACACATGGTGATCGACGCGGGCACCTGTGCCCGACGTCCGGTCAACGACGTGCTGCTCGACCCGGCAGATCAGACACCCCTCGACGCGTTCGGGAAGGTGCTCACCACCGACGGTGTCGAGTATGAAGAGTGGGTCGATCAACAGTGGCAGGACGCCGCTGGTGACACCCTCGCCTACATCAAGATCCGCGACAACGTACGCACCACCGACGATGAACGTGACCCGGAGGTGCTCCGTCAACGTGAGGTCGACACCGTCGAGGCGTTGCGTGTCGCAGTGGACCGCACCCGCGAGACTGACGAGACCGTCGTGGTATTCAACGGGCGGCTCCGTGTTGCCGGGTTCTCCGGCGAGGCCGACGCCTGGATCGTTGCCAACGGGAAGCTTTACCCCATCGACGTCAAGCACTCCAAGACGTTCGAGGACCGCAAGCAGGTGCTCGAACTGCCCGCATCTGAGCTGGCCACCCCCCGGCTGGATGACGCGGTGAACGAGGAGTTCACCGGCCGTCTCAAAGCGGACTACGACATCCAGCTGGTCCACTACCTGTATCAGGCTGCGGCGCTGGGTGACCTGTTCGGCTGTGACGTGCTACCTGACCAGCCTTGGGGCGCGATCATCCCCAAGCCGCTGGACGGTGAGGTGAAACTCATCTGGCGACGGCTCGACAAGCGGAACCATAACCACCCCGCCCCTGCCACCGCCGCAGAGAAGAAGGCGGGACTGTCCGCGCTCGAGCTGCACCAGTGGCACTACGAACGCTGGGCGGCGCTGACCAGCGAGGCCCGCGAGCATGCAGCCTCCGCGTCACCTGACGTTGGCCTACCGGTGCTGTCCGCCCAGCCGGAGAATCAAACCGCCTGTGGCGAGTGCCGCTGGAAGGAAGCGTGCTCCGAGGTGCTGGAGCACCGCCGCGATGTGACCCTGGTGTATGGGGTCGGACCGGCACAGACTGCAAGCCTGCGGCCACACGGGGTGCATTCGATCAGCGACCTTGCGTTGCTGTGTGAGCGTACCGCCGCGGTCATCGACGTCGGTGCGAACCCGGTCGCGGTCCAGGAAGCTGCTCAGCAGCTCTCCCCCGCCACCCCGGCGACCGACATCGTGCGGACCCCCACGTCGAAGGCGGCACAGCTGGAACGGGTGGGGTTGCACACCGCCGCGGACCTGGCGTCCCTGGATCCCTGGACCGCACGGATGGGCAAGCCAGCTCGGAAACGGCTGGTCGACCTTATCGACCAGGCGCGCGCACTGGATTCGGACCGGGTCTACACCCAGCGGGGAGTTGACGCGGCGAAGCTGGTGGTGCCCGGCTGCAAGCCACCGACTGCAACAAGCCTCGGCGAACCGCCGTGTGAGGTGCATTATGACCTTGAGGCGCTGGTCGGCGGGACCGACAGCCCCCAGCCTCTGGCATGCGACCACGTATATCTGCACGGGATGCTGACCGACTTCGCCAAGCGCCGCTTGAAGAAGTTCGAAGGGTTCCTGCCGATCTACGACGAGGCACACGCCGTCTCCCCGCAAGCGGAACAGGAGCTGTTCGTCCGGTTCTGGCAGCAGTGGCGTGACCTTCTCGCCGCCACCAAACGCGGAAAGATCGGCCGGACGGTGCTCTACCACTACTCCAGCTACGAACACACCGTGCTCACCAAGCTGCGCGACCGGTATGCGGACACCGACGGTGTCCCGGACGAGGACGAGTTCAACGCGCTGTGGACGAACTACCCCCACCGCCACGACCTGTATGTCTTCATCCGAGACCACCTGGTGCTGCCCACACGATCACTGTCGCTGAAAGACACCGCAAGTGCCATCGGCCGGCACTTCTGGCGCGCCGAGGACCCGTCGGGGGCGAACTCGATCGCCTGGCAGCGTGCGGTGTACTCCGGCACACTGAGCGAGGTCGAAACCGCGCAGATGCAGCGAAAGGTTGTCGAGTACAACGAGGACGACGTGCGGGGCCAGTTGGCGCTCCGCGAGCGTCTCCACTGGCTCCTCACCCTCGGAGAACACAAGGTGCACCCCATCGGTCACCTCGACAGCCGCTACGCACGTCGCCGATCCTACGTGCAACGCGCATCGTGACAATCTGGAGCCGGGACCTTTGGTCCCGGCTCCAGTGTGTGCCGGACGTGGCGCCCCACACTGGCGGGGTGAAGGAGTGTTGATGCGCACCGGTGTTCTCGTCCCACACTACGTCGCAGTTATGGCCGGCATGCCCCCCGAGGTGCTTGCCGGCACCGTGGTGCGCGCCGACGTGGCCGACGACAATGCGCTGCTGGTGGACCTGGCGGCGGTGGCAGACGGTCCGGGCGGTGTGGCGGCCGCCGAACATATCTACACCTACCTCGAGCATGTCCGAAGTGCACCACCCGACAGCGAGGGTGTGCCGGCGTGTGAAACCCTGGTGGATGTCAGCCAAGTTGCCCGTGGCGACCGGCGGCACGACCTGACCGGGGAAGCTGAAGCACTGTCGGTCCTGCCCGGCTTCGGGAACTACTTCGAGATCCTTACCGGAGCCCGGCCCGACCGGGCGCAGCTGCGTCGCGCTCAGGTCGGGCTCCGTATCGACCTGCTCGCGGGAACGGTCCCCCGCAACGGTGGTAAGGGTCGGGCGGTGTTCGAGTGGCGAACGGCTGCTGCCATCCCCTGGCCGGCGGCGCTGGGCGGCGGCAGCCGGATCGCTGAGCGGGAACGGTCGGTCCTGGTCGAGATCCGCTGGGCCCCGTGGCGGGACCGGAGGATCCGCCGGCTCAGCCGCGTCGCGGTCCGCAGCCACCAGAGCTGGCCCTCTGGAGCCGGTTTGCTGTAGACGTCCGGCTGCAACGGTGCAGGCTCCAGAGAAGGAGGAGCTATGCAGTCACCGCCGTTCGACACGACGCCATACGTTCCGGCCCGGCCCGCCCCTGCCACAGCAGGCGGACGGGAGCCGGACCCGCCGCCGGGCGAACCGGGGGAGCTGCCACCCCCACCCGACGAACCCCCTCCCGAGGGGCTGTGGGAGGACTCACCCCCGTGGCTGGTCGAACAAGCCAGCACTGACACGGACCCCACACCATCCCCGCAGCCGGGAAGCGGGCCGGAACCTGCCCCCGACGCGGATGGCCGTTCCCTCCGGCTGCTGGGCAGCTACGAAGGGGAACGGGCAGGGAAACTGCTCGACTGGTTCGACGACCTGGTTGTCTCCGCCCCGTTCGACACGTTCGGGGACCGCCGGCGGCGGACCTGGCAGCTGGTCATCAGTGCCCTGCGGATGACATATGGGCAGAGCCGTGAATCCCGCGTCGCCCTCGGCGGCGAACTGGTCGCAGCGCGGGTCGCTTCCACACAGGCTTCCAACCTGTTGGAAGAGGCGCTCACCGCAGCTGCCCGGCAGCCGGTCGAAGACCGGCACGCGCTCTGGCAGCTGACGTGTGACGACGTCGCCACAGCCCGGACACGGGCCCGCCTCCTCGAGGCGGTCCGGGTGCTGGAGCAACGTGGCGACCACACCGACGACGACGTCGCCCGGGTGTTCGAGGAGGCAACACGTTCCCACCCCTTTGCGCGCGCGTCGAACGAGACCAGTTCGTCCCCACCGATGATGCGGGGCGACCAAGCTGCCGAACGGATCGCTGCCCGGAAAGCGGCAGGGAAAGATATCCGCCTGTCGTCCGGGTTCCCGATGCTCGACTACGCCCTCACCCGTTTCCACAAGGGTGAGATGCGCGGCGTGATCAGCCGCGGCGAGTATGGGGTGATCTACTCCGGCTCCGGGGTCGGCAAATCCGCACTGTTCCGTGTGCTGATCCGCAACGTCATCGTAGACATGGTTGAACGTCACAACATGGAGTATGCAGCGGTCATCCTCGCTTTCACCGAGGAGGATGAGGACACGATCTTGGATGCGATGGAGATGCTGCCCGGCCAGCGGTTCCATCGTTACGCCCGCAACCTGGTGCTCGCACCGGTGAACGGCGATATCGACGCGCTCCACCGGGCGGTCTGCCAGACGCTTGCTGAGCAGGTGAAGCTGGCGAACCGTCTCGGTCTGCCCCTCGACGAGGTGCTGCCACCACTGGTGGCGGTCGATTACGTGTCCGCTGTGGCCCAGAACCTGCCGAACCCGATGACCTCCGGGTTGGAACGGGTGACGAACTACCTCATGCGGGGAGTGCGCACCCTGGACCGGAAGATGTTGGAAACCTACGGTGGTGTGCCGTTCTCAGCGATCACCGGTGAGGAGTGGGACAGCCGCCTCGACGCGACGGAGGTGAAAAGCAGCGTCATCGCCGTCAGCCAGATCAACAAGAAAGCTGAGGAGATCCAGGTGTACCGGCCTGGCGCCCCGCTGGACCAGTACACGAAACTGGGAGCGAACGGCCGGCCTGTCCTCGAACCGGTCGTTACCGACACGGGCGTGTTGGACTATCAGGAGTGGCAGCCACAGCCGGGCGACCAGCCGGTCCTGGAAGCAGAAGCGATGATCGGCACCAGCCAGGTGAAGAAAGACGTGTGGTGGGCGATCCAGCTGCACCGCTCCCGCCCGGATCTGAAACCGGTGACGGCGACGATGCCGGACGGGACCGAGGTTCGCCGACTGGAGGACACCAGAGCCCGCCTGTATCTGTCGAAGACGCGGTATAGCGCCAACCTTGAGGTGGTGCCCTTCGCGTTCGACTCCGGCCCGAACGGGTTCGGGATGTGGTTCGACGTGTTGAGCGTCGACCTGTGGAACCGGGGCGTGTATACCCCGTGGGTGCCTGCGGCACTGGAACCGTGGCAGCCAGGCGATCCGCTGCTGCCGTGGCCCCAGCACGGCGATCTGTTCGACGTGCTCTACTGACAGTGCCAGCGGCGCCGGGTTTCCCGGCGCCGCTGCTGTGCGGCCCGGTCAGTCGAACAGCGGTGTCGGCAAGGGGCTGCCGTGTTCGACCTGGTCGGGGGCGAGCTGCGGGGTGTCGGTGAAGTAGACCCGCAGCCGCACGGTTGCGGTTGTCGCCCCAGGGTTGCCGTCTGGCTGGGCTATGCGGGTGATGTTGTAGCCTATCAGTCGCGGGTAGCGGTCGAGGTCTGCGGCGAACTGCTGCAGCCCGCCGAGGGTGCCGGTGACCTGCAGGGTGTAGGGGGTGAACCGCACGCCGCCGCCGTCCTCCTGGCTGCCGCGGCTGATCTCGGGGACGTCGAGGCTATGACGGTCGAGCAGGTTGGGGAGGTCCTGTTCGAGCTGGGTGGTGTGTGCGCTGTCGGGAAGCAGCTGATCGAGGGTGAGCGTGTTGTTGTAGGTCCCTTCAAGCGGGTCTTCCGCGCCGTCTTCGGCTGCGGCGATCCGTTCTTCGACCTCGGCGAGCTCCTGTTCGACGTCGGTGAGACGCCGCTCGGCGTCGGCCAGCTGTTCCTGCGCTGCGGTGACGCCGAACTGCCAGAGGCCGGCGGCGAATAGGGCGCCGGTGAGCAACGTCACCGCTAGGTTCCGGGCGAGGTGCCCCCGGCTGCTGTGAGGTGGGGTGGCGCTACTCATCCGAGCTCTCCTGCTCGTTCGTCCGCTCCCCGACGCTGCCAGGGTCGCGGGTGGGAGCGAGCCGGTCCTGGATGCGGTCAAGCCGGTCGGAACGTGCGGCGAGGGTGAGGGCCGCCTCGGTGGTGAACGTCAGTGCCGACCCGGCGTCTTGTGCATCCTGGTCATAACGGGTTTCAAGCTCGGCAAGGGAGTCCAGCTGCTGCGCCGCCTGCTCCCACGCCTGGATGTGGGCCAGACTGTCTGCAGTGCCGGTGACTCGGAGTGTGCCGAGGGTGTCTGGGGTCACTTCGGACGTGTCGATAGCTACTGTGGTCAGCGCACCTGAGGAGGGGACAGCTGCCAGGAGGTCCCCGAGGATGCGGTCGTAGTCGAGCTGGGTGTCGAGCGCGTCGGTGGCGAGGGCAACCCGCTGTTCCCGGTGGGTGTCGAGCTGGTGGGGGGTGACCGGTTCCAGCCCGGCCGTTTCAGCGAGGGTGCGGTACGTATCGTCAAGCTGGTCTGTGCGCTGGGAGATCTCGTGGTCGACGTCCTGGATGGCGAGCTGATTCGCACCGACCATCCCGGCGGGTGTGGCGATGAGTGCGGACGCGATGAGCAGAGTGAGGCGTTTCAGGCGCCGGTTCCGCCGCCTTGTGAAGAAGCTGCCGGCAGTCAGGTCGAAGGTGGTGGAGGGCAGCGCGACCGGGGCGGTTCCGTCGTTCTGGGAGGTGCGTCGGGGGAGGCGGGTCATGAGGGCTTCTCCCACAGGGCGAGACCGATGGCGGTGGTCAGCCCGAGCAGGAACGGCTGGTCAGGTTCAAGACCGCCGCGACGGGACTTTGGCGGGTGAACCCATGGCAGCCCGATTCGTGTTTGCACGTTGGTGCGCGCCTGGACGAGTTCCGCCAGCCCGCGCAGCAGCGCCCCTTGTCCGGTGAGGAGTATGCGGCGTGTGCGGCTGCGGTGGCGCTGCTCGTCCTGGTCGATCGCGGTGACGACGCTGTAGACGAGGCGGTTCGCTGTGTCGGACAGTGCGGCGTCCACACCACTGGTCGCCCCCGCTCCGGCGTCCGGGTTGTCGATGTAAAGTGAGGACTGTTGACGGGCCTGATCCGGGGCGTCGGAGATCCGCAGCGCCCGTTTCCGTTCGTCGGCGGCGGCGAAGTCGGCACGGAGCGGGCCCATCAGCTCCTGGGTGATGCGAGCGCCTCCGTGGGGGATGACCTGCAGTGAGCGCAGCGCCGGGCCGGTGCGTGTGGCGACGAGGGTGGAGCCGGCACCAAGGTTGATGACCGTTTCGGTGTCGCGGATCCCCTGGCGGGTTCTCGACACTGCCCGCAGCGCCGCGGCACCGTTGAGGTCGATAGCGATGGGGGTGATGCCGGCGACGGTGCAGGCCCGGGTGAGCAGTTCGACGTCGTCGAGGTGTGCGAGTGCGACGGCTACCTGCTCCCGGGCGGCGTCGCCGGTGGGGTCTGTGCCGATGGTGCTCCATGACAGGTAGCTGTTGGCCAGCTTCAGCCGGGGTGACAGTTCACGTCCCGGGTTCCGGATAAGGTCGTCGCGGGCGCCGCCGGTGATGTGGGCGGGTATGTCGAGTGTGACAAGGTCGGTGCGGGTGGTGGTGAGCCCGACGACGACAGGTCCGCGCATCTTTGCGTTGCTCAGGGCGGAGGCGACCGTCAATCCGACGGTGGTGGCGTCGTTGATCTGGCTTGTGGCCATCGCCCGCTCAGGCATCGGTTCGATGTGGGCGTCGGTGATGGTGACGAACCCGTCGGTGTCGGGTTTGGATACCTGGACGAGACGGACGGCGGTGGTGCCGATGTCCAGTCCGATGATGTTGCGCATCGTCCGCCTCCTCCCTTCAGGTGTTTGTTGTGTGTGCGATGTGGCTGGGTTGGCGGGTAGCGTCGCTGTTGCCGGACGGTGGCTGTGTCCAGCTGTGGCGGGTCAGCTGTTCCGCCGTTTCTGGTATTCCTCTTGGTTGGGTGCGCGGAACTGGGCTTCTTCGGGGGAGAC
>LFIK01004838.1_pt1 | contig 10864 bp, 11 predicted proteins | sample 643401 | NCBI WGS metagenome assembly LFIK01 (sample SAMN03777447, study PRJNA286221) | soda lake metagenome | biome: soda lake; feature: Kulunda steppe; material: water; isolation source: sample T5-Br brine of Lake Tanatar-5 | place: Russia: Kulunda steppe | collected 2010-07
CACACCCTGGAGGCCAGCACACTACGCCCCTGCAATTTGCTGCCAGCACGGCCTGCACCTGCACCCTGGGGGCCAGCAAACTACGCCCCTGCACCTTTGCTGCCAGCATGGCCTGCATCCGCACCCTGGAGGCCAGAACACTACGGCCCTGCACCTTTGCTGCCAGCATGGCCTGCATCCGCACCCTGGAGGCCAGCACACCATGCTCCTGCACCTTTGTTGCCAGCACAGCCTGCACTTCCACCTGCTGGCTCACAATACACCCATGCACCTTTGCTGCCAGCATGGCCTGCACTCGCACCTGCTGGCTAGCACAATACACCCTTGCACATTTGCTGCCAGCATGACCCACACCCGCACCTTGCTGGCCAACATGCGGCTGGACTGGGCCTGCACGCCCAAATGGAGCTTCACAGGCACCGCGCGCGGGCGCGTCCACCTGCCTTGCCGCCAGGGGCTAGACATCTGGCTCGCGGAACCAACCACCCCACTGCTGCTCTGGTTGCTCATGCGACTGCCTCCGCCTCCATTGCTGCTGCTGCTGCTGCTGCTGGTGTGCAGTGGGGCACTTATTATGCCGCTATTGCTGTAGGCGCTGTCCTGTCTGTTGCCGCCATTGGAGCCACTGCTGCGCGTGGGCCGACCAGGCAGGCTGCCGGCGGAGATGCTGCTGAATCCATCACGCCTGTGGGCAGCGGCCCCAGCTCTGCTGTGCACAGCTCTACTGTTGCATGCGCCGACTGAATTTATGGGCACTGGCGCTGCAGGAAGACTATCAGGTAAGGGGCCAAGCAGCTGGCCCAGGCTTCCAACCTGGGAAGCAGGACATACGCGAGTTGTGAAACCGTTCAAACCTTGCGGCCATGCCTGAGATATGTAAAAGGCTCAAGCGGGCATGGCACTGATGCGAGCACTCAACCTTGTCGTGGATGTGCACCATACTTGCATTCAAAGGGGGCGGGCGTTTGCGCGAAGCTGCCATCAGCAGGCGCTCGCCCCTCCAGCGCCTTGCACCCCCTTTCTTTACATCAGGGCCGCTTCATTGCAGGGCGCTTAAGGAGCCAGCTCATCCCTATCAAGGCCATCAGCACACCTAAAAAATGCGTGTATGCAAAGCCTTCAAGTGCTTTTGAACAAATTACTGCAGCGCAGTCTGCAACTTGGGTAAACTCACAGGCGTGGGCCAAGCTCCAGCTGCAATCTGAGTGGCTGAGAGGTTACTGCTGAGAGGCGCAGCGGGCTCGATACCAGCCGCAGAGCAGGGGCTGCAGGCCTGCCTGTGGAAAGCCGCATGCAAGGCATGCGCAGCATCCCACATTGCCAATCGCTGTGCCGGTGCTAACACAGTCACGGTCATCGGAAGGGGAGGAGGGGTACATGGAGGCCTCCGATGCACTTTCCGGGCAGGGGAAGGCTGGTTGGGTGTTAGGCAGGGGTCATGACCAGGGGACCATTCAGCCCTGAGCACCTGCATGGCTCAATGGCTAATATGAAGACACGTTGTCATAACGGAATGCTTCCATTTAATCAACAGTTGATGCTTACACGTTTGTGATCCGATGTGACATGAAAATTGAAATAATTTTCACAAGTGCACCATATTTCACCATATTTCGCCAAGGCTCACATGGAGGGCAGCCAAATGCGACCAGGTGACAGCTGACTGGCATCGATGTTGGAGCGCAAATTTAACTTTGATTTATCCGCCTTTCAGCGCCCGGCTCACTGTGAAAGTGTCCGTCCAAGTCAGCGATGCACACGTACTTCTGGCTCTCTGGACACTTCTCTGCACGCAGACGGACCAGATACTGCAGCTCCTATGCGCCAGAGCACGAGACTCCGCGGGAAGACGGTATTCAAGGCCTCATATTTCCTTGATGAAGACAAGGAGAATTGCGCAACCTCGCCCAATCAAATGAATGCAACCAAGGTTCTTGCCAAAGAGGCCGTGGCACTGGGCAAAAATGATGTGCAAAGGTGTGCCAGCTTTGGTTCCAGCTGTCGCTGTGCGCTGCGCTGTGCTGTGCTTTGTACATGCTCTTGTGCGGATGCAGACATGGTGATGAACCTCCAGATTACTGTACTCTAAGCGTGATGTGGTGTGGACAGCTAGGGGTGAGAAGTGCTGGTGATGATGATGAGGGTGTTTGTCAAGGCTGCTTGATCAATTCATTTTTAAGTGTCATGACACTAAAAATTGCAAAGCATGATGTAGATCAGCTTGTAAATTGTGCTTGGCCGGTTTAGAATGCCTAGATGTATTATCATTCCAAACACTGCTGGGGGATAAGCAGGTCGGGAAGCATGTGGTCAAAGGTGCAACTCGTGGTGGGCACTTCCGGCTTTGGGACCGCTTGGCCATGACCTTGTGCCCTGGGCTGACGTGCACAGTGTATGTAGCCCTAGCTGTAAGCATATGGACCATTGGGAAGTTTTTCTTGGCTTCAGTTCACGAGTGGGCTCGGCCAGTGCTCCTGCCTGCCTGCAGCGCCCCAGTGGAGGCCCTCTCCCAGTATGAGCTTGAGCGCCTGCAGCGAATTGAGGCCAACATGAAGCAGCTCAGGGCGCTAGGTGTGCTTGAGGCTGCTGCTGAGCTGAAGGCAGAGTCCAGCAGAAAGAAGGAGCGGAGAGGGTGGTCCTCGGAGAAAACCAAAAGCCAAGCAGCTGCAGGTCCGTGGGCAGGCTGCGTGGCTGGCAGGGAGGGCTTGGCCTGCTGAGGCGTGTACTCCCTGCATGCATGCTCGTGCCAGTTTACGAATATGGTTATCTATCTGACCTTCTGCGCTCGTATGCAGCTTAAATGATCCATCTGACCCTGTGCCTCAGGCCCCCAAGTGGCTTCGCGCCAAAGCACGAGGTTGCGCAAGAGAGCAGCGCCCAAAGCTGATGACTACGACAGCAACGAACATGAGAAGAGCAAAGACGATGAAGAAGTATCCACCTTCTGCCTTTACAAGCGCCCCAACAGGGAGGGGCCAGACACGGACCTTGACACCCCCAAGAAGGGTCTGAGTGCCTACATGTTCTTCTGCCAAGATATGCGGGATACCGTCAAGGCTGAGAACCCTGAGATGAAGGTCACTGAGGTCACAACCGAGCTTGGCAGGCGATGGAAGGCGATGTCTGAGAAGGAGAAGGAGCAGGCGAGTGCATGGCAGATGGAGTATGTCTGCAGGGAAAGGCTTGATCTCCAAGGGTGAAGGTTGGCGGTCTTGATGGCTTAGCGTGAACTGGAAGGGCGCGGCAAGTGGTGCAGGTTAAGTGAATGCCCACCCTCTACCTACATTATGCCTTGCCAACACTATGCCTTTCTAAGTGGAGGAGGCATGCAAATGCACCTGGATGGTAAGATGCGTGCCTGAGCCTGCTGCTTATCTGCACCTGCCACACCTTGCAGTACCATGAGCGTGCTGCTGCTGACAAGGTGAGGTACGAGGAGGATTTCAGGAACTACAAGCCACCTGCTGGAGAGTCCAAGAGGAATAAGAAGGAGGAGAGTTCAGCGGCGAGTGACGCAGCAAAACTGGATGCGCACAATGTGCACAGGTGCGTTGAAGCCGTGTAGACTGGGTGGTGGATGGCTGGTTTTACTGCCTCGTGTGTTGTGCCTCCTTGCCTCCAGATTATCCAGTGGGGTTGATAGGGTTATCAGTAGGGTCAGAAGGATTATCAAGTGGGGTCAGAGGTATTATCCAGTGGGGTGAGAAGGATAATCTAGTGGGGTCAGAGGGATTACCTAGTGGGGTTGGTAGGAGATGCAGACCATGAGAAAGCAAAGCCCATAAGGTCGGTGAGGTGCAAGGCTGACGTCACTGGCCAGGATGAAATGGGCGATCCTCGCAAGGACCTGGCATTGTGGAGGGCCCTCTTTAACTAAGTGGTGTCACGCTGAGAGACTGCTGCATCCAAACCAGACTCGCGGCATGGCCATAACAGTACAGTTATAGCTGAATTGACAACAGGATCAAATACTCCGCCAGCTGACTCAACCAACCTTCGGGTCCCAATCCAGCATAAATCTGGCACTACACTTATCTGGCGTGACAGTGCCTGCAATGCCTCGCAAAGTGCCTGAAGTATGTTGGAAAAACGAGAGCCTGTACCGAGCGCCTGCAACGCCTCACGATATGTCAGCATTGCATATGACAAATTCGAGGCTCTTTTTATCCTGCCTGCAGTGCCTGGTGAAGTGCCTGCAGTGCTTGTGACGAATTGGATCGTGAATGGCGCGCCTGCAATGCTTCATTAAATGCCTGTAAATTACAGGCTGTGATGTTTCATGAAGTGCCAATCCCCTGTTACACCCTACTGCAGCAAAGTCCCTGGTTGGTGTCAATTGCTCCATGTCCTGAGCATGCCATGCTTTGTGTCGCTTGCTCCCATTCCTGGACCTGCCTTGCAGTATGTCTTCTGCTCCACAGGCCTCCATGCTGCCTTTCTGAAGTCGGGTGGCACCAATGCTGTGCTTGCCGCATGTGCTGTAGGCTGAACACAATGACTGATGTGCAGATGGAGCGCCGCATCAAGAACATCCTTAACGTAGGCAAGGTGAGTCAGCTCACGCATGCCAACTCATGGGGATGTGCACACATGTGCACACAGGTGCATATTTGTGCATGCATTCTGAGCACGCACGCATTCTTGACATCAAGTGCAACTTGCGAGCAGTTCTGCAGTGTGCCCCTCACACGCGCGCACACACATCCCTTCAAGAGTCCCAATTGTCACAAAAAGCGACTTGAATGGACATCAATAGATGCTGGTCAAAGCAAGCGCTAGCAGCAATCATGTCAAATTGTTCTACATCCAGTGCGTTGGTCTCCAGGACTGCAGACCTATTTGGTATTGACTACCAATCAAGCCAGTAGGCTAATTCGTGGTGGTAAGCCACTGCCAGCCAACCAGGACCAGTATATGGTCTGAGATAGAAGACTGACGCAAACCCAGCGCAGTCAGCTTAGGCAATGCACGGATAAGTGCATAACTTCAACCCTCCAAGGACGTGCATGCCCACCTGCCACAAGGCGGCCCACGCACACCCTAGCAGCATGCTTTGCCGCTCACGCACACACAAGTTACAAGTTAATGGTTAACCCCACTCACACACACACGCACAAAGCATCACTTTGGCCTGGTTGTACACGCGAGCGTGGATCTGCTAAGGGGTGCATGCGGCTGCGTGCTTGCAGATGCACAGCCTGGTGGGCCTGCTGCCGCAGCAGGATTCCCCCCTCCTTTGGCTAGCTCAAGCACGGCTCGGGTACCTGCTGGCTGGCGGAAAGGACCGCTGGTGAGGGCGCGGCCACACTTCCCTGTCTGTGGTCTACTGTTGGCCTTGCTAGACTGGCTGGCTAGGCTGGCTGTGCTAGGCTGGCTGTGCTAGACCACCTTTGCTAGACTGACTGTGCTGGACTGCCTGTGCTAGACTGGCTGTACTGGACTGCCTGTGCTGGCCTGGTTGTGTTAGACTGGCTGTGCTAGACTGGCCTTGCTAGACTGGCTGGCTAGCAGCAAGGAACAGTGGTAGCCGTGCGGCCATGCTCGCTATTCTCGGCATGTGATGAGGGCAACCCTGCGGGCGTGGCCTGACCACGCTGAACCGATTCTGGCCAGAGGCCGTCGAGACACAGAAGCAGGCGCATGGTAGCGTGGAAAGCTGGGTGCTGCTGGTTTTGTGGTTCATCACCAACAATTGTGTGAGCTTGTGGGACTGCAGAGCCCTTAAAAGGGAAGACAACAGAACACTCACTGACCGTGTTCAGCGAGCCCTGCAAACCCAATCTCAGTCCCACCTCTCCACGACCGCCGACCCCGCCTCCTTCCCGAGGCAGCACCCCCTAGGCCCACTTGACCCTGCCGCTGTTGCCACAGCTGCCAGACTCGTTTTTGTCATCCACGGGACGGGAAGGTTTAATACGAGCTGTCACAATCAACCGGTGATGATCCTGAATCTTGGCAATGGCATGAGCCATGGATCTGAGAAAGTGACCGAGCGAGTCTGGTCTGAATACATCAAAATGAATGCATGTGGTTCTTCATGACAGAGGGGCCAGGGGTCATTGGTGCTGTGTAGGTAGATGGTCCATACATTCTGATTTGAGCTAGTCAATACCTTCATTCAATTCTTCCTGTATTTGCAGCTTCACACTGTACAACTACCTTGAAACAATATTTTGATAGGTAATACTTGCAATCTGCAAGGTCCAACAAGGGAAATGCGGGCACCCCACTCTGCAAAACAAATCCCCGATTGGCTTCCTGTTTTCATGTCTAGAATCCAGTGCCCGTGCGGGTCTTTCAATTGTTTTGTCTGATGCCTAGGGTTCCTATTTGTGTCTTCACAATTTGGAGCTTTTCAAACATCTGGTGCAACTTTCAGGAAGAATCCATTCATTCATAAAAGAGCAGTGGCTAATATGCTTTTACCTATGCCTATGTCTTTAGTTTCTTTGTTTTGCAATTTTTTTGTGGCTGTTTGATTTATTGCTAGCAATGAGGGCAGAAATTGTTATTGGTCGGCTTGAATTAGATAGTCTTTGCATTGTGATGGTATGAACGCCCCAGGTCATGCAGCGTGGCAAGCTGGAAGGCGTTTGCGTATGCTTAGGGTATGGGAGAGCCTTCTAAAAAATTATCCGACCTTAGTAAAGGAGAAACTTTAACCAAACAAGAGAAGGGCATTGGTAAAATGTGCCTAACACTGTTAGTAACAGGCAGCTTTTGCCATGCTTCGAGCTTGATGTTTAAGCAAGCCACCCTAGTAAACCATAAATTAAGCAACCAATAAATCTCTGAGATGGACTGAAAAGTGCAAAAAAAGTATGTGTACTCGAATTAGCTTCACGCTTGAAGGACCATGCACAAGGGATGTCTGCAGGAATGTCTTCTGGGCAACAGGCAAACGTCTACGCCAACCAGATGACTGGCTGCATGCAGGCACAGTCCTAAGGGATTAAAAAGTGCTTGGACCCTGCTGCAATAAAGTTAAGCCTTAGGCTGATTGAGTATTGGTGCAACAGACGAAAGACCTGGACAAGAGTTGCTCAACCCAAAATTGCCGGAGTGCTGGATACCTCCCCCATGCCTTCTGGTCATCCATGTCCGCATACATACATCTTCACCCAGCAGAACCCTCCGCTGGGCTCAAGCCCATCCGTTTACATGGGTGGGAGTGCTTAAGGTGTAAGACGTAAGGTTTTCAAGGCTGCATCTGCCGAACGAAAGCAGCTTAGCCGGTTGTGAGCCTCCAGTGAGGTTGGAACCTTAAACCCACAGGTTGCGAGGGTGGATAGTCAACTTTCCATTGCAGGTGCCCCGCCGCCTGCTCGAGTATCCAGAGCTAGTAGTGTGAGCGCTTGAGCTATTGTTGCCTGCCCTCACGTGCAAGAAGGCAACAAGTACATCACCAGGGAGTGGCGTGCCCCCAGAAGCTGGGCGCCCTTTTTGTTCAGGACCGAGGCGAAGGTCATTGCCCAGCGCACCATGCGTTCATCTTGGGTGATGCCCAGCTCAGGCTTGTCCTGTGTTTTGCCCAGGACGAGCGAAAAATTTAGAGATTGTGGAAGGTATCACCTGTCTGCAGTGTCCTCACTGGCTGACAAGCTCCGTGGGCCATGGCCACCACCCCTGCAAGTCATTGCTGGGGAGGGACAGCCCAGGGGCAAGGCTGAGAGGTGCAAGGGCAACTAAATGCCTGCAATGACCCCCCGGGCCAGAGGCCCTGAGAGCAATGCAGGGATACATAATACGGAGGCGCAGGGGCAGACCTAATGGGACCGTGATCACAGGGTCAGGGTCATGACACCACCGTATCCCCGGCTAAATTTTTCAGGCATGCCCCAAATTCTAGTCTGCAGAGCCATGGCTTACAGTGCAAGAGACCAGTGGGTGCACCCAGTGTGAGCAAACCTGCCCCATTCCAAGTCAGGCCAACTCACAAGCAAGCAAGTAGGGCGCCTCATGAGTAATTTCACCAGTGATTGGTACCTGCTAAGCTGTGATACCTGATGAGCTCATTAGCATGTACTCATACTCCTGTACAAGGCACAGAACCCACTCAATCCAGAGACGCTCAGGCTCTGATCTGTCAGTTAAGCAATGTGGAGAAGGTACCCAGGAGCTGTTGAGTACATCCTTTACATCGTTTTATAAAACAGATCAGGCATGATGCCCAAGGCAATCCGATATCTGTAAATCTAGCAACTACTTCATTAGCAACGCGACCAGCAGGTGCAAGATCAGCAATAATTTTTCGCATGCAACCCTTGTGAAAATTGAGGGTCTCACTGACGGGTGATTGTTTATACAAAAATTACCCAATTGATATTAAAAAATTGAAAATTCCCGAGCCCCGAGCAGGCAAGCATGCATGACAACCTCAGGACCTGGCCACATCAAGCTGGCCTGCTGCATATTGTTTGCTCTAGGTGCCTTTTATGCATCGAGTATAGCTGCTGCTGAGGAGATCGTCCCGGAACTCCCCCCTGAACAGGCAGGAGCAGACCTGACAGAACTCGGCAATGTTTGCAAAAACCTGTGCTCCTCTCGCACCAGTCCGCCAGCTTTCTGGGACTGTGAGAGAGAGACCTGGAGGATCAGTGGCTCTTGGTAAGCTGCTCTAGGAGTCCAACTTGCGTGCACCTTAGCATTGACCGCAAGATGCATCTAAGCGCACAACCTGGTGCTGGCTGGTAGACGTCCAATAAGTTGAACTTCTGTCTTTTTAATGTTTGAATGCTGCTGTCTCCCACAATACGCGCTGGGATGGGTCCACAAGACTCGCCTCTCCCTCATCCCCTTTCCACCCGCCCCCTCTCTCCCTCTCCCTCTCCCTCTCTCTCTCTCTCATATTTCTCTTCTCTCTCATTTTATAATCTCCTCCACAGCCTCAAGTTGTACATGGTTTTTAGCTCTTGACCTCATTTTCCCTCAAGTTTGTCAGGGGCTGGTGCAGCTCCTCATCTGAATTCACTGTTGAAATCACTTAAGCCTGATCCCCTCTCTTCTGATTTTCTGACTTGACCACAGGAAAAAATATGAGATGGGAGGGCTCATTGGAAGGGGTGCAAAGGGCTTTGTGTACTTTGCCAAGAGGTCAGTGCCCGTCTGGTTCCCTGAGCATGGAAATGAGAGCAGTCGAAATGTTAGCAGAGAGGGCATCCGCGCACCAGCCGGAAGCTGGCGCGTGAAGGAGCAAGCAGTGGCCATCAAGGTCTTTGGAGTGGGTGGCATTGGATGGGCGGCCAAAGAAATTAAGGTGTACAGGGTGAGTTGCCCTTGGTTTACTCCTCTTCTCTGGCATAGAGACGTCCTTTTTCAGACAGTCATGCTGCATCACCTGACATTGTTTGTATGGGCAAGAGTTATTTTGAATTAGGCCAGTTCACACCATTGCTTTGGGGGCCAGCCTATCCCGATCAATGTGCACACATGCCAGCAGAAATTCTTTGTTGCCAGAGGTGCCCCTACTGCCAGGCCATTGGCTGTTTAGCAACTGTCATAATTTTCAGTCCAGGCCTGAGATATGTTGAGTGTCAAAGAGAGGATAGGCAGCTGGACCTCAGCCCACCATACACTCACAGCCTTTTCAGCACAGCTGCGAGTGTTCTGGGATTAGGAGGCCCTGTGGCTGCTGTGGGAGACACTGCATTCACCTGTCATTGGCATATGACAGCAAAATGCCAATGGCAAAATGCATTGTGCAGCATGATTCATGCTCATGAGGGAGGTCCGGGTGCAGGATCAATGAAGACCTGAAAACAGGCACTGCTTTATTGCATTTAGGGTGCACACTGCAAACCCAACTCATCCATCAATTGTTCTGAGAGGCTGCACCTGCATCTGACCAACCACCAACACCCCACAATTGTTCATCTCCTACATACATCATGAAACCGAGGCTCTGAAGTCCCGCGAGCGCGATCCAACCCCGTCCATGATGTCAAGAAACTGGCTCTAATTCTTGGGATTCATGTGGGGCTTATGTGTTGCGCCTGCAGTACGTTTATAAGGGTTGAATCAGCCACGAGTACGAGTGTTCAGCTCATTGGTTCGCGCCTGACCCTGCAGAATCTTGGGCCTGGTGCTCCAGGCATCTTTCACCTTTTGGACGTGCTTCCCCATGTGCCTGGAGTCAGGAACGCCCACCCACTGAGCACGCCGTTTGAGGTGGGGTGCGGAGCATGCTTGGTTCTGCTAGGGCATGGCGGCTGTCCTTTGAGAAGGACCAACGGCACAGGGCAGGCGATGCCTGACATCTGCCAGACATCAGGACCACAGGCACAGGCACAGGGCAGGGTAGGGCAGGCCCACAGGCACAGGGCAGGCAATGCCTGACATCTCATCCGAGTCCAGTGGGTGGGCCACAGAGGCACAGCCGGCTGCTCCGTCCAAACATAGGCTGGTGTACGGGAGGCCTGCAGGCCGGCGCGGCATCGTCTTGCGCTCTGAGTACCGTCTGGGTCTAATTTGCAAATGGTAAACAGTGGGCTTCATCTTAGCGTGCCTCTGCATGTCGCCCTTGCACACAATTCGCTCCCGTGTCAGGTCAATACTGTCATTTTCGTTTCGCATCACATCACATCATGACATCAGCACCATCAGCACCATCGCTGCCATCACCATCATCACTTTGCCGCCATCATCATCATCATCTTCATCTTCATCATCTTCATCATCATCATCATCACCCCCGCCAATATCACCTTCATCACCACCGACACCAACACCGCCGCCGCCGCCAACATCACCATCATAACTACCACCACCACCACCGCCGCCGCCAACATCACCATCATCATCACCACCACCAGCACCACCACCTACACCGCCAACATCAGTACCACCATCATCCAGGGCCATGCCG
>LFIK01004839.1_pt1 | contig 10862 bp, 15 predicted proteins | sample 643401 | NCBI WGS metagenome assembly LFIK01 (sample SAMN03777447, study PRJNA286221) | soda lake metagenome | biome: soda lake; feature: Kulunda steppe; material: water; isolation source: sample T5-Br brine of Lake Tanatar-5 | place: Russia: Kulunda steppe | collected 2010-07
GTGCATTTGCAAGCACAAGTGCAGAGGTGACCACTCCCCTCCGCAAAGAGAGGCGTGAGGTGGGCGAGTGTGCATTTGCAAACACAAGTGCAGAGGTGACCACTCCCCTCCGCAAAGAGAGGCGTGAGGTGGGCGAATGTGCACTGGCAAGCATGAGTGCAGGGGCGACTTTCCCCCTCGGATCCAAGACCTGGCCCGCACGCCACGCATCCAGGACCCCTGCCCGCCTGCCATGCCTCAGCCCATGCATGTGCCTCTGACAGACACGCCCCTGCCTGGACGCATGTGCAGCCGTGCACACTGCGCACACTGTGCACAATGCGCAAGGGTGTGCACATGGACGCGCTGGCCGCTCTGCCCCACCCCACCTGTGACATATTGGCCAGTGAAGCAGGAGGAGTCAAACTGGCTGATGGTGGGGTTGAGCTCGTTGCCCACGGCCATCAGGTCCTCCACGTCCTGGTAGATCAGCCCATCGGCGCCCAGGGTCTCGCAGATCTGCATGCACAAGCCATGCGTTATGCGAGTTTGTGTGTGCATGCGTGCGCGCGTGTGTGCGTGTGTGCATGCGTGCGCGTCCCTGCATCCGTGTGTGCTGGAGTTGCGTACATAGCAGTGTTCCTTTTTAGCGTAATCAATGGAGTAAAGTCAAATGAAATCTGTGGACTGAACCTTTGATCACTTTTGGGGAAAATGGTCAAAGATGGTTAATTTTCTATGCTAAATCGCGTTCTTCGTATACATCTTCCCTGTGGGGCTAGAGATGCCCCCCAGCATACTCTAATGGCCAATTTGTCCAAAACAAAAAAAGAACACTGGCATGTAGGCGTGATGAGGTATGACGCGATGCAGGATGGGGTGGACCCCAGAACAGAGGAGTGGTGCACAGAGGTGCGCATCCAGGGGCCGGAGAAGGCGGCCATGCCTGCAGTGAGCCATGGCCCCAGGTCAGCCTCTTGGGGGACGGCCTCTGGCTCCCCATCATCGCCACCACCCACGTGCGCCTGCCGCCTAGCATATCATCACCCCTCTCTCATGCTCACCACCACGCCTGCTCATCCTCCACCCTCCACCCATTCCCTACTTCAATCCCAGAAGGACATCCAGCACCTCGCCAAAGGCACGCAGGTCCAAGCCATCCACACGCCCCACATGCCCCACCTACGATGCACGCACATGCACCTGCATGCACATCCACAAGCAAGCCACCAAAACACACGCGCGCCCACGCCCGCGCCCGCCCACGCCAGCGCACCTGCTCCTCGGTCAGGCCATGGGCCACAAACTCCTTGCGGTTGGGCATGTCCACGCCGTACACGTTGGGGTGGCGCACAGGGGGGGCAGCGGATGCCAGGTACACCTGGACAGCCACGGCCACCCACCGCGACCAACTTGTCAGCAGCTTGGGACAGCAGCAGCATGTGCATAGGTAAGTGCATGCGTGCAAGTATGCATGCGCTCACACATGTAGTGAGCATGCAGGCTGTGGACGCCAGGTTCACCTGGACCGCCATGGCCACTGCGACCACTTCACCTGCAGCTGGGGATAGAAGCAGCACATGCATATGCACATGTGGGCTCACTAATGCAGTGAGCATGCAGGCTATGCGTGCTGCGCGCGCGATGCAGCACGGTGGCATGCTGCTGCTGGTCGGCTGCGGACAGCGGGGCTGTGAGGGCGCGTGCTCGCTGCAGAGCAGACATGCGCTGCCCCATTGTGCTCGCTGCAGAGCAGACATGCGCTGCCCCATTGCGCTCGCTGTACCCGCGCTCGTGCCAGGCCTGCCTGCAGGCCTCTGCCGCTGGTACCGCCTGTCTTGGGCCCGCCACTGCAGCGCTGCGGCCAGCGCCCAATGTGCAGCCGCTGGCGGCTTCAGAGCAAGCCGCAGACAGGTTCCACGCACCCCCGGCAGGCCTGCGCAGCCCACCCCCACAAGCTCGGCAACTTGCATGGCTGCGGCACATGCCTGGTGCGCCTCAGCACCTCACCTTCCTGGCGCCGGCATTGCGGACCATGTTCACGATTTGGCTCATGGTGGTGCCGCGCACGATGGAGTCATCCACCAGCAGCACGCTCTTGTCTGCAGGGCAGGCAGGCGGAGTGGAGGCATGCGCGCGAGTGAAGGCTCATGGTCACTCTGCGCGCAATAGGGTCGTCCTCCACCAGCAGCACACTCTCGTCCTGGAGGGCTGGCAGGCGGGGTGGAGGCAGGCGTCGCAAGTGCTCTGCTCGTGGTTAGTGACGCAAGCTCTGCACTTCATGCACATGCAGCACACCCCACCTCTCCAGTGAAGGGTGGGACCACAGCGCGCGAGCCAGGCGCAGGCGCCAGCAAGCATTTGCCCACAAATACAGGCATAGCGCAGGTGGAGCTGCGGTGCAGGCACATGCATGCATGAACACATCATGCAGACCCATATAACCAGACCCCAACAAGGCAGGTGACCTTGGTGCGCCTTGTGGAGCAGGTGGCTGCCTGGTTGTTCACCGGCACAAGCGCGTTGCAGCCGCGGGCAGGCATGACACGCGCTGTAAGCGTGGTCGCACAAGCCATGTGTGCATGCTGCCCTGAATTGCCACCCTCCCAGCATCTCTCTCCCAGCGCAGCCACCTCAACCACAGGACCCTGCTGGCTAGACTCAAAAGGGGGGTGACATGGGGGGGGGCAGGGCAAGCAGGCTCCCAGTCCCCACTGTGCGCACGCGCCCTCATTGCAAAGAACTCTTCTCTTCGCGCGTCACGCGCGCTCAGGTGCACGGAAGGCGCACCGCCTCAGAAAATTTTCTAAGAGTCTGGGGGCGGGAGTGGGTCGCGGGCCTGCACATGGCGCTCACCCTTGAACACCGTGGACACACATGGCGCTCACCCTTGAACACCGTGGACATGGCGTTCAGCTTGCGCCTGACGCTCATCTCCCGTAGCCGCTGGTTGGGCATGATGAAGGTGCGGCCCACGTAGCGGTTCTTAACGAGGCCCTCCCTGCGCAGCGCAGCGCGGCAAACAGTGCTTGTGGCGGTGGGCGCGATGAGGGTTGGGGGGTTGCGATGAGGTTGGGGAGGCACATGGGGGGTGGGAGCGATGGAGGCGGGAGTGATGAGGATGACGGGACATGACGGGAGTTGGGGTGACGAGGGCGGTTGGGCATGATGGAGGTGGGCGCGATGGAAGAGCGCGGCCCACACAGCAGGGACTGGTGACCCTCCCTACAGACGTGTTACGCGTGTAGTGCAACGCAGCCCAGCAAATCACTCAACAGGTGGTGCAGGACAAGGGGAGGATGCGTGGATGCATATGATCAAGATGAAGGCGCTGGGCTGCCGGCTGTGGCAACAGGAATTGGACCCGCACACACGCTCAGAGCAGTGCGGCAGGTGAGGCCAGGCCAGGTGCTCTGGAGGCCCCCCAAAGGACCCTGGGCTGCTCCTGGGCCCAGGGAGTACTTGCCAGTGCAGGGCAGGCCCTTCCAAAGGACCCTCTGGGCCGCTCCTGGGCCCAGGGAGTGCTCTGCTGGTGCAGGCAAGCGAAACGCAAAACCGGCGCGTGCAGTGCAGATAGGGCCCAGGGCTGACGGCTCAGGCAACAGCCCGCGTCCTGGTGGCCCAACGCTCCCGCTCAACGACTTGACGCAGGCGCTGCTGCTCCTGCTGCGGGCGCGGACGCGGACTTTATGGGGTAGTCATGCGGCAGGCGTGCTGCCCCCATTCCCGCGGACAGGCCCACCCCATGCGTGTACAAGCACGAGCTTTTGTACGCGCCTGCAGCGCCGCACCTGTAAGGCAGGCCCATGTCTGCGGCCATCTGGATGGCGGCGGGGCGCGAGCCATCGGGCACAGGGCAGATGAGGTCCAGATCCCACTTGCGGTCCCTGCGGAGCGCGCGTGCACCAAGCAGCTAAGCAGACGACGAGCACGCTCGTGCGTCTTCATGCGCAAGGGCTTGCACGCACCAAGCAGCTGAGCACATGCGCCCTGCTCCCACCCCTCACTATCATGGACAGGTGCGCCCCTCGTGCGCACACTTACACATGCGTGCATGCGACTCATGCACGCTCACGGCATGGTATGCGGACGGTGCCAAATGAGGGCCAGCGCCACAAAGGGAGGCGCAACATGACTGGCTATGACATACAGACATGAGGCGCAACATGACTGGCTGTGACCCACAGACACGAGGCGCAACATGACTGGCTAGGACCTACAGACATGAGGCGCAACATGACTGGCTGTGACCCATAGACACGAGGTGCAAGATGACTGGCTAGGACCTACAGACATGAGGCGCAACACCGAAGAGTGACACCAGGAGGAGCAGAGGGAGGGGGGGGCGTGCATGCTGGCTGGAGGCCGGAGAGGGATGAGCGCACGCAAGCACGCACGCACGCACTTGATGCGCTTGGACAGGCGCGTCCCCAGGGCCAGCTGGAACTCGTACACGGGGATGTTGTTGAGCACGCTGTCGGGGCGCGACAGGTAGATGTACTCAAAGATGCAGGGGGTCAGGCGGGAGGGGAGGAGCTGCGGTCAGCGGCAATTGGGTTTGGGCTGCGTGTGTGTGTGTTGTGTGTGTGTTTTTGTGTGTGTTGTGCGCACGCACGAGCGCGCACGCGTAATTGTGTCTGAGGGGGAATGAAGCGTGGGAGGAGGGGCGCGGTGTGCTTTGCCCAATCTGGGGCAATTCACAATGCAAGGGCGCATCTGCCGGGCTGTCGGCTTTTGGAAGGGAAAGCAGCACATGCGCCTCCAGCAGGAGCGGCCACTCTCATGCCGAGCTGGGGATGTACACGACAGAGGGCTCGTGCTCCGCCCACGCACCTGGCGGGACTGCAGCTTGCCTTCCGGGCTGATGATGATCATCTCGCCAGGTTGCACATCCCGCACGCGCTCAAAGCCAACCGGGCCGAACGCGCAGTCCTCCGACGCGATGCAGTAGTCATCCCCAAGAGGCCCCTGCCGCCGTCCCAGCACCAGAGGCCTGCGGCCGCGCGCATGCACACCTCTTTGCAAAAGCACGTGCCGCCAGCAGCACGAGGCCCTCCTTTGAAGAGGCAGGCTGGAAGGCCCGGCAAGCGCGCCTAGACTCCCACCTGGTGTGAAGCGCTGTGGGTGGGCAGGCTGGCATGACAAGGGCCTATGAGGGTGACAAGGGCGGGGGGGCGGCGCACGCCGCCCATGGCCTCCCTGAAATGAGACCTGAGCGGTGACACAGTAGGCTGCTAATCGCAAAGCTGCCAAGCGAGGCTCTTCACCGGTGGACTACACAGCGGGGGGGGGCGGCTTGGGGAGACTACTACACCACAACCCAAATGAGGGGTCACTCCGTGAAAGGCTGGCTCGCACGGCGGGGGTTACAGGGGCACACGCACCTGATGCCAAAGGGGTCCCTGAAGGCCACCAGGCCCACACCTTTGACGAGGGTCAGGCAGGAGTAGGCACCCTGCAGTGCGCACACCAGACACGAAATGTTTTGCACACCTGTGTGGCATGCACTTGTTGCGTGCTAGAGAGTGCCCACGCATACATTGTGCGCACATGCACACACTCTTGCAAGTGCGCTCGTCATTTGATTCCCAGGCATCGGGACAGACCATGCACTCGTTCCAAACAGGCGAGTCACATGAGTGCACCTCACAATGACCAGCCAGGCAGGGCTAAGGCTGCCTCCAGCTCCAGAACTGGACATACTCGACGCGGCAGCTACTCAAGCAAGGTCAGCCAGCCATCCACGCCGGCTGCTGTGCACGAGCACCTGAAGCTCCCTCTCCTCTCTTACTCCACATAGTAGGGCCAAATGTTCAGCCAGCCAGGCTGCCGCGCTCCAGCACAGGAAGCCCCTGAGTCCTGACACATGGTTGCGCACAACGGGCCAGCCAAGCTCCCCCAGGGCTGATGCGCACATTGCGGAGGCACATTGGGGAGGGCTGATGAGCACATCGGGAAGCCATGTCCATATGCCAAGCGCAGCGTCCTCCCCCACACACCTTGAGCAGTTTCATCGCGGTCTGGCCTGCCTCGAACAGGAACTCAGTCTTGTTGCTGTTAGGGTCACAGCCGGTGGTCTGCAGGCAGCGCTGGTGCGCACGGTGCACCTCGTCGGCCAGCACATTCAGCAGCACCTCGCTGTCGCTGCTGGTGCGCAGGTGCCTGCGCAGGGGGGCAGCGCACCAGCCACAACGCATGGCTCCAGCAGCATATGGCTGTCGCTGCTGGTGCGCAGGTGCCTGCGCAGGGGGGCCGCGCCAGCAGCACATGCACAGAGGGGACTCACAAAGGCTGCACGTGAGTCCCTCCTGAAAGCTGGTTGGACATGCGCTCCTGGAGGAGAGCAGGCAAGTGCTGCAGCAGCAGCTCACTGCAGAGGCCACCTGCAAGTCAACTGTTCGAGATGCGGGACTGTGGGCGGCGCTTTAGGTGATCCCCCTGCGCCCCAGGAGCTAAGCGCCAATCTCCACAGGCCTCCTCAGCGCGGCGTCGTGAGGCACAGCAGCATCATTCAAACACGTGGCGTAGCTGAAAGCGGCGCGCGGAGTAGCAACCACCGACCTAGGGAGGTGACTCCCAATACAATCATAGTCCAGCTCCAAAGCGGGCGACGTACTGCCAGGCGACACGCCACAAGAAAGGACTTGGCAGCGCACCTGCTGAAGAAGGAGCGTGACGAGTTGAGCATCTCCCGCAGCTCATCCGTGTTGGTGAGGTTGCCATTATGGATGAGGAACATGCCCAGGGGCGAGTTCACGAAGAATGGCTGCGCCTCTTGGGCGCTGCTGGAGCCAGCTGTGGGGTAGCGCACATGCGCCAGACCGCAGCTGCCTGCGCATGTCCGACAGCAGCATGGCGTGGAGGGGATGGATAATGACAGATGGTGCTATGCTTGCATGCACGCGTGTGCGCTTGCCTGAGCAAAGGGGCAGGGGCTGGCCTGCGCAGCAGCACTGTGGCCACGAGGTGCGTTCCAACCGCAACAGACATGTGACAGAGGGGGCATTCTAACTCCAAAGGCAGCAGCAGTTGCTGCATGGAGAAAGCAAGATTGAGCACTTAATGCTTGCAATGGGGGCTCCAGGGCATGCACACTCCATGGGCCCCTCAGCCCTTATCGCGCATGCAACTAGGGTTGAGAGCGCCTTCCCCCGTAGCCCCCTGCCCGCGCACCAATCATGGAATCCATAAGGGCTTGGCTGGAGAACACGTCCTTGACCAGCCCGTTCTCCTTGTACTCTTTAAACTTCTCCCAGTCGGTAGTCACCATGCCTGCCGAGTCCTGCCCCCTGTGCTGCAACATCAGCAGCCCCTCGTACAGCTCCGCATTCACGGGGCCTTCACGCTTGTAAATACCAATTATGCCGCACATGCGTGGGGCGGACCTGCGGGCGGCCAGGCAGCTCGGCATCTCGGGCGACAGGACAGGAGAAAGGGGCGGAAAGGCGTGCTCTCGAAGAGCGGGGCACGGGACGCCTCAGCTCATTATCTCGCAGCCGGCACTCGCAGCACCCCAAAAGGAGGAAACACTATAACAATGTCGAGCTGGATTGCTCGCATCCACCCAGCTGTGGGGCAACCATGCTCATAAGCAGGGCAGCAGCGGCAGCAGCAGCACACGCAGCACGCAGAAAAACTGACTGCCCATTTCACATATTCGACCACGCGACGAGCCGCGCACCTTCCCGCTGATCCCTTGGATCTCGAGGGCGATCGCTTGCTGCTGCCGGCGCTCTTGAGCAGGTTCAGCTTCAGGCCCGCGCTGCTGATGTAGGCGCTCGAGGAGCTGGGCATCGTGATCGCCGCTTTATGCAGCGTGGAGCTCGGTCTTGTCCTCATTGCCGTGGCGCTGCATTGCACATTGCAATTCCTCCTGCCACTATGGCAACCCAGCCCCACTGACGACCTGAACTTGGATTGTAGCAGCATGGCCACGATGATCCGGAAGGGGAGCGGTTGTGAACTACTCTAAAAAAAGTATTTAAGTTTTTTCCTATTTTATTCCGAACATTAGTGCTACTAAGTGTAAGTCTCTGAGTTTAAGTCAGTGTCAAACAAAGCAAGACAAATTGGATTTCCCACACGTTATAATTGTAATTCTCTCATTCAATAGGATCTTATCAAATACAGTGATGCAGCAGGCTGGACCACTGATGCGCGCTGCAAGTGCGCACATACACATGCAAGCATCCTTGCTGCTCCAGCCTGTTGTGGCCATGGCTGCTGCAGGAGGGGGGCAGTTGATGTTCGCAGCCTCAATGAGCAGTCAGGGAGGGGAGTTGGCTCCTCAAGGGCTCCAGCAGCAAGGGGAAGACAGTGGCACAGTGCAAGAAGCAGCATCGCAGCTCCAGGGGCAGACTACATTTCGTGATCGGGACATGTACGACAGCAGTGATACTTCCCAGTCTCACCTGACCACACCAGCCAGAGAGCATGGAGATGTGGACCACAGCCCAGGCAAGCGGCGGAGGGGGCGCAGAGTGCATGCATCGGTCATGCAGCCCCCAGGCATGAGCGTGCCGCTGGCTGGTTGGCGCGCTGAGAAGCACACGCGAATGAGCCCAGAAGCCCTCAAGATCTATGACAAGCTTGTGGGGTGTTTGACCAAGGATGGCAAGAAACGTTTTGCCCAGGTGAGTTCTGATGGCCCCCAGGGCATAAATAAATTGCCTGCCATTCAAAGCCCGCGCATGTGCCGCGACCTCTTGGGCATCTTGTTCCTTAAAAGCCGCATTGAATGTTAATGGAATGGTTACAGCCAAGGAACATGCATGGGCTTACCCACAGAGGAACGCCTTAAAGTCAGCAAGCGCGGCTGCGCGTCTCTGTGCTCCTTTGCTATGTGTCATGAGAAAGACTGAAAAGCGTCACACTCTGTCCTTCTTGTCTCTTCTTGGCTCAAGCCCATCTGGGTGGCTGCATGCACGCTCACGTTTTTCATCCGTTGGATTGGTTCATCTTTATTATCTGGTATTTTACTTTTAGGGAATGCCATTATGCTTGCCATTATGCTTCAGCAGCTTGGCAGCTGACATGATTCATGTTGCTGGATCCTTCCTCTTTCTATACCTTCTCCTTCGTGCTTTTCAAAAGCTGCCTGGGTGATCATGTGACCCTGTACTGCAGAGCATAGTGAAGGATGCGCTGCGCAGCATACAGCTGGACCTTAACAAGGGGGCGTGGAAGGGGTGAGAGAAGAGGCCCGAGGTATCACTTGGAACTGCAAGCCATGCGACTGTCTGTGATAGGCACATCCTTGAGGAAGCCTTCAGAAAGCATTTTAGCCAACGCACGCCTTGATTGTAGGTAGCTTTGTGCCTATTTTGTATTGTGGCCCAGGTATTTGCACCTTATATAGTAATTTGACCATATGTAACCGAGTTCAACTTTCTGGCCTCAATCTTCATGTGTCCAACAACAACATAATTGATCACTCCCTCATCTTGCATCATGACATGTCATGCGACACCTTGGCTGACCGCACTAACTGGAGTCTCAGACTGGCAGAGAGTGCTTGCCACGAGAACTCTGCTTAAATTCAGGTGTCGCCTTGCTGGGGTGCTGACACCTTGTCAGGGATACTTTGTCTGAGCCAAATGGGCCGCACATGTACCAGGGACAGAATTGTTGGAAGGCGTGCAACAATTGTAGGCCTCATGTATTAGGGAGCATCAGCACTGGGCGCTTTGATAAACAGGGGTTCAAATTTGTACGACGTGCAAAATGCAGTTCAACTGGACAAGTTGTCCAGGTAGTCTAGTAGACTGCGGACAGTTGTGTACGTGCCAAGATTCGTGTCGCACGCCTCGTGTGCAGACTGAGAGTCTGAGTTAAGTTCTACGATAGCTTGGGCAGGCATACAAACCCCTTAGAGGCATGTGTGATTGCAGAGGAACACAGGTACACACAGGTTGATAGGGGTCCGCATATAGAGCTATACGATTCATCAGCGCTATGTTTTGCTATGTTTCAGCTGCTATATCTGCCAGAACTCACTTTGCACTTCAAAATTCGGCATCAGAATCGGAAAGGAGGTTCAGCACCCTGTATAATACCCTCATACAAAAAAATGAAGCAAAGAATAACTCTGTTGGGGCTAGGTGCTTCTGGTAACCAGGTATAGCTCTGTATTTGGCACTAGGTCTCCTCATCGGATGACACTACTGCTCATGTGCGGGCACATGCCTTAGTACTCCTGGGCCCCACATTTGTCCTCAATTCCCTTAACGTTTAAGACAGCTCTGGATACACCCCTGAAATGCTGTCTGAAAAATGTGTAATTTTGACAGGTTGGCCCTTCAGATCAAGTGCATCGCGATCCGAACTTCAGAAGAACACGCTCGTGTCACAAAACACTCCCTAGCTGTCCACTGTCAAGTACTGATTGCTGCCCAATGCTGATTGCTCCCCTCTACTGTCTGCTCTTCAAAATCTTCTACTGGTGCTGGTGCTGGTCCTGCTACTGCTCGCTGCCTGGCTACCAGCATCGAGCTGCTTGCATGGACTCAATCCAATCAAGGGCAGGGCACTCCAGCTTGATAAAGGGGACCTCATACTTGATGAGGTGAATGGCTGTGAGACCATGAAACTGCTCGTGCTGTGCGGGGCCCATTGAGGAGGACTTGATATGCTCCTTCTTGGCCACTGGCTTCCCAACACAGTCTACCTCCTTGCACCTTGTTCTCCTCCTCCTCCCTGGCATGCTGCTTGGGGACTGTGCAAATCCCTGCTGCTTCCAGTGCTTGCTGCATGCCGTTGGTTAGGTTAGGTTACATAGCTGTATCTGCCAAACGAGGGCAGCTTAGCTGAAGCCAAACAGGCCTGCAACCGAGACCAATAAAAGCAAGCTAGGTAGTGTTCTAAGGTCTAGGCACAGCATTCAA
>LFIK01004841.1_pt1 | contig 10860 bp, 16 predicted proteins | sample 643401 | NCBI WGS metagenome assembly LFIK01 (sample SAMN03777447, study PRJNA286221) | soda lake metagenome | biome: soda lake; feature: Kulunda steppe; material: water; isolation source: sample T5-Br brine of Lake Tanatar-5 | place: Russia: Kulunda steppe | collected 2010-07
ATGGGGCAGGCCAAGTGCTACCTCTGGCACGTATTGATTGAGCTGATAGAAAGGCCTCACTGGACTAGGGGCCAGGGGCTGCTTGTCTTGCTGTGGAGATACTATAGTAGGGCCGAATTAGGATGTGTGGGCTGGGTCACAAGGGAGCTAGATGGTGGGAAGCTTTCAGAAGAGGGAGGGACAGCGGTGGTTAACCTAACCCAGACTTTTGCTCAGATAACCGCCTCTGATAATTTCCCCCCAAGAAAGTCGCCTCTTGCCTCAACCGTATTGATCCTTTCCCTCGGGGAGGTCTGATATGTTTCAGCTAGATTGCCCCAATTGGTGAATACCGTGTAACTTGATCTTTCTAACACATCCTCCGAGTCACCCTGACTTCTTCAGGGAAGTGGGGGGATGGCAGGTACAAGCTTCATAAGAGTAACAATTACCGTGTGAAGGTGAACCATGAGTGCTAAGCTCAACTGAGAACAACTAAACCCCTAATCCGCTGGGCAGCCCTCTAAGCTAACCTTGCAAGAACTAACTCAGATACTTTTTTCTCTATCCCCTCCAGGAGTGCTCTCCCTCACCCCTTGATCCGCCGCGCTCCTGCCATTCCTGCTCCCCACTCTGCCTGTTCAAATAGCAGCACGCCTTCTTGCTCGCTTTAAGCCCTGCCCTCCTTGCGATGCCCCACTGCCTAGCTCTCTAGCACCTCCTCCTGCAACATCCCTGTCATTGCTGCTGGCACTGCTTGTGCTCCCTGCTTCGTTGGTAGCAGTTGCAGCAGCCCTGGCTGCTTCAGCAGCATCCTCTGCTGCGTTCTCCTCATCCAGCTGGGCCAGGATTGCTGCCTGCACGGGATTGACATGAAGGGCACAGCTTTATAGGCAGTCAACAGTCCCAATAGACTCTTCAACCCTGCCTGTGTTAGCTAAGGAGGCGCTTGTTAACAACATCTTCTGCGGACATTCACAAGGCCAGCAATCCCAGCTGAGGGACCAAGCACTGCTTCTCACACCTCTTATCCCTGGCTTCCTCCATGCAAGGGAGAAGGATACAAGGAAGCACTTAGTTCTGTTCACCCCCTGTCACTTTGGATAGGGTACCCCATGTGACATACACACCGCAGCAGGCGGCGCCGTACCTCTATTCTCTGCGTCTCCTCATCATCCTCATCAGCGCCGTCACTCAGATCAAACTGCTGTTCCATGGCGGCACGGGCAGATGGGTCCTGCGCGAGCTGCAGCTGCGCCAGGGAGCGCATCAGCGAGGCCTGCGCGCACACCCAGGACGTTGCATTGCGCCTCTGTTTGCTTGAGCAAAGCGCATGCAAAAGGCACGCTCCTCCATAACTGTGCGCGCCAAGTCCTTGCAGGCCCCCGTGGAGGCTCTGGCAGGTGCAGCGTGCAGCCGAGTAAGCGTGTACCTGCTGCTGCTGGTCGATGATCACGAGGCTCTGGCAAGTGCAGCGCGCAGCCAAGTAAGCGTGTACCTGCTGCCCTTGGTCGATGATCACGAGGCTCTGGCAAGTGCAGCGCACAGCCAAAAGTAGCGCGCACCTGCCACTGGTCGATGATCATGAGGTCCTTCACCTCCCCCTGGAGCACGCCAGCCTGCACAGCAGCGCCAAGCGCTACAGCCTCGTCCGGGTTGACGATGCCCTGCATGCAGCAGACACAGCAGCACAGCATGCGCGTGGTACGGGCAGGTCACAACAGAAAGAGCTAAGGGGTGTCACAGAGGCACATACACCTTTTCCTTGGATTGGATGGCGCCCTGGCTCAGGCGCAGTAGGGAAGCATGCTTGGAGGAGGTGAGCATGACACAAGCAGGCTGTGTACATGCTAGGCAGCATCTGTAAGGGTGAGATGCTTTATCAGCATGGGAGTGCAGCAGTTGCTTTCACAAGCTGTGTGCATGCCAACTGCTCACAGGAGCCATTAGCAGCACCTTTCCGGGGGCTTTGCTTTGGGCATCAATGAGCAACCACACCGGCAGCCAAGCTGGGCGAAATGGCTGTGCACCACGTGTTCGCAAGCCTGCTCCTGTACATCCATGCCTCCTGCGCCTGCCCATCTACTTGCGCAGCTTTGACGCGCACACACACACTATATGCCTGATGATAACACTAAGTCAAGCAGGCACGCGGCCTTGGCTTGCAGACCTGCGCACCTGCTCTGGCTCTATGCCGGTCATGTTTTGCTCTGGCTCTATGCCGGTCATGTTTTTGATGATGCGCATTGTTTTTGATGATGCGCACCTGCTCCGGCTCTATGCCGGTCATGTTTTTGATGAACTGGGACACGGCAGGCATGCGGGTAGCTCCTCCCACCAGGAGCACTTTGGACAAGGGCGGACGGGAGCGTGGCTTGATGACGGGTGACAGCTGCGAGCGAGGCAAGGTGGGCGCACACGCCAGGAGGATCAGAACTCAGCCTCCACCCAAAAGGGGCCCCTGTGGGAGCGTGGTTTGATGGCGAGTGAAAGATGTAAGGAGTGCCAGGCTGGAGGATAAGCCGCGCTCCCCGACCTTTGCCTCACAAACACAGCTAGACCTCCAGCCTGGCACTCCTTGCATCACCTCCACCTTTGCCTCACAAACACTGCTTGACCACCAGCCTGGCATTCCTTGCATCACCTCAGGCTTTGCCTCACAAACACTGCTTGGTGCGTGGCTTGACAGCAGGGGCCGGTTGTGGGCACGGCACGACACGGATGAAGACAGTAACGAGAGGCATGCCGTGCCATGGACCTGTGCGTAACCAATTCCTACGTGCCTGCGCAGCTGAGCTACCCTCGTTCAGCAGGTACAGCTATGCTACCTAACCTGTTCCTACGTGCCCGCACGTGTGGCCACAAGCCTTTCAACAAAGTGCACCCTATGAAATCCCAGTCCGCCTGCCCTTGAAAGACTGCTACGTTGTTGTGTTGTAACCGCAGTTCTTAGAGTGCACGGGAGTGCTGGCGGCATATTTGCACACATACACACATGAACTCACGTATGTATTATGGGTCAGCAGGGCCTGCATCCCGCCATCCCCACCATCTGCCACGTGGCTGCGCAAAGCAAACAAAGGCTTAGCATGCTTCCACATGCTGTCCTGCCTAGCACACTCTCCCCGACCTCCAACCTAGTTAGTGCACAGCCCACCAATCCTCTGTGCCCAGCGCACCGTCTCCGTCTTCCAGGCCGGCACGCCGCGCTTCCGCAGCTCCTCGCGCTTCTCTGCTGCCTCAGTGACGATAGCATTCAGGTCCACTCCCGCAGCCCAACAAGCCTGTTGCAGCGGCAGCAGCAGCAGCAGCAGCTTAGTGACAACAGTAGAAGACTGTGAGTAAGAGTAGCCGCAGCAGCAGCAGCAGCAGGTCGCGAGAGCCGGTTGCAGGGGGTTTGTGCCACTAAGCCTGCCTTGTGGGGCAGCTTGGTTGGAGCCGCAAGCAAGAATCAAAGGCCACAACCAAGGGGGCTAAGGCGGCCGGCCGCACGGTGAGGTGCACATGTAGGGGCCGCGGTTGGAGGGGATGCATCAGTCAAGGTCCTGCAGGCCATGCAAAGCTGCAAGCCATGGACAACTGCAGGGCGCGCAGTGCAGGCCGTAAGTTGCAAGCAGCTGGACACGGGGCTGCCGGGTCTGCACGCACATGAGCTCGGCCCGGGCGCACACCAAGCCTGCGCACAGCGCCTGTGCGGCGCTTCCACCTGCTGCGCTCCAGCCACAAGTGGAGCAAAGGCAAAGCCTGCTATGTAGTCCCCCGCAGCATTTCGACCACGCAGGCGCCCTCGTCCGGGGAGCCACATCGGGGAATCTGCCGACTCTGGTCAACATGTGCCCATGCATGCACTCATCCATGCATGCACTCATCGCGCTCAGTGTCCCCAATGGTTCCAGATCAGCGCGCGCCATCCAGCCACTGTGCCTGTCCCTATAGTTTGCGAGCACAGGGGTTCTCACACAAGCCCCTGTCCACAAGACCACTGATCGCGTACACCTCTCACTGCTTCAAAAACAGTAGAACCCACCATGCCCACTTGTGTGTGCACTGGCAAGCATACTCATACATACACACAGAAACACGCACAGACACACAAACACGCACACATACACACATGCGCGCGCGCACACACACATGCGATGACTGGTGCACACCTCCAAACCCCACCTGGTCCAACGGCAGCCGGCACCGCCGCCACAAGTCCACGCTCAGCTCCTCCAGCTTCTTGCGGCTGAACTGCACCGACTGCGGGCCCCCACCAGGGCCACCCACAGGCATCCTGAGTGCGCGTGCATGGCTTTGCGAGTGTGTGCGCACGTGTGTATGCGCGTGCATGTGCGTGTGTGCATGTGTGCGGGCCCATACAAATACAGAAATACCCGCAGGCATCCTGTGTGTGTGCGTGTGTGTGTGCGTGTGTGTGTGTGTGTGTGCGTGTGTGTGTGTGCGTGTGTGTGTGCGTGTGCGTGTACGTGTGGGGGATTGGGCTTACATCAGAACTTCAGAGCTGGTAAGTGGCCAGCACCACCCACAGCACCTGCGGCACGTGCGCGCGCACACCTGAGCGTCACCTCCTCGCTGCTGCTCAGCCCGAGCTTTGCCGCCTCGGCCAGCGCCTTCAGGTTCCCTAGCACACGGCTGTCCGTGAAGTCTAGCAGCCCGACCCGCGCCTCCTCCGCTGCCGCCGCGTCGTCGTCCCTGCCGCCCGGCACTCCGCCCCTGCTGCCCCTGGCGCGCTTGGGCCGACCGCCCAGGTACTCACGGATGATGTGCTCCATGATCAGTGCATCCCAGTCATCGCCCCCCAGGTGTGGGTCCCCCCCTGGCCATGGCACGCAAATACAGACGCACGCGCATGGGCGGGAGCAGCTGAGCATAAGGGGCGCGGCTTGGGCAGCTGATGTGAGGGCAGTGCTGTGGCCTTAGGTGGCGGTCGCAGCAGCAGTAGCAGCGAGCCCCGTGGCACATTGCCCTCTGAAAGCACAGCAGCAGATTCATAGCACCTTAATTTGCCCTGCCCGCCTGCGCACCTGTCGACAAGACCTCAATGGTACCATTGCCCACCTCCAGCAGCGAGATGTCATAGGTGCCACCCCCCAAGTCAAACACCAGCACCTGCGCACATGCTCACACCACGCACGTACCAGCACATCAAAATGCAAGTGACACCAGCGACATGCGATCGAAGCATGCAAATCTGCAAGGCCCCCCTTGCCATACACAAGGCTCTCACATACTCCAGGCTCCTGTCTCTTGGTTACGCTCACAAATCCACCCTCCACCTCTAGCTCTACAATGTGACACACTCAACCATGCTTCATTTCTAAATGGGACACAAATCTGCAGAGACAGTCACATGAGGCAATGTTGATGACGATGATGCTGGTGATGATGCTGGTTATGGTGACGATGACAATGATAATGGTGATGATGATGGTTATGGTGACGTTGATGGCAATGGTGATGGTGGTGGCAACGATATGGTGTTGCGATGATGATGATGATGATGGTGATGATGATGATGGTGATGATAATGATGGAACAAAAACGACGCTGCTGCTGGTGACGATGTGCTACTTGACAAGCCCACCCACCGTCTGGTCTTCTTTCAGGTCCAAACCATACGCCAGGGCAGCAGCAACAGGCTCCCTGATCAGACGGACCACGTCCAGGCCCGCAAGTGCCCCTGTGCGTGTGTAGGTTCCAGTTCCTTGACTGTAAATCACTGTTAGAAAATCCAGGTTTTAGGGATGAACCTACGATCCCTGTCCTGAACGCAGGGCCAGCGAATGCCCCAGGGATATGGCAGCAGGCACATCGCGCACGGCATATGCTAGGAGAGGCCAGAAAGCGGGCATCAGCTGGGCGTATGTCTGCGACTCAGGCTATGAGGTACGACCTGAGCAGAGAATTAGGTGGGCTTCCCTTTTTTTCGCTCTTTTTGACAAAGGAGTTCTTGTGATCTCAATAAAAGACAAACTGCTTGTCGTAGATGACTATGGGCATACCAGGGAAGGACGCATGGGCTGCACAAGGGCCGCTCTGCACCTAGGCACAGCCAACTTGACCTTAGCAGGCACATAGACAAATTGGACATGTGAGCGCAGATCTTCTGTTGAATACTCTACTGTTGACACCGCTCCAGCCACAATCCAGTGTGTCCTCCAGATCCGAACTTATGGATTGTGGCTGTAGACTGGTAGGCTCCAGCTCTGCTCCCTCGATTGGCAGGTACATGGCTGTACCATGCTAGCCTTTACTCCCGAGATTCCATTTGTGTGGGCGGCCATGAGGCACACTTATCCTCCAACAACACAGGAGGCTTGTTGTATATGAATGTGTTTCTCTAGGGCAAAGGGGATCGATCACGCACAGGAGCTTCACCTTGCGCTGCAATCTCCCACCATGTTGTGTACAGCACGGTGCACGATACATACAACAACGCATGAATGACTCATCCAAACTGCCCAATAGAGAAATGAATACAAGGCACTTCAGCAGGAGTAGAGATTGTATCACAACCGCACCTGCGTTTGCCGTTGCTTCTCGTTGCTGCGTGTTGAAATACGCCGGCACAGAAATGATGGCTTTCCTCACCTCCCCCCCCGTGAAGCGCTCTGCATCATCCAGGAGCTGCACCAAGATCTGTACATTTGAAGCGTGAAAAGCATTGGACGGAGCATGTTAGACATCATTTCAACAGAGGTGCAACATCCATCTCAGTGTGCTCCCCAGGGAAATGCCACTTTTGCCCTGCAGGACATGCCCTTGCAGCCTGCAGCAAATGTAAGTGACGCACGCTCAGCTGATCTCCAGTCATGCACCTCTGATGCAAGCTAAATGCAGTTGGACCATAAATGCATGAGCCTTGAAGGGCCAAGTCTGGCTTTTGTGGCCATCCCGTGCCCCAGCACCTCCTCAACAGCAGGCACTTAGGAAAGCAATGGCACGCCTTTCATGGCAACAGCATGCCAAAAGCATTGATGGATCATTGTGGCTGTAATTCCAATGCGCACAGTTGTGCTACCAAGCATGTGCAAATCCATGGCGCGTCGGCACACCTGTGCGGACACCTCCTCGGGATAGATGAATCCGCGGCCCACAGCATCGCACTTGAGGCACACTTCCCCCTGTTCGCCCCTCAAGACCTGCCAGCAAACAGCAGAGCGTCTGTGATGATGCGCAATCATTTGAAAACGATGCTGCTGAGCCCTTGGAACAACCCAGTTTTTGAAGGTTCCAACACCTAAGACTGGAATGTGAGTGAGCAATAGGATCTACCCTTTCTGTGAAGAACAGCAGCCCCCATGTGGGCGGAGGCAAATTTGAAGAATAGAGGAGGCAACTAGCAAGTGAGTCGCAAGCAAGGATTGTCTTAACTACTAAACTTGCATGCGCAATCCATGAGTACTCGCGCTTCTATAAACTAGCATTCAAAAATTTTCAAGATAAAATGTTTGGAGTCAGCCAATTTGTCTTAGTTTAGACTGATTAAGGGGTGTCGGCGGCCAAGGCGCAATATATACACACAAATGGGACGTGCGCACCACAAACTGTTCCGAACGGGAATGCTGCAACCCTGATGCCCAGACATGCTCGGAGTGCCTTGCATGATATTGCATCAAGAGCAGTGTGCAGCACTGCGCTGCATGTGTATATAATCTGGGTGTTAGTTGACTGCAAGCTGCATGCCTGCTGTGTTTGGCTAGTACACTCCTCTGACCCAGCGTAGGGCATCCTTTTTGTTTTAATCTGTACCATGTATTAATTTTGAAACAAAGTGATCAACCTCAGCTGCCCTTCAAAAAATGCAAACATGAGGGTCCAGGCGCCGTGTTTTTCCAGGCAGATGTGCAGCTCCATCCATCCATCTGCCTCAACACATACTCTTTCACTGTTACTTTAGCACCCTGAAAAGCAACATGCAAAGCCCCAAAATTGAAGATGACACGGGCTTGTCCAGTGACGTGACACATCTGCATACCTGGTACGGGAGTCTCGGCTGCTCCTGCTGCACTGCGGGATCGTCAAAGCGCCGTCCAATGAGGCGCTTGGTTGATGAATATGTGGTGCCGGCGTGGCGGGCGGCAACCGTCTTGGCACGACTGCCAACCACCACCTCGCCTTCAGGCAGGAACGCCACCACAGAGGGCGTGGTTTTGCTGCCCTCCTCATTGGGTATGCACCTTGGCTTGCCTCCTGCCTCTATGTAGGCCACTGCCGAGTTGGTGGTCCCCAAATCAATGCCCACAACCGTCTCCCTTTGCTTCTTTCCTCTGTGCAGCTGGGCATTCCTCTCTTTGCTGGCTTCTGTCACCACTGACCCCGAGGCCTGCTTGGCCTGCTTTACAGTTCTGTGTGTCCTGTTAGTGACATGGTGGGCCGAGGAGGCGTGTTGTGGTTGAGGTTGTGCTGCGTGATGCATCCTATTTCTCGTTTAGCTGCACCCGCCACCACAAATTGCCATGATTGGGGAAAATAATAATGAGTCAGAAAGAGTCTAATGGAAAATTGCAGACTACATTCTGTCTGAATCAAGTCAAAATGTTTGACTGGCTTCCAGCAGAAGTCAGGGAGAACGAACCCAGATTGTGCCATCTGCAGGCGATTTGACTTGCCCGAGGGATGCTCCCTGTTATCAAGGCTTATCCTGGGCTCAGAGGGCCCTCCCTTGAAAAGGAGCCCTTCACAAACTTTTCCTTATTTATCGGCTGCCCTTGTGGGCACCAGCAGGCGGCCTTGTTATGGCTTACTTCAAACATTTATTTTCCTATATGGTGGGTTCTGTTGGTCTTAAAGATTGATGCCTCTGTTGTTACATTAATGCCGCGTTCGTAAGTTAACTGGGTGGCCCAGATGGGCCCAAACAGAGAAGCCCAAACAGAGAAGCCAGGTTGGATTAAAAAGCGTTGGGAATGGCTCCAGATATTCTGTCGCGAGGGTTTTTCCTCCAGTAATTGAGGTACCTAGGGTTGTGGTCAAGAGGAGAGGCCATTTTTTTTTGTGTTACTATTGCCCATTTCTGGATGGCAGAGTAAAAGCGGGAGAGGAAAGCGCGCATGTACGATTGTTGTACCTTAGTGTACATGGGTGTCTTGTTGTCATGTAAGGTAGAGCGGGAAAGGAGGCCTAAAAGCTCAGAGGCAAAGCACTTAGGGGGAGGCATGATGGTATCATGGATTCCAGCAAGTTTGGTGTCATGAAATGCTTTGTAGAGGATGCAAAGACGCTCTGGAGTGAGGATTCCTTAGCGTTTTCCCGTCACGTCGTGGATGCATGCCACCTTTGACGTGCATATTTTAGGGAGTATCAGTTATTGTAGGGGATGGTGGGTCTGTTTGGTGAGGGGGTTGGAGGGGATGAGTGTTTTTAGGTGTTGGTTTGACCAGGTCGATGTCCATGACCCAGAATTCACAGTAGCCTGTAGCTATGATATCTGCTTGTGCTTTTGTGGGATTTATGTCAAAGTTCACTTTGTTTCTGAGTTCAGAGTCCAGGTATATAATTCCAGGTGTTATCTGTGAACTCTCTAGCGAAGTCTTGACGCTCTAGGTTGCTCATAGTATTATCAGGTGGGGGCATAATGAGGTTGGGTTCTTCCCAACGTGCCTAATGTGTTTCTCAAATGTGGCCCAGGTGGGCTTCCCAGCTCTGGAACAATACAGGAATAACAAAGAGGGAAAGTCATAAAGTTCAGAATTGGCGCTCTATTCACTCAGAAACTGGCCCATCTTTATGGCACCACTACTATCTCATTATCATTGATAATGATAATTTATCAATGTAATTCATTGTGCCTGCTGTGTCATCAGCCAGGTAGCCCAATCCAAATGCTGTCTGGCCGTCAGAATGCTTCAATTAAAAACATGGTGACTGAAAGGCTTAAACTTGCTTCTAGGTTCATCATCAAGAACTTGAGCAAAGGTGATTTTTGAGGAAACATCATTTTCAAAGACAATTGACGCCTGGATGGCTCAACAAAGCCTGGTTTTGTCGATTTATGTAACTAATAGGACTTAACCCCAATGGCTTCTTCTAAATCTTTCAAAAAGATCTTGTCCTCGACCAGAAGCTACACTGCCATTTTAAAAGCAGAACGGCCATCAAAGCAATATTCATGCTTTACGCCCTTCGTGCTGGAATACGCACCTCGTTCAAGTCAAATTTTGTGATGAGGACCAGAGCAGGAGCTTGTTGTATAACTAGCAAGGGCAACCAAACAGCATAGTAGATTGAATCGCGCACTTGCACAGCAATGCCAGATAGTGGGCTTAAAAACTATTCTTAATGGCGTGGTAGAGTGATATATCCATAAATGTTGTACAAAGCTACCCCTCCAGAAGGCATTGAAAACACACGCAAGAGTTGAAAATATACATTAAAAGTCATCCATACTAGGAAAAGGCTGAAGCATATTACTGAAAAAACACATGGCTCATTTCAGAACCCATAGGAGGCTCCTGACCCTGATGCTCTGCTTCCCTGTTCGTTGGTGGGAGTTCGCCAGGTGCTTGCATCAGCTGTAAACCTCTCCCTCAATTTATGCTAACAGGGATATTCATGCTGTTGTAGTATTTTCTTGACTTTTGACTTGGCAGGGACCATCTATAGTATTTGTCGCACTGAGCTACCCCTCAGCAATGCCTGGACCAGTGTAAAATATCTTACGCAAGGCCTCAGCACACAATGAATACAAAAAGTGAAGCATCGAAAGAAGTAGGGCTGAAGTGAATCAAGAAAAAGTGCATGACTTGTTTAGAAGCGCATGACTCGTTTAAGAACCTCTGTACTTGCACCAGCAGTTTACACCTCTCTCACACACACACACGTGCACACACACACACACACACACACACACACACACATACACACACACACACA
>LFIK01004842.1_pt1 | contig 10859 bp, 9 predicted proteins | sample 643401 | NCBI WGS metagenome assembly LFIK01 (sample SAMN03777447, study PRJNA286221) | soda lake metagenome | biome: soda lake; feature: Kulunda steppe; material: water; isolation source: sample T5-Br brine of Lake Tanatar-5 | place: Russia: Kulunda steppe | collected 2010-07
CTCCCATCATGACGATCGCCCTCGCCATCGGTGTGCGCCGAATGGCCCACCGAAACGCCATTATCCGCAAGCTTCCCGCCGTCGAAACCCTCGGCTCCGTCACCGTCATTTGCTCCGACAAAACCGGCACCCTGACCCGGAACGAAATGACCGTCCGGACCGTGGTGACCCGTGACCAGACCTTCAACGTCACCGGCACCGGCTACGGCCCTGATGGACGGATCGAGTTGGACGGCGAGCCATGCTCACCCGCCAAAAACCCCATTCTCAACGAGTTCCTTCAAGCCTCCCTCCTCTGCAATGACTCCCACCTCGACCAGGACGACAGCGGCGAATGGCGGCTCAATGGAAACCCCACCGAAGGAGCCCTTATCACCCTCGCCCTGAAAGGGGGCCTACAACGACACGAACTGGAAAGGCAATTTCCACGAACCGACCTCGTTCCCTTTGAATCCGCCCACAAATACATGGGGACCCTCCACGCGGACGGCGATGTCATCTACGTCAAAGGAGCCCCCGATCGCCTCCTCGAGATGTGCTCGCGCGAACAAACCGCCGACGGAGAAACGGACGTCGACCGCGATTTCTGGCGAGCGAAACTGGAAGAAACCGCCGCCCATGGCCAGCGCCTGCTCGCCGTGGCGAAAAGACCGGCTGACGGAGTCGCCCGCATCACGCACGACCATGTCCGCGACGGACTGGTTCTGATCGGTCTCGTGGGAATCCTCGACCCTCCTCGCGACGAAGCGATTCAAGCCGTCAAAACCTGTCACGCGGCCGGCATCAAGGTGAAAATGATCACCGGCGATTACGCCCCCACCGCCGTTTCCATCGCCGACCAAATGAATATCGGCGACGGACGAAACGCCATCACCGGGAGGGAAATCGAAGAGAAAAACGACGACGAACTCATCGACCTCGTCGAGCAAAACGATGTCTTCGCCCGCACCAATCCGGCCCACAAACTCCGGCTGGTGCAGGCCCTTCAAAGGAAGAACCACGTCGTGGCGATGACCGGTGACGGCGTCAACGATGCCCCGGCCCTGAAGCGGGCGGATGTCGGCGTCGCCATGGGAATCAAGGGCTCGGAAGCGTCCAAGGAAGCCGCCGAAATGGTGTTGGCGGACGATAACTTCGTCTCCATCGAGCATGCCGTCGAAGAGGGCCGGACCGTCTACGCGAACCTCCGGAAAACGCTTCTCTTCCTCCTGCCAACCAACGCCGGGCAATCGAGCATTATTGTTCTGGCGATTATGATGGGGGCCGTGCTGCCGATCACTCCCGTGCAGATCCTGTGGGTAAACATGGTCTCGGTCGTCACACTCGCTCTGGCCCTCGCCTTCGAACCCCCGGAAAAGGGGTTTATGAAGATGCCTCCCCGCGATCCGTCGGAACCGATCCTGATTGGATACTTCCTGTTCCGGATTTTCTACGTTTCCCTGCTCTTGCTCGCCACGGCCTTTGGCGCCTTTCTATACATGCACCAGGATGCCAGCCTCGAAATCGCCCGGACCACGGCTGTCAACGTGTTGGTCATGGCCAGCATCTTCTACCTCATTAGCAGCCGCTACATTTATGAAAACGTGCTCTCCTTCCAGGGGCTTTTCGGCAACCCGAAAGTATGGATCGCCATCGGCGTTCTCCTTTGCCTGCAAGCCGCATTCACCTACCTGCCTCCGCTCCAACTACTTTTCGGTACCGCCGGACTCCCGCCCCAGGCTCTTCTCCTGGTCCTCGGCGCCGGCGTCCTGACGCTCCTCGTCGTGGAACTTGAGAAATGGGTGACCCGCCAGGTGCGAAACGGATAAAAAAATTCCTGACGATTTACCCGCGCAAGACGTGAATTTTCTTTAAAAGTGCCGAAAAATCCACCGGTTCTTCCCGCAATCGCTGATGCCCGGTCGTTGATCACCCACCGCTTGGAAATCCGCAAATGGCCTGTTCGCAGAGGGTTTGGTCGTGACGATTTCAATCGCCCGCCCCCTCCCGACCACTCCCGGGAAGAAGGGTTCTTCCCGCTCGACTCGGTTTTTTTGATTTAATGTTGAAGCAGGGGCAAGGCGTGCCTTACTTGAGTTCCTTTAAAGGAATAAACCTATGAAAACTTTATCTTGCTCCATCCTCTTTTTCTGCCTTTCCACAATCCTGGTTTTCGGCGAGGGGAACGGTCGCGCGGTTCACCTTCGTCCCGAGGCGAACGCTCCTGTTATCGGCCATCTACCGGCCGACCGAATCCTGGTGGCACCGGCCGAGCCGGTCGAACTGAGTGAGGATGAAAAAGCGGAGGGATGGAAAGCGATTTCCTTTCTGGACAATCTCAAGGGCTATGTCCGGGAAGCGAACGTGAGAAAAGATCTGACCATTTCGTCCGGGTCAACTATCTTCGCGGAGGCGGACGAAGGTTCACCGGCTCTCACCCGCGCCGAAAGCAATGACCTGATCGAAGTCGAACGCGTCGATCGCGGCTGGGCCGCGATCAGCTTCCGCAAGCCGGTGACCGGTTACATTCAGGAAAGACCGGACCAAGCCCTCGCCGGGACCGATGAAAGCCGCGTGGAGGAGCCGGAGACTTTCGCCTCTGAACCGGAAGCCGTTGAAATCGAAGATGCTCCCGAGAGACAGGAACGTTCCGCCGTGACCCGTCGATCGGCGATTCCGAGTGACGGGATTCAGCGCACCTTTGAAGGATGGCTCGCCCCGACCCGGTCCTTTTTCGGACGCAGTCAGCCGTATGACCATCAAATAACCGACTACTCCGGCAACCGAATTGCCTACCTTGAATTGAGTAAACTTCTTATCACCAACCCGTTGGATCGTTTTTACGGTCGCCAGTTCGAATTCTACGGCAAGGCGGAACCCCTTGAAGGCCGACGCGACTTCGTGATCCGGGTCGAGCGCATGCTCCTGAAATAAACCGATTACCGGGTGGAAATACGCGTGAGCACCATTATTGACGGAAACAAAATCGCCGGTGAGATTATCGCCGAACTCACCAGTGAAGTCGCTGCCCTGGCAAAACGCCCTTGCGTCGCATTCGTCCGCGTCGGCGAAGATCCGGCCTCCGTATCGTATGTGAGGAAGAAGGAAAAAACGGCGGCCAGAATTGGTATCGACAGCCGTCTTTCCGTCTTTCCCGAATCCATCACCCAGGAGGAGCTTTTCGCCTTCATCGATACGCTGAATCAGGATCCGAACGTCCACGGGATTCTGGTTCAGTCGCCTCTTCCCTCTCACATTGACGAAACGGCCACGTTTCGAAGAGTGTCGCCGGAAAAGGATGTTGACGGCTTCCATACCGTAAACCTCGGAAAACTCTGCCAGGAGGATTCCGATGGCTTTATCGCCTGCACCCCCCAGGGGGTGATGGAGCTGCTCGTCCGCAGCGGGATTTCGCTTCAAGGAAAACACGTGGTCGTTCTCGGCCGAAGTTTAATTGTCGGGAAACCCTTGGCCCTCCTCGCGGTACAAAAGAATCCCGAGGCGAACGCCACCGTAACCATCTGCCACTCGCGCACCGCCAACTTGCCGGATTTGGCGCGACAGGCGGACGTCATTATCGCCGCCATCGGAAAGCCGGAGTTCGTTACCGCTGACATGGTGAAACCCGGCGCCGTGGTCATCGATGTCGGGATTAACCGGATACCGGACACGAGCCGAAAATCGGGCTATCGCCTGGTTGGGGACGTCCATTTCCCCTCCGTCTCCGAGGTGGCCAGTCACATCACTCCCGTCCCTGGAGGAGTCGGTCCCATGACGGTCGCCCTTCTCATGCGAAACACGGTGAAAGCCTTCCATCAGCAACAAACGCCTGCGTAACCATTCCGTTTTCATTTCTCTGACTCAGATCGGCAACCGCAGCAAGCCATCCCCTCCCCGTGCTGCCAAAATCACGTTTATCCAAGGAAAAGAGTGAGCTCAAAGCCGAAAATTCTGGTCGTTGACGACCAACCGATCAACGTGCATCTCCTCATGCGGATGCTGGAACGGGAGGACATGGATGTGCGGACCGCCCAGAGCGGACAGGAATGTCTGGCCGAAGTGGAACGCGAAATCCCCGACGTAATCCTGCTCGACGTCATGATGCCGGGAATGGACGGCATCGAGGTTTGCCAGCGCCTCAAACAGGCGGAGGATTTCAAATCCATTCCCATCATTTTCATTTCCGCCCGGTCCAGCAAAGAGGGCCGCCTCGAAGGCCTGGACAGCGGCGCCGTCGATTACATCACGAAACCGATCGATCTCGACGAAACGCTCGCTCGCATTCGCACTCAGCTACGGTTCCAAGCGATCAATCGCAAAAACGTTGAACTGCAAAAACGACTGGGAGAAGCCCGTCGGACCGCTACAATCGGTGCGATTACCCGCGGCCTTGCCCATAATTTGAACAATTTGCTCGGCGTTACCGTCGGCTACGTCGATTTGATCAAGAGTTTCCACGACCAGCCCGCCATGGTGCAGAAAAATGTGGTGATGCTCGATCGCGCCGTCATGCGCATCGTCGATATGGTGAAGCAGGTGAGCTACATCGCGGTCGAAACCCAACTCCCACTCTCCACCATCGACCTCCGACAATTGTTGAAAAACGCCGTGGCTCGGTATGAGCAGGACTACCAAATCGAGGATCCGGTCGAAATCATCGCGACAGAGGGCGTGCAAATCAAAACCAACCCGGAAGTCATGGAGGATGCCATTGCCCGCGTCCTGATCAACGCGTGGGAGAGCTACGGTAACGATGCCCCGGGCGAACGACGCAGCGTCGTTCTTTCAGGAGAGGTGGTCCGAAACGACGGGAGAAACCAGTTGAAACTGACTGTTGATGACTTCGGGAACGGCCTCGATCCGAACCTCCAGGATAGTTTGTTTGAGCCTTTCACCAGTTCCAAGCAAACCGTCGGCACCGGGATGGGTCTCACGGTCGCTCGCCATTGCCTGCGCAACCTTTCCGGCAACATGACCTTGGAAAAGAGGCCCGGGGGGGGAACGCGCGCGACGCTGATCCATGGCTTCTAGTGAGGCGTCCAAGAGGTTTTTTTCATCAATAGCTTCCTGTCATTGCGAGGAGGAACGACGTGGCAATCCAGCGCCTTGCAAGCCTGACGTTTTGCGTGGATACGGCCGGAATCAGGCGGGTGGCCTCCGGCTCGGAGACCTCCGGCTCGGAGAGATTGCTTCGGTCGGCCGAACCTCCCTCGCAATGACAACGAGAGGCGGTGAAGGTCTCGGGTGGTGGAAAAGATTAATTTGCCGACTCAATAGGCGGTCCACGCCACGCGCAACTACGGCCCCCGGTGGAGAACCGTAACAGCCCATCATAACCAGCCGCTCCCGGCGCGCACGGGACAGGAGGCGAAACGCTTTCCACATCCCGGAATTTTCGAAATCCACGGAGCGGGTCTTGACAAAGTCCAACTCGCTCGTTCATCATTCAAATCGGTGCCCATCCCCCCCCGCATACTCCGATGGAGACTAACTTTATCCAGCCAGAAACCGCTCGAAACCTCCTGATTCTCACCTTGAGTCTCGGCTGGTTAGCCTTGCTGGGGGTCGCCTCCCGCTACAGCCGGTTGGCTCCCCACCAACGTTCCTGGACCAACCTGCTCGCCCTTTTCGCGGGGCCGTTCGGCTGGGCACTACATATCAATTCCTACCAGCGACGATCGAAGGGCGACAGCCCCACCGCGAATTTCGCGATCCCCATTTCCTCTCCCGGAGCCACTCCGGCGGCGAGCGGGGATAAACTTCCTTCGCGTCTCAAGCTTTATCTGAACCGCTTTCTGCCGAGGAAATCGAACGATTTGCACGCGGACAGCAAGGCCTTCAGCGCGTTAATGTTAAGTGCGGTCGAACAACAAGCCACTGATATCCACGTCGAACCCCACGAAGGCTACTACCTGGCCCGCATGCGGGTAAACGGAATTTTACGCGACCACCGGAATTACCCCCGGGAAAGTGGTGAACGACTTGTCGCGATCGCCAAGGTGATGGCCGCGCTCGATGTCGCGGACAAAATGAAACCCCAGGACGGACGCTTTGAATGGAGCAGTCCCGACAAAAGCCTCACCCTCGATATTCGCGTTTCCGTATCCCCGTCGTTGCGAGGCGAAAAAATGGCTCTCCGCTTTCTCAACAGGCCCGGCTCCACGGTCGATATGGCCTCCATCGGGATGAATGAGTCGATGCAAAAAGCCGTCATCCGCGCCGTCCGGCATCCGGAAGGATTTATCCTGGTGGCCGGACCGACCGGCTCCGGCAAGACATCGACCGCCTATGGCATTCTCTCCCGTCTCGCCGGACCGGCCGTCAATATCATGACAATCGAAGATCCGGTCGAATACACCCTTCCCTATGCCACGCAACTCGCCGTCAACCCCAAGCTGGGCATCACTTTCCAATCCGGCCTTCCCACCCTACTACGCCAGGACCCGGATATCATTCTCATCGGAGAAATGCGGGAGCCGGAGTCGTTCCGGACTGGGATCCGAGCCAGCCTCAGCGGCCATTTGGTCGTCAGCACCATGCATGCCCGGGACTCGGTCCAGGTCTTCGCCAACCTCCGCAATATCGGCGTCGAAACGTCAAGCCTGGCCACCGCCGTCAAGCTGGTCGTCGCGCAACGTTTGGTCAGGGTACTCTGCCCGGATTGCAAGGTCCAGGAGGAAGAGCTCGACGAAGACACATGGAATTTCCTCGGAGGAGAGGCCGAGCACATTCCGGTATATCAACCGGGCGAGGGCTGCGGCAACTGCCATCAGTCGGGTTTCGTGGGAAGAACCGGAGTTTTCGAATACATGACTGTGGATCTAACGGTGAAGGAGTGGCTGGAGCAGGAACAACATGAATCCGACCTGCGAAGGAGTTTAAATGAACAGGGGTTTCGAGGCATGCGTGACGACGCACGGGAAAAAGTTTTCGCGGGCTATGTCTGGAGCCAGGACGCGATTCGCGCCACGGGAATGGAAATTCTATGACTCCGATCGTCGGCACTGTCATTTTGGCCCTGTTCCTGATCGGACTGATCTGGATCGGAATTTCGCGAGCGGCGGAAGATGGTTTTTTCCCGTCCCTTTGGACCGTCGTTGTCCTGTTTTTCGCCTACCAGTTCGCCCGATTCGAATGGGGGTTCTTTTACCACTACCTCACGGGAAACGGCATGTCGCAAATCCAAGCCGTCTCGACCGGTTACTGGATCGGCTTTCTCATCATTATCGCTCCCGGCATGCTGGCCCTTAAATTCCTCACCCAACACAAAATACCGTTTCCACATTTTCTGGAAAACTACGGTTCGACCGTGCTGGGCGCCTGCGCGGGCATTCTGCTTTTCGCCACCGTTGGACATTGGGTCCTGCACCTGGACCCGCTCCGCGAAACCATGATCGCGGCCCTACGGGTTTTTCAACCGCTTTTTCAATTTTTGGGTTACCGAACCGAAGGCTTTGGGTAAATCATGCGCGGACCGGATGTCGGCTCCGTAGCCGCGCCCGTGAGGGCGTGGCCGAACGTAAGACCGTGAACGAATCGCCGAGATCCGCCGCCACCGGAATCGCACTGGTGTGACGGGCAATTGTTTTGTATCGTTTTCCCAATGAAACTGATCACGTTGCGAGCGGCCGTCCGAATCGCCATCCTATTCTTGGTGTTGGCGGCGGTCGTCGTATATAGTTGGACGACCATGATCCGTATGCCCGGCCAGTCGTTTGAGGGGGAATTGCCGCCGTGGACGGAAACGGAGACCGATTTGGCTGAGCTTCTGGTAGACGTTGTTGTGACGCTGGCCGATGCAATCGGGGAAAGAAACGTTTGGACCCCGGATTCGTATGAAAATGCGGCCGCCTTCATCGAAGAACGTTTCCGCGCTGCCGGACATCAGGTTCGGCGGGAGGAATATCAGGCGGGCGGCGTTATTTCGGCCAATATCGAAGCGGAAATGCCCGGGACCGCCCGCCCCGAGGAGATCCTCATAATCGGCGCCCACTACGACACCGTGTCAGGAAGCCCAGGCGCCAATGATAACGCTTCGGGTGTGGCCGGAACCATCGCTCTTGCCAAACTCCTGGCCGATCGACCCATGTCCCGCACCGTCCGATTCGTCGCGTTCGCAAATGAAGAGGCGCCCTTTTTCCAAACGGAGGAAATGGGCTCGATGCACTATGCGCGTCGAGCCCGCGAACGCGGCGAAAAGATCGTGGGGATGATTTCCCTGGAGACGATCGGGGATTACTCCGACGATCCCGGAAGTCAGCAATACCCGTTTCCCTTAAGCATGTTTTACCCCTCGCGGGGAAACTTCATCGGCTTTGTCAGCCACACCGGCTCGCCTTCATCGTCGCTCCTCCGGAATGCCCTATCCATCTTCCGTGAAGAAACCGACTTTCCTTCCGAAGGCGCCACGCTCCCGGAAACCATTCCCGGCGTTGGCTGGTCCGATCACTGGTCCTTTTGGCAGGCCGATTATCCCGCCTTTATGGTCACCGATACCGCCCCTTACCGATATCCCCACTACCATTTGTCCACCGACACTCCGGACCAACTCGATTACTTGCGGATGGCCCGGGTGGTCAAAGGCATGGAAGCGGTGGTTCGAGGGCTGGCGGGACCGGAAGCACCGTGACTTTCCGGGTCACCTTCTGCGTCGGACGACGTAGCCGACAACAATGCCGATCAGAAACACGAACAGCAGCAGGATGACGCCCGAGACGTGGAATTCCCAGAAAAGGAGTTCCACCTCGACCGGATGCCGGTTCTGAATGACAAGAACCAACACAATCACGCTCAGCACTCCCGCCACCCAGCTCTTGAATTTGATGCTGCTCTTGGCCGACTTTTTCGTCTCCACCTTCTTCTCGTTGTTCGTATCCATATTGATTTTAACCTCTTGCAGAAAGGTAATCACAACTTTACCCGGGCGTAAACGGTGAAATGATCCCGAACAAGGCCCGGCCCCCACCTGACCCAAGCGATTTGTTGTCGAGAGATGGGTTGACCTTCACTTTGTTTTCCCCATCTTTTCGGAAGGTTTTTCTTTCCAACCCAATGAAACAGTATAAGCCACTCGATGATGTAAATTCGGTGCTGCCGATTCTCGCTCAAACCTCTTTCCTTGGGGGCATCACTGAAAAAAAGTGGGAAACCGTATTCCGGCGGTTCAAGACGGCCCTCTTTGAGGACGGTGAGTATGTAGCCCGGCAAGACGAGGAAGCTTCGCACATTTATATTATTAAGCGGGGCAAGATCGAACTTCGGCTTGCGAATGCGACGCACACCGTCAACAAGCGACAGTTTCACGTCGGCGACAGCTTTGGCGAAGCGGCGCTGTTGTCCCTCGTCAACAATACGGCTTCGTTCGTCGCGGTCGAGCCGAGCGAGTTGATCGTTCTCTCGCGCCGGGCCTTGGATCAGATCCGGAAGGATGACCCGGATCTTTTCTGCCATTTAATCCTGAACCTCGCGCGCGATCTTGCACGCAAACTACAATACACGGATGAGATGCTGCTCCGGTTGGACCCAAGTTCGATCGATTCGCGACCCCCGCAAACGGTTCCATCTCCGGTGACGTAAGGACTATTGTTTTACGAATGAACCTGTCACAGTGATCATCGATACGCCGTCGGTTAATTAACGGAGCGCGAGAAACCAGGCCCCGATCACAATCGAGACTGTCATCCAGATCAATAATTGCTGGACTCCGCTTTTTTCCATAAGCTTCTGATCCAAGCGGAAGAACCCAACACCTCCTCCCAGGACCGCTCCGGCTAAAAACCCCCACCAGTGAGCCATCACGTCCGTGCGCTCCCCACCGGCGCCGAGAAAACCGAGCAACACGAATCCAGCGACCACCGGCGCCCACAGATGCCGCGGCCATTGCCAGCCCGTAAGGCGAAACTGCCGAACCAGCCGAAACCCGATCGTAATCCCCAGCCCCCCGAACACCGCCGTCGAGGCCCCGATGGAATTGTGTCCGGTCCCCGCATAACCCCACGCGTTCGCGAGGTTCCCCAGAATGCCGGCGGCCAGTATCGAAAACCAGCCGAGGCCGTGACCCAGGTAACGGAAAACCAACCCAAAAAACAAAAGGCCTCCCAGGGTGTTGCCGACCAGGTGCGCCCAGTCTCCGTGCAAGGTCAGGGCCGTGACCGCTCGCCACCATTCTCCGGATAAAATGGCTTCCTCCGACGCCCTGCCCGCCTCCAGCAAGCGTTCGTCCTGAACCACGAAAACTCCCCAAATCAGAAGGGCGTAGAGAGCGATCGACCACCCTGTGCCCGATCTCCCAGGCAACATATCTTCGCCCGGCGGCCAATAGCGGTTTTCGCGATCGAACTTCTCAAACTGTTCGCGGACCGCCGCTTCATGTTGTCGCTCGACGTAAAGTCCGTATTCGCCTCCTTCCAGCGGCATCAACCAGTACGAGATGCCCATCGACAAGATGACGAGCCCGTGCTCATGAGCCTTTCCGACCCGGCTGTATCGACCCACTTCACACAAACGATCCCGCAGCGTCTCCCCGGCCCCATGGTCCTCCCCGGCGCTCATCGCCCGGGACAAAGATCTTCGGACACCGGGACCGACCTTCGCCCGCGCGAAACGGAAACCGTGCTCCTTGCCTCCTTCACGGTCGAGCCCACTTATTCGACTTCCACCGGCATTTGATGAATCCGGGAATTCCCCGCTTCATCCTCCACTTGAAGCCGCAGGGTATGACGACCGGACGAAAGCCCCTTCAGCTCAACTTGAAACGTATCCTCCCGGGCGTCGAACAAACCATCCTCCGGAAATATCCGGACGGGCGCCTCCCCGTTCAACACATAATCGGCCCGCGCCAGAATACTCGTCTCATCGGTCGCCCGAAAACGTATCACGGC
>LFIK01004844.1_pt1 | contig 10857 bp, 7 predicted proteins | sample 643401 | NCBI WGS metagenome assembly LFIK01 (sample SAMN03777447, study PRJNA286221) | soda lake metagenome | biome: soda lake; feature: Kulunda steppe; material: water; isolation source: sample T5-Br brine of Lake Tanatar-5 | place: Russia: Kulunda steppe | collected 2010-07
TTAACTTTTCTCAATCCATGGCAAGATCCACAAGGAGCCGGTTTTCAAATCATTCAATCTTTAATTGCTATAGGCTCTGGACAATTTAGCGGATTAGGAATAGGACAATCAAAACAAAAATTTTTCTATCTGCCTATGCAACATAATGATTTTATTTTTTCTATCATTGCAGAAGAGACTGGACTCGTCGGTGTCTCACTTCTCATCATACTGTATATTTGTCTTCTCATTAGCGGAATAAAACTAATTCGTAAGCTTACATCACCGTTTGCCCAACTTGTAACATCTGGCTTTTTGACCATGATAATACTACAATCCCTTATTAACATTTACGTAGCTACAGGCCTTGCTCCAACCAAGGGCATCGGACTACCTTTTATTAGCTATGGTAGCTCTGCCTTGATAAGTAATCTCATTTTTTTTGGCATTATTATCAATTGTACTTTAGAAGAAATTCAGTAGTTTCATCTCACTTTATTAAGAATACCCACCACACTATCCATTAATTTGATTTTTTCCACCATATAAGGCATCTTCACAGTCAACACAAGCCGCACGCATCACACTCATAACAACTCTTGCTTCAACAAGGATACATTATGAAGAAAAAATGCTTACTTTTCATCGCACCTCTACTCCTACCGCTCTACAACCAACCACATTCATGGCAACCACGCAAAACTACTTTAGCAGTAGCAGCTATATCAGGAATAGTAGGATATTATACCCCCGTTCTTATAAAAAAGGCGCAAGATTACCTTACTCACCCTTCAATAGAACAACTTCAACCTAAAGAACAAATTATAGCAGAGCTATCCTTAACGGGCTTTATAAATGACGCAAGCAAACTTGCCCGCACCCTCCACTACTGCCTCAAAGAAGATACTATAAATGGCGTCATAGTACATGTAAATTCCGGGGGCGGAAATGGGGGCTCAAGTGACCTTATTCGTCAAGAAATAACACATCTCGCACAACACAAGCCGGTAGTTGTATATATAGAAAATGGATGCTGTTCGGGTGCATACCTGAGTGTGGTACCCGCTACTACAATTATAGCCACAGATGCAAGTGCAATAGGAAGCATTGGCATATATACCAAATATGAAAAACTACACCCTGAAAAATACGTTGATCGCCATACAGGAGAAAAAGGTAGCAAAAAAGTAACCCTCTTAGAAACTCATCGACGCAAAACATTACTTGATCCTTATTCCGAAGATCTTACGACACAAGAGCAAGAAGAGCTTCAAGAAAATCTTATGAAAGCTTACACATGGTTTTGCAAAATTGTTGCACAATATCGCCACCTGTCCATAAAAGATGCAAATATATGGGGAGAAGGTAACATTTTTACTGGACAAGAGGCCCTAGAGTTAGGATTAATTAATCAAATTGGTGGATATTCTACCGCAGTACAAGAGATGCAAAAACTATTAGAAGAGAAAGAAAAAAAAGCTGTTAAACTTGAAATAAAAGAAATCAAGCCCTAGCAAGCTAAGGCTCCACATATAAAAAAGCCCCGCTTATCCGGGGCTTTTTTATATTCAAATTTAGTCGCTTACCAATTCATAAGTAGATCGACAAAGAGCCGCACACCAAATCCGGTAGCACCAGGACGATAATATGGACGATTTGGCACATTAAAGGATACCCCTGCTATATCCAAATGAACCCAAGGAGTATCTTCTGGTACAAAGTGTGATAAGAAGAATCCAGCAGTTGTAGCACCTGCATGATAACGACGTTCACCGATATTGCAAACATCTGCTACTGTTGAACGAACGGCTATACGATAGTCTTCATGAAAAGGCAACTTCCACACCTGATCACCCGATCTCTTTCCTGCCTGTTGTACCTTATCTGACAAGTCATCATACTTACTCACCATACCCGCATAAAATTTTCCGAGCGCAGCCTGACAAGCACCGGTTAAAGTAGCAGCATCTAAAATAGCAGCAGAAGAATATTTTTCTGAAGCATAAGCCAATGCATCAGCCAAAATTAAACGTCCTTCTGCATCAGTGTTCTTAACCTCAGAAGTAATCCCGTTGTAATGCCTAATAATATCACCCGGCTTCATCGCAGAACCACCAAGTAAGTTTTCCGTCATTGGTACGAGCGCAGCAATATTAACTTTTGGCTTCAGATAAGCAACAGCTTGCATCGTAGCAATAACTGAAGCAGCACCTGCCATATCATCTTTCATTTCATCCATGGCATGTGCTGGCTTAATACTCAAACCACCTGAGTCAAATGTTACCCCTTTACCAACCAAAGAAACATGCGGTGCATTTTTATCACCACAAGAATACTCCATGATCACAAAACGAGGCTCTTGGTCAGATCCTTGAGAAACAGCAATCAAACCGCCCATTCCCATTTCAAGAATATCTTTTTTATCAAACACCTTACACGTAAGATGATCATGCGGCGCAGCAATTTTCTCTGCTTGCTCTGCTAAGGCAGAAGGCGTTAAACATGCTGGTGGCAGATCACACCAATCACGTGCTTGGTTAACAGCATGGCCAATACGTTGTCCTACTTCTGCACCTTTAGCAAGAGCATCATGATCATGCTGGTGTGCCACAAGCGTCAAATCATACCTGTCAGCATGTCGACGACTTTCATCAGTAATAAAAGTATCGAAATGGTATGCAGTCATATACATAGTACAAAGCGTTTCTTTGCCAAGATTCCAAGCATCAGTACCAAGTGCAGCAGGAGTTGGCAAAGCAAGCACAATACTTTCTACTTTTTGACACTCAGCTTCACGGATTGCTTTACTGACTGCTCGTCGGTATCCTTCCATGATATCTTCTGGCTGCTGAGATAAAGAACCCATACCAACGAATATCATCGCAACAGATTCTCCATGAGCCTCGCCAGTCATAGCACATGACTGCCCTGCCTTACCCTTAAATTTACGTCTTTCAAGCACTGCCTGATAATGAGGATATATTTTATAACATTCCTCTGCGACATCACGTGGCAATTCCGCACCATCATTACAAACAACAACATATGCCTGCGCTGTAATACTGCTTAACGGCTCATGACTGCATGTAAAATCAATCATATATATCCTTTTGTTGTTATATGCATTAAAAATAACTGTTGCCTCTCAGAATACTCTTTTTTGCTATCCTTTCCTACCAACACCTATAGAATAAAAAAAGGCTCTGGAATCATCCCAGAACCTTTTACAAATAATGAAGCGAGCAGTCTATTATATACTAAAACCTATACCAAAACCCGGACGACCCCATCCATACCGATAGTGGCGATAAGAAGGCCACCCCCAAGGGCTGTATGAATATCGATAATCAGGATATCTAGAGCCAAACCCAAAATGCATCGACGGACGTCGATAGTAGCGACGCTCAGCTCTTTCACGAGCTTCCTCTGCAGCCGCTTGCTCACGAGCTGCTTCATTCTTCTGCTTGATTTCTTCATCGACAAAATCATCTACTTTAACCGCTTGGAAGAAATCAAAAATTTCATTTTTTTCAAAACCGGCTTGCACTTTATGCATACCAGTGTTTTTGCCATCAACAATAAAAAGCAATGCATCATCAGCAGGTACACTATACTCTTTTTTCAAGCGATGAAGATCTCCATTTTCTGTATTAACTGTTATAAATTTTACGTCAGCTTTGTCGTACGAAGGCATCTCAGCTACTGAATATAACTGCCCCACACTTTTTTCAATCAAAGACTGCCGTGAGTCCAGGTTACTCACCCGCTCTGCAGGTGGAAGGGCTTTCCATTGCGTATGTGCCTGCCTGTCTTTGTCTGTTAAACTATATAGATAGGCAACCACGAGTTTATTATCCCCTAACACACGCCTATACGCCTCATGTGTCTTCACTGGTTCTACCACATATTCAGGGTTGGCAGATAAATAGCCTCCCCCTAATAACCCACAAATTAACAGAATATAGTATAGTTCTTTCATTACTTCTCCTATTTTTTATCTACGAACTACTTATTCTTTTTATATCGATTTCACTTCCGCCTCTTCTTCTGTCACTGGTATATCGCGATATACCTTTTCTGCTTGTTTTTTCTTATAAGTATTATCAAGAAATTCATCAATAAACTTATGCACACGGTATTCATATTTTTCTGGATTATAAAAATACGAATCAAAATGACGGCGCCCTGCGGTAATCCAATAGCGCTTATAACCTTGCGCAGCATCATACACCCGCTGCACTGCAGATGGGGGTGCCTTTTTGTCATTTACACACGTAATAAAGAATGACGGAATTTTAATATTTTTTGCAAACTCTACGGTATCTACGGGTACCATTTGAATAGGAATCGGCGTATCCTCTGAATGTTTAATTGCCCGCAACATTGCTTTAATAAACATTTGCAATTGTGGATTATAAACATGCTTTCTTAAAAATGCTTGACCCGGAACGGCAAAGCTATACCCAAACAAAGAAAACTGCATGTCTCCCAATAAACGAGTAATCAATCTATCTGTAGAATCAAACGGACAATCCCAAATGGCACAGTCAAACAAGTTGCCATATCTAGCCTGGGCATGAATAGACGATACCGACCCCATGGAAAAGGAGTAGACGATAACTGGCTTGCCTTTCAAATCTTTGTGAGAGCGAATATAATCTACTGCAGCATGTATGTCATGTACTTCATCACACCCAAACGTACATAATTGACCGTGGGTATCTTCACCGTGTGCACGAAAATCAAAGAAAAAGACATTATAATCTTTAAACATATGACGTAAGCAGCGAATATCACTTTTATCACACATGAACCCATGACAGACAACTACAGTAGCTTTTGCCTTAGAATTACGATAAAGAATGCCATGCCGAGCAATCCGTTCACACGCATCGTTACACTTAAGCGCATAAAAAGTAACTTCCTCAATAACGGCATTGCTATACTTACTTATCCCTACCTGTACGACATTCGCTTGTCGAATATACCAAAAAACAGCACCTCCTAAGATTGTCCCTAAGATCAATCCTATCAAGATACTTTTCATACTGGCATAGTTACCCATTTTGTCTCCTTCCAGTTGCCTGCAGATATTTACGATAGTGCTCAAGTCTCGCTTGAAAGCGCTTCTTTAAATCAGCCATTTTTTTACGTGGTTGTCCATAAGGAGATCCCGGCAAAGAAGACCAAATATGCTTTACCTTATTAATAGCTTCTTTAAAATGCTCTTTCTGAATATCAGATATTGCACCCTGTTCATGCAATAAATAAAGTGCGGCTATATCTTGATTAAGTGGACTAAAATCAGATAAATGCAGCTTTTTTGCAATAGTATCCCATGTTTTATGTAAGAACATATAGCGACCTGCTGCACTTGAACACAACCTTTTCTTTCTCGATATAGCACAACGCACTGTTTTCGGATGTCTTTCATAAGACTTAAATGCATATGGCTTAGGATAACCAAGTTTATAACCCTCGGGTCCTGCATGAAAGGTTCCCTCAGCGTATGCTATGGTGTCCAAAAACGCGCGAATAGCCGGATCACTTTTTAAATTCTTAATCAACCCAGCCTTAAGAGGCACAACCTTGTGTTCTCCCGCCGCCAAATCCATAGACCCAAAGACAGGAACCATCCCTAAAACAAGTATTATTTGTTGCCACAAAATATTCATTACCCCCTCCCCAAAATCTACTTTTCATTATTCCTCTATGTGTCCAGTATGCCACACGGCTATTTTCAAATGGAATAGTTTTTAGAAAAGAGGGGTAATTATTTTTCTATAGAGAAAAACCGGCTAATTAATTACTGCTTCATTATTTTCTTAAATAAATCATGCAGTTGCTGAGAAGAAAGCCCTTCTTGTACTCGTGCTATTATCTTACCATCTTGCAAAATCAAGATTGTTGGAGCAGAATTTACCTCATACATCTCTGCAAGTTCTGGCACATCCATAATATTTATTTTATAAAATCCAGCATTTGTCTCATAGCTCATGTGCGCTTCTTCCAACGTAGGTAATATTTGTACACATGACGGACAAATATCAGTATAGAAATCAAGCACCACATAATCATGTTTCTTTTGAACATCTTTTAATGCTTGCAAAGAGGTAATATCCGCTAATGCTTTACGATCCTTACCGCCTTCTGGTACATACATATTACCATGCAATGCCTCTTCTATAACTTCGTTATAGCCAACTTCACGCAAGAATTCTAACCCCTCAAGAGCTGCCTTAATGCCATCTCCAGCAGCGACACCCGCTTGTCGATAACGAAAATCAGCTACATCACCAGCAGCAAATACACCTGGAATATTTGTATGCTGCGTATTGCCAGTTAAGGCAATATATCCACCTTCATGAGTAGAAATAGTTGGTTTGAAAGTTTTTGTTATAGGTGTATGCCCAATTGCAAGAAATACCCCATCTATTGGTACTATTTTTTCTTCGCCTTGTTCTTCAACCTCTATATGAGTCACTTGTGTATTATCACCTTTAATTGCTTTAATTTGAGTATTAAATTTAATATCAATGTGCTCATAAGGTTTAATACGCTCTTGCATTGCTTGAGAAGCACGTAACACGTCTCGCCGTACCAAAATAGTAATTTTTTTTGCATACGGTGCTAATTGTAATGCCTCTTCAAAGGCAGAATCTCCACCACCTACTACCACAACCTCTTTTTCTTTATAAAAAGGAGCATCGCACACTGCACAAGTAGTTACACCTTTGCTCCAATATTCTTGCTCTCCAGGAACATACAAAAGACGTGGCTGAGCTCCGGTTGCAATAACAATACTCATTGCATACGCAACAGTTCCCTGTGCTGTCTCTACACGATACGGCCAAGAAGAAAAATCAACCGCACTCACAGATTCCCTCACATATTGAGCTCCAAACTCAGCTGCTTGTTCCTTTAAAGACGTAATAAGATCAGGACCCAGTGACTTAGGACGTCCTGGCCAATTTTCTACCCAGGTAGTAGTCATAAGCTGCCCCCCAGGACTTTCTCCCTCAAACACGACGGAGTGTACACCACCACGAGCACCATACAAAGCTGCTGCTAATCCCGCAGGGCCAGACCCTATTACTGCAACAGGTACAAGATTTTCATACTTTGATAAGTGAACAGAGTTAGCTTGCAAATTACATTTGTTATATGGATGCCGTGGATGTAAAAGCCATATAATAACCGCAATAACAGCTATCCCCGCTAAAACCAGGCCGAGTTTGTCCGATTTCCGCTTGTATGTAACCATAAAATACCTTTTCATTTAAACAATAGAGGTTGCAAATATAGCATTAGTATAAACAAACCATAGATAGTTGCCCATTTTGACAAAAATGCACTAAAAAATTACAATAAAAAAGGCGAGTTCGGTTGAAAAATCAACACTTTTTCTTTATACAACATACCTCTCACCTTTTATTTTTATCATTTTTTTTACAAAATATTCCTATTTAAATAAGTAGCAAAATTAAAAATTATTAAGGAAATTAACTTTTATGAAGAACCTATCCTTTATATACTCTTGTATTCTAACCGTCTTGAGTATGTCCTGCCTTCTTCATTCTGAAAACATCACTGATATTACTGTTCACCAACCATCTGCAAAAGAACAACATAATAAAAATCATCTTACTAAAAATATACCAATCCAATCACACACCATTTCTCCCAAACAAGCAAATAACCTTTTCGCCCTCTGGAGCGCACAAGTAGACCAACTTATTTCTTGTACACAATTTCTTGCAAATCTTATTAATGCAAAAAGCATACACCCTAAAAACCCCAAAGAAGCACAAGCATGGCTGTTTCAACTATCTCAGAAACTTACCCAATTTAAAAAAAGTCATCCCCCAATTATTACTATTGCCGAGCTTGCTCAACGATTTAAAAAAAATGAACTATTGTTAAAGCTATTTCAGGATACGCTCACCCAAAACCTTAATTTGTTGCCAAACTTCAGTATGATACTGACTCAAAAAAAACCTGTTGGTGACTTGCACTCAGCAGCCCTTACCACCTATGCAGAAGCCCTTAACCAACACATTGCTCACCTACAACAATATATTGAAGGTTACGGTTATAGTTGGCTCAATACAAAATATGCCAAAGTATCAGACCTTTATTTCACGAACAAAAAAAGCCTCACAACAGTGCTCGGTATAGGCACAACCGCCGGCATTATTGGTACACTTGGCTGGTTGGGATGGCAACATCACGAGACTGCTACAAAGGAGATAAATGAAGTAGTATACAATCAAGGTTTTCGGCAAAATGTATATGTGCAAGCACTTAATGCTCTTATGATATCAACCGCTACCTATACTCTTAACAATATCAGCACAATACAGGAAAAAATAAAAAATGCGGCACTATGGTGCGATGATTATTTGCGTGGGATACCAAACAATAATCAACCAAAACGCGGTTTAATGTCAGCAGAGTTTATAGAAGATCTTACGCTTGCTGATCCCCGATTTGATTGTATACGCCCTATGCTTGAACCTTTCAATACTATTTTGTCTTACCTAGAGCGACCAGGATACTTTATGCGTACAGGCATGAAAGTCCCAAAATCTATTCTCTTAACCGGCCCCTCTGGAAGCGGAAAAAGCTTCTCTGCAAAAGCATTAGCAGGGTCTATTCAAAAACTCTTTAGAGAAACTGGAAGAACAGAGCAATTTGGATTTTTACCTGTAGGACCAAATGACTTCTTTGTCCTCTCAGTCAAAGAAGTTATAAATCATGCACGTAGCATGGCTCCATGTGTTCTTTTCATTGATGAGCTCCATTTACTAGGCCATGGTTTACAAACCCACAGAAACAGTACTTTGCTTAGTGAACTTTTGGTAGAATTAGATCAATTAGATCAAGATACTACTCATCCAGTATTTGTAGTAGCTGCAACTAACCGGCCCGATCGTTTAGACAGCGCTCTTACGCGAGAGGGACGATTTGGTACGCAAATTAGATTCCCAATCCCTACCTTAAAACAACGCATTGAAGCTCTACATGGGTTATGTAAAAAATCAGCGATCGATCCAACTGAATTACATTTAGACAAGATTGCGCGCCTTTTACCCGGTATTTCTTTGAGTGCACTCACTAAACTATTTGAACATGCCTCGTTACTTGCTCAACAACAAGGCATACTACTTAACTATGAACATCTATATGAAGCACTAAACGCCAAAGTACGACAACTTGGCACAAAAATAGAATTAGCACCCGAAGAACAAAAAATTGTAGCAGCCCATATGGCAGGCAAAGGTGTTGCCTTTAATAAACTTACTACCAACGAATTAGAATCACTTACTATACGACCGGTATCTCGCAAGATAGAAGAAAAAGTCGGCTTCTCAAAAAATGATCTTGATGCTGCAATGGAGCAACACGTCACAGAACACGGTAGATATTACACCTTCGAAAATACGACGTACCGATCGCATAAAGACCTTGAAACCGAATGCAAACTACATCTTGCTGGCTTGGCAGCTGAAAAACTTCTCTTAGGAGCAGAGCACAACTATCGTGAAGAAGAACGCAAGGAAGCACTACATGTAGCGCAAAAAATTCTTCTTGGTGGATTAGACTTCAATGAACTATCACGTGCTCAACAAGAAAAAACCAGAGAAGATTCAGTGAAACTCATTGAAAAGTATTATGCAGAAATTTATCAATTGCTGAAAGAAAACAAAGCAGCACTTGAGTCTTTAATGGATACACTCCTGAAAAAGCACTTTTTGCAACAAGAAGAAATAGCACAAATCCTCAACAACTCATAAACAGCTTCAAAGTTTTTAATAAAAAAAGAGCCAGGGTCTTTGATTCCTGGCTCTTTTAAATGCACAGCCTTTTACTGACTTTATTTTGACGTGTACGGGGAAAAAAATTATCCTACAAACAAAAGTCCATATTAATTTTCATTTTTTGGTATAAAGGATTTAATTACCATGAAGTATTTGTTACATGTAACATTAGCGCTTACATTATCTATGCCAGCTGTCTTCTCTCAAAGCCAAATAACACTACAGCATGCACCAGAAACTTACGAGTCTACAAAAGAACATCCAACCGCTGAGCTACGCCTGGCACTAGCAGAAACAGCTAATCATCTTTCATACTTGCTGGATATTATTTCTAACTTTGTTACCTACTCAGATTTTGCTGCTAAAGAAGACCTGAATACAGAAATTGCTTTATGTGAAGAAATGCTTAATAAAATTAAGCAAAAAAATTTCGATGAACTGAGCACACAAGAGCTTGACCAAATTCTTGCTTTTTATGAATCACTCGTAGCCCACTTGCAAGCATATTTAACTACAAACTTCCAACCAGTAAAAAGTTTTTGCCCAACTGGCTATGAAGTGAAAAATACACCTTATTCAGCTATACCAAGTGACCTTTTACGACGCCATGATATTCTGCTAGACATATTAAGTGATGTGGTAGAAGATGTTAAAGCATACGATTTGACGACACTTAATAAAGCATTCCTCACAGCAGAAAAGTATGCCCATGCATATCACGTTGACACTATCATTAAACGCGGTTGGCCATATGCTGCTTGGTATGTTTATATGATTCGTCAAAAAAAAGAAGACGATATTGCAAAATCAAACTGTCCCTTTAAAAAACAGTTGAAAAAACTTCTTACAAAATTTGTAGGTAGTCCAAAAGAAAAGGCCCCCGCCGTGATAGCGCATAGCTCAGATATAGCAAATCATGAGGGAGCAGACTTTAAAGCATTAGCAAAAGAGCACGGATACAAGGCAATGGAAGAAGGCAATGCACAAGGAGGAGCACCGCTTCGCACCTTAGGAATTGAGCTGGATGCTAGTGCACCATTCAAGATTTCTGTAGCAA
>LFIK01004846.1_pt1 | contig 10856 bp, 13 predicted proteins | sample 643401 | NCBI WGS metagenome assembly LFIK01 (sample SAMN03777447, study PRJNA286221) | soda lake metagenome | biome: soda lake; feature: Kulunda steppe; material: water; isolation source: sample T5-Br brine of Lake Tanatar-5 | place: Russia: Kulunda steppe | collected 2010-07
CCCAGGCGTCCGCGTAGTCGCGCAGCGCGGACACGAAGTCGCGCAGCGCCTCGTCCAGGGTCGATCCGTCTGCTGCGACCGGGTGTCCTGGGAGCAGCACCGTCCAGCCGTCGTCCTCCGCGATGATTTCGGGAGCAGGCACCGCGCGACGCAGCACGTCGCGCAGCAGTTGGGCAGGAAGCAGGGCGAAGTTCTGCTCACCACGGTGGAACACCACGGGGCGACGCTCCGCGGCTGCGTTCAACGCCGCTGCCCATGAACCGCGCACGGACGTCGCGGTCGGCTCCTTGGCTGTGGCCATCACTCACTCCGTCGCACATACCTTGTGGATGTACGCTATGTACAGACTGTACGTAGTTGCGACGGTGAGCGCAACGCTCCATGGAATCCAGATCACACCAACGATCCCTGATCGGCCTCGCATCGGATGCGGGCGTCAGTGGATGGACGAGGCGCCGACAACCACCTTGGCGGCAGCGGCACAGCGTGGCCACAACCTGCCCAGCCGGGCATGCCACCCGTGGCTCTTCAGGCGGATCGCCCGGCTGTCGGCCTGGCAGCAACGCCTGGAGATGCCAGTTCGCGGGTGGTTGGTGCCAGGTGCAGGGTTGTTCGGCGCGGCGCGTGCTGCGCAAGCGCGGGTCGCTGACGGCGCGATACGACCGGGTCACCCGCCAGGGGTTGACTTTGCCGTTCGTGCGTCCTGGATGGTGACGATGACGATGCGGTCACGCGCGTCGTCGAAGGTGTAGACGAGCAGCATCCAGCGCCAGGGTCCGAGGATGAACCGGAAGCCCTCCCACCGGCCGGTGAGCTCCGGACCGAGTCGCGGGAACCGACGTAGCGGCTCGAGTGCCGTACGGACACGTTGGCGGGTGTCCCCGGGGAGCGAGAGCGTGAGCACGAGTCGATCGAGGTCCTCGACCGCCGCGCGGGCGAGCTCGACCTGCGCCACGTCCTACAGCTCGTCGAGCGCGATGGTGTCGCCCTCGGCAGCCTGCTCGGCTCCGAGCTGCGCACGTTCGAAGGCACCGTCGATCCCGTCGAGCAATGACGCGACGTTCCCCGGATCGGGGTCGAGGTCATCGATGGCGGTGCTCAACAGCGAGCGGGCCAGCGTCCCCTCGTTGACGTGGACCCGGGCGGCGAGGCTCGCGAGCTTGGCCGCGTGTTCACCGTCGAGGCTGATGTTCAAGCGTTGGCCACCCATGCGAGCAGCCTACACGCGACGACACGATCCGTGCAGCCCCAGACTCCTGGTGACGACCGATGCGCAACGCCCCATGGCCACCTGCCCGATGCGTCGGAGCGTCGACGGTGATGTCGGTGCTGACTCCGGGATCAGGAGTCGTCGATGGGGAGGTATCGGATGCGGCAGCGGTCTTCTTCGATGACCACCACCGCTTCCTGGGACAGTTCGTATGCGATGCGTGGGAGGACCTCGAGGATCGCGGCGACACGTTGTTCGGCGGAATCGCCGACGCCACGCAGGAGCACGACATTGGGTCCGGCTGCGCCTGTCAGTGTCAGGATCGTTGGAGAAGTCGGTGTCCGTTGTCACGAGCACGCGATCCTCGCGCAGCGCGAGGGCCATGACCTCGTCGTCGGTGTGGCCCGCGAGCCCGAGCAGGCGGATGTGGGTGGCGTCGTGTCCGGCCTGGGTCAACAACAGTGCCACGGCGTGCTGCAATGCCTCGTCGACGAGTAGCTTCACGCGCTCTGATCGAGCGGGACGACACGCTGGTCGACATTCGCTGCCGCGAACCGGAGAGTTTCGCGGACGTCATCCGCCTCGAGTTGCGGGTAGTCCTCCGGGATGGTCTCGACGGGGGGCCCGGCGGCGACCTTGCGGACCAGCATGGCGACATGGATGCGGGTCCCTGCGATGCAGGGCAGGCCACCCATGATGCGGTGGTCGATGTTGATCCGGGTGAATGCCGTGTCGCGATCGTGCGTGACCGCCGACTGGTCCGGTCGGATGGCGGCTGGGAGACGTCGACTCCTCCGTTCTGGGCGCTTCCGCTGAAAACGCCCAGACCGGAGGCACGGCGCACCCGGGGACCGGTAACCGACGCACCCGTGAACGCCACCCTGCTGGGCCGTTGGGCTTGGTCGAGGCGTGCCTGGCGCTCGGCTACCCCGCGGGGAGCAGGAGGGTGGTGTCCAGTCCCGCGAGCTCCCCGGCGAGCGGACCGGCGTCGGTCGAGCGTGACGAGCTGGAGGCCGTGTTCTCGGCAGGTAAGGTCGATGAGCAGGTCGTGCACGTTCCCACCGAGGTTGAGCGACCGGCCGCTGCGCAGGATCTCCGTGCACGCCGACGCCGGCGTCGCCACGATTCGCTCCTGGTCGGACCACGGGGACAACGCCGCTTCAATGGTTCGTGCATCGAGGTTCCATGGCGCACGCCGCAGGGCTGCCATGCTTTCGGCGATCACGATGCCCGGCACCTGGCCCTGTGCTGCCCGTGGCTCGACGGCGCCGCTCGAGCAACACCGCCTCGGAGGTGGAAACGAGCTCACCGTCGCGGTGCACACGACGAGGCAGACCACTCGGAAACGCTCGTGATGGCTCCTCGGATCCGGCGAAACCTGGCTCGTCAAGCCGACACCACCGGAGTGAGCGCAGACGACATGCCGCACGCCGCACGGACGCGACTCTCACCACGAACGGATTTCGGCCCTCCACATCATGCGTGACACCGTTGGCGCATGGGCGCACCAGAGGTCGGCATCCGCGAGCTCCGCAACCACGGCGGGGAGGTGGTCGATCGTGTTGCGGCCGGCGAACGCCTCACCGTCACCCGATCAGGCAAGCCGGTCGCTGAGCTCCGCCCGGTGGGTCGACCTGGCGTGAAAGCGGAGGTCCTGCTCGAACGGTGGCGTCGGCTCCCTCGCCTCGATCCTGACCAGCTGCGTGAGGATCTCGACGACCTTCTGGACCCGTCGCTGTGACGAGACCGCAACAGCGGCCTGAACGCGGGCTGCTGGACACGAACACGCTGATCCGGTTGCCGTTGCTCCAGGACGCCACAGCGCTGCCCGCCGAGCCGCTCATCTCGACCATCACGTTGGCAGAGCTGTCCGTCGGCCCCCTCGTCGCTCGCACGGAGTCGGACCGCGCCGCACGACAAGCTCACCTGCAACAGGCCGAAGCCGACTTCGACCCGCTCCCCTTCGACGCAGCTGCGGCTCGCGCGTTCGGCCAGGTCGCGGCTTCGCTACGCCGCGCCGGACGCAAGCCCGCAGCGCGTTCCTACGACGCCATGATCGCTGCGGTCGCGGTCGTCAACGACCTGCCGCTCTACACGTGCAACCCCGACGACTTCGCCGCCATCGAGCAGCTTGCTGTCATCGACGTCACTCACTTCGACGCGTGACGGACACTGCTGACGAGCGTTGGCGGATCCTGCCCTGCCACCGTGTGCTGCGCCCGTCCGTGATCCCGGCTGCGACGGTTCGGCCATTCGCGTCGGTCCATCGATCGCGCCGGCGGACGGTCATCGGCCTTTCCGATTGCGCCCGCTGGGTAGTGGCCTGCCCGATTGCGCCCGCTGGGTAGCGGCCTGCCCGCTTTCGCCCGCTGGGCATCGAGTTCGGCTCTCCGTCGATGGCTCGATCAGAGGCTCGTGAGATGCACGCGGCTCTCGCCTGCGCGCTTCGCTGAATACATAGCGGCGTCGGCAGCGCGGAGTGCCGCGTCGGGGTCCGGGGTGGTCGTCGCGGTGGGGGTGTGCACGACGACGCCGACGCTGGCGCTGACCGTGCAGCCCTTGGCAGGCCCTGTCAGTGGTTCCGCCACGGAGTCGCGGATCCGCTCGGCCAGCGGCCGGACCTCGGTGGCGTCCGTGTCCTCGCACAGGACGACGAACTCGTCGCCGCCGACCCGCGCGACGGTGTCGGCCGTCCGGCTCACCTCCTGCAACCGATGGGCCACCTCGACGAGTACCGCATCACCTCTGGCGTGCCCAAGTCGGTCGTTGATCGGCTTGAACTTGTCGAGGTCGAGGACGATCAGTGCGAGCGGCCGGTGGTGCCGATCGGCGGCAGCCAGTGCGTGCTCGAGCCGTTCGTGGAGCAGCGCCCGGTTGGCGAGGCCCGTGAGCGGGTCGTGCATCGCCTGGTGGTGGAGCTGGTCTTGGAGGCGGAGGCGCTGCAGCGCCTGGACCGTCTGTCGGGCGAGCGTTCGGAGCAGTTCGAGGTCGTCGCCCCGAAAATCACGTCGACGCCCGAAGCCACAAATCAGCACGCCGAGACCGCCAACGCTGCCGAGCAGCGGGACGGCCACCACGGACTCGACGCGTGCGGCGCTCCAGCCGTCGACCCGTGCCGGGTAGGCCCGTTCCATCGCGTCGAGACCGCAGAGCGCCACCACCTCGCCGCCGCGCATCGCATCAGCTTCCGGGCCGGCGTCATCGTGCGCGGCTGCGTCGCCGAACGGGTGTGTCCCTGAACTTGTGACGCGTCGACCCCGACGTCCCGGCTCGCTGAGCAACACCGCGGTTGAACTGGCGTCGGTGGCGGTTCGGGCGGCTCGGGCGAGACCGTCGGCGATGGCGGTGGCCGAGCAGGCCGTGTCGAAGGCGGCAGACGCCTGCTGCAGGACCCGCACCCGTGCCACCGACGACTCGGCGACTCGGCGTGCGTCGAGCAGTTCACGTTCGTAATCGACCCGATCGGTCGCGTCGAACAGCGCGATTCGGATGTGTTCTTCGCCACCACCCGATGTCTGCCTGATCACGCCGTTGAGCAGGACGGGCATAATGCTCGCGTCGTGGCAGACCAGGTTGACGGCGACCTCGCGCACCGAGCCTTCGAGCCGAAGCACCGGAAGGCACCGGGTATCCCAGAACAGCCGGCTGCCCACGGCGAGCAAGTGCGCGAACTCCTGGTCAGCCAGGGCTTCGGCCGGGTAGCCGCTCCACGCCAGGAACGTCGCGTTCGCCTCGGTGATGACCCCGTGTCGATCCGTGGACAGCAGACCGCACGCCGCGTGCTCGTAGAGGTCCCGATAGGACTCCTCGACGGTTCGTTCCGCGACGGGGGCAAGCCAGCTCATGACAGGTAACGGCGGATCGCGGCCGTGAGTTCGTCTGGTGCGGACAGGTGGGGGCAATGGCCGGTTGCTGACAGCACCACCAGTTCGCTGCCAGCAATCGCCTCGTGGACGTAGTGGCCGACCTCGAGCGGCTCGATCGCGTCGTCGCTGCACTGCAGCACCAACGTCGACGTGGCCACGTGCAGCAGATCCCGCCGGTTGTCGGACAGGAAGGTGACGCGCGCGAAGTGGCTCGCGATGGTGGGGTCGGTACGGCAGAAGCTCTCCGTGAGCTCAACGGCCAACTCCGGACGGTCGGAGTTCCCCATGATCACCGGGCCCATCGCGCTCGACCAGCCGAGATAGTTGGCATCCAGGTCGTCGAGCAGACCCTCGATGTCGGCCTGCTCGAACCCACCGATGTACTCGCCATCGTTGAGGTAGCGGGGGGAGGGCCCGACCAGCACCAGCGCACCGAACCGGGACGGATCACGGTTCGCGGCCAACACGCCGATGCTCGCGGACACGGAGTGCCCCACGTAGACCACGTCGGAGAGATCCAGAGCCTCGAGGATCTCGAGCACGTCCTCGGCGTAGCCGTCCAACGAGTCGTACCGGCCGCGGTCGTAGGCAGTCAGATCCGAGTCACCGGCACCGACGAGGTCGAACAGCACGACACGGTGATCCTCGACGAACCCCGGGGTGACCGAGCGCCACATGTCCTGGCTACACCCGAACCCGTGCGCGAACATCACGGGTCGAGACCCGTCACGGCCGGATACGTGCACGTTGTTCCGGTGCAACACGGGGTCGGATACCGACGCATCGGCGGACATCATGGTCGCCTCCGAGACGCGATGGACGCGAGGGGACGCCACAGGTCCATGGACCGTGTGCCCGGGGCAACGCCCAGTGACCGTGGACGCACGGGCGGTGGCTGTCGCAGTGGGGCAACGCCAAGAAGCCCTGACGAACGCTCGAACATGAGCACTCCGGTCGTGTGGCCGACAAGCCGTGCCGAGGACCGGGGCACGCAAAGCGTGTTCTGAACATAGGGCACCACCGCGGAGGCCGCCACCGCCTGCCCATGGTGGTGTCGCGCTTGCCACTCACGCAGACAGTGCTCGACCAGGGGCCGAGCGTGGCGTAGGTCGTACCCTGAGCTCCACGCTGCGGACGATCGATCCGAGGTGCCCAGCGAGCTGGATCCCGACAACGGGCTCCAGGTGGTGCCGGCGGCGAGATCACCCCTGGACGAGTCGTACCTCGACGCCAGCTCCGCGTAGTGACGTGATCGCGTCGGTGTCGGCGTCCCCTGCGGTGATGAGCAGGTCCACGTCCTCCGCGCTGGTGACTCGTCCCGGCTTCGACGCACCGATCTGAGCGGCGTCGGCGAGCACCACGCGGTGCTCGCCGGCGTGCAACAGGCGTCGGGTGACCTCGACGCGCGCGACGCTCGTCTCGGTGAGGCCTCGGTCGGCCGACAGGCCACCGCATCCGACCAGGCTGAGGTCGGCACGCATGTCGGCCAACAGGACACCGCCGAGTGGATCCCCCAGGTCCGGTGTGTCGGACCGTAGGGTCCCTCCGCTGACAATCAGGTTGAAGCGCGGGATGGCCGGCTGGAGCTCCAATGCGACATGGAGGTCGTTGGTGAGCACGGTGACGCCCTCGACCTCGGTGCGCAGGGCCAGCGAACGGGCCAGCAGTTGGGTCGTCGGAGCTCCCGCGATGACGATGGTCTGGCCGTCGGACACCAACTCGGCGGCGAGCGCCCCGATCCGGGCCTTGTGTTCTTCACGGGGGTCCTGCGACGGCGGGCGCAGGGGGGCACCCGCGCCGTGCATCGGGACGGCCCCGCCGTGAACCCGTCGCACCAGGCCACGGGACGTGAGTTCGTCCAGGTCCGTGCGGATCGTCACCGGCGTGGTCCGGAAGATCCGACTCAGTTCGGCCACGCGGATGAACCCGCGGTCCTGAACCAGGGTCGCGATGCGGTCGCGCCGGAGCGCCGCTGGGAGGGAATCGACGGTAAGCACCTCTCGGGAATCAATGCCGCACGCGAACTGTAGGCGTCCCGACGGTGTGACGGCTGCGGGCTGGCACTTTCGTTCACGAAAGAGAGCGCAAGCACTTGACAATTCGATCTTCGTAGTCATAACGTCGAGGCGTGGCCCGGTGGGCCGCACTGGTGGGCCCCACTTGGGAGAGTCGGCCGCGCTCGGGAGAGGTTGCGACATGTCAACGGTGCGCGATGGTGAGAGCGGACAGGCGACGCTGCACGTGCAGTCGGGGGTCGGTGCTCCGACGGGTGAGGACGCGACTCGAACGCCCGATCCGTCGCGGTTCTCGCCGCTGGATCTGGGTGCGTGGGGGTTCCTGCTGCCGTTCCTGGCCGCCTACGCCTTGTTCATGCTCTACCCCGTGGCCCAGGCCGTCTTCATGGGCTTCTTCGATTGGGACTTCCTGGACATCTCGCGGCGGCAGTACATCGGATGGGAGAACTACCGCCGCATGTTCTGGGGCACGGAGATGACCTGGAGCATCGACCGCCTGGTCGTGCTCCGCATGATCGGGTTGGCCACGTTGATCCCGTTGGCGTCGGCGTGGCGTCGTGGATCGTTGCCCCGCGCGACGATCATGACGCTCGGGGTCCTGGTCGTCGCGGTCTTCGGGGCCGTCCTCGGGATCCACCCCGGCGAAGGCGGCCGCTGGTACGACTCCCAGTTCTGGCTGTCGTTCAGCAACACCCTGCTCTTCGTCGCGTTGTCGACACCGACGATCGTGGGTGTCGGGCTCGCGCTCGCGCTCGCCTTGAATCGGCCCAGCCGGCTGACCGGATTGCTTCGGGCGATGTTCTTCGCCCCGTACGTGCTTTCGGTCGCGGTGCTCACCCTGATCTGGGCCTTCCTGCTGAACCCGTCACTGGGCCTGGTGGGCCTGGTGGGGGACTGGTTCGGTGCGGATCCGATCAACCTGCTCAACAGCAGTACGTGGGCAATGCCCGCCATCGTCCTGGCGACGTTGTGGTGGACGGTGGGCTTCAACCTGGTGCTGTTCCTCGCCGGGCTTCAGGACATCGACGTCCAGCAGTACGAGGCGGCCTCGCTCGACGGTGCCAACGCCTGGCAGAAGTTCCGGCACATCACCATCCCGGGGCTGAGACGCACGATCCGTCTGGTCGTGGTGCTCCAGGTCATCTACTCGTTCCAGATCTTCGGCCAGGTCTTCATCATGACGCGTGGCGGACCGGACGGGGCCACGCGCGTCCTGATCCAGCACGTCTTCGAGCGCGGCTTCCGTGACTTTCAGCTCGGGTACGCGTCGGCGATGTCGATCTTCCTGTTCCTGGTGATCATCGCGGTCTCGGTCGTGCAGTTCCTGTTCCTCGGTAGCCAGGAGGACGAATCATGAGTTCGGCAGTGGTTTCGCAGGATCAGGGTCGGGACACGAGCCAGGAGTCGCGCGCACGTCGAGGTCGCGCGCTGCGCCGGAACGTGCCCACGGCGCTGCTGCTGGGGCTCGGCCTTGTCTGGCTCATCCCGGTGTGGTGGATGTTCTCGTTGTCGCTCACCCCGAACGAACTGCTGCAGCGCGACACGCAGATCCTGCTGCCGCCGCAGGTCACCCTCGACAACTTCCTCAGTGTCATCCAAGTGGGGCTGAGCGGTCGCTGGTTCCTCAACAGTCTGATCGTCGCCAGCGCCACGACGCTGCTGACGCTGCTCGTCTCGTCGATGGCCGGCTATGCCTTCGCCCGGCTGAACTTCCCCGGCAAGAAGATCCTGTTCCCCGTCGTGATCGCCGGGCTGATGGTTCCGCAGGAGGTCATGTTCATCCCGCTGTTCCTGATCTTCGAGCAGTTCGGTCTTCACAACACGCATCCGGGACTGTTCCTGCCACGTGTCGGTATTCCGCTCGGTGTCTTCATCATGACGACGTTCTTCGCGGCGATTCCGCGGGAGATCGAAGAGGCCGCTCAGGTCGATGGGGCCTCGCGGTGGCGCATCTTCCGCCAGATCATGCTCCCGATGGCGGGACCGGCCCTCACGGCCCTGGGCATCTTCACCTTCGTGCTGACCTGGAACGACTACCTGTGGCCGCTGGTGTCGGCCACGGAGCGCGAGATGTTCACCATCACGACCGGGCTCGCGTCGCTCCAGGGCAACTTCGCACAGGCCACGGAACTCGGCGACCTGATGGCACGGGGTGTGCTCGCCAGCGTGCCGCTGCTGATCATGTTCGTGATCTTCCAGAAGCAGCTCATCCGGGGGATATCGCTCGGCAGCGGGGGCAAGTAGTTCCACCACCGTCGCACCGACGCGTGCCGGCATCGGCCGGCACGACGGAACGCACCGGACGGATTCATCCGACAAGGGAGAGAGAACCATGAGAGAGAGAACCATGAGAGATCGACGTCTGTTCCGCCCCGTGGGCCTGTTGCTGGCGCTGGCGCTCGTCGTCGCCGCCTGCGGGGGTGACCAAAACGCGACCGCCAGCGATGACGGGTCCGATGACGGTGCCGCTGGCACCGCCGCCGGCGACGAGGTCGAGATCACCCTGGCGAGGTTCTTCGGCGACTGCGACGAGACGACCCAGGGTGTGACAGACGTGTCCGAGGCGACGACCGAGTGCGAGGTGATCCAGATCCTGACCAACGCCTTCAACGAGGCGGACAACGGGATCATCGTCGAGCGACTCGGGGGCGCGGTCTGGGACCAGTACTACCCGCAACTGTCCACCACCTTCGCGGGCGGCAACCCCCCGCACGTGGCGGTCATGCACTCACACCGACTGCCGGACTTCGCCGGACGCAACCTGCTGCGACCGCTCGATGACGACCTGGCCGGTGCGGACATCGACTTCGCCGACTTCACCGACCCCGCGCAGCAGGGAGCCACCTACGAGGGAGACATCTTCGCGGTGCCCTTCGACATCCACGGCAGCCTGTGGCACGTCAACGTCGATCTGTTCGAGCAGGCCGGCCTGGTGGACGCCGCCGGTGATCCGATCATGCCGACCAGCGTGGACGAGTTACTCGCGCAGGCGACGACGATCGAAGAGGAGACCGGAGCGCTGTACTTCTCCCAGGACTGGTTCGAGTTCGCCGTCGGTGCGCGCCTGTTCCTCGCGCTCGTCGCGCAGCAGGGTGGCAGCATCGTCGACTCGGACGGGAACGCGACCGTCAACACGCCGGAGGGCCAGGAGGCATTGCGGCTGCTGAACGAGTTGGCGGCCTCGGCGTCGGATCCGTCACAGGGCTACACGGACTCCGAGTCGGCGTTCATCGCCGGCGACGTCGCGGTCCTGCACAACGGGACCTGGGTCGTCGACCAGTACAACCGTCAGGCGGACTTCACCTACGCCGCGCTACAGGTGCCGGTGCTCTACGACCAGCCGGGATTCTGGGGCGACTCGCACATGTGGGTCCTGCCGGATGCCGCGAATCAGGACGCAGCCGAGCGGGAGGCGTCACTCGCCTTCGTGACCTTCCTCTACGACAACATCGGTTCGTGGGCCGCCGGTACCGGCCACCTCGCCAACCGGACGTCGGTGTTGACCGGTGGTGAACTGGACGACGCACCACAGCGGGCGAACTACGCCGATGCGGCCGACACCGCCGTGTTCGTGCCGGCCATCGAGGGTTGGGCTGGGGCCTGGGACAGTCTGGCGGACGAACTACAGGCGACTTGGATCAGCGACAAGGATCCGCAGGCGGCACTCGCCGATGCCGAGGGTCGGATGAACGAGAACCTCGGGTCCGTCACGGACTAGCGACCTCTCCCTGGCGCGGTGGCACCTCGGACCGCTTCCGGGGTGCC
>LFIK01004849.1_pt1 | contig 10854 bp, 11 predicted proteins | sample 643401 | NCBI WGS metagenome assembly LFIK01 (sample SAMN03777447, study PRJNA286221) | soda lake metagenome | biome: soda lake; feature: Kulunda steppe; material: water; isolation source: sample T5-Br brine of Lake Tanatar-5 | place: Russia: Kulunda steppe | collected 2010-07
ATGGTTTCGGCCAGATCGCCGACGAAATCATAGCTGATGGCGAAGAGTTCGGCATCGACGCGGGCGCGCACCATCTCGCGCAGCATAGAGGGGGTGACGCTGCGCAATTCCAGATCGCCCGTCAGCGCGGCCAGCGCCAGCCCGCGTTCGGGGTCGGGGCGGGTGGCGAAGAACTGCACCAGATGCGCCAGCTTGCGCTTGCGCTGCGGGGTAAAGGCCAGACGCTCCAGCAATTCGGCGAAACCGGCGATCATTCGGGTTCATCCTCATACCCCACCAGCGCGAGGGGGCGGGCGGAGCGCCCTTCCAGCGCGCACCAGCGCAGGATCGCATCCTCGCGGCCATGGGTGACCCAGGTTGCTGCCGGGTTCAATTCGGTGATGGTCTGGGTCAGTTGCGGCCAGTCCACGTGATCGGAAATCACCAGCGGCAATTCCACGCCGCGCTGCCGCGCCCGCGCGCGCACCTGCATCCAGCCCGAGGCGAAGGCAATCACCGGGTCGGGAAAGCGCTGCGCCCAGGTCGCGGCAAAGGCCGAGGGCGGGGCGAGGATGATGGCGCCCGCAAAATCACCCTTGCGCCCGCGCGCCACGGTCGCGGGGCGCAGATCGCCCAGCGCGATGCCTTGGGTGATGTGATAGTCGCACAGCTTCGTGAGCGCGCCGTGGATGTAGATGGGCGCGTCATAGCCAGCCGCGCGCAACAGCATGATGACCCGCTGCGCCTTGCCCAGCGCATAGGCGCCGATCAGATGCGCCCGGTCCGGGAATGCGCGGACAGAGGCGAGCAGTTTCGCGATCTCCTCCATCGGGTCGGGGTGGCGAAAGACCGGCAGGGCAAAGGTCGCCTCGGTCACGAGAATGTCGCAGGGCACAGCTTCCCACGGCGCGCAGGCAGCGTTTGGGGTGCGGGTGTAATCGCCGGTAATGGTGATGCGCTGGCCGCCTGTGCTCAGCGCGATCTGGGCCGAGCCCAGCACATGGCCCGCGGGGTGAAACGCGACTGTCACCCCGTTGATGCGCGTGGGGCCATCGGCGATCTGGCGGCTGCCGGCGAAATCCGCGCCATAGCGCAGCGCCATGATATCGAGCGTCTGGCGCGTGGCCATCACCGCGCCATGGCCTGCGCGGGCGTGATCGGCATGGCCATGGGTGATAAGCGCCCGCGCGACCGGGCGCACGGGGTCGATATGGAAATCCCCCTCGGGGCAATACAGCCCCTCGGGGCGGGGGATCAGCGGGGCGTCGGTCTGCATGTCCAGTCAGGCCTGCACAGGATTGCCCGTCAGGGTAGTGCCATTCCAGGCCCCGCCAAGCGCAGGGTGTCAGGCCGAGGGTTTCGACGCCGTGCTGTCCGACAGTTTCCCGGCCTGCGCGATCCAGTCATCGCGCTCGATCCGGCCCTTGAAGTTCAGATGCTCTTCGACCCAGGCGATTTCCTTGTCGGTCCAGTTTGCGATCTGCCAGAAATGGTAGATCCCCATATCGTTCAGCTTGCCCTCGAGCACGGGGCCGACGCCGGTGATCTGCTTGAGGTCATCGGCCTTGCCCTGCGGCGCGTCGAGCGGTTTGGGCTTGCTGCCCTCTGCCACAGGGGCGGTGGCGGGGGTCGCAGCCTCTGCCGCGGGCGCGGCGCTCGTGGTCGCAGCGGCAGGCTTGGGCGCCGCCTGCGTGGTGGAGCGGCTGGAGACTGTGGGCGCTTCGCCCGGGCCCTTGGCAGGCGGTGCGGCGCGTTCGGCGATGGTAAAGACGATCCCCACCACAAGCGCGATCGTGGCACCGATCAGAACCGATCCGTTCCCTTCGATCCCCACCAGCAGAAACGAGACGGCTGTGGCCACGATACCGGCCGCCGTGGCAATGGCCCATCCGTGGATGGGGGGTGCATTCTTCATCTCGCGTTCGGCCATGGGTCTTCTCCTTGTGTTGACGATGCTCTTCTTGCAGTTGCAGTCCTAACCATCAGATGTGGCGATTACGCGGCGTGGCAAGCTGTCGATGCCCAGCGCGCGCAAGGCCGTGGCCGCGATGTCATCGGCACTCAGCCCCGCATCGCGATACATGGCCGCGGGGCTGGCCTGTTCGATGAACCGGTCCGGCAGGGTTATTGTGCGCAGCACAAGGCCGCGGTCAAGCGCCCCGGAATTGGCCAGATGATGCAGCACATGCGCACCAAAGCCGCCTTCGGCCCCCTGTTCGACCGTGATAAGGGCGGCGTGATGCGCGGCCAGCTGGCCGATCAGATCGGTGTCGAGCGGTTTGGCAAAGCGGGCATCCGCGATGGTGCAGGTGATCCCGCGCGCGGCAAGCGCTTCGGCTGCAAGACGCACCTCGGCCAGATGCGCGCCGAAGGACAGGAAGGCCACGCTGTCGCCTTCTGCCACGATCCGGCCCTTGCCGATTTCCAGCACCTGTCCGCGTTCGGGCAGGTCGACGCCCGCCCCCTCGCCACGCGGGTAGCGCAAGGCGATGGGGCCCGCGTCATGGGCGGCGGCGGTGGCGACCATATGGACAAGCTCTGCTTCATCGCCTGCGGCCATGACGACCATGCCGGGCAGATTGGTCATGTAGCCCACATCAAACGCGCCTGCATGGGTGGCGCCATCGGCACCGACAAGCCCCGCGCGGTCGATGGCAAAGCGCACGGGCAGGCCCTGTAGCGCCACATCATGCACGATCTGGTCATAGCCCCGCTGCAGAAAGGTCGAGTAGATCGCGCAGAAGGGTTTCAGCCCGCTGGCGGCCATTCCGGCGGCGAAGGTGACGGCATGCTGTTCCGCGATGCCCACATCGAAGACCCGGCGCGCGAAGCGTTTGCCCATGATGTCGACGCCCGTGCCGCCCGGCATGGCCGCGCTGACGGCGACGATATTGGGGTCGCGCGCGGCCTCTTCGGTCAGGGCCTTGCCGAAGACGCTGGTATAACTGGGCGCATTGGCCCGCCCCTTGGATTGCGCGCCAGAGGCGACATCGAATTTCGCGACACCATGATAGCAGCAATCGGCGGCCTCGGCAGGTGCGTAGCCCTTGCCCTTGACCGTGCGCACATGGATCAGCACCGGCCCTTCGGCGCGGGCATGGGCCATGCGCAGCGTGGCCAGCAGGTCGGGCATGGAATGGCCATCAATCGGGCCGATATAGGTAAAACCCAGATGCTCGAACATCGTCGCGTCCGGCGGGCCGCCACAGGCGCGGGCGCGCGCGGCCAGCGCCTGTTCGCGCAAGGATTGCGGCAGGGCGGCGATAAAGCCCTGCGCGACTTCTGACAGCGAGGCATGGGGCGCGTTCAGCCGGTTGAGATAGGTGTTCATCGCGCCCACGGGCGGGGCGATGGACATGTCATTGTCATTGAGGATGACGAACATCCGCCGCCCCTCGGCGCCCGCATTGTTCAGCCCCTCATAGGCCATGCCCGCCGTGATCGAGCCGTCGCCGATCACGGCAATCGCATCGCCCGTGGGCTGGCCCATGTCGCGCCCGATGGTAAAGCCCATGGCCGCCGAGATACTGGTGGAGCTATGGGCCGCGCCGAACGGGTCGAAATCACTTTCGGAGCGTTTGGTGAACCCCGACAGCCCGCCCTCTTGCCGCAGCGTGTGCATCCGGTGACGGCGCCCTGTCAGGATCTTGTGCGGATAGCACTGGTGCGACACATCCCAGATCAGCTTGTCAAAGGGGGTGCGGAACACGGCATGCAGCGCGACGGTCAGTTCCACCACACCAAGCGAGGATCCCAGATGCCCACCCGTGCGGCTGACAATGTCGATCGTTTCCTGCCGCAGCTCGCGGGCCAGTTCGTTCAGTTCGCTATCGTCCAGATCGCGCAGATCGGCAGGGCCTGCCACACGGTCGAGATGCGGGGTCTGTGTCTGTTCCATCGGGTTCCCTTTGTGTCTTGTTTTTCATCGGGGTCGCAGGGCCTGCACCATTCACATGCGAAAGAGAGGCGCTGTGATCTGCCGTTTTCATTGCCTGCCTGAAGATCGCGCGGGCAGGATAAAAAAGGTGCCGTGGGGCCAGGCCCGCACGGCACCAGTTTCCTGTTGCCAACAGGAAAGGGAACCGGGCGTCACAAGCCCGCGTCCGGATCGGCTATATGATCCGAACCTTGGTGGGGGCAGCCGGGCCTGTGGCCCGCCTGCCCCGATCCGTATCAGGTGGCTGCCTGCTCCAGCGGCGCGTGGATCGCGCTGAAGGGCATCGGCGGGGGGGCGTTCAGCCGCTCATCTGGCAGGAGCTGGCCGATCCCCCAGAGGATGCCGTAACCTACGCCGATGATCGCCAGAAAGATGAAGGCATATCCCGCACCGCGCAGCATTTCCGACAGAACCCAGTTGCGCAGACGTTGTGTCTTCGTCTCCTGGATATAGTCATGTTCAACCATTTCGATGCTCCTTAGTCATAGGTGGGACGGAAGCCGCGTTCCTCGGCCCAGACGGCCCAGTTATCGACCACAGTTCCGGTCAGCAGGATCCCGATGCCACCCGTCAGCGTGGTCAGCACGGCAAACCACCAGGCCCAGCGGTGAATCCCTTCCATCGTGGCGTTGAAGCCCATCGTCCAGCGCCAGAACAGGGCGGCGCGTTCGGATGCCGTGCCACGGTCCACGATCTGTTCCAGCTCGCGGTCGCCACCGAAGCGCGACACGGCCAGAATGGTTGCCCCATGCATGGCGAACAGCAGGGCCGAGCCATAGAGGAACACGATCGAGAGTGCGTGGAACGGGTTATAGAAGAGGTTCCCGTATTGCAGGCTGAACAGGTTGGTCCAGTCCAGATGGGTGAAGATCCCGTAAGGCACGGCCTCGGACCACGACCCCATCAGGATGGGACGGAACAGGCCCAGCACCAGGAACAGCCAGATGGCAGAGGCAAAGGCCCAGGCCACATGCTTGCCCATGCCCAGCGCCTCGGCGCGCAGATAGGTGCGCACCCACCAGGCCATGACCGAGATCAGCAGGAAGAACGAGGCGATCAGGAAATAGCCCCCTTCGCGCATCGGCGGGATCGACAGCCCGTATTCCGGCGCAGGCGGATCCAGCGACAGCCAGAACAGATCGCGCAGGAACACGGCCGGGTTATAGCCCGCCTGATCCCAGAACCACAGCCCGACCATCACGAACCAGATCGTCCCGGCCACCAGGCTGAGGGTGCCCATGGCGCCCAGATAGATGGGCCCCAGCTGAGCGTTGCCGAACCAGCCCAACAGGTTGGAAAATCCGGCCTTGGTGGTGCGGTTCTCCAGCTCGACGCCTTCGACCATGCCCATCTCTGGGGCGGCGCGCACCTGCACCTGGGTAAAGATATTCTGATACTCAGCCATTGACGCCTCCTGGAATGTCTCTCCACCACGGCAGGTCAAGCCAGAAATCCCACCAGAACACCCACTGATCGAACCAGATGGTGCCCGAGATCACGATACAGATCGCCGACCAGAACCCGGCATTCAGTGCCAGGAACAGCCCCAGCCGGTGAATGCCCAGCGTGCCGACCGAATAGCCGATGAAGTCACGGAAGAACGTGTCCTCATGATCCGGCGTCTTCATCGTGTCGCCTTTTTTCGCGGGATTGGCTGCTGACAGGACCAGCGCGCCGTGAAGCGCCAGCGCGAGCGTCGTGGTGAAGAAGAAGGTCACCGCGATCATATGCGCCGGGTTATAGTGAAAATTGCCATACGTGTAGCCGACATTGGACACCCAATCGAGATGGGTCCAGATGCCATAGGGGAATCCGTGCCCCCAGGCGCCCATCCAGACAGGACGGATGACCACAAGCGTGACATAGGCAAAGATCGCGACGCCAAAGGCAAAGGGCACATGCAGGCCCATCCCCAGTTTGCGCGCAATCTCGACCTCGCGCAGCATCCAGGACACAAAGGCCCCGATGGCGCAGATCGTGACGATCTGCCACAGCCCGCCTTCAAGCAGCGGGGCCGGTCCCAGCCCATAGGACAGAGGCGGCGGATTTATTGAAATCAGCCAGGGGTTCCATGTGCCCTGCAGCACTGCCCCCCAGAAGATCAGGATCGTGCCGAGCAATGCGAAAAAGATCGTCGTCACGCCGAAGAAGCCGACGTAGAATGGCCCAACCCAAAAGTCGAACAGGTTCCCGCCGACCAGCGTGCCCCCTGGCACGCGGTATTTTCGTTCGAAGCTGAGCAGTGCCATGCTTCCCTCTCCAATCTGTGGCGGTCAGCCCGGAAACCGGCCTGTCCGCGTGGGAAATTCCCTTGACGTGGTTGTCGCGGGCGACAGGCGGGGTCGCTTCCCGCCCGCGACGATCATGTCTTCCTGCGCGATTAGCCGCCGGCAGCACGCTCGGCAGCCGCAGCGAACCAGTTGATGCCGTTCGACAGCACCACCAGGTGGATCATCGCAGCCAGCAGGAAGAGAAAGACGCCCTGGGCCACGAAAACGCGGCGGGGGTCGAAGATGAGCCAGATCTTGTAGAATTTGGACATGTGTTATCCTTCCTCAGAACCAGGGGCGCCAGATATAGGTGGCCAGGTGTGCCACCACTGCAACGGCCACAAAGAGGGTCAGACCGCTCATGTAGACCGAGTGCAGTTCCTGGGCCTGCTCATCAGTGAGACCTGTAAAAGACAGGTCAGTATTTTCAGCCATAGTATCCTCCGGATCATAAGACTGACGCCGCACACCCTGCGGCCGGGATGGTGATGCCCGTCATTGGGCGACACCGCTCCCGCAGGCCCATGCCCACGGGAAACTTGCCCCGCAGCCGGTCAGCTGCGAAAGATGATCGGCGCGACCACATTGGCATCGGCCAATGCGCGCCCCACCGGGCCCAGCGCGGGCAGCTTGCCAGTGCTGAGCAACCGCCAGCTCCAGGTCACGAGACCTGTGGCCAGCGCCAGAATGAAGATCACGCTGAAATACAGCCTGTATTCCCAGTTCCGCGCCCGTTCCTGACGGGGGCGGGGGGCGTTGACGGTGTAGTCTGCCATGATGGGTCCTCCTTGGGGTCTCAGGCGCGGCCCAGACCGGGGCGCAGGGCCGCGATCAGGTCCGTATCAACTTCGTCTGCACCGCGTTCGAGCGCGGCCTTCTCCACGGTGTCGCGCAGGGTGCGCGCTGCCGAAATGCGGGTCAGGATGGGGTGCTCGGCCACGATCCGGTCAAGCTCGCGCTTGGCGGCCTCGGACCATGGCAGATCACGCTTCAATGTGGCGGGCGTGGCGTCGGCGGCATCCATCGAGGCGCCCAGCGGCAGGATGTGGAACAGCGCATCGAACAGGCCGTTGCAGACCTCTTGCAGCACATAGGTCGCGCCCGCATAGCCCATCATCGGCGTGCCGGTATGCCGCCGGATCGCCGCGCCCGGAAAGCTGGCGGGGATAAAGGCCGGCGCGGGGCCGTGCCCGGCCTTCTGCTCGGCCAGATACATCTTCTCATTGATGGACCCGAACACGATCAGCGGCCGCTTTTCGCCCATGAGCGCGCGCACGCGATCATTGTCCGTCTTGGCCCCGCGCACACGCGCAACGGCAAAGGCGCAGGGCATGCCCAGATCGTTTTCCAGATAGTTCCGCAAGCCCCGCGCATAGGTTTCATTCGCCACCACCGCGAAACTCGCCGTGGCATAGAAATCCTGCGTGACAGACCGCCACAGATCCCACATCGGCTTCAGCGTCGAATGCTTTTCGCGCGTGATGAACGGTTCGGGGTCCAGCCCCAGCATATCGCCCAACCGGCGCAGGAACAGCGTCGTCGACTCCATCCCGATGGGGGCCTGCAGATAGGGTTTGCCCAGGCATTCCGCCAGGCCACGGCCAAATTCGCGATACATCACGATATTGGCGTCGGCATTCACGAGATTGCGCATCTCGGCCAGATGGGCACCCAGCGGCATGACCATATTGACCTCGGCGCCGATCCCCTCGACCAGTCGCCGGATCTCGGCCAGATCCGAGGGCATGTTGAACGTGCCATACATCGGCCCCAGGATATTGACGCGGGGGGGCGCGCCCTCTTCGCGCTTCTTCTCGGGCGGCATGCGGCCCTTGGTCATGCCGAATTCGGTGAAGATCCAGGTCATCGCGCGGTCGGCGGCTTCCCATTGATCCTCGTCAATCGTGCGCGGCAGAAAGCGCTGGATGTTGGTGCCCTGGGGCGTGACGCCGCCGCCGATCATCTCGGCGATGGAGCCTGTCACCACGACAGCGGGCAGCGCAGGGTCAAGCGTTTTCCAGGCGCGTTTCATCGCGCCCTCGGTCCCGTCGCGGCCAAGCTCTTCCTCGCCCAGGCCCGTCACGACGATGGGCAATTCATGCGGCGGCAGCGCATCGGTGTAATGCAGCACCGATGTCACAGGCAGGTTTTCACACCCCACCGGGCCGTCGATGACCACCTGCAACCCCTTGACGGCACAGAACGCATAGATCGCGCCCCAATAGCCCCCGGCCCTGTCATGATCCTGCACCAGCATCAGATCATCTCCTGCGCCTTGGCGGCGCGCGCTTGCTTGTCGAGCTTTTTCTGATGCGCTTCGCGGAAATCGGGCCGCAGATTGGGCGACCCTTCCCAGATGCCTGCCGTGTCGCCCTCGCCCACGCCGTCGAAAAACGCTTTCATCTTGTCCATGCGCGCCTTGCCCGCGATGGCGGCATTGACCACCTCGCCCAGGGAGCCTGCACCTGCCGGACCCATCAGGGGGCGTGCGCTGATCAGATTGGTGAAATACAGCGACGGGATCGCGCGTTCCTTCGCGTGCTGCACCACGGGCGTGGTGCCGATCACCAGGTCCGGGTCCAGCCCGTCGCAGGCGGCCAGATCATCGGCGAGGCTGGCGCGGAACTTCACCGCCACGCCGCGCGCTTCCAGCCAGTCCTTGTCCGCTGCGTTCCAGCGCGAAGCCGCGCAGGCCGTGCCCACATAGGCCACATCCGCGCCGCTCTCGATCAACAGCCGCGCGACCAGCAGTTCCGAGCCTTCATAACCCGACAGCGTGATCCGCCCCTTGATGGGCGCCTTCGCCAGCGCGTCCTTGACTGCCGGGCCAAAGGCATTCTGCGCGGCGGCAATCTGCGCGGCGGGCACGCCATGGGCGCCCCCAATCGCGGCCAGCCAGTCATGCGTGCCCTCAAACCCCACAGGGGCCGAGCCGACGATGGGCCGCCCCGCTTCCTCGAACTCGCGCACGGCGGCCGAATAGAACGGGTGGATCGCAGCGACCACGGAACAATCAAGCGCGGCATACAGCTCGCGCCATTCGCGGCATGGCACGACCGGCCCCGCCGCCAGCCCCATCGGGGCCAGCATCGCGCCGATCATCATCGGATCGGCCGGAAACATCTCGCCCAGCAGCGTCACAGTGGGGCGGTCATCGCGGCCCGAAACCGGCGCGGGCACTGGTCCGGCGGCCACTTCCTGCCGCGCGTAATTCAGCATCGCGCCAGCCAGCACATCCTTGGCCTCGGCATGGGTCGGCACGCCGAAACCCGGCACATCAATGCCCACGATCCGCACGCCATTGATCTCTTTCGGCAACAACCGCAACGGCACGCCCGAGGCCGTCGGCACGCATAGATTGGTCACGACGATCGCGTCATAGCGGTCCGGGTCGGCCATCTCATGGACCGAATCGCGGATATCCTCGAACAGCTTGCCGGTAACGAGCGTCTCGGAACTGAAGGGCACATAGCCCACCGACCGCCGCGCGCCGTAGAAATGCGACACAAAGGTCAGGCCATAGACGCAGCAGGCCGAGCCTGACAGCACTGTCGCCACCCGCCGCATCCGCAACCCCACGCGCAAGCTGCCAAAGGCCGGGCACATGGATTCGGGCTTGTCATGCGGCCCGGTCGGATAGTCCTTGGCAAACTGGTCCAGCACCGCGCCATTGCCCGATGCGCGCGCCTGCGCTTCCATCTGCTCGCCCGGCGCATGGCAGCCCATGCCATCAGAGGTCACAGCCTCGGACGCACCCTCAGCAGCCGGCGCGCGCTCGATCACCTGCTCCACAGGGGCATCGGCGGCAGTGTCATACACCGCCTCCCCTTTCATCTTTGCAGAAATATCCCGGGGGGCTTGGGGGGCTGGCCCCCCAATCTTCTTATCGGCAAAATCCTCAGGCATCGTCATACACCACTTCCAGGCTTTCCTTGGGCTTGGCGTTCTTGCCGCGCATGTCGGCATCGGTGGCCGGTTCCAGCACCACATCGCCGCCGGTATCCTTGCTGTCGAACAGGCCCAGCAGCCCGTCCTGATCCAGCGGTTGCGGATGAACCGGGGGCGCATCGGACACCTGCTCGGCCAGCCCGGCGAACAGCGCGCCCCACTGGCTCTCACTGGTGCCCACGATCTGGTAATTCGCGGATTTCTTGCGCAGATCGTCCGCCGCCGGGATCTCTGCCAGCACGGGGATGTCGACAGCCTTCGCGAAAGCCTGCGCCTCGCCCGAGCCGTCATCCTTGTTGATCACCAACCCCGCGACGCCGACATTGCCGCCCATCTTGCGGAAATATTCCACCGCCGAGCAGACATTATTGGCCACATACAGCGATTGCAGGTCGTTAGACCCGACCAGGATCACCTTCTGCGCCATATCGCGCGCGATCGGCAGGCCAAAGCCGCCGCAGACCACATCGCCCAGGAAGTCGAGCAGCACATAGTCGAAATCCCAGTCATGGAAGCCCAGCTTTTCCAGCAGTTCAAATCCGTGGATGATGCCCCGGCCACCGCAGCCCCGGCCCACTTCCGGGCCGCCGAGTTCCATTGCGAAGACGCCATTGCGCTTGAAGCAGACATCGCCGATGGCCACTTCCTCGCCCGCCAGTTTCTTGCGGGTCGAGGTTTCGATGATCGTGGGACAGGCCTTGCCCGCGAACAAGAGCGAGG
>LFIK01004850.1_pt1 | contig 10854 bp, 10 predicted proteins | sample 643401 | NCBI WGS metagenome assembly LFIK01 (sample SAMN03777447, study PRJNA286221) | soda lake metagenome | biome: soda lake; feature: Kulunda steppe; material: water; isolation source: sample T5-Br brine of Lake Tanatar-5 | place: Russia: Kulunda steppe | collected 2010-07
CGCCATGCCCGCGCGGGCCAGTTCATCGGCACGTTCGTTTTCCGGGTGGCCCGCGTGGCCCTTGACCCATTCCCAGGTCACATCATGGCGGGCCTGCGCGGCGTCCAGCCGTTGCCAAAGCTCCGCGTTCTTGACCGGTTTCTTTCCGGCAGTGCGCCAGCCGTTGCGCTTCCAGCCGTGGATCCACTGGGTCACGCCGTTCATCACATATGTGCTGTCGGTGACGATGGTGATGGCGCTGGGCCGGGACAGCGTCTCAAGCGCCATGATCGCGGCCATGAGCTCCATGCGGTTGTTGGTGGTCTCGGCCTCGCCGCCCGAAAGGTCACGTTCGCGCAGGACCGTGTCGCCCTCGCGGGCCTGCAGCAGCGCGCCCCAGCCGCCCGGCCCAGGGTTGCCGGAGCAGGCGCCGTCGGTGAAGGCGTAGAGGTCGGGCATGGGGCGCGGGCTCCGGGGCGCGGCGGTGTCAGCCCAGCCATAAACCTGCGGCCAGTGCGGCCACAACCCCCGCCGTCAGGATCAGCCGCAGCCGCAGCCACCAGCGCGGCGTCAGCCCCCAGGCGCCGAACTGCACATCCATGACCAGCAGTACCACGAAGCCCGTCAGCAGCGCCCAGAGCGCCTGCGCCGCGCCGCCGCCGACGAAGAAGAACGCCCAGAGCGCGGGCAGCACCGACAGGACATAGGGCAGCGGGCGGTGTTCCGCCCCGCGCGCCACGAAGCCCCAGAGCACGCCCGCCATGAAGCACAGGATCACGGTGCCATAGGCGATCAGCACATACGGCCCGGTAAAACGCGGCCCGATGGTTTGCAGGGTCAGGTCGGCCAAGGCGGGGGAAACCAGGGTCCCCACACCCCAGAAGAACGGCAGCAGACCCGCCAGCCCCAGGGCCAGCGCCGGGCGGGGGATCATGCGGTTTCGCGCAGGACGCGCGGGACCTTGAACTCCACCTTTTCGCGCGCGGTCTCCACCACCTCGACCGTCGCGTCGAAGCGGGCGCGGAAAGCATCGATCACCTCGTTGACCAGCTCCTCGGGGGCCGAGGCCCCGGCGGTGATGCCCACGGCGCGCACGCCTTCAAGTGCGCGCCAGTCGATGTCGGTCGCCCGCTGCACCAGTTGCGCGTAAGCGCAGCCCTTGGCGCGCCCGACCTCGACCAGCCGCTGCGAGTTCGAGGAATTCGGCGCGCCGATGACCAGCAGCGCGTCGATGCGCGGGGCGATGGCCTTGACCGCTGCCTGCCGGTTGGTGGTGGCGTAGCAGATGTCTTCCTTGTGCGGGCCGATGATGGCGGGGAAGCGGGCCTGCAGGGCCGCGACGATATCGGCCGTGTCATCCACCGACAGCGTGGTCTGCGTGATGAAGGCAAGGCGCTCGGGATCGCGCACTTCCAGCCCCGCCACATCGGCGACCGTTTCGACCAGCAGCACCTCGCCCGGCGGGAGCTGGCCCATGGTGCCTTCGGTTTCGGGGTGGCCGGCGTGGCCGATCATCACCATCTGCAACCCGTTGGAATGGTGGCGATCGGCCTCGATATGCACCTTGCTCACCAGCGGGCATGTGGCGTCGACATAGAGCATCTGGCGACGCGCGGCTTCGGCGGGCACGGCCTTGGGCACGCCGTGGGCCGAAAATATCACCGGGCGGTCATCGGGGCATTCGTCCAGTTCGTCGACAAACACCGCCCCCTTGGCGCGCAGCCCGTCCACGACAAACTTGTTGTGCACGATCTCGTGCCGGACATAGACCGGGGCGCCCCAGCGCTCCAGCGCCATTTCCACGATCTTGATGGCGCGGTCCACCCCGGCGCAGAACCCGCGCGGGGCGGCCAGCAGCAGGGTCAGGGGGGGCTTTTCGGCCGTCCGCTCGGGGGTCTGGTCGGGCGTCTTTTCGGTCATGGGCGCGGCTCCTGTCGTCTGCCCCAGACCTAAGACCCAAGGGCGCGCGGGTCCAGCATCTTTGCACCCGGTGGCGCGGGCGGCCCGGCGTCGGGGCCGCCCGCGGCAGCGTCAGGTGTCTTCACCTACGCAATCGGCGATGGACTGAGCCATCTGCCGCATCAGCGTGGCATAGAGGTCCGCGCCCGGGTCCAGCAGCACCCCGGCGGGGTCCAGTTCCGCGCCGACGCGCACATCGGTCCCTTCGACCACCACATCCACGTAACGCGAGGAATGGTTGACCTCGGGGAAGACGCAGGTGGCCCCGGCCTCGGCCAGTTGCGCACGCAATTCGGAAAGGCGCTGTGCACCGGGGGCGGCGGCGTCGCCCAGCGCGATGGTCCCGGCAATGTTCACACCGAACTGGTCGGCCAGGTAGCCATAGGCATCGTGGAACATCACCAGCGGCGCGGCGCCCACGGGAGCGAGGATTTCGGCCACCTCCTCGGCCAGCGCGGCGATCTCGGCGCGGGCGGCTTCGGCATTGGCGGCATAGGTGTCGGCGTGGTCGGGGTCGATCTCCGACAGATGCGCGGCGATGGCATCCACCCAGACCTTGGCGTTGCCGGTGTTCATCCAGGTGTGGGGGTCCAGGCCGTCATGGCTGTGGCCGTGATCATCATGGCCGTGCCCGTGGTCTTCATCATGCGCGTGGCCGTGGTCATCATGGCCGTGCCCGTGGTCGTCATGGCCGTGCCCGTGATCGTCGTGGCCATGCCCGTGGTCATCATCGTGCGAATGGCCGTGGTCATCGTGGCCGTGCCCATGGTCGTCATCGTGCGAATGGCCGTGATCGTCGTGGCCATGCCCGTGGTCTTCATCGTGCGAGTGGCCGTGGTCGTCATGGCCATGCTCGTGATCGTCATCATGCGAATGGCCGTGATCGTCGTGGCCATGCTCGTGATCATCATCATGCGAATGGCCGTGATCGTCGTGGCCGTGCCCATGGTCGTCATCGTCCGAATGGCCGTGATCGTCGTGGCCGTGCTCAAGGTCATCATCGTGCAAATGGTCGTGATCATCATGGTCATGACCATGGTCATGGTCATGGTCATGGTCATGCGAATGACCGAACGCGTATTCCATCAGGTGCAGCCCCGGCGCGTCGATCAACGTGACCACATCGCCAGCCACCCCCACCCCGTCAATGGCGCGCTGCAGCCAGGGCGACATTTCGGGGCCGATCCAGAACAGCGTGTCCGCCTGCTCCAGCGCCCGCGCCTGCGTGGGGCGCAACTGGAAGCTGTGCGGGTCGGCGCCACGGTCCAACAGCAGTTCGGGCGTGCCGCGCTCGCCCATGACCTTGGCCACCAGCGAATGTACCACCGGCATGTCAGTGACGATGTTCGGCCCGTCGGCATGGGCCGGCAGGGCCAGACTGGCGCCGATCAAGGTGATGGTGTAACGCATGAGGGGTCCTCCGGGTTGCCTTTGGGGGCCGAGTTAATATGTTATACTATTACCGTCAAGGAGCAGAGCGCATGGCCCTGCCGACTGAAACCGAGCGCGCTTTCCATGCCCATGATCACAGCCACTGCCTGCACGAGGGGCTGGCGCGGGCCGAAGGTCTGGCGCGGGCGCGCGGCCTGCGCCTGACGCCGGTGCGGCGCCGGACGCTGGAAATACTGTTGCGCGAGCATCGTGCGCTCGGCGCCTATGAGGTGCTGGAGCATCTGGCGGCGGACGGATTCGGGCGGCAGCCGCCCGTGGCCTATCGCGCGCTGGAGTTTCTGGTGGCGAACGGGTTGGCGCACCGCATCCAGCGGCTGAACGCCTTCACCGCCTGCGCCCACCCGGGCCAGGATCATCAGGCCGTATTCCTGATTTGCCGCAAATGCCAGACCGTGGCCGAGGCGCCGCTCGATGGCCCACGCCGGGCGGTCGAAGCCGCCTCCGACGCGCTGGGCTTTCGGCTGGAACGAGTCAGCATCGAGGCACTGGGCCTCTGCCCGCAATGCGCGCAAGCGGCATGAGCGCGCCGGAGCCCCTTGTCTCGGCGCAGGGCATGAGCGTCGCCTATCGCGGCGGCACGGTGCTGCGCGGCGTGGATTTCCAGATCGCGCCGGGCGAGATCGTGACACTGGTGGGGCCCAACGGGTCCGGCAAGTCCACGCTTCTGCGCGCGCTTCTGGGGGTGGTCGAGGCCTCACGCGGGCGGGTGACGCGGGCGCGCGGGCTGCGAGTCGGTTACGTGCCGCAGCGGCTGCATATCGACGCTGCCCTGCCGCTGCCGGTGCGGCGCTTCCTGTCCCTGCCCCGGCGCCAGTCGGCGGCCCGGATCGCCGAGGTGCTGGCGCAGGTGGGCGTGCCGGATGTGGCGGGTCAGGACATGGGCACGCTGTCGGGCGGGCAGTTCCAGCGCGTGCTGCTGGCCCGCGCGCTGCTGTCCGAGCCCGACCTGCTGATGCTGGACGAACCCACCACCGGGCTGGACCAGCCCGGTGTCGCGGCCTTCTACCGGCTGATCGAACAGGTCCGGCGCGACACTGGCGCGGCGGTGCTGCTGGTCAGCCATGACCTGCACGTGGTGATGAGCGCCTCGGACCGGGTGATCTGCCTCAACGGGCACATCTGCTGCCAGGGCGCGCCCAGCGTGGTCTCGCGCGCGCCGGAATACCGGGCGCTTTTCGGGCTGGGCACCGGGGGCGCACTTGCACTTTATCAACATGAGCACGATCACACCCATGATGCGGGCTGCGCGCCTGGGGAAGTTGCTACGACATCTCAAGAAAAGGCCACAACCATCTAATGCTGGATGATTTCTTGATCCGTGCCCTTCTGGCGGGACTGGCTGTCGCAGTCGCTACCGGATTGCTGGGCTGCTTCGTGGTCTGGCGGCGAATGGCATATTTCGGGGATGCGACCGCCCATGCCGCCATTCTGGGGGTGGCGCTGGCGCTGGCCTTCCAGATCTCGATCTTCGCGGGTACCATGGCGGTGGCGTTGGTCATGGCGATGCTGGTCTCCACCTTGGCCGGGCGCGGCTGGGCCATGGACACCACGCTGGGCGTGCTGGCGCATTCGGCGCTGGCGCTGGGGCTGGTGGCGGTCTCGTTCCTGCCCACGGTGCGGGTGGACCTGACGGCGTATCTCTTCGGCGACATCCTGGCCGTGTCGCGAGCCGACCTCGGGGTGATCGTGGCGGGTTCGGCGCTGGTGGCGGGGTTGATGGCCTGGCGCTGGTCGGCGCTGCTGACCGCCACGCTGAACGAGGACCTGGCCCATGCCGCCGGGATCGACCCAGCCCGCGAGCGGCTGGTGCTGACGCTGGCGCTGGCCGTGGTGGTGGCGGTGGCGCTCAAGGTCATCGGCGCGCTCTTGATCGCGGCCATGCTGATCATCCCCGCCGCCGCCGCGCGCACGCTGGCGCGCTCGCCCGAGGCGATGGCGCTGACCGCGATCGGCATCGGCGGCGCGGCGGTCTGGGGGGGGTTGCAGATGTCCTTGCGGCTGGACACGCCATCGGGGCCCAGCATCGTGGCGGTGGCGGCGGGGATATTCGCGGCGCTGGTCGTTGCCTCGACCCTGCGCGCGCTGGTTCAGAAAGGCGTGTTCCAGAACCGCCCTGGCGCGTAAGGCGCCAGCGCCAACCCCGGGTCGCGCCCGGCGACCAGATCGGCAATGATCCGCGCCGTCACCGGGGCCAGCGTCAGCCCCAGATGCCCGTGGCCGAAGGCGTAGAGCACCCGGTCCCCGCCCCGCCTCGCGCCGATCACCGGGACCGAATCGGGCAGCGAGGGGCGGAAGCCCATCCAGTGCCGCGTCACCTCCGGCAGGTCCGGCAGCACCGCCCGCGCGCCCTCCTCCAGCACCCGGACCCGGTGTGGCGAGGGTGGCGCGGTCAGCCCGCCCAGCTCCACCGTCCCCGCTACACGCAGCCGCCCGGCCATGGGGCAGAAGTAGAAGCCCCGCGCCACCGGCGTCATCTGGCGGGTGAGCGGCTGGTCGCCCATGTCGAATTCGATGTGATACCCGCGCTCGGTGTCCAGCGGCACACGATCCCCAGCCATGCGCGCCAACGGGCGGGACCAGGCCCCGGCGGCCACTACCGCGCGGGCCGCGCGCAGCGCAGTGCCATCATCGCAGCGCAGCGTCACGGCTCCGGCCCCTGCCTCCAGCGCCGTCACCCGCGCGGGCACCCGCACAACGTCGGCCCCCGCCACCGCCGCCGCCAACCGCTGCATCAGCGCGCCAGGGTCGGCCACGGTCATGGTCTGCGGAAAGAACGCCGCCCCCACGCCCACATCGCTGGGCAGGCCGGGCTCCAGCTGGCCAAGTTCGTCGCGGCTGATCCGCTCCACCGTCACGCCGAGGCTGCGCTGCCAGTCCAGCGTGCTGTCCGAAACCTCCGACGCCCTCTCATATAGATACAGCGAGCCGCGCTGCCGCAGCAGGTCGCGCGCGCCGATCCGGTCGGCCTGCGCCCGCCATTCGGGTGCGGCCTCGGCCAGAAGTGCGGCGATGGCGCGGGCATTGCGGCGCGCCGGGCCGGGCAGCGACTGGGCGGCGAAGCGGGCCAGCCAAGGCAGCAGCGAAACGACAGCCGAGCGCCGGATCGCCAGCGGGCTGAGGCGGTCGAACAGCAGCGAGGGCAGCGCGCGCAGCACCTCGGGCGTGCCCACGGGCAGCACGGCGTAATCGGCGATCACGCCCGCGTTGCCGCTCGACGCGCCGTCGCCCGCGTCCTCCGGGGCCACCAACGTCACGTCGCGCCCCGCATCCGCCAGCCGCAGCGCCACCGACAGCCCCACCACGCCGCCGCCGATCACGGCAATCTCGGTCCCTGCCATGGCGCCCCTTTCCAATCCCGCGCAGGTCGGTATCGTCGCGTGGAGCGGCTTGCAACAGGGAAGCGGGCATGACCATCGCGGTAATCGGGCGCGGGCCCATCGGATCGGCGGCGGCGCGGCATCTGGCGCGCGCGGGGCACGGGGTGGTGCTGATCGGCCCCGGGGAACCCGCCGACAAGGGCACGCACAAGGGCGTCTTCGCCAGCCACTGGGATGAAGGCCGGATCACCCGCGCGCTGGACCCGGACCCGTTCTGGAGCGCGGTCAGCCGCGCCTCCATCGCCCGCTACGCCGAGATCGAGGCCGAAAGCGGCATCGATTTCTTCACCGAGTCCGGCGCGCTGATCGTGGGGCCTGCGGGCGGCGAGTTCATGCGCAACGTGGCCGCCGTGCAGGCCGAGGCGGGGATCGCGGCCGAAACCCTCACCGGCGCTGCGTTGGCCGCGCGCTTCCCCTGCTTCGCCTTTCCCGAGGGCATCGAAGCACGTTACGAGCCGCGCGGCGCGGGCCACGTCAACCCCCGCCGCATGGTCGCTGCCCAGACCGAGTCCGCGCGCCGCGCCGGGGCCGAGGTGATGGAGGCCACCGCCCTGCGGCTGGAGACCTCCGGCAAGCACGCGCGCGTGATCACCGACGCGGGCGACGTTACCGCCAACCGGGTGCTGGTGGCCAATGGCGGCTGGGCCAACACACTGCTGCCCGCGCCCCTGCCGCTGGCGGTCTACGCGCGGACCATCGCCTTCTTCGCGCAGGCGCCGGATGCGGGGCTGGGCGACATGCCCACGCTGGTCTATCGCACGCCCGCAGGCGACGTGCCCTACCTCCTGCCGCCCATCCGCTACCCGGACGGGCGGCTTTACGTCAAGATCGGCGGCGACCCCGAGGACACGCGGCTGGAGACACCTGAGGCCGTGGGCGACTGGTTCCGCAGCGGCGGCTCGGCTACCGTCGGCGACCAGCTGCGGCGCCTGATCGAAGGGCTGATGCCGGCGCTGGACACATCCGCGATGCATGTGGAGCCCTGCGTCACCGTCTTCACCCCCGAGGACCGCCCCGCGATCCGACGGCTGGGGCCGCGGCTGGCGGTGGCCGTGGCGGGCTGCGGGCGGGGCGCGAAATGCGCTGACGAGTTGGGGCGGAGGGCGGCGGAGGTGGTGGCTGGGTGACGGCGCGGAAGATAATCATGGCCATGGCTCGCGCCTCGAGGCTCTCATCCGCTCTTTTTTCGCTCTTTTCATTTCCGGGCCGGGGCGTATTATTGCGCGCATGAACCGGCCCGGACATATCGCCCCCGCCCCCTGCGCAGCCATGCGCCGGGCGCGCCGGATTTTCCTCCTTAGCCGCCTCTGAGCGTGCCCTCGGGCGCGACCGCTCGGAGGTGACCAGCGCCCGGAACCGCCTTTCGGCCCGAGGACACCGAGGATACCACCATGACCACCACCCCCACCGAACAGGACCGCGTCCTGATCTTCGACACCACCCTGCGCGACGGCGAGCAGTCCCCCGGCGCCACCATGAGCCACGCCGAGAAGATGGAGATCGCCCAGCTTCTGGACGAGATGGGCGTCGATATCATCGAAGCCGGGTTTCCCATCGCCTCGGACGGCGATTTCGAGGCGGTGCGCGAGATCGCGCGGCTGGCCCGGCAGGCCACCATCTGCGGGCTGGCCCGCGCCAACTACGGCGACATCGACCGCTGCTGGGAGGCGATCCGCGAGGCGAAGAGCCCGCGCATCCACACCTTCATCGGCACCTCTCCGCTGCACCGCGAGATCACCAATCTGGACCCCGACGGCATGGTCCAGCGCATCCATGACACCGTGACCCACGCCCGCAACCTGTGCGACAATGTGCAATGGTCGCCCATGGACGCCACGCGCACCGAACGCGACTACCTGTGCCGGGTGGTGGAAACCGCGATCAAGGCGGGCGCGACCACCATCAACATCCCCGATACCGTGGGCTACACCTACCCCCGCGAATCGGCCGAAATCATCGCCATGCTGCGCGAGCGGGTGCCGGGGGCGGATGAAATCACCTTCGCCACCCATTGCCACAACGATCTGGGCATGGCGACCGCGAACGCGCTGGCGGCGGTGGAGGCGGGCGCGCGGCAGATCGAATGCACCATCAACGGGCTGGGCGAACGCGCGGGCAACACCGCGCTGGAAGAGGTGGTGATGGCGCTCAAGGTGCGCAATGACATCCTGCCCTACGCGACGGGCATCGACAGCACCAAGATCATGAACATCTCGCGCCTGGTGGCCGCCGTTTCCGGCTTTCCAGTGCAGTTCAACAAGGCGGTGGTGGGCAAGAACGCCTTTGCCCATGAATCCGGCATCCATCAGGACGGGGTGCTGAAGAACGCCGAGACCTTCGAGATCATGCGCCCCGAGGATATCGGGCTGCAGGCCACCAATCTGGTGATGGGCAAGCACTCGGGCCGCGCGGCGCTGCGGGCCAAGATGGCGCAACTGGGGTATGAACTGGCCGACAACCAGTTGAAGGACGTGTTCGTGCGGTTCAAGGCGCTGGCCGACCGCAAGAAGGAAGTCTATGACGACGATTTGATCGCCCTGATGCAGGACAGCGCCGCCACGGCCGAGGATGACCACCTGCACCTGCGCCGCCTGCGCGTGATCTGCGGCACCGACGGCCCGCAGGAGGCGGAACTGACCATGACCGTGGGCGGGGTGGAGCACAGCATCGACGCCACCGGCGACGGGCCGGTGGACGCCACCTTCAACGCGGTGCGGATGCTGTTCCCGCACGAGGCCAATCTGGAACTCTACCAGGTGCACGCGGTGACCGAAGGGACCGACGCGCAGGCCACCGTCAGCGTGCGGCTGGAGGCCGGGGGCCGCATCTTCACCGGCCAGTCGGCGGACACCGACACGGTCGTCGCCTCGGCCCGCGCCTATATCAACGCGCTCAACAAGCTGGTGCTGGCCCAGGCGCGGGGGAACGCGAGTGCGATGATTCATGCGGGGTGAGGGGGGTGGGGGCAGCTTCGTGCTGCCCCCGAGCCCCGGTTCTGTGCGTCGCACGCGATACCCAATGGCGGCTTTGAGCCCAAAGCGGCCGCTGACCTCTGAGTCGTCATATGCTCAGCAGTTGACTGCAACCATTAGGATAGGTTTTCGAAATTCTTTCGAATGCGCCATCACCAGCTGTGTGAACTTGTAGAACTTTCGCTGTATTCAAACATTCCATAATCATAAGATCACTACCCGGCATCTCTGAGGAAACGCCAAGTTTTCTGGCCCAAGCTTGAACAGCGGTTGTCGCAGCTGAGTACGCATTGAGCCTATCTTCAAGCCCTGTTTCGATTTCTGCCACACGCGGCGTCCCGATAGTCTTTAGTTTCGACACCAGAACTTCATCGCGCAGCCAGAAATATGCTGATTCTCCGCCCCAACTTTCTAGAAGTGGCACAACACCAGGATTATCTGGAGACACAGGAACCGTAGTCGTCCAAACGCGATCGGATCGAAAGTCTCCTTGTTCGTGAAGCGGGCTTTGTTCAAATACAATCTGTGCTTCATGTTGCGTGAGCAACCCTTCTCTTACGAGCATGTCGAGACGGTGCCGTAGACCGGCGATTGTGGACGGTTCCAGTTTTCTTCGCATCGACGAAACCTCGTCGTCCAAAAGCCGTGTATAGTGCCACACGCGGATACGTCGGTCACGCAATAGCGGCGTCACGGTATTTTCGAGCAGAGTTTGAAAACCTGCATGGTATTTGTTCGGCTTGAGGCTCTCATAGGGATCACTGTTCAAGTGATCATCCATCAAGCGCCGATCTTCGGCATAATAATCGAGAATAAGGGCAGAGTGTTTCCCAAGAGTTTCGCAAAGCTCAGTGTCAAAAGTCTTTGGGTTCCATACATCCATAGAGCAAAATCCTTGAAGTGAACGTCTTGATGCTGCACTTGAAGGCATTATAGCTCAGCCAACTTCTCCGGCAATACAATGACGTCGTAGCATTCTCAATTCACTACTAGTGTTCCGAGTCTGACACTTCCTACCTGTTTCCCCTGATTTCATCCAGCGCGTCGAGGGCGCGGCGTTCGCTGGCGAGGATGTCCTCTGCGCTCTTGGTCCATCTGAACGGCTTCGGCTTGGC
>LFIK01004851.1_pt1 | contig 10853 bp, 10 predicted proteins | sample 643401 | NCBI WGS metagenome assembly LFIK01 (sample SAMN03777447, study PRJNA286221) | soda lake metagenome | biome: soda lake; feature: Kulunda steppe; material: water; isolation source: sample T5-Br brine of Lake Tanatar-5 | place: Russia: Kulunda steppe | collected 2010-07
AGCCGTCGGTCTTCGGCCATTGCCGCCAGATGATGAGGCTGGCGTCGTTCAGGTCGATGTTGTCGGTTTCCGCTTCCTTGATGGTCACCGGGAAGGCCAGCGGCCAGTCGTCGTTGTTCTGCACGGCCTGCATGAACTCATCGGTGATGAGCAGGGACAGGTTGAACTGCCGCAGGCGGCCGTCCTCGCGCTTGGCGCGGATGAAATCCAGCACGTCCGGGTGGCCCACGTCGAAGGTCGCCATCTGCGCACCCCGGCGGCCGCCGGCGCTGGAGACGGTGAAGCACATGCGGTCGTAGATATCCATGAAGGACAGCGAACCGCTGGTGTAGGCGCCGGCGCCGGAGACGTAGGCGCCCTTGTGCCGCAGGGTGGAGAACTCGTAACCGATGCCGCAGCCGGCCTTCAGCGTCAGCCCCGCCTCGTGCACCTTGGCGAGGATGTCGTCCATGGAATCGCCGATGGTGCCGGACACCGTGCAGTTGATGGTGCTGGTGGCAGGCTTGTGCTCCTGCGCGCCGGCGTTGGAGATGATGCGGCCGGCGGGGATGGCGCCGTGACGCAGTGCCCAGAGGAAACGCTCGTACCAGTGCTCGCGCGCTTTCTTGGTGGTTTCCACTTCAGCCAGGGCCCTGGCCACCCGCTGGTAGGTGGAATCCATGGTGTCGTCGATGATGCGACCGTCCTTGGCCTTGAGACGGTATTTCTTGTCCCAGATATCTTCGGATGCGCTCTGAACCGGAATCTCGGCTGCGTTGTGAGCGGGCGCGCGCGCGGTGGCAACGGTACTCATATCCGTGTCTCCCCCCAGGGTGATGGTGTGCGGGATCAATGACTTGGGTTTCTTATCCACAGCGTGTTCCACAACATATCAACACGTGGACATCCAGAACCCCTATATGTTGGGGTTGCTGAAGAGGATCATAACCCAGAAGTACGGCAAGTCAACGGTTGACAGCGCGGGTTTTCATGGTGCTTTGAGAGGGCCGAAAACACCAGATGTAGTGGTATCAGACAGTTGGCCGGAGACATTCATGTCCGGCCTGCGGCCGGTGCCGGCAAACGCCATGCGTTTACCGGACTACGAGCCGGCACACTGCACCGGGACTACGCCCGGCGTAGGCTGGTAACCGCCGCTGGCGGTTGCCGGCATCGGTCGCAAGACCGGAACCTCCGGCTTTCGCCCGGCCCGCCGCCGGTGCCGGCAAACGCGGTGCGTTTACCGGCCTACGAGCCGGCGCGCCGCTCCGGCGATGCGACGGTGGCCGACGAATCCGCGTGACTGCGCCCTACCACACATCCACCGGGACTACGCCCGAGGGGCCGTGCAGGCGCGCCGGGTCTACGCCGAGGAAGCGCAGGATTTCCGTCTCCCGGCGCCAGGCGTCGCGGTAGCCCAGCTGGATCAGCTCCTGGCAGAAACCCGCCTGGAACAGCAGGTAGGACATCACCGTGGCCCCGGCCCCTTCCTCCGTTGCGCCGCTGCCCCGGAGGAAGAAGCGGATGATGCGCGGCAGCTCGCTGGCGTGCCGTGCGGCGATGGTGTCCAGATCCTGGCTGGGGGAGATCAACAGCGTTTGGATGGGCCGCAGACGGATGCCGCTCTTCTTCCGTATCTTGTCCGGAATGGTCCGTAGCGTCTGATTGATGCGCTCCAGCCGCTCCAGGTCCCCTTCCAGCATGTCGATGAAGGCGGAATCCAGCATGTGGCCGAGAATTTCCGCCACCGAGGGGTAGCGCTTGGGCGGTTTGCCGCGGGAGGCGCCGCTCAGGTTGCCGCTCACGCCGATGACCATGACGCGATCCGCCCCCATGTGCAGCGCCGGGCTGATGGGGGCCAGCTGCCGCACGGAGCCGTCGCCGTAGAATGCGTCGCCGATGCGCACGGCCGGGAACACCACGGGAATGGCGGACGAGGCCAACAGATGCTGCAGGCCGAGCCGGGTGCGCCGCCCCTTGCGCCGCGCCCTGCCCCAGTCGCGAATCCCCTCCGCCCCCTGGAAGAAGCTCACGGATTCGCCGCTGGTGTAGCCCGAACAGGTGATGCTGAGCGCCCGCAGGTCCCCCGTCTGGATGGCTTCCTCGATCTGCGGGAAGCGCAGCAGGCCGGTGAGCAGTTCCGCCAGCGGGCTATTATCCAGCAGCGATACCGGCCGGTGCGCCCCCACACCGCCCAGGAACAGCGCCGACAACCAGCGGCCCAGCCGCCCGATCACGCGCCGGCCTTCGGTGCGGTAGACCTGGTCCGCGCTGAAGTTGGACCACACCGCTTCCATGGCCCGCACGCCCTCGCGGAAACGCGCCGCGTGGGTGGCCACCACGGTGGCGTTGATAGCGCCGGCCGAGGTGCCGCAGATGATGGGAAACGGGTTGCGGATATCCGGCGGCAGGATTTCCGCCACCGCCTTGAGCACGCCCACCTGGTAGGCCGCCCGCGCCCCGCCCCCGGAGAGGATCAGGCCGGCACAGGGGCTTTCACACTCGCGGGCGGGCAGGTTCACGCCAGAGCCTTCATCGACGGATAATCAGGAAAACACCGGCCACGATGGCCAAAACGGCCAGGATCAGATAATCGTAGGCGAAGCGCAGGCCGATCAGGGATTGCAGCCCCTGCAGAATCAGCCAGACGCCGAGTAGTGCTGCACCAATGCCTCGCATGTGTGCCCTTTGGTTCGGATGGAATTGAACAGGAGCGGGCAGCCCGGGGCCACCCGCTCCGCGTACGCTAGCCTTCCAGCGTGAAGCCGATTTTAACGGTGACCTGCCAGTGTGCAACCTTGCCGTCCACGATGTGGCCACGGGTATCCGTGACCTCGAACCAGTTCATCTTGCGGACGGATTCGCTGGCTTTTTCGATGGCGCGGCGGATGGCGTCGTCACTGCTGGTTTTCGACGAGCCGGTCACTTCGATGTGCTTGTAGACGTGATCGCTCATGCGTCCTCCTTGCTGCGTGTAGTGAACTGCCGCTCAGGCCAGTTGGCTGACATCCACGTGCTCGATGCCTGCGTCTTCCAGCGCCTGGCGCGTGGCGGGATCGGTTGCAGGGTCGACGGGCCGGGTCAGGCCCCAGAGAAAACGGGTGGTGAAGCCGGCGCGCACGGCATCCTGCGCGGTCCACAGGACGCAGACATCCCGCGCCAGGCCGCAGACGTACACCGTATCCACCCCGCGATCGCGCAGCCAGCCGGCCAGCCCGGTGGACGGGCGCTCGCCGTCAGGCCCCACGTTGTTGCGGAAGCCGCTGTAGGAATCCACCCTGGGGTCGGTACCCTTGCGGATGATGACGTCAGCCTGCTGCCAGGGCAGGCGCGGGTGCAGCTCCGCGCCGGCCGAGCCCTGTATGCAGTGGTCGGGCCAGAGCACCTGGTCTTCGCCGTAGAGTTCCATGGTCTCGAATGGCGTGCGGCCCGGATGGGAGCTGGCGAAGGAGATATGTCCGGGCGGGTGCCAATCCTGCGTGGCCGCTACGTGCCGGAACAGGCGGCGATCCATCAATTCCAGCACCGGGCCCAGGATGGCCTCGCCCTGGTTACAGGCCAGCGGGCCGCCCGGCATGAAGTCTGGCTGGATATCCACCAGCAACAGGGCTGAACGATCCGGATCGAAGCGTGCCATTGCGTGCCTCCCGTTGCGGTTCGGCTTGCCCTTCAAACAAGTATTGAGGCCAGACCCGCATGTAACAAGGGGATGCAGGCAATCCGTCGTGCGCAAAAACCTTTGTGTCCGGCCGTTGGCCGGATGCCGGCAAACGCGGGGCGTTTACCGGTCTACATGAGAACGCCCCACATCCCGGCGTAGGCTGGCAACCGCCGCAGGCGGTTGCCGGCACCGGCCGCAAGGCCGGAAACTCCGGCACCTCTCCGGCCGGTGCCCGGATACTCCAGCCGGGTTCAAGCGATGGGCTTGGCGTGCAGCCCTGCGAAGCTCTGGGTGACGGGCATCACTTCGATGCGGTTGATGTTCACGTGCGGTGGCAGGCTGGCGGCCCACCAGATGCATTCGGCGATATCGTCCGGGGTCAGCGGTTTTTTGCCTTCGTACAGGCTGTCCGCCTTTTCCTTGTCGCCCCGGTAGCGCACCACGGAGAACTCGCTTTCGCTGAGCCCGGGCTCCACGTTAGTCACGCGGATGGGCTTGCCGTACAGGTCGGCGCGCAGCCCCAGGGAGAACTGCTTCACGAAGGCCTTGGTGCCCATGTACACATTGCCGCCCGGGTAGGCGTAGTTACCGGCCACCGAGCCCAGGTTGATGATATGGCCGCGATTGCGCTCCACCATGGCGGGCAGCAGGGTGCGCGTGGCATAGAGCACGCCCTTGATGTTGGTGTCCACCATGGTTTCCCATTCGTCCATGTCGCAGCCCCAGGCGGGCTCGATGCCCAGCGCCAGGCCGGCGTTGTTCACCAGCACGTCCACATCCCGGAAGCCCTGCGGCAGGTCGCCCAGCGCCTGCTCCACGGCGGCGCGATCGCGCATGTCCAGGGTGATGGTGTGCACCACGTCGGCGCCGCCCAGTTCCTGCTGCAATTCCTCCAGGCGCTGTTCGCGACGGCCGGTGATCACCACCTTCCAGCCCTCGTGCACGAAGCGCCGGGCCGTGGCCGCACCAAAACCGGCAGTGCCACCGGTGATGAGGGCGATCTTTGCCTCGTTAACGGTCATGCCTAACCTCCTCGCTTATTCTTGGCTGCGGATGACAGTGGCCTCCACTTATTGCGGCTTCCACACTTCCCCGCTTTCCGCCTCGCGCTCAAGCCGGCGCAGGTCCTGGGCCACGGCGTTGGACGAACGCGTGAACCGGGCGAACAGATCATACAGCACCGGGGTCAGGAACAGCGTCAGCAGGGTGGCGAAGGCCAGCCCACCGATGATGACGATACCAATGGCGCCACGGCTTTCCGCGCCGGCACCGGTGGCCAGCACCAGCGGCATGGCCCCAAAGATGGTGGAGATGGCGGTCATCAGGATGGGACGGAAGCGCAGCACCGTGCCTTCGATAATGGCCTCGCGCACGCTGCGCCCCTGATCCCGCAGCTGGTTGGCGAATTCCACGATGAGGATGCCGTTTTTCGCCATCAGCCCGATCAATAGAATCATGCCGATCTGGCTGTAGATATTGAGCGAGACGCCGGTGAACAGCAGCGCCCCCAGCGCCCCGGTGATGGCCAGCGGCACGGACAGCATGATGATGCCCGGGTGGATGAAGCTCTCGAACTGCGCCGCCAGCACCAGGAACACGATCACCAGGGCCAGGGCAAAGGTCAGGTAGATGGCGCCGGAGGTGTCCATGAACTCCCGCGACAGGCCCAGGTAGCTGATCCGCGCCTCGGCGGGCAGTTCCTCGGCGGCCACGCTCTCCAGGTAACGCAGGGCGGAACCGAGGTCGTAGCCATCCGCCACCGAGCCGGTGATGGTGACCGACGGCAGCCGGTCCACCCGGCTCAGGCTCGGCGGGGAACCCATTTCCCGCAGGTTGATCACCGAGTTGAGCGGGACCATGTCGCCGTTGCCGATGCGCACGAACATATTGCCCAGGTCCGACGGGGTGTCGCGATCGCCGGGCTCGGCCTGCAGCATCACATCGTACTCGCGGCCGCGGTCCAGGTAGGTGGTGACACTGCGCGAGGCCAGCATGGTCTGCAGCGTGCGGCCGATGGTATCCAGCGATATCTCCAGATCGGCCGCCAGCAGGCGGTCCACCTCCACGCTGAGCTGGGGCCGGGTTTCCTCGTAGTCCAGCGTGAGGTTGAGCAGGTTTTCGTTCTCCGCGGCCCGTTCCATGACGCGATCGGCCCAGACCTTCAGTGTTTCGTAGTCCGGCCCGCCGATGACGAACTGGATGGGTTGCTGGAAGCCGCTCTGCCCCAGCCCGGGCGGGTTGACGGCAAAGGCGCGCACGCCGGGAATGTTCAGCAGCTGCGGGAAGATTTCGGCGGCGATCTCCTGCTGGCTCACGTCACGGTCGCGCCAGTGGGCCAGGCCGACGATGGTGAAGCCGTTCTCGTAGCGGTTGCGGAAGCCCACCACGGACAGCACGCGGAACACGTCGCCGCTCTCCACGTAGGGTTGCAGCACTTCTTCGATCTGGCGCACGTAGTGATCGGTGTAGGCGGCGCTGGACCCCTGCGGCGCCTGGCTGGGAATGATGATCACGCCCCGGTCTTCGGTGGGCGAGAGTTCCTCCGGCAGCGCCTGGGCCAGCATGAAAGCCACGCCGCCGGCGATGGCGCAGATGCCGATGATCAGCAGCGGCAGGTTGATGGCCCGCTCCAGCAACCAGCGGTAGCCGTTGGTGAGCCCGGTGAACACGGCTTCGGTGGAGCGCACCAGCCCGCCCTCGTTGCGCATCGGGCGCAGCCACTTGGAGCACAACATGGGCGCCAGGGTCAGCGCCACGATGCTGGAGAAGATCACCGCCGCGGCCAGCACGAAACCAAATTCCGTGAACAGCCGGCCCACGTTGCCCTCCATGAAGGCAATGGGCACGAACACGGCAACCAGTGTGAGCGTGGTGGCGACAATGGCAAAGCCCACCTGTCGCGCGCCGCGGTAGGCGGCCAGCAGGGGCGGTTCACCTTCGTCAATGCGGCGCTGGATGTTCTCCAGCATGACGATGGCGTCGTCCACCACCAGACCGATGGCCAGCACCAGCGCGAGCAGTGTGAGCACGTTGACCGAGAACCCGAGCGGGGCCATCACCGAGAAGGCGCCGATCACCGCCACCGGGATGGTCACGGCCGGCACGAAGGTGGCGCGCAGCGATCGCAGGAACACGAAAATCACCAGCACCACCATGCTGACCGCGATACCCAGGGTGATCAGGACTTCCCGGATGGATTCGCGGATGAAGATCGACTCGTCGTAGCCGATCATCAGTTCCATGCCGGGCGGCAGGCTTTCGGTGATGGCGTCGATCTCGGTGCGCACCGCGTCGGAGACCGAGATCACGTTGGCCTGGGACTGGCGGATGATGCCCAGGCCCACGGCGTTATTCGCATTGCTGCGCAGCACGGTCTTGTCGTTTTCGACGCCGCGCTCGACCCGGGCCACTTCGCCGAGGCGGATGGGGTAATCGCCCACGCGGCGGATCACCAGGCGCGAGAACTCGTCCGGCGTGTTGAGGCGGCTGTCGGTGCGCACGGTGAGTTCCCGCGACACCGATTCCACCCGCCCCGCCGGCAGTTCCAGATTGTTGCGGCGCAGGGCGTTTTCCACGTCATCGACGGTAATGTTGCGCGCGGCCATGGCCTCGCGGTTCAACCACACGCGCATGGCGTAGCGGCGTTCGCCACCGATGCGGATCTGGGAGACGCCGTCCAGCACGGCCAGGCGGTCCACGATCTGGCGGTCCGCGTAGTCACTGAGTTCCGCCGAGCTCATGTGCTCGGAGGTCATGGTGATCCACATCATGGGCCGGGCATCGGCCTCGGTCTTGGTCACCACGGGCGGGTCGGCTTCATCGGGCAGGCTGGCGAGCACGCGGTTGATGGCGTCGCGCACGTCATTGGCGGCCGCGTCGATATCGCGGTCCAGGTTGAATTCGATGGTGGTTTCGGCGCGGCCGTCGCGGCTCTCGGAGGTGATGGCGCGGATGCCGTCCACGCTGCTGATGGCGGCCTCGATCACCTCGGTGACTTCGTTGTTCATCACCTCCGGCGCGGCGCCCAGGTATTCGGTGGTGACCGAGATCACCGGCGGGTCGATGTTCGGGTATTCCCGAACCGGAAGCTGGGTGAGCGAGGCGATACCCAGTACCAGGATCAGCAGGCTGAGTACGGTGGCCAGCACCGGGCGTTTGACGGAAATGTCAGAGATGATCATTACGGCTATCCCGTTGCGCCGGCCGTCAAGCGATGACGGGCCGGCTACCTGGCGGCGCCATCGGCCACCCGACCATTGTTGTCGCGGCTGTTGTCAACCACACGGACGGTGGCGCCATCACGCAGGCGCTGCAGGCCGGCGGTGACGACCTGGTCACCCTCGGACACGCCCTCGCGGATTTCCACCATGCCCTGGCGCCGCTGGCCGGTGTTGACCTCGACGCGACGCGCCGTTTCATCCACCACCAGGAACACGTACATGCGGGCGCCCTCGCTGAGCAGGGCTTCTTCGGGGATCAGCACGGCATCATCCCGCTGCCCCAGCACCAGCCGCGTGGTCATGAACATGCCGGAACGCAGCATGCCGTCATCGTTGGGGATTTCCGCCTGAACCCGCACGCTGCGGGAGACCGGATCCACCCGGCTGCCTACGCGGGTCACCCGGCCCTCGAAGGTCTCGTCACCGAAACCGACATTGCGCGCATCCACCCGCAGGCCGGGCTGCAGGCCGGACAGAAACCGCTCCGGGACGGAGAAATCCAAACGCACCACGCTGAGATCATCCAGCGTGGTCAGTCGCGTGCCCGCCGCCACGAAGGCGCCCAGGCTCACTTCACGCAGCCCGGTGATGCCGTCGAACGGGGCAAGAATAGTGCGCTCCTGCAAACGGATGCGCGACACAGCGACCCGGGCTTCCGCGCTGTCCAGCCCGGCGGCCAGTTCATCGACCTGGGCCTGGGGCACGCTGCCGTCTTCCCGCAGGGCCTGCGCGCGGCGCAACTTGGTGCGCACATCGTCGCGCTGTGCAATAGCTTCGCGCAGCTCCGCTTCCTCGCGGGAGCGGTCCAGTTCGAACAGTACATCGCCCTGCGAGACCCGTTGGCCTTCCTCGAACCCGATGCCCGCCAGACGCCCTGCCACTTCGGCCACCACGTCCACCGATTCCCGCGCCAGCGTGGAACCCACAGCATCCACCGCGTTTTCCACCGTGCCGAGCCGGGCCTCAATCAGTTCCACCGGCACGGCACCGCCGCCGGGGCGGCCACCGGCCTGCTGTTCCGCCGGATCACCCTCCAGAACCACCCAGGCCACCGCGACCGCGGCAATGACGACGAGCAGCCCGCCAATCTGGATCAACCACCGCATACGCAGGCCCACCCGTCAGACTCGGTTATCACTGTTCGAAACTCCGCTTCCCCTAATCGACCGCGCCGCCGCTGCCGCCGGTCCGAAGGCATTATTTCTCACCCGGACCCCAAACACCATGCCACAGCAGCCGCCCGGTGCCGACGCCCAGTCTGGTACAATCAATGCATAGAGTGGACGTCGCGCCTGGAAGCCAGACGCGGCCGAACCCAATTTTCGCACTGATTCGACGGGACATTTCCATGACCATGAAACGACTGCTCGTTGCCCTCGCCTTCCTGTTGACCTGGTCGCTGCCGGCCGCCGCCGATAACGACGCGGACGCGGAGAACTACGTCATCACCCTGAATTCCGGGGAAGGCACGGTTCAGGGCGCTGCGCTGGAGCTGGCCAGGGAACTGGCCAGCAGCGATAACACGAACGTGCACGTGGTGCTCTGCGGCGATGCCGGTGAACTGGCCCTGGAGCAGAACATTCCGCCGTCCCTGGAGCCGCGCAGCGTCAGCCCCAAGGAGATGCTGATGGAGTCCATGACGGCCGATGCGCAGGTGTACCTGTGCCATCTGTTCCTTCCGAACAGCCTTCGCCGCTATGACGAAGATGACGTGGATGACGGCATCGGCCAGATCAACCCGGAGCGCATGGCGGAACTGATCCGCGAACCCAACACGCAGGTGCTGGGCTACTAGCCCGGCGCCCGCTGCCGGCGGCCATCAACCCCGCTGATCCAGCACGCGCAGCTTGGCACGAATGTACGTGCTGTGAGGCACGTAGAGCAGATCAGCCACCTTTCGCACCAGCGCCTCCTGGTGCCGATGTACCTGTCCGTCGGCGGCGGTGACCCGCCACATGAGTTCCACCAGGCGTTCCTTCTGCTCGGCGCCGAAATGCTCGTTGATTAGCGCGGTGAAGCCGTAATAGGACACCGCCTCTTCCGCCTCGGCACGAGCCAGCGCCATCAGTTCGCGGGTTTCCGCATCGGTGAGTTCAAACTTGCCGCGTATGCCGGCCGCGATCGCTTCCAGTTCCGATTCATCACGCTGGTCCGCGTTGACCCTGGCCACCTCCATCAGCAAGGCCGTGGCGGCCAGTTGCAGTGCGTGGGTATCGTCACTGCCCGAACGTGCATTCTCCTCTTCAAGGATCTGCTGACGGAAAAACCGCCGAACCGCCGCAAGCATGCAAGCCCTCCCAATGCGTCAAAACCGATCCCGGTCTACCGGGGCAACGCTCAATCAGACCACGCCGGGCACCGGTTAATTCCCGCAGATACGCGGATCCGCATGGGTCCAGGCCACCCGTGGCGGCACATGTGCCAATCTGGCACACGTTCATAGAACACAAGAACAGAATAAATTATTGATATTTAGATAAATTATCTGTTGGCACGGTGCCTGCTTATAGGTATTCAGGTAACCATAGGCAGGAGGCTTTATGAAACAGTTGAAACGCTATACCGGGCTGGGCTTCATTGCATTGCTGCTCTCCGGCGCATTGCTCCTCACCGCCTGCGAGGCGGTGGACGATGACGAATTCGAGGAAATGGAACAGGAATTCGAGGAGCAGCAAGGCCAGTAGATCCAGGTTTCCCCTTTGAAGGTGTTCTGTGCCCGACCAACGCTGTTGGTCCTGCCCGCTGTCTTCGGCAGCGGGCTTTTTTGTCGCTGTAGAACGACATTTGATTCACTGTCAGGTAATGCAGACAATTGCCGTCTACCATCTCAGGTAGTGGCCGATGCGTCTGCGCACATACGCCCCGCGCCGCACCGTCCTGCCCCGGTCCCAAGTCGATGGGTTTCGGGCGCACCTGGGTGGATCCCGACCCGCCCGAACTGACCAGGATCACGGCCTTTGAAAAACCTGCATCTCAAACTGCTTGCGCTGACC
>LFIK01004852.1_pt1 | contig 10852 bp, 20 predicted proteins | sample 643401 | NCBI WGS metagenome assembly LFIK01 (sample SAMN03777447, study PRJNA286221) | soda lake metagenome | biome: soda lake; feature: Kulunda steppe; material: water; isolation source: sample T5-Br brine of Lake Tanatar-5 | place: Russia: Kulunda steppe | collected 2010-07
CAAGCGGGGGGGGGCGGCCGGCGGTGGTGAGGTTAGCGCGCCAGGGGCGGCAGCAGCTGAGGTGGCTGGTGACGAGGGCAGAGGGGCAGACGCCGCACCTGATGGCGCGGGCGTTGCCCCGCCATTGGGCGAGGGGGCTGGCAACGGCGCGGAGCAACAGCTCTCCCCGCTGCCCCCACAGCAGCCACAGCCGCAGCCGCAGCCGCAGCAGCAGCAGCAGATCGTGCCGGCTCCAGCTGCAGCAGGCGTGTCTGCGCCTGCGCCACCGGCGGACAAAGCGGCAGTGGCAGCTGACCCACCCATGCCCGGCGACTTGGGGGATGCGTGGGCGGCAGGGCACGGGTGAGGAGCGAGCTGGCTGATGTCTAATTGTGCATGCAGCCCCTGCATGGCTTATGAGATCAAGATGCGCTGGGCACGCCGCCCCTGGCGTCCGTTTTCATTTACGCCGGGCTACTTCTGTGGAGTCCATCATGTATCTTCCTTATGCCAGCCTCCACATTCAGCAGCTTTTAAGACATAATTTGACATGTTGACCACACACAAGGCTTCTGCTGCTGATGCATGTGCCACACTGTCCGTTTGCTGCCACTGCAATCTCTGCTCTCACTACCGATTGATGCGCCGCACCATCCCTTTGCTGAGAAAGCTAGCTTGGCTCTTGCTGCCAACCAAATCGCTGTACCATCCGCTTGCCGCGACTGCATGCATGGCTCTCGCTACCAAACGCCTCGCTGCACCATCCGCTTGCTGCGAATGCATGCACGGCTCTCGCAGCCAAACGCCTCGCTGCACCATCTGCTTGCCACGCCTGCATGCACGACAGGATGGACTTGCCTGACTTCCCGGGCCTCACAGACTCAAGCGAGGAGGAGCGCGCGGAGGATGCGATGGACTTTGGGTCCTTTGGCGCCGCCAGTGGGGTGCGTGTGTTTGTTGGTGCCATGGGGGGCCTGTGTGTGTATGTGTGTGTATGTGTGTGTGTGTGTATGTGTGTGTGTGTGTGTGTTCGTGCGTGCATGCGTGTGTGCGTGCGTGCGTGTGCGTGCATGCCGACCTTTGGTTCCTTTGCTGTGCGATGCTGTGGTTCCCTGGGGGCACGAGCCAGTGGATTGGCTCAAGGCTGAGGGCGCGCTTGGATTGCTGCTTCAGTGGTGCTGCCGCTGTTTAGGGTCAACCCAAGAAAACTGTCGCCGTGTCTGTTGGCCCATTGGTGTCTCTGGCCCACGGCCTTTGCGCCCCTGTCTCTTTGGTGGCGCACAGCCTGTGTGTCCCCATCTCCACTCTCATACTAGTGCATCCACACTTGACATCCACAGCTGAAAATGCCTCAAGGTGTGCACCTTTGCCCACATGCCGGAATGCCAGCACGCTGGCGCCCCCACAGCCTCCATGCCCGTTGCGCTGCCGGTGCATTTTCGCGGCAGACATCCTTTACGCAGCCCACACCCGGCAACACAAAGGAAAGCGTGCCAGCGTCCCCAAACACCCCACCTGCCCGCATCCGTGCCGCAGAAATCCTTCGCGCAGTTCACGCCCAGCAACATTGAGGACATCCTGGAGCACAAGCACGGCTCACCGTGGCTCAAGTATCGCGCGCTGTGCGCGCGCGTGGCCAGCTCCCAGGTGTTCGAGCTTTTCAACGCCTGCGTCATCTTGGTGAACGCAGTGGTGCTGGGCCTCAACTGGTGCGTGGCGCATGCGTGGCGCATTGCGCGCTGGGCATGTGTGGTGCATTGCGTGCTGGGCATGTGTGGTGCATTGCGCGCTGGGCATGTGTGGCACATCGTGCGCTGGGCGTGCGTGGTGCATTGTGTGCTGGGCATGTGTGGTGCATTGCGTGCTGGGCATGTGTGGTGCATTGTGCGCTGGGCGTGTGCCCTCAAAAAGGTGGGTGGCGTTGGTAGGTGAGCTGGATCTGTAGGTGTCAGTAGCTTGTAGCTCTGCTCCATTTGCAGCGCGCCTTGTCCTGCCTGTTGCCCAACTGCCTGCAGCCAGGGGAGTGTTGAACTTTCTTGCGAGGTGCTTGGAAGGCGGGTCGCCGCAGCCTGTGCCTCTGGCATGCCATGTGCCCTCTGGCATGCCTTGTGCCCCTGGCATGCCTTGTGCCTGTGCCTCTGGCATGCCTTGTGCCCCTGGCATGCCATGTGCCCTTGCGAGCCGCTGTGTGTGTTCAGCTGCTGCATGCTGGGGGGGGGGCACCTTTTGTCACCGCGGGATGCTGCCGCTGCTCGCACAGCATGAGTTATGCCTTGCGAGGACTGCTTGTGCAGAAGGACTGAGCGCAAGCCCCCCTGCGTGCTGTCCCTGTGCAGGTACCTGATGCCTGAGCCGCTTGAGCAGGCCATGTTCATCATGAACCTCGTGTTCACGATCTACTTCGTGGTTGAGTTCATCATCCGCATCTCAGGCCAAGGCCCGGACCTGTACTTCTCCGCGGGCATGAACTGGTGCGCGCTTGTGAGCAGGCGCTCATGTCTGTGGGGAGGTGGTGCTGCTGCCTGTATGGGGCACCCTGGCCGCGTGTGCTTTAGGTGCCCTCTGGTCGCGTGTACGTAAGGGGGCCCTCTGGTCGCATGTGCCCAGACAAGAGCCATGAGCTGAGCTGACCAAGGCAAACGAGCCGTGTTTTTGCTTGATGGCGCAGTGTGTGTGCCAGGTCCTCCGTGCGTGCGTGTGTGTGTGTGTTGTGTGTGTGCCTCATGCTCGCACTGCGCCCGTATCTCCTGCCCATGCCGTCCGCTGCCTCCTGCCCATGCCGCCCCATGCCACTCGGGATTGCTTCTCCTTTATGAATCATAAATTATGATACTTCCACACCTTCTGCACATGCCTCTCCTCGCCTCCTTCCCATGCCGCTTCCTGTCTCCTGTCCGTGACGCCGCCTGCCGTGCTCATGATTTACCCTCCTTCTCACCTTCCGCACCTCCTGCCCATGCTGCCCCCATCGTGCAGGTTTGACTTCATCATCACCGCCGCAAGCTTTGCAGAGATGGTGGTGTCTCTGTCAGGGGCGGGGTCTGAGTTCAATGGCGGCCTCACTGCCATCCGGCTGCTGCGCCTGTTCCGGCTGGCGCGCTACTGGACGGGCCTCAACATCGTGCTGCGCATCCTGGGCTCTGCGTTCAAGGCCTCTGCCTACCTGCTGGCCCTGGTGCTGCTGTTCATGTTTGTGATGGGGCTGCTGGGCATGCAGGTGTGCAGCATGAAGGGGGGCGGCGCGTATGCATGAAAGTCAGGGAAGGAAGAAGGGGGGTTTGGGGCCGCAGGATGCATGTACGTTAGGGAGATGGTGATTGGCAGCAGAAGGCATGCTAAGGATGCGTACAAGCTTGTAGAGGGGTGTAGTCTTAGGGGGGTGCAGTGTGCTGTTGCCTTGGTGGCCTCAGCGCTGTCGCCCGTTTCAAGTGGCATGCCTGTTCCCCTGCAATGATCTCGTGCGCGGCAGGGAACGAGGTGCCTGCGGCTTTGTACGCATGCCGCCTTGCGCTGATCGCCTGCCCCTTGCAGCCCTCCTGCTGCCTCTGGTGCAACAACCAGCCCCCACTAGGGTGGTGCACAGTCAACAAACAAGCTGCGTTGCTTTGCAGGTGCACAGTCAGCAAGCAGCGCTGCTTTGCACGTGGACTTGCAGCGACCCTCTGCTGTGCAGGCAAAGGCAGCAGCCCTGAGCCCTGCTATGCTGGCAGACAGGCAGCAGCCCTGCTATGCAGGCAGACAGGCATTAGCCCTGACTTGCTGTGAATAGTGAGGCCTCGCGATGCTTTTGGGTTGAATGGTTTCATGGAGAGGGTGAGGCCTTAAGGGCGCAGCGCGTCAGTGGCACCACGTAGGCTACCTGCTCTCTATTTTTCACGCAGCTCTTTGGCTTCGAGAACGTGTTCTGCAACCACATCGATGGCGGGGAGCAGACGTGCCCCCCGGGCGTGGACTGCCCCGAGTACAGGGACTGCTACGTGCCCTGTGACGAGAGCCTTCAGGGCCAATGGTTTGAGGTGCGCGTGCGCACTTGTGTGTGTGCATGCGCACTTTCGTGTAGTGTGCGTGTTTGCATGTGCACACTTGCACACCTGCAAGCAGGCACGTGAGTGCTGAGGTGTACAATGGGGGCCCGTGGGTTGAAGTGTATGTTTGTGGGCGCATGTGCGTGCATCATTATTATCTGTGCAGGCAACGTCAGGGCCAAGGGAGCTGGGCACGCAAATGTTTTTGCTTGTGCATTTGTGTGTGCAAACGTGCGTACTTGATTGCATGTGTGTGTCTTGAGGTGCGCAATGAGGGCCAATGCTTTGAAGTTCCTTCGCATCAGCACCTTTGCTTTTCGACTTCTATGCTTTTGCCTTGCATGGTCAAGCATGTGCTGCTGCGGGTGCCTTGCCGCATGCATGCGTGCAGGTGGATGGCTCGCCATACGGGGGCATGGCATACTGTGAGGTCTTCCCCCGTGACTACGACCCAAACAGTCCCGGCAACAAGCCAGGCTGGCCGATATATCTGGCGCAGGTGTGCGCGTGCGTGTTGCGTGTGTGCATGTATGTGTGCGCGTGGGTGTGTGTGTGTGTGTGGGAGTGCTTGTGGGTGTGTGCATGTGTGAGTGTGCGGGTGCGGGTGGGGGGCTAGGGGTGGGGGGATGTGAATGGATGGGTTGGTGGGTGGGAGTGGGTGGGTGTGTAGATGTAGGGGTAGGGGTGTGTGTGTGTGTGCTGTAGCAGTGTGTTTTAGGGTTTTCATGTGCAAGTGCAAGAGCGTTCAGCCACTGCTTTTCTGGTTTCAAAACCTGTCATCGCCCAGGTCATCGCCTAGGAGGCGGGGGGCTGGCAAAACATCAGCCCTTGTCCAATCTGTGGCTTTGGGGTCCTCACTTGCCCCTGCGGCCTCCACCACCACCCTCAGTTTAAGAGGCTCCAGTGGCCTTGTGTGTGCGCAATGGGCTTTGCTTTAATGTCCCTGTTCTCACTTGGGGAATGAGGGTCAGACGGGACCCTCCCCACCTTGCACACGCCCACACGCACCCAAGCTGGGCCCCCACCGCCGCAGGTGGGCAAGCCGCAGCGCCCAATCTTCCATTTCGATGACATGTACCATTCGTTCCTCACCGTCTTCATCGTCATGACGCTGGACGACTGGACGGATGTCATGTTCCCGATGCAAAAGGTGTGTGCCCGCCCGCCCACCCGCGGCCATCAAGCTACAGGGTCCAAAGCAGGCAGCCGCAGGCTCTGTCGGTACCCCTCCTGCCTCAGCAGGCTTCATGCCCGGCCACCCTTTGATGCAAGCGTCGTGTTCCTGATGCATAAAGCGCGCGTCCACCGGCATGGTCCCCCCAACAGCCTCTGACAGTGAGACCCTCACGTGCCCTTTGTGCTTGACCTATGTACTTGTCTGGCTCGACACCGTCCATGGAGGAAGGCTGTGTTTCCTGTTGTCTGGCGGCCGCTGGATTGCGATAGTCCACAAGGACTGCAAGTGACCTGTGCTGCTGCGTGCTTCGCTGCTTCCTGCCTAGCTGCCTCTTGCCCATGCCTGCACCCCCAAGCCCGTCTCTTGCTGCCCGTCCCTGACTGCCTTTTGCGCATACGGTACTATTTATTGCCCGTACCTTACCATCTTATACTCGTGCCTTACTCCTGGGTGCCCAGTGCTAACTGTCTGTTATCGGCACGTCACTGCCTGTGGCCTACACTTTACCGCCCTCTGCCCGGCCGCAGTCCATCACGCCCTGGGTCGCCATCTTCTTCGTCATCACCATCTTCATCGGCACCTTCATCCTGCTGCAGCTGTTCCTGGCCATCCTGCTGAGCGGCCTGCACTCGGTGCGTGCCGACCTATCCCCACAGTCCGCCCTCTCGGGCACACGTGCGCTGCGCGCCAAGCTCCTGCAGCCTGCAGCCTGCACAGCATCGTGCCGCTTCACCGACTCACGCCAGTGTTGTTTGTGAATACAGCCTCCAGCTCTCTGCTCTCCAGACACATGCCAGCGTGCCCGTCCCCACGCTTTACACACACACACACAGACGCGCACACACATACATAAAACACACACACACGAGCATGAGCATGAGCACGCGTTCCTTTGCAGTGCTTTCCAGCACACCAACCCTCCCTCAGAGCAGATGGCCCAGGAGGCTCTAAGCTAGGGCTGTTTTTTCTGTTATGGTAGCTGCTTGGCTGCCTGTGCTGCCTACGCTGCTGCAACTGTATATGGAGCAGCTGGCCAAGCAGGCAATCAGCTGCAACTGCTTTGCCTCTGCATGCATGGATTTGAATGCATGGACAGCTGTGCTCTGCCTGTGCTGCCCGCGCTGCTGCAGCTGAATGTGGAGCAGATGGCCAAGGAGAACCCGCACGACATTGGCCGCCTGCTAGACAGCACTGTCCTGAGCCTGGCGCGGAAGGTGTCGGGGAATATCAGCAGGTGGGGTGGCAGCTGCTTGTCCCCCGCTTGCTTGCTTGCTTGCTTGCTTGCTTGCATCGGCCCATGTTGCCTTACAAGTTCAGAGGGTGAATCCGCTGCAGCCGTCCTTGCGCCAACGGGTCGGTGCTTGCGGGAAAACAGGGACTCAACTTGGCTTGAGCAGGAGTAGCGAATGCGTGAGGGGTGGGCGGAGGCTTGGTGCTTCAGGAAGCCTGGCTTTGTGCCGTATGGGTGGCCAAGGCTGGCTGTGTGCTGCATAGAGGCCAAGGCTGGCTGTGTGCTGCATAGAGGCCACGGCTGGCTTTGTGCTGCATACATACCTGTAGCCTGGCTTTGTGCCGTATGGGTGGCCAAGGCTGGCTGTGTGCTGTATAGAGGCCACGGCTGGCAATGTGCTGCGTAGATGGCAATGGCTGGCTGTGTGCCGCGTGTTATGGATCGGGGCATGAGCCGCTCACTTGCGGGTGCTTGCGCCAGCATGGTGGTGCTGCAGGGTGTTGCTGCAGGGTGGTGCTGCAGGGTGTGCGCACGCGCCTTCTCCTGCGCATGCTCTGCACCTGTCTGAAGGCTGTGAGGTGGCATTTGCAGTGTCGCACAAGTGCAGGAGCGTGGGCAAACACCGCGTGTTCCTGTAGTCGCACCATTGCCGGCAGCAGGCTGGGCAAAGAGACGATCGATGTGTGATGTGCGTGCGCCTCGCGTGCGGCACCGCAGGAGCATGAGCAACCACTCCATGTCCCTGAAGTCGCGCCTGTCAAACAGCAAGCTGAGCAAGAAGCTGTCTGGCAGCAAACTCGGGCGCAGCCTCTCGCGCAGCATGAATGGCATCAAGGGCATCGTGGCAATGCGCCAGGATAGGTGGGGCCTGAGGCACACTCGGATGTTGGGGACGCATGTGGGTGTGAATGTGCCGCTGGGCGCAGGATGTTTAGTGTGTGTGTGTGAGTGTGTTTGTGGATGATTATATGCATTGTTCCTCAAGCAGCTAGGATCAGGCATGGAATTGCAAGGAATCTCACCACTGCTTCTCTGGGAACTCTGGGAGTAAAGAAGGGGGCTTGAACTGCTGTGTGTGTCATGAGCTGGTTATGCTGCACGCTCGGTGGATTAAGTTGCATTATACAGGTTGTGAAGAGGTGAGCGCAATAGCTGGTGCGTGCATAGATGTGTGCACGCATGCGCTTGTGCATGCCCGCGTGCAGCTTTGGTAGTGACGACGAGGTGGCTGGCGCAGACCATGGCAGCAACCACTCCGGCTCTAGCAAGGGCTCCATGAAGGGGGGCGGCTCGATGAAGGGAAGCATGAGGGAGGGCCTGGCCAAGCTGGGCAGCCTCGCCGACAAGCCGCGGCAGGTGAGCGCGCACGCGCGCACACACGTAAGCGGCCTAGGACCATCTACGTGACACGTCCCACCGCTCCCACACGCAGCTTGTGTCGGCTCTCTGTGGGTGGGGTGCCACTGCGCTGGGCACGCAGGCAGCCTGGCCCGTCATATTGCCCACATGTGTGTTGCATATATATTGCATGCGCGTGTGCATGTGTGTGCTGCGTGCGTGCGTGCGTGCGTGTTTGTGTGTGCCTAGGGCTTGCATCGCTTGCAATTTGTCTCCCGCCATGTTTTGTGCGTCAGCTCAGTGCTTGGTGGCAATGCATGCTGCTTGCATCTTGTGTGCCCTTATGTGAGTTGCTTCACTGTGTGGTAGTTGTCGGAGACCCCTGTCATCGTGCGTGTCATGGATGTGTGTTGCGTTGTGCTTTTGAAAAGCAGGAATGCTAAGGTTGTGTGGCTGGTTCGGACTTGGTGCGTGCCAAGCTAAAGTCGTTGTGTGGGTTGTGGTGCGCGTGCGCCTTCCCAGGTGGACGCCTCGTACAGCCGCATGCGGGCTGCGCGCATGGCCGACGCCGGAAACAAAGTCTTCCCTGAGCCCCTGCCGCCCCCCAGGCTGCCGCAGGCTTGGGGGGATGCGCCTGCAGGAGGCAAAGGTGCGCGGAATGGGGTCGTGTGCTTTGTATGTGGAATGGGGTCATGAGCTCTGTGCGCGTGTCTGGGGTGCTGCTTTCCCCCCAGCCACAGGCACATGCCGAGAATGCACCTGCTGGGGTCTGAGGGCTTAAAACAGATATGACATAAAAGGCTTGCGCTAACAAATGCCTCCATGCATGTGCGCATACACACGCGCACAAGTGCACGCACATCAAGCATCGCAAAACACAAGCACCTGCTCCCAGTGATTAACCCTGGATGACTCTCTGCCCCGCACTGCCCTGCGTGACACGCAGGACCGTGGGGCGCGGAGCGCGTGAGCACAGAGGAGGCTTTGCGGAGGTCCAGCCTGGATCAGATGGCCTGGGCCACGCAGGAGGATCTGGAGATGGTCGAAGGTGTGTGTATGCATGTGTACGTTGTGTGTGCGTGTGCGTGTGCGTGTGCATGTTAAGACCATGTGTAGGCAAAGGGTTGTGCCCGTGGGTTTGGGGGAGTGATGTTGATGGAGCTTTTGCGTCCTCTGCACTACATTGCTGCTTGCCTGGAGCTCGCACGTGTTTAGCAACGCACGGGTATGGGGAGGTCTGAGAAGGGAGGGACGCACCCACCGTCTGTTACGTGCTCACTGTCCACTGGCCTCTCATGTTCCCACCGACCTGGGCATGCCAGTGGCTACTTGCTCCTACACCCTTCCCACTCCATTCCCAGCCTCCGTTGACCCGTCTCCATTCCTTAACGCATGCTCACGCGCAGCGAGGGTACCTGGGGCGCGCGGGGCTGCTGTCCCTGAACTACCTGGCCAGACACCGGCTGGCCCCCAGGAGGACCGCGCCTCCCAATCAGGGGAGGGAGGCCAGCAGCAGGCTGGGCACCGGCAAGAGCAAGCCAGCGCGAGGCTGGGAGGTGGGTGGCATGCGGCGGCCCTTCCTGCATGTCTGGTGCGATTCGTGGTTTCTCGCAGGCACAGGCAGCAAACCCTCAAACGTTGAACTGTAAACAGATAAGAGGGTTGGTGCCAGCAAGTGCGAGCCAGCGGAAGGCCCTGGGCCTAGATGGGTGGCGTGCGGCTGCTGCCCATGGCTGTTGAGTGCTATTTGTGGCGCCTCACATGCAAATGGCAAGTAGAGGGAGTGGTGCACTGGTGCGCGTGGATGTGGCTGGATGTGGATGTGGCTAAGGGCCGTGCATATGGGGAACACACAACAGATGGCATATGCAAATGTTTAGGGCACATGGCAGGCATGGGGGCACGTGGGCACACATGGAGGTATATTGCGGATGTGGGGGGATGTGCATGGCGGACATGGGGGGATGCATGGCGGATGGCAGAGCGCTGGGGGCACACAGCAGCTCCGGGCGGTGCAGTATGGGTGAGCAACAAAACCAAAGCGCTGCTTTTCTTTACGGCACCAGCGCCTTGCATCCAATCCAGGTGCACCTGCCACTGTTCTTGAGTGCCAGAATGTGTGCATGCAAGTGTGCATGCGGTGCAGCCGTGCCTGCAGGTCGGGAGACGCCCATCGCTCTGTACGGCTCGCAGCGAGCGCGCGCCGCCTCGGCCGCCGCCCCGCCTTACTCCCCCGTGAGCCCCGCGGACTCTGCCGCCGACCCCGCGCACACCGCGTCCTTTATGGCCGCTGCTGGCGGCGCCCGCGGCAGCCCTGCTGTATCAGATCAGAGCCGCCCTGGTAGCGGCAGCGCGGCGGCGCAGGCTGCGGGGCTGGCGCGCTCGGGGCTGGAGCTGGGTGCGCCTGAGGCCGTGGCGGGTGGTGTGGGAGGTGGGGCGCTGCCGCCTGCGCTGGCGCGGATGATGCCCAGGTGCGCACGGCTGCAGTGCCTATGATGGCCTGCATCTACTGGTGTGTGTGCACGTGTATGTGTGTGTGTGCATGCGCACGCATGTGTTGCACGCGTGCATGGTTGTGGCGCATGTAGCTCCATCCTCTGTTTTGGGGGGACCATGTCTTTGGTTGGCTGCTTGCACACTTGGACCCCTTGTTCATGGAGCAGGTTGTTGGACCTCTGTGCCTGGTGCAATGATGCCCTTGGGCTGCCACTCAGGTGGCCTTGCTATGGTGCATCTTCATGCGTTGCTTATGACGCGGCAGTGCTCTGCCTCTGCTTTGTGATAGGATGGCAGCAAGTGCACGAGCATGACTGTTCCTGTCTCCCTCAAATTGTGCTCCTGTCCTGCCCCCCTCTGCAAAACCTTGGTCTGAACCCGCTGCAGCCGCCAGCTGACACAGTGATTGGCCCTGATCATTGATGATCCGCGCACAAATATGGCAAATGGAATTCGCTTATTTTTTTCCAGGGTTGGGTCATGCGTCCATTTGCCCAGACCAATGCGCGTATGATACGAACAATTCGCGTATTTAACGTCAATGCGTCCGCATTTAGGGGTCATTTTTGAGGGTAGTGGTTAGGGGGGATAGAGGAGGGCCTGTGG
>LFIK01004854.1_pt1 | contig 10850 bp, 13 predicted proteins | sample 643401 | NCBI WGS metagenome assembly LFIK01 (sample SAMN03777447, study PRJNA286221) | soda lake metagenome | biome: soda lake; feature: Kulunda steppe; material: water; isolation source: sample T5-Br brine of Lake Tanatar-5 | place: Russia: Kulunda steppe | collected 2010-07
CACCCACCCGCCCCCGCCCGCCCCGAGGCGCGGCGGGCCATTCCCCTTTGACGCGCGCTGCACTACATGCGCAGAAAGCCCGCGACAGCACCTTCCGGAGGACCGCATGACCCAACCGCTTGCCGATGTGACCGACGCCCTTCTGGCCGCCGCCCGCCGTGCGGGGGCCGAAGCCGCGGATGCGATGGCGGTTGACGGCACCTCGGTCTCGATCGACGTGCGCGCGGGCGGGCTGGAACAAGCCGAGCGATCCGAAGGGATCGAGATCGGCCTGCGCGTGCTGATGGGGCGGCGGCAGGCCTGCGTGTCGGCCTCGGACACCCGCCCCGAGACGCTGGCGGCGATGGCCGAGCGCGCCGTCGCCATGGCGCGCGAGGCGCCCGAGGACGCGCATCTGCGCCTGGCCTCGCCCGAGGAACTGTCGGCGCGCCGCGACGCCGCAGGGCTCGAGCTTGACGATCCCGCCCCCGAGCCCGCTCCGGAGGCGCTGGAAGCGGACGCGCGCCGCGCCGAGGCCGCCGCGCTGGCGGTCAGGGGTGTGTCGCAGGTGCAGGCGGCCTCGGCCGCCTATGGGCGGCGCGCGGTGCATCTGGCGGCCTCGAACGGCTTTGCGGGCGGCTACACGCGCAGTTCGCGGCATCTGTCCTGCGTGGCGATCAGCGGCGAGGGCACCGGGATGGAGCGCGACTGGCACGCCGAATCGCGTGTCTGGCAGGCCGACCTGCCCGAACCCGCCATGGTCGGCCGCATCGCCGCCGAGCGCGCCGTCGCGCGCACCGGCGCGCGCAAGCCCCCCAGCGGTGCGTTCCCGGTGCTTTACGACGAGCGCATCAGCAGCGGGCTGATCCGACATCTGCTGTCGGCGATCAACGGCGCCTCGGTCGCGCGCGGGTCAAGCTGGCTGCGCGACGCGATGGGCGATCACGTGCTGCCGTCCGCGCTGAGCCTGGTCGAGAACCCGCTGCGCAGGCGTGTCTCGGGCAGTCGGCCCTTCGACGCCGAAGGGCTGCCCACGCAGTCGCGCGTGCTGGTGCGCGACGGGCTGCTGGAGGGCTGGATCCTGGATCTGTCGAGCGCCGGCAAGCTGGGGCTCGCCCCCACCGGCAACGCCGTGCGCGGGGTGGCCGCTCCGCCCTCGCCGTCGGCCAGCAACATCACGCTTTCGCAGGGCACCGACAGCCGCGAGGACCTGATGCGGTCGATGGGCACGGGGCTGCTGGTCACATCGCTCATCGGCATGTCGATCAACGCCACCACGGGCGATTATTCGCGCGGGGCCTCGGGCTTCTGGGTGGAAAACGGCGAAATCGCGTATCCGGTCAACGAATGCACCATCGCGGGCAACCTGCGCGACATGTTGCGCAGCCTGACGCCCGCCAACGATGCGCGGCTGCACCTGTCCGATCAGGTGCCCAGCCTGCTGGTCGAGGGGTTGACCGTTGCCGGCGCGTGATCCGGCATCCGATCTGGCGCTGCTGACCGACGCCGCGCGGGCCGCCGGCACCATCGCGCTGCGCCATTTCGGCGCCGGGCCGACAAGCTGGGACAAGGGCGGCGGCCAGGGCCCGGTGACCGAGGCCGATCTGGAGATCGACGCCATGCTGCGCGCGCGGCTGACCGCGGCGCGCCCCGATTACGGCTGGCTGTCCGAGGAATCCGCCCCCGCGCCGGGGCGGCTGTCGGCACCGGCGATGTTCGTCGTGGACCCCATCGACGGCACGCGCGCCTTCATCGACGGCCAGCACGGTTTCGCCCACGCCCTGGCGGTGGTGCGCGAGGGCCGCGCGGTGGCGGCGGTGGTGCATCTGCCGCTCATGGGGCTGACCTACACCGCCGCGCGCGGTGCGGGCGCGTGGCGCAACGGCGTGGCGCTGGGCGGGGCGCGGCGCGAGGGGCTGGGCGGGGCGACGCTGCTGGCCTCGCGCGCGGCGCTGGCGCCTGCGCACTGGCCCGGCGGCGTGCCGCCCGTGACCCGCCATTTCCGGACCTCGCTCGCCTGGCGTCTGGCGCTGGTGGGCGAAGGCGCGTTCGACGCCATGCTGACCTTGCGCGATACCTGGCACTGGGACATCGCCGCGGCCAGCCTGATCGCGGCGGAAGCGGGCGCCTGCGTCACCGACCGCGCCGGGCGGCCGCTGAGCTTCGACACCGAAGACCCGCGCAGCGCGGGTGTGGTGGCCGCCGGAGCGGCACTGCACGCGGCGCTGCTGGCGCGGCTGCGCACGGACCGCGCGGCATGAGCGGGGGTTGGCTTGCGGCGGTGACGGGCGGCCTCAGCCGAGCCGTGGGGCCGCGCGGCGCGCGGCGCGCCCGCCGCGACGGCGCTGCAGTTGTCCGGCACGGCCGGGAAGCGCCGCCATCACCGCGCGCCGGTCCTCGGCGCTCATCCGAGACCAGGCGGTGATCTCGTCGATGCTGCGCAGACAGCCGGTGCACAGACGCGTTTCGGGGTGGATCACGCACACCTTGATGCAGGGGCTTTCGATCTCGTCGCGTTTCCAGACGTCATCGCTCATGGCGGCGGGGCTTTCTGCTCGGGGGCATGTCGCGGGGATATATCCACCCGCGCGGCCCTGTCCAGCCACAACCGCGCCGCGCCAGGCGGCCCCGCGCGGCGGCGCCGTGCTGGACCATGCCCGCGCCGCATGCGATGCAGGGACACGATGACCCCGCCCGAGTCCCCGAAGCCCGAGTCCCCGCCGCCCGAGTCCCCGAAGCCCGAGTCCCCGCCGCCCGACACCCCGCCCCGGCAACTGCCGCTGGGCCTGCCGCTGCCGGTGGCGCACGGGCGCGCGGATTTCTTCGTGAGCCCCGCCAACGCCCGCGCGCTCGCCATGATCGACCGCTGGCCGGACTGGCCGCAGGGCAAGCTGATCCTCACCGGCCCGGCGGGCGCCGGCAAGACGCATCTGCTGCACCTGTGGGCCGAACGCACCGGCGCGCCGCTGCACCCGGCGCGCGCGCTTTCCACCTGCGCACCGGATGACTGGGCGGGCCGCAGCGCGCATCTTGCGGTCGAGGATTGCGACACCATCGCCCGTGACCCGCGCGCCGAGGCCGCGCTGTTTCACCTCCACAACCTGATCACCGCGCAGGGCGGCACGCTGATCCTGAGCGCACGCACCGCGCCCGCGCGCTGGGATGTGGCGCTGCCCGATCTGGCCTCGCGGCTGCAGGCCATCGCGACCGTGGCGCTGGCCGAGCCCGACGACGCGCTGCTGCAGGCGGTGCTGGTGAAGCTCTTCGCCGACCGTCAGCTGACCGTCTCGCCGCAGCTGATCGCCTATCTGCTGGCGCGGATGGAGCGCTCGCTCGGCGCCGCACGCGCGCTGGTCGACGCGCTCGACCGCCATGCGATCGCCGCGCGCCGCCCCGTCACCCGCAAGCTGGCGGCCGAGGTTCTGGACGCCGGGCCACCCGCCTGACCCCCGCGGGGCTTGCGCCGGCCCGCGCCGGGCGCTACCTGCACCATGTCGCCCCCACGGGTGGCCAAGTCTCCGCAACCTTGTCAAAACGGATACAGATCCCATGACTCGCGCTTACCTGCCCGGCATCCTTGCCATGGCGGCGATCGTCGTCGCCTCGAACATCCTGGTCCAGTTCCTGCTGGGCGACTGGCTCACCTGGGCCGCCTTCACCTATCCGCTGGCGTTTCTGGTCAATGACCTGATGAACCGCCTCTACGGCCCTGCAGCAGCGCGCAAGGTCGTGTGGGCGGGCTTCGCCGTGGGCGTCGCCAGCTCGCTGGTCGCCACCGCCTTCGACGCCACCACGCTGCGAATCGCGCTCGGCTCGGGGCTCGCGTTCCTGACCGCACAGATGCTCGACGTGGTGATCTTCGACCGGCTGCGCGCGGGGCGGTGGTGGCGCGCGCCGCTGGCCTCGACGCTGGTGGGCTCGACCGTCGACACCGCGCTGTTCTTCTCGATCGCGTTCTCGGCCAGCCTGAGCTTCATCAACCCCGCCGACGATACCAGCTGGGCCACCGAGGCGCTGCCGATGCTGGGCTGGGGACCCGAAGCACCGCTCTGGGTCAGCCTCGCCGTGGCCGACTGGATGGTGAAACTCGCCATCGCGCTGATGGCACTTGTGCCCTTCCGGCTGATCGTCACGAGAATCTCGCAACCTGTCGCATGATTTTCTTTGACATCCACAAAATCTGTGCCACCGTCGCTGTACCGCAACGCAAACGAAAGGAGGTGGTCCAGTGTCGAGAGTGATGTTGGAGAGAGGTGCAGGAACAGTCGGAGGGTGCGCAACCTGACGGCAGCCCCGAGGGCTGACCCCTTCGATTGAGCCCGGTCTCTAACCTGGCTCCATCTCCTGAAGCTCGCTGGGGCCGCTCCGCAAGGAGCGGCCCTTTCGATAGGTCAAGCCGCTCCGCAAGGAGCGGCCCCTTCGGTATGCCAAGCCGCTCGGGGCGGCCCTTCGTTCATGCAGCCAACAGAGGCATACCCGGCCCGGACGCACCGGCCCGGCGCGGCGGGCGACGGGTGGGTGGGTGGGCCCGCCGGGTCGGGGCGGGGCGTCCGGGCCGCCGGCGGCCGAAATTCCGGTTCGCTTTCCGGCGCGAAGCGATTACATCCCCCCCAGCACTCCCGGAGGTCAGATGCTCAGCGATCCGCTCTTCATCCTCGGCGCCATTGCGTCCTTCGCCGTTCTTGCGATCCTGCTGGTCGGAATCGGCGGCTTCGCGCGCGGCGGCGCGTTCAACCGCAAGCATGGCAACCGGCTGATGCGCTGGCGGCTTTACGCGCAGTTCATCGCGGTGATCCTGATCGTCGCCTTCGCCTGGTTTTCAGCCCAATCCGGATAACGCAGAGGCATCATGGTCGTTCTCAACAAGATCTATACCCGTACCGGCGACGCCGGCGATACCGCGCTGGGCGATGGCACGCGGGTGCCCAAGACGTCGGCGCGCGTCGCCGCCTACGGCACGGTGGACGAACTCAACGCCACGCTGGGCCTCGCCCGGCTGCACGCCGACGGCGCCCTGGGCGAGCAGCTCACCCGCATCCAGAACGACCTGTTCGATCTGGGCGCCGATCTGTGCCGCCCCGGCCATGACCGCGACGCCGAGGCCGAGTATCCGCCGCTGCGCATCGCGCAGGCGCAGGTCGACCGGCTCGAATCCGAGATCGACGCCATGAACACCCGGCTCGAGCCGCTGCGCAGCTTCATCCTGCCCGGCGGCGCGCCGCTCGCCGCGCATCTGCACCTGTGCCGCACCGTCGCGCGCCGGGCCGAACGGCTGACCATCGCGCTGGCCGAGCGCGAATCGGTGAACCCGCCGGCGGTGATCTACCTCAACCGGCTGTCGGACTGGTTCTTCGTGGCCTCGCGCATCGCCAATGATGACGGCCGCGGCGATGTGCTGTGGGTTCCGGGCGCCAACCGCTGAGGCCGCGCCGGGACGCCCGCGGGCCGGGATGCGTCGATTTTCCCCTGTCGGACCGGCGCGCGACGGGCTAAGCAGCACGCATCCGGATGCTCCGCACCGCAGGGGCCAATGCTGCAAGGGAGAGACATACCCATGAAGGTTCTGGTGCCCGTCAAGCGGGTGATCGATTACAACGTCAAGGTCCGCGTCAAGGCCGATGGCAGCGGCGTCGATCTGGCGAACGTCAAGATGTCGATGAACCCGTTCGACGAAATCGCCGTCGAAGAGGCGATCCGCCAGAAGGAAGCCGGGCTGGTCACGGAAATCGTCGCCATCTCGATCGGCGTGCAGAAGGCGCAGGAAACGCTGCGCACCGCGCTCGCGATGGGCGCCGACCGCGCGATCCTGATCGTCGCCGCCGATGACGTGCACACCGATATCGAGCCGCTCGCGGTGGCCAAGCTGCTGAAGGCCGTGATCGACGAAGAGGCCCCGCAACTGGTGATCGCCGGCAAGCAGGCCATCGACAACGACATGAACGCCACCGGCCAGATGCTCGCCGCGCTGACGGGCTGGGCGCAGGCGACCTTTGCGTCCGAACTCAAGCTCGACGCCGGCCACGCTACCGTCACGCGTGAGGTCGATGGCGGGCTGCAGACCATCAAGGTCGCCCTGCCGGCCATCGTCACCGTCGATCTGCGCCTCAACGAGCCGCGCTATGCCTCGCTGCCCAACATCATGAAGGCCAAGAAGAAGCCGCTCGAGGAAAAGACCCCCGCCGATTACGGCGTCGATGTCAGCCCGCGGCTTCAGGTGATCGAGACCACCGAGCCGCCTGCGCGCGCCGCCGGGGTCAAGGTGGGATCGGTCGACGAGCTGATCGCGAAACTCAAGGACGAAGCGGGGGTGCTGTGATGTCCGTTCTGCTGCTTGCCGAAGTCACCGACGGCGCGCTCAACCGCGACGCCACCGCCAAGGCCGTCACCGCCGCCGCGAAGATCGGCCCCGTGACGCTGCTCTGCGCCGGGGCGCGCGCCGCCGAGGCCGCGACCGGGGCCGCGTCGATCGAGGGCGTGGCACGCGTGCTGTGCGCCGAAGACCCCAGCCTTGGCCACCGGCTGGCCGAACCCACCGCGGCGCTGCTGGTGGCGCTGGCGGGCGACTACACGCATGTCATGGCGCCCGCGACCACCGACGCCAAGAACGTGCTGCCGCGCGTGGCCGCACTTCTGGATGTGATGGTGATCTCGGACGTCTCGGGCGTGGTCGATGCCGACACCTTCCAGCGCCCGGTCTATGCCGGCAACGCGGTGCAGACCGTGCGCTCGTCGGACGCGAAAAAGGTCGTGTCGATCCGCACATCGACCTTCGACGCCGCGCCGCAGGCGGCCGCCCCCGCGCCGGTCGAGACCATCGCCGCCGCCCCCGACCCCGGCCTGAGCGAGTGGGTCGAGGACAAGGTCGCCGAGACCGACCGCCCCGAGCTGACCTCGGCCGGGGTCGTGGTGTCGGGCGGGCGGGGCGTCGGCTCGGAACAGGATTTCAAGCTGATCGAGAGCCTTGCCGACAAGCTGGGCGCCGCCATCGGCGCCAGCCGCGCCGCGGTCGATTCGGGCTTCGCGCCCAATGACTGGCAGGTCGGCCAGACCGGCAAGGTCGTCGCGCCGGAACTTTACATCGCGGTCGGCATCTCGGGGGCGATCCAGCATCTGGCCGGGATGAAGGACAGCAAGGTGATCGTCGCCATCAACAAGGACGAGGAAGCCCCGATCTTCCAGGTCGCCGATTACGGGCTGGTCGCGGACCTGTTCACCGCCGTTCCGGAGCTGGTCGAGAAGCTCTGAAGAGAAAGCGCTCAAAAGAAGGCTCTGCGCGCGCCGAAGCGCTGTCGCCCGGACGTGGTTTCCGCGTCCGGGCGGTTGGCCCTAATGCGCGCGCAAGACCCCGTCGCGGGTCATCAGCGAATACAGCAGCCCCTCGCGCAGGCCACGGTCGGCGACCGACAGCCGGTCGGTCGGCCACACGCGCATCAGCGCCATCAGGATCGCCGCGCCCGACATGATCTGCGTGTGCCGGTCGCGCCCGATCCGCGGGTCGCGCCGCCGGCCCTCGGGGCCGAGCGCGAGATATTCTCCCACCACCTGTTCGATCTGCGCCGAGGTCATGGTCAGCCCGTCGACCTTGTTGCGGTCATAGCGGCGCAGCCCCAGATACGACGCCGCCACGGTGGTGATCGTCCCCGAGGTGCCGATGATCTGGAACCCCTCGCGCTCCTGCGCGGCGTGATAGGGGCTGAACTCGGCAAGCTGTTCCTCGAAATACCAGCTCATCAGGGCAAAGCGCGCGGCGTCATCCTCGACATCGGCGAACATGTCGCGCAGCGTGGCGACACCCTGGGGCACGCTGATCCAGTCCACGACCATCGGCTTGCCGGGGCGCGGCGTGCGCGAAAACCCGGTGTGCATGTCCATGATCGCGCCGCGCCGCGCAGGCGGCGGCACGGTGGACAGATCGATCCACACCAGCTCGGTCGAGCCGCCGCCGATGTCGATCACCAGCAGCTGCTCGGTCGTGCGCGCCACCAGCGACGCACAGGACACCACCGCTAGCTGGGCTTCTTCCTCGGCGGTGATGATGTCCAGCCGCAGCCCGGTCTCGCGCTGGATCTTGCGGATGAAATCGCGGCTGTTGCGCGCGCGGCGGCAGGCCTCGGTGGCGACCAGCCGCATGGCACCGACCTGGTGACGCTCCAGCTTCGAGCGGCAGATGCGCAGCGCGTGCAGCGTGCGCTCCATCGGCCGATAGGACAGCCGCCCGGATTGTTCCAGCCCGGCGCCCAGCTCGACCGCCTTCGAGAAACTGTCGATCACCTCGAACGCTGCGCCCTTGGGGCGGGCGATCAGCATCCGGCAACTGTTCGTCCCCAGGTCGAGCGCGGCATAAAGCCCCGCCCGGCTGGGCTTGGTCTGGCGCGGCGGCTTTGCCGATGTCGGGGCCCGCGCGGACGATCCGGGGCCCTGTGCCGAATTCGGGAGCGCGCCCGCGCCGGCGGGACGCTCGGGCGTCATTGGTCGCCCTCCATATCGTGTTGATCCGAAAGTAGTCGCACGGGCGCGCTTGCGCAAGCGCGACATGCCGGCTCATGATCTTGGTGAGGAGTTTTCAAGCCCCCGCCCGCCCGTGCCGCTTTCCGCGCCCGCGCGGCGATGCTAGACCTTCGCAACGATCAGCGCATGGGACCCTTCGCATGGCACAGCTCACCATCGTCTACTGGCGCGACATTCCCGCGCAGGTGATCGTCGGCAAGGGCCGGCGCGCGCAGAAGGTGCAACTGTCCGAACGCTTCGAGCAGGCGATCGACCGCTGCGCGATGAAGGTCGGCGCGCGCGACGCCGACGCCTATCTGGCCGAATGGCGCAAGGCGCCGCCGGTCGAGGTCGCCGGCAGCGACGCAGATGTCGCAAGTGCGACCGCAGCGCGGCTGGAAGCCGAGTATGACGACGCCAGGCTGAAATCCCTCATCGCCTCCGAAGGCTGGGCGTGAGGCGGATCCGGGAGATCGTCATGGCGCTTCTGAACTTCAAACGGGCGGAAGCCCCCGCCCCGCATGCGCCCGAGCTTGAGGCGCTGCTGCAGGGCTACTCGATCGAGGTCATGCCCCGCACCGCCGCCAAGGTCGCCGATTTCCGCGCGCTGCTGCCGGCACGGACGCGCGTCTACATCGCCCATATCGACGGCACGCCCATCGACGAGATGGTCGCCACCGCCGCGCGGCTGCGCGCCGAGGGCATGGAGCCGATGCCGCATTTCCCCGCGCGCAGCATTCCCGACCGCGCCACGCTCGCCGACTGGCTGGCGCGCTACCGCGGCGAGGCCGATGTGCGCCAGGCGCTGGTGCTGGGCGGCGGCATCGCGCAGCCGCGCGGCGCCTATGACAGCGCCATGCAGCTGCTGGACTCGGGCCTGTTCGACGGCTTCGACCGGCTGCACGTCGCCGGGCACCCCGAAGGCAACCGCGACATCGACCCCGCAGGCGGCGACCGCGCGGTGATGGACGCGCTGCGCTGGAAACACGCCTTCGCGCAGCGCAGCGATGCGCGAATGGCGATCGTCACGCAATTCGCCTTCGAGCCCGCGCCGCTGATTGCCTGGGCCGACCGGCTGGCGGCCGAAGGGATCGACCTGCCGATCCATATCGGCGTCGCCGGCCCTGCGAAGTTGCAGACGCTGATCAAGTTCGCCATCGCCTGCGGGGTCGGCCCGTCGCTGGGCGTGTTGCAAAGGCGCGCGCGCGACGTGACCAAGCTGCTGCTGCCGTTCGAACCCACGGGGCTGCTGCACACCCTCGCCGCGCACAAGGCCGCCAATCCCGGCTTCGGGATCGAGCGCGTGCATGTCTTCCCGCTGGGCGGGATCACCACCAGCGCAAACTGGGCGATCACCCATGGCGGCGACGCGGCGCGTCCCGCCAACCGTTCCTGACAGAAAGAGAGCCATGACCCGCACCACCGTCGAATCCGCCACCAGGACCGTCACCATCGGCTTTGACGAGCCGTTCTGCGTCATCGGCGAGCGGATCAACCCCACCGGCCGCAAGAAGCTGGCCGCCGAGCTTGAAGCGGGCGATTTCTCGACCGTCGAGAAGGACGCGCTCGAGCAGGTGGCCTGCGGGGCGATGGTGCTCGATGTGAATGCGGGGGTGGTCTACAACTCCAACCCCAACCCGAACGAGACCGAACCGCCGCTGATGACCAAGATGCTCGAGCTGGTGCAGGGGCTGGTGGACGTGCCGCTGTGCATCGACAGCTCGGTCCCCGCGGCGCTCGAGGCCGGGCTGGCCGCGACCAGGGGCCGGCCGCTGCTGAACTCGGTCACCGGCGAGGAGGACCGGCTGGAGGCGATCCTGCCGCTGGTCAAGAAATACAACGTGCCGGTGGTGGCGATCTCGAACGACGATACGGGGATTTCGGAAGACCCCGACGTGCGCTTCGCCGTGGCCAGGAAGATCGTCGAGCGCGCCGCCGATTTCGGCATCCCCGCGCATGACATCGTGGTCGATCCGCTGGTGATGCCCATCGGCGCGATGTCCACCGCCGGGCAGCAGGTCTTCGCGCTGGTCCGGCGGCTGCGCGAGGAGCTGGGCGTGAACACCACCTGCGGGGCGTCGAACATCAGCTTCGGGCTGCCCAACCGCCACGGGATCAACGCCGCTTTCCTGCCGATGGCGATCGGCGCGGGCATGACCAGCGCAATCATGAACCCTGTGCGGTCGGTCGAGATGGAGGCCGTGCGCGCGGCCAACCTGCTGATGAACCACGACGCCAATGGCGGCGAATGGATCCGGCTGGCCAAGGTGCTGGAGGCGGTCAAGGGCGGCGCGAGCTTCGCCGACGCCTCGCGCGCGGCGACGGGGGCAAGTTCAGGCCGTCGCGGCGGACGCCGCGCGAGGGGATAGTCGCGGCGGACGCCG
>LFIK01004855.1_pt1 | contig 10850 bp, 11 predicted proteins | sample 643401 | NCBI WGS metagenome assembly LFIK01 (sample SAMN03777447, study PRJNA286221) | soda lake metagenome | biome: soda lake; feature: Kulunda steppe; material: water; isolation source: sample T5-Br brine of Lake Tanatar-5 | place: Russia: Kulunda steppe | collected 2010-07
ACATCGCGATGCGCGGGCAGCCGGTCATCGGGCCCTAACGCGCCCGAAAGAATGTCCTCGGCCAGGGCGCCGACAAGGCGCTCATAGGGGCGGCCGCCTTGGTCAGACAGGCGCGGGGTCCAGTTCGGCCTGGGGCGCATGGCGAGGTCCTGTGCGAGGTCCTGTGCGAGGTCCGGTGAAAGTGTCACATGACACATCGCAGCGCCGCCGGTTGATGTCAAGGGCGGCCACGGATCAGGAGCCTCCGCCGGAACCAGCGACGCGCCTTGCGCTGTGCCTTGCCGCGTGACATGCCGACATCCTCGAAGACACTGTCGGGCGCCTGGAGCGCGAGCCTCTGAAGCCGGAGCGCGAGCCTCTGAAGCCGGAGCCGGTCTCTGGCCCGGTTGGACCAGACCCGCAGCGTGCCAATTATCCAGCCGTGGCGCTGGCGCATCGGCGCCAGGTTCGGATGTTCGGGCGTGGACGCGCCCGCTTCCGGGTGCCGCAGCATTGCGAAGCGCTTTGCGCGCCTGCGCCTGCGCCTGAGATGCTCACGATTCGCCCTCCGACCGCCAGCACAGCTTCGGAAAGCCGCGCCTGCACGCCATCCCGTTGAGGATCTCGAGTAGTCGGCGGGCATCATCGTCGCGCCGGGCCGCGACGGCCGCGCACACTCGCGCATGCAGTTCATCGGCGAGGCGCGCATCAGTCATGCCTATGTCCGAACGCAACTCCGGAGGGATCGCTGCGAAATCATCGAGCGCCGTCGCGCGCAAGCTCCGCGCGCTCGGGGCAAACCAGCGAGAGAGATCGAAGAGCAGCAAGCGTATCATTTCGGCACCTGGTGTATCTATACAATTCAAAAATATAATTGATACACTGGATCGTCAATTGGAATAGTGTATCATTACAAGGCGGCTGCGCAGGAGTATGGGGTGTTGCGGGATCGTTTGCCGGACGGATGCCGGTCGGTTACGTCGTGCTGGCGCCGTTGGCGGCCCCGCCCTGGCCCGTGTTCCCGCCCGCGCCGAAGCGCGCGCGCCAGATCCGCGACAGCGCGGCGCCGCGCTCGTGCTGAAGGCGCAGGGCGTCCTCGGGGGTTATGGGCGGACCTGCGTGACCATTGGCGGCGAGGGTGGCCATTCGTTGCGTGAACCATGCCGTCACCCCGCCCGGCGGGCTGGTGGCGAAACGGGGCCAATCCGGATCTGCCCCGCCCACCCGCCACCGCGATGGCAACGCCGGATCAAGCACCAGCGCGCGCGCCAGACCAATTGCATCGAGCGTGCCGTCACGGAGTGCGGCCTCCGCGTCCTGCCGCCGCCTGAACCCGCCCGTCGCCATGAGCGGCAGCCGGGTGCGCTGCCGCGCCGCGGCTGCGAATTCCAGGAAATACGGGCCCGAGGCCGGACGGTCCGACGCCGCCTTCGCGCCCGGAAAATAGGTGCCGCCGCTGATGTCGATCAGGTCAACGCCGGTGCGGTCGAGCGCGGCCACGACCTCGAGCGCGTCGTCGGGGGCAAGGCCGCCGTCAAGCTGGTCGCTGGCATTGAGCTTCACCGAAAGGGCGGTCGCGGGACGGATGGCCGCGCGCACCGCCTCGACGATGTCGAGCAGCAGCCGCATCCGGTTCGCGATCCCGCCGCCATGGGAATCGCCGCGCCGGTTGAAGAGCGGTGACAGGAACTGGCTGAGCAGAAAACCGTGCGCTGCGTGAATCTGCACGCCCGAGGCGCCCAGGCGTTCGGCATGGCGCGCGGTCGCGGCGAAGTGTGCGGGCAGGGCGCGGATTTCGGGCAGTGTCAGGGCTTCGGCGCGCAGGCCGGGCAGGTCGAGCGCGCTGGGGCCTTTCGGCGTGCCGATGCGCAGCGGTGTCAGCGCCCCCGCATGGCCGAGTTGGAACCACAGCTGCGTGCCGCCCATGTGTCCGGCCTGTGAAAGCGCGGCAAAGGCGCCCGTATCGGAGTGTTCACCGAGGACCAGATTGCCCGGCGCCTCGGGGAATCGAGCATCTCCCTGCACTTCGCCAATGATGGAGACAGCGACCCCGCCCTCGGCCCAGACCCGGTAGAGCCGTGCCTGCGCGGCAGTCGGGTCGCCGCGCCCGTCGCCCAGCGCGTCGGACATGGCGGATTTCACGATCCGGTTCCGGAGCCGCGCGCCATTGGGCAGGTCGAGCGGGGTGAAGAGGTGGGGCGCGCAGGGCATGGCGATCCGGTTCCGTGCTGTTCAGGCGATACAATTCAGGTGATCTTGGCGATGATGCCCCGGAGGGACGAGAGGCTTGATCGTCCAGGCGATGGATCACGCGGCGCGATGGCCCAGCCGCGCTGCGGCGAACGAGGTTTCAGCGGGCGCCTGCCCGCCACCCATCCGGACGGCGCGGACCCGGCAGGGCGAGGTCGAAGGTCTCGACCGCCCCACCACCTTCGTGCAGCGTCGCGGCCAGCCGCTGCAGCAGGCGGCGGACGGTGGGCGCGGCTCCGGGCTGCCGTGCCTGCACCACCACAAGCGCCGTGCGCGTGCCGTCCGAGAGTATCGCGTGCGGGCTCCTCTGCGCGGTCCAGTCGCGGGCGTGAACCCGGCCGGCGGCGTCGACGAAGATCACCTCGCCCGCCGTCAGAGGAGAGATCCCGCTGCCGACGTTCTCGAACATCTCGTCCCCGGCGGCGAGGCGCACATGCAGGGTGCCGTCGATCCGGTCGAGATCGAAAACGGGCGCCCTCAGACCCGCCTCGGCGGCACGCGCGGCGCACAGCCAGGCAACCGGGTGCGAGGAGCCGCAGGCCGGGTCCGGGCCGTGCCGGTCGCACTGAAGATCGAGCCGGTGCGCCCTGCGCAGCAACAACATGCCGACATGAAGATTGGGACAGGCCGCGCGAATGGCGGGATCGTGCAGGAGCATGGGAAAGACTTCGAACGAGGGGCGGACCGGGGTGCGGTGGCCGCCACACTGCGGCCGGGTCAGGCGTCGCGTGCGCGGCGCAGGCTGGTCGGGACCGTTGCATCACGATGCCCGGTCGCGCGCCATGTTGTGCCGCAGCCGAAAGGCTGCGCGCGGTGTCGCGATCGGGTATGTCGTGGCGTTCCGGGCATGATCCGTCCTTCGTCGGATGGAGTGTGGACCGGATGGCGCGGCGATGAAAGTGCCTGATCGCGCGCAAATGACGGTGCCGGTTCGTGCGTGGCGGGCAGGTCACAATCGCTGCCGGCAGCGCGCAGGACGGGTGCGGCACCGCGTCGATCGCGGTGCCCGGCTCGGCAGCCAGTTCCATCATTGATGCGCGCGCGTTGACGCGTCGGCCTGCAGGGGCTGCAGCGCGGAGCTGGTCTTGCGGGCTCCGAGCGCGCGTCCCGCCTGCCCGCCAGAGCGTCGCACAAGCCGTCCGATCCGGCGCAGGGCCTGATACATGTCGGCGGCGCGCGCCTCGTTCTGCCGGCGCAGCTGTCCGTCTCGATCGGGGCGCAGCCAATGGGTGTAGGGAAGCATGTTCAGACCTCTCATGTTCTCAGGTCGCCCGTTTGATGGGCGAGAAAAATTCACTTTCTGCGACGAACAGGAGTCGAGAATCTGCCCCTCGTGATGCCAAATTTGTGCTTCAAAAGGCGAATTGACAAACGATACTCTCTGATGTGATGGGTTAGCTTAGCTTAAATAAAAGGATGACATGCGACAGCTTCCGCCCCTGAATGCCCTGCGCGCCTTCGAAGCCTCTGCGCGGCTGATGAGCTTCAGCAAGGCCGCCGAGGAGCTCAACGTCACCCCCGCCGCCGTCAGCCAGCAGATCCGGGCGCTGGAGGAGATTGCGGGCGTGAAGCTCTTCCGGCGCCTCACGCGCTCACTGTTGCTGACCGATGCCGGGCAGGCCGCCTTGCCGTTCATGACCGAGGGTCTTGACCAGCTGGCCGAGGGCTACCGCGCCATGCGACGACAGGAGGCAGCGGGGGTCCTGACGGTCAGTGTGGGGCCAACGGTGGGCGCGAAATGGCTGGTGCCCCGGCTGGAGCGGTTCAATGCCCGGCATCCCGAAATCGGCATCAGGGTCGATGCCAATGTGCGCCTGGTGGATTTCCGCCGCGACGATGTGGACGTGGCGATTCGCTATGGTGCCGGCGTGTATGACGGCCTGGCCTCGCATTGCCTGATGTCGGAGTTTGTCGCCCCCGTCTGCAGCCCTGCGCTGCTGGCGGGCGACACACCGCTGCGGACGCCTGCGGATCTGCGCCACCACACGTTGCTGCACGCACAATGGCGGATGCAGCACGCCTTTGCGCCGAACTGGCGCATGTGGTTGCTGGCGGCGGGGCTGACCGACATCGACGCCGACCGGGGCCCGCAATTCAGCGAGGACAGCCTCGTTGTCGAGGCCGCCATCGCCGGGCAGGGCGTGGCGCTGGTCGGTCGCGCGGTGGTCGCGGCCGATCTCCGGTCGGGAGCGCTTGTGCATCCCTTCGGCGCGTCGGACGGGCGCTCCGAAGATTATCGCTATTTCGTCGTCTACCCCGAGGCCGATGCAAGCCGGCCCAAGGTGCGCGCCTTCACCGACTGGCTCCTCGAGGAGGCCCGCGAGACCGATCTCGACTGAAACCGGGGACGCGGCCGGCGGCCCGCCGGTGGCGTCGCGCCGCCCGCCGCAGCCGTCGGGCGCGCGGGTGTGCCGCCCAGGCCGCGCTCACGCTGGTGCGCGAGATGCCGAGCCCCCAAAAGGAGCATGTCCCGGAGCGTGGTGCATGAGTGTCGACCTTCGGAGGGGTCCGGGTCTGGTCAGGTTGCCACGGCGGGCAGTCTGGCGGTTGGAGTGTCGGTGACGCGGGCGAGGGTTTCAAGCGACGTGCAGCGCCGCGCCACGATCCGGGGCGCCTTCAGAGACCGATGCGTTCATCAGCGACGTGCGCTCTTGAGCTGTGTGACCGGGACCCTAGCCCGACAACCGCTCGTGGCTGGCTGCGTCGAACAGCAGGACCGAGTTGACCGGCACACGGAGCGCGGCCTCCGCGTCGCGGGCGTGGTTGCGGCGTTCGGGTTCGACGACCTGGAACAGTTCTCCGTCCCGGGTTGCCACCGTGGTCAGCGTTGTGGCGCCGGCCACGAAGCTCTGCACGACCCGGCAGGGAATATCGCCACCCGGGTCGAGGCGAAGCTCGTCCGGTCGCAGGGCGACAACCACCTGCTGCCCCGCCGTCAGCCGCGATCCCGGCGGCAGCGGCAGCGTTCCCGCCGCCGTGCGCAGCGCGCCGTCATCGACCGTCGCCGGCAAGGTGTTCAGCCGGTTCAGGCTCAGGAATTCGGCCACGAACAGGTTGGCCGGGGTGTCGTAGATCTCGCGCGGGGTGCCGACCTGCTGGACCACGCCGTCGCGCAGCACCGCCATGCGGGTGGACAGCGTCAGCGCCTCCATCTGGTCGTGGGTGACGTAGACGAAGGTCGCCCCGGTGTCGGCGTGCAGGCGCTTGAGCTCGACCCGCATCTCCATCCGCAACCGCGCATCAAGGTTCGACAGCGGCTCGTCAAGCTGCAGGATGCGTGCGCCCACGGTCAGTTCGCGCGCCAGCGCGACGCGCTGTTGCTGCCCGCCCGAAAGCTCTCCGGGGTAGCGGTCGACCAGATGCCCGATCTGCAGTTGCTCCAGCGTCGCGCCGATCCGGCGCGCAGCGGCGTCGCCGCGGATGCCGCGCACATCCAGCCCGAAGCCCACATTCTGGCGCACCGTCATGTGCGGCCACAGCGCGTAGGACTGGAACACCATGCCCACGCCGCGCGCCGATGGCGAGGCCGAGAGCCCGCGCGCCGCGTCGAACACGGTCTCGGCGCCGATCCGGATGCGCCCGGCGCTGGGCGTTTCAAGCCCGCCGATCATCCGCATCGTGGTGGTCTTGCCGCAGCCCGACGGGCCGACGAGCGAGAAGAACTCGCCCTCGGCGATCTCCAGCGACAAGGGTGCGACGGCGACGCTGTCGCCGTAGCGTTTCTCGATCTGCTCCAGCGCGATTGCGGTCATCATGTCCCTCCGGTCTGCAGTTTGCCGCCGGCCAGCCGCGCCACCAGCGCGCCCAGCAGCGTGATCGCCACCAGCACCAGCGCGATGGCGTTGGCGAATTGCTCCATCGCCAGATCCATGAAGCCGATGGCGACGGTCGACAGCATTTCGGTGCGCGGCGTGACGAGCATGATCACCAGGTTCAGCTCCTTCGCGGTGGAAATGAAGGTGAGCACGAACGCCACCAGCAGCCCGCGCCGCGCCAGCGGGATCAGCACGCGCCGCGCGATGGTCAGCCAGTTGCGGGTGTGCATCGCGCCGGCTTCCTCCAGCTCGCCCGCGATCTGCATCATCGCGGTGGTGCCCGCGCGCACCGCAAACGGCAGTTGCGACACGAAACACGCCAGGATCAGCACAAAGATCGTGCCGTGCAGGCTGGGCAGCGGACCGATAGGCCCTGCGAACATGGCCAGAAACACCGCGCCCAGCGCCACGCCGGGCACCAGATACGGCACGAAGGCGATCTGCTCGATCAGCGCGGCCATGCGCGTGCCGCGCCCCTTCGCCACCGCATATCCCGCCATGAACGCGGCCAGCACCGAGATCGCGCCCACGCTCAGGCTGATCAGAAAGGTGTTCCAGATCGCCCGGTGCATCCGCGGATCCACCAGCACACCGTCGAAGCCGCGGATATTGCGCCCGGTCCAGTAGTCCAGCGTGAAGCCGTCCCAGCTGAAGTTACCGACGCCCGCCTGCAGGCTTTGCAGCGCCAGCAGGCCCAGCGGCAGAAACGCCGGGACCGACACCAGCACGGCGACGGCGATCCCCAGCGGCAGGCGATAGCGGCCCAGCGGGATCAGCGTGCTGGCACCCGCCTTGCCGGTCAGGGTTGCGAAGCCCTGCCGCAGCTTGATCGCGCGGGTGGCGAACAGGATCGTCACCCCGGCCATCGCGATCAGGATCACGGTCAGCACATAGGCATCGCCCAGCCGCCCCAGCGTGATCGAGGTGTAGAGATACGTCGCCATCACCTCGACATCCGCGGGCAGCCCCAGCAGATACGGCACCCCGAACGCGCCCAGCCCCGAGGCGACCGTCAGCACGAAGGCCGACACCAGCGCCGGCAGCACCAGCGGCAGGTTGATCCGGCGGATCACGGTCCACAGGCTCGCGCCCTGCACCATCGCCGCTTCCTCGAGCTGCCGGTTCATCGATCCCAGCGCCGCGGCGGCGAGCAGATAGGCGTAGGCGTAGTAGTTCAGCACCATCACCACCACGATTGGAAACAGCCCGAAGGTCACCCAGTCGGGCACCGCCGCGCCGGTCATGGTCTGCAAGAAGCCCGCCGCGCCCAGCGTCTGCGCATCGGTGCGGAACATGGTTGTCCATGCCAGCGCGATGGTCCAGGCAGGCAGGATGTAGGGCAGCACCACGCTGGCCGAGATCAGCGGCTTGAACGGAATGTCGGTGCGCGCGACCAGCCACGCGAGCGCCACGCCCAGCGCCATCGCCAGAACGGTGTAGGCCACGGTCACGATCAGCGTGTTGAGCAGCGGCTGGTAGAAGATGCGCGGGCTCAGCGGGCTGGCGAGCACGCGCTCCCAGTAGAACAGCGTCCAGTCGCCGGGCTGCGCATCGGGGAAGCGGCGCAGGTCGCGCTCCTGCAGGCGCAGGCTGTCGAGCACGATCTCGGCGACCGGGAAGATGACCAGCGCGCCCAGCACCGCCACCACGACGATGCCGACGATCACATGCGGCCGTCGCAGCGCGATCCGCGCCGGGCGCAGCAGGCGGCGGGGGGCGAGGTCGGTCATCGGGGCTCTCCTGCGCGCATGGGGATGGGCGGCGCGCGCGGTTGGTGCCCGCGCCGCCCCGGAGCATGTCAGCGATTGACGATCCAGAAGTCGATGAAGTCATCGGTCGCGGCCAGCAGGTGGTCGAAATCGACATCGATCCTGGTGTGCTCGAGGATCGGCCGGATCCATTCGGTCTGCGGCTCCCAGTCGGTGCGCGACGAGGGGTTGCCCTCTTCGAACCACGGCGCGCCGCCCTCGTCGCTGAGCATGTGCCGCACGAACAGCTTTGCGGCGTTCGGGCTGGGGCTGCCGGCCATAACGCTCAGATGCACGGGCAGATTGACCATGTCGGCGGGGTCCATCCCCATGACGAAGCGGAAGTTGTAGCGGCCGGTCGGCACCTCGCGCATGCGGCTGAAGTTGTTGAAACCCACCATCAACTCGGAGCTGTTGGTGATCGCCTCGGCCACATCGCGGGTGCCGCCGACGATCACCGGCTCGTTTTCCAGCAGCCGACGCGCCCATTCCAGCCCGGCATTCTCCTCGCGCAGTGCGATCGCGTTGCCGAAGCGCGCCTCGTAGGCGGTGGCCATCTCGTCATGCAGCCCGGCCAGCGTGACCAGATAGGTCAGCATGGAGCCGGTCTGCATCGGGTCGGCGATCAGCACGCGGCCGGCGAATTCCTCGGTCGTCAGATCCCAGATATTGGTGACCGGTGGCGCGTCGGGAAAGGTGTCGGGGTTGTAGGTCACGCCGGTGGGCAGGAAGCGGTAGGTCAGCAGCGGGTCGCGCGCCGACTCCGGGATCACCTCCATGAACTGGGGCGGGACATAGGAGACCAGCGCCTCGCCGAACTGCGCCAGATAGCGTTCGGGGTCGTCGGCGTGCAGCAGCCCGATCCCGTAATTGCCCGCCGCGCGCTCGCGGCGCACGCGCTCGAACATCTCCGAGGCGGGGATGTGCACGCCCTCGACCACCAGATCGGGATAAAGCTCGGCGAAGCTGCTGATCGCCTGATTCACGCGGCTCGAGGTCATGAACACCTGCAACGGCGGTTCACCGCGCGCGGCGTCCAGCACGGCGTCCCAGTCTTCCTCGGCGGGGGCGTGGGGGCCCATCTGCGCGTCGCGCAACCAGTCGTCGAACTCCTGCGCGTGGATTGGCGCGGCAACGGCAAGCGGCAGCGCAAGCGCCGCGATCAGCCTGAGGTGCATGTTGGAATCTCCTTGGCATCGGACAGGACGGCGGCGTCGGCGCACCGCTCGGTGGTCGCACCCTAGGCGGTGAAGATGACAGAATAACAACAATCGTTGCAATTATTCCTGTTGCTGCAATTTTCATTGCAGGTATGATCTGCCATGCAACCGGAGTGCGGATTTCATGTCGCAAAGCCTTGCAGATCGGGTCGGCGCCCATGGCGGGTTGTCCCCCACCGAAGAACGCCTTGCGCGCGTCCTGATCGAGGATCACGCCTTTTGTGCCTTCGCCTCGGCGGGCGAGATCGCGGCGCGGGTGCAGGCCCATGCCTCGGCGCTGGTGCGGCTGGCGCACAAGCTTGGCTATCAGGGCGTGCCCGAGCTGCGCGCCGAAATCCGGGGCGAGCTGCTGCGCCGCACCCGCACCGACGAGCTGGTGCGCCGGCGGCTCGATGACACGGGGGGCGGGTCGGTGCTCGACCGTCTGGTCGAACGCGAAATTGCCGCGCTGGCCGAACTGCCGACGCACCTGGGACAGGACGCGCTGGACCGTGCGGCGGCGCGGCTGTTGGCGGCGCCGCGGGTGTTCGTGCTGGCCGAGGGCACGGCCGAGGCGCTTGCGCGCCATGCGACCCGCCGGTTGCGCCGCGCCGGGCTGATGACGGTGCAGCTCCAGCCCGATCCGCGCAGCGTGGCCGAGGCCGGTGCGCTGCTGCGCGCGCCCGATGCGGTGCTGTGCTTTGCCCTGCGCGAGGTGCCCGCGTCGGTGCAGTCGTTGTGCGCGCAGGCGCGCGCGCAGCAAGCCGCGGGAATGCTGATCGCGGATCTGGCCGGCGTTCTGATGCACCCCGCGCCGGATCACCTGCTGGCCGCGCCGCGCGGATCCGAGCTGGAAAGCGGGACCCTGACGGTGCCGATGGCGATCCTGAACGCGCTGATCCTGACGGTGGCGGCGCAGGGCGCGCCCGCGACCTTCGACAACTACCGCACCTACGCCGAACTGCGCGATGCCGCGCGCGGATCGGGGAGAACGGCCCGATGATCCGGCTTCACGGCAACGGCCGCGCGCTCTTTACTCCGGGCGCGGGGCCCGGCGCGCCCCGGCGGCTGCACCTGATCCGGCATGGCGAGACCGACCTGAACGCGCGCGGTGTGCTGCAGGGGTCGATCGACGCCGAGCTGAACGACCGCGGCCGCGCGCAGGCTGCACAGGCGGCGCAGGCGTTGCGGACCCTGCGCTTGCAGCGCATCGTCTCGAGCCCGCAGCGCCGGGCCTTGCAGACGGCGGGCATCATCGCCGCGGAACTGGGCTTGCCGATCACCACCGACCCGGTGCTGCGCGAACGGAACTGGGGCGAGAACGAGGGCAAGCCGCGCGACGCGCGCTCGCTTCACGGCGCGGGCGTGGAGCCGCTTGATGCGTTGCAGGCCCGCGCGCTGGCGGCGTTGCGCGCCGTGGTGGCGCCACCGGCGGGCGGCACGCTTGTCGTCTCGCATGGCGGGCTGATGCGCGAGATGCTGGCGGTGCTGGGCTGCGCGCCCACCGCGCGCCTGCGCAACTGCGAGATCATCGAACTGTCTCTGGAACCCGCCGACGCCTGAGCGCGGCCAGCCCCTCGCTGGCATGGCTGCCGCCACGCCATCGATCCCGACCAGCCCGGTTCCTGCGGCGCGGACGCTCCCGCGCGAAAGCGCGTCACCGGACCACACCGCAGCTGAAAGCACCCGAGGCCGTGCGTCCCCCCTCGCCCGTTTTTGCCGTGAACCGAACCGCCTGCGTGTCGTCAAACTGTAACGCAAGCGCGCCATACCCCCGAACAGTCGACGGCGCAAACGCCGATGCGACGACCTTCGGAACCCGATCCGATATTCATCTGGGGAGATGATCCATGAAATCG
>LFIK01004856.1_pt1 | contig 10846 bp, 14 predicted proteins | sample 643401 | NCBI WGS metagenome assembly LFIK01 (sample SAMN03777447, study PRJNA286221) | soda lake metagenome | biome: soda lake; feature: Kulunda steppe; material: water; isolation source: sample T5-Br brine of Lake Tanatar-5 | place: Russia: Kulunda steppe | collected 2010-07
CCCCCACACACACACACAGGCGGCGGCCCTTCCACCGCGCGCAAAGGACATCTTTTACACCCATACATACATCAATACTGTCACAGGCCTCCTTGCGGGCAATCAGCCTGGACACAAATGGTTTGCCTGATCACACCAAATGTTGAACTCTCACACTCCCACCCGATCACACATGTACACATAAACATCTGCGCCCTCTGCTGCAGGTCCTCCTGTTGGCATCAGCTTGGTCCGTAAGGAGCTCATCGACATTCTGCCCCCAGTCCCTGCTGGAAGCCGCTTGCAGCTCGCCACTGGCGACTTCTTCCAGCCCCTGCTAGAGATGGTGCATGGCTGCGGTAAGGTGCCAGAGGGTGGAGCTCTCTGGCCACAAGCTGCTTCATCCTATTTCAGTGCTTCATTTTAAGGCTCTGCATTCAATTTGTGTGCACCTGACTTCAGCCTGTGTTGCATCCGGGAGCGAACCTAGTAGTTTCTACTTTGACTGAGGATGTGACATGTATCTCTTGAAGCAGACGTGTAAATCACTTATTTTCTGTGACGACGGACTGGATCGTGTTTTGTCGGACTGGTAGTGACCAGCAAGCCCAGCACTCAACAAATCTGGCTGAAGGTCTAAATCCATTGTAACTAACTAACTTGAGCTGGTGATTAACTCACGCAGTTATTCTTCTATTTTATTCCCTTCTTTTTAATTTCTTTTCTACTCTGATGCTTTGACTTATTAAGCTCGGCGAAAGCACACCTGCTCCACCCAGTGGAGGCTCTCTCTGCTGATTGCTAATGCCCAGCACATAAAAAATCAAATGCTGCATGAAATGCACCAAGCTGAATGTGTCTAAAAGCACCAATTAGAGAAGCGGCAGTCAAGAAACAAGTCAGGCCTGCGCAATACGCCAGGGTCACACATGTACTATGTAGTGTGATTTGTACCAAGAGAAGCACCTTAGGCCCCTTCCCTGCAATAAAATCAACCATAATGCTCGCAATTGCCCCGTTGGCAATGACCCCTTTTTATTTTGGCACTGTACCAGCAAGCGCAATACGCAGCTGCTGCTTCTGTTCATCATTGATCTGGGTAGACCGCGGAAACATAATTTTGAAATTGACAATCAAGTTGCCAAATGTGCCTGGTGCCTTGGCAATAGGCATGCCCTTCCCCCTGCAGTGTAGGCGGACATGCATGCAGGGATGGCCATTCATTGTCATATTTTTTGATAACCCATGTTAATAATCCATTTTTGGGAACTGTGAGCCTGTAACCTGTAAATACAGGTAGGCACACACACCATGTACCTCCTGGAGACACTTTATCATGATCAACCTCATGCCTGCTATGCCTTTCATCCGGCGAGCCCAAGTCTGCAGGCACCGCCTTCAAGTGCCAATAATGTGCCTGTGCAGGAAACCTGATTCACGCAGGTCAAGGGGCACAGTCATGAGCACCCTGCATGCCCTAAGCATGGTGGCCATCGCCTCTGCGGCGAGCCTGGGCCAGAGAAGAGGCCCAAATGGGGCTCAGTTGCGCGCATGGGCGCACCTCATGACTTTGATGCTGAGGGGCGAGATGACGTCGGTGAGGGGCAGCTCCAGTGTGGAGCCATCCAAGTGGGGAATGTGAATCGTGGTGCCGCACAGCGCGTCCACCAGCGGCAGGCTGGCTGTATGGACCAGGTCGTTGCCATCGCGCTGCATGGAGGCCATGCACGCAAGTCACCTCTGTCAGTGTGCGTGCAGACGCGCCAGGATTGGACCATGGCCTCAGAATATGCTGACCGAGTGCGAGGACAGGGCAGGAGCGCACAGAGTTGCAGCAGCTGGCTCAAACAGCTCCTGTGAGTTGCCCTACCTAGAGCACTCAGCATATAAGACCCAGCACCTCACGGCCCAGTGTGGATAGGATGTCGTGCCCTTCACGAGTGCACTCCAAAATGTGCACCTATACACAGCGTACATGGGCCTGCACCACTAGCAAGCCCCCACTCCCGAGAGCCCTACCTTAAAGCGTGGGTGCGACTTCTCGTCTAAAATGAACACAACATCTGCCGGGGCTGCCCCGGGGTGCTCATCGCCTGCATTGGTTTCAGCACAGGGACACCCTGAAGAGCGCATCTGCACAGGCTCTGATGCCTGTCAAGGAAGCATCATTCCAAGGACAGGGCAAGCAGGCATTCACAGACGCATGTGGACTGAGGGTGCCCAATGTCTAAATGCGACAAGGCCACAGGAAAGGGGTGTCCCAAAGCCCACGCATACGTTGCAGAAATGAAAGTTTGCCTGTTTGCGAAAATGTACAGCGCGCCGGTCGTTCAAAAAGTCCAATTTATACTACGTCTTTGAACGTATGTTAACCAATGAGAGGGCTGGGAGGGGGGACTGCTACTTGGCAAAGCCTGTGCTTAGATCATGGTGACTGACCAAACTGAACTTCAATTTTGCAAATGATTGTAAGTGCGCAAACCCTGCATCCTTGGTACATGGAGCTATTCATATAATAAGATGGTTGAATATGGGGCGCTCTGCTTGCAAGAGGGCCAGGGCAAGCTCATTGCATACAAGAGGGCAGGGGTAGGGGGCAATGCCTGAAGCCCACGCTGGACAAGAGCTTAATCCACAAAATACATCAATCATTGATTTGACTCATTGAAAGATCAAATGCCATGCGCTTGTTCCACTGGCTTATGTAAGCGCTGCCTGCTTTCTCTGTGCGATGAGCAGCTTACGTGTTGTTGAAAACCCTAGACCTTTCCAATCACGGACCTGGCCTGAACAATGTTCGCTTCTGGCACTAATTCAGCAGATGGGAGGTCATCAGAACACTCACAGGACACCCACCATTTTAAGAGAGTGTGATACGTGTGCCATTCTGTCAGCCGACTCACAGAATGCTCGCATTCCTTCAAGAATCGGTCGTGCGCCCACCCTTCTCAGAGAATGTGGTGTGTGTGTGCGTGTGCGTGCCTCTCTTACGGCCGGCTTGACATTGATCAGGCCAACTCACAGAACACCCACCTTTTTCAGGGAACGTGATGCGCGTGCCTTTCTTCCAGCCGGCCTTGATGTTGATCTCCAGCACCTCTGTCACTTGGCCTTTGTTGGTGCGGCGGTGGATCTTCATGCGCTTAGTGCAGCCCTGCGCAAGACAGGATGTCGTGCTCTAACATGCATTACTTGCTGAAAAGTGTACTCTACGAGGTTCAGAAAGATGAAGATTAGCCTTATTCAAAAGCATCATACAGTCACTTACATACCGTGTTCAAACCAGCTTATTTCAATTGCAGCAGCAAAATTGTGAAGGGGTTGGCGTCTTGTGCTAGAGGGACAAATGTAAAGCGTTATAAATAAGTTGGGCAGGGGTCTCGCTGAGAATCTCCAACGGATAGCGTGATGGGGAGGACCCTCGTCACCAAAGAGTGTCACCTATTTGACTGGTAAACGCCAAAATTGTGCAAAATTTGGCCACAATTCCCATAAATTCTCCCAAACCATTAATATACTTCATGATAAATTTACAATGAGAGACGATGTGGTGTGGACGATGAGGAGCGTGATGATGTGATGAGCTTGGACATGACTGACAGGGTAATGGGCTACCAATCCTTCCAGGGAGCTAGCACCTCTGCCAATACATCTTCAAAGGGAAGGAAAGTACTTGGCAGCAGCAGGCATTCCAGACCCCACCATTCAGTGTGTCAACTTCTTGCGCTTGTGGGCTTCAAAGTATGGCTTCCCCACCCTTGCCACAGTGCAGCTGCTGTGCATGCTCCCACAGCTTGTGTCTGCGAGCGTAACTGGTCAGATGTGCACCAAGCACTGCTCAAGGCTTGCTTTGGCACGCGCGCGAAGCTGATTTACATCTGCTGCGACTCAAAGACTTATCTGTGGCCGACCTGGAGTCCAGTCTGCAGCTCCTTGCCAAACAAGATGAAAAGAGTACCAAGGATTGAGCAGCTAGGTTGATAAGGGTGGAATGGGTGGAATGGAGGGGGTAGGAATAAGGGGGAGAGGATGGAACAGCCTGTGACTCATCCCGGCCTCTGGAATGACCGAACCTGTCAAATTAATACTTGTTTTCAATGATATTGAAGTTCCAAGAAAATTCTCAGGACCAAAGGACGCTCCTGTGAAAAGCAAATTTTAAATAAAACTCTCCCATGTAGGCCCTACCCATTTACAACGAGTCTCGCCGAGTCTCAGCGAGTCTCTGTGGCAGACTGGACCACCCTATTTACCCATCCTTAGTTATACAGCGCTATACATTGACAATACGCTACAATGTGCTTAATCTCAGGCACTTTGTATGCCAGATTCCCCCCTCGGCAGTCTGAATTTCATCATCATAGTTATCATACTGTGTCGTATGGGGTATGGGGTATGTGACCCCTTGCAAAGGGTGAAAGACCTTTCATCTGGTTCTGTTTCAAGCATTTTCCTTAGGTTTGATGTAGCGCTTTACTTGCATAAGTGCTATCAGATAGGAGCAGGTGCCCCATTTACACCATCCTCTCTTCATCCTGTAACTATGTAACCTAACCTAACCTAACCTTCATCCTGCAACTCCATTTTGGCAGCTATCTACCTGGATGGGTTTTTCAAACATGTTGCTGGCAAGAACATGCATGCCTTGTTTAAGTAGGTGTTTGTGAGTGCCCGTAGCACGGCTGCGCAAGCGTGTGCAAGCATGGGTACATGCGTGCACATATGCGCCTGTGTGCAATCATGCCCTGTTGCTTATGTTACTCTTGAGACAGGTGCACATTGATGATACTTGAATGAAGAAGAAGTTGGGCCACTTGTGATGCCATGCTTGAGCTGCACTTCACTGTGCCTGCGGCTGCTTGCACCCACTCTCTGACCTTGAGCTCCAAGTATTGCAGCTGGCCAAAGGTGTAGTGCGCTGCTTGTAAAAAAGAACATCCTGTCAAAAACAATCCCAGACACTCTTCATGTCACACATCAGATCCGCCTGAGGCTCTTTTGCCCAGGCCAGGCAATGATTTTGTCCCCATCTTTAAACATTTGATTCATTGCTATTGTAATATGCCAAGCCAACATGCCACACAAGGGAGTTGTCTGAAATGAGTGAATCAGCCAGATCATATTTTAGCACATGTTATATCAAAGATAAAGTTAAGTGTGACATAGTGCTGTAAGCCAACACTAACCGTTTCAAATGCGACCCTCTCAAACAGAGAATGTTGGCAGGCTGGATACAGCCACATTGCTGCTGGGCTTCCTTGCAAGGCTTGACTGGGGGGATAGAGGGTTGGGATTTGGGAGGCAAAATTTTCGGTAATCCTGATCTGGATGCCCCCAAGAAAGTGGATGTATTGGGCATAAGCCACTTGCCAGACCTACCAGCTTGGCAAACAAGCTATTAAATTTTGGAATTCCATGGCGTGCTGCACAACAGTTAAAGCAAGGTGTCAAAATTTGCTGCGCACCATGACTCAGGATGTGAATTGCAGGATGAAATGTTTTACAGAAAGCGTGCCCAAGATCCAAAATTCCAACACATCAGCAGCAATGACGCATGCGCCAAAAGCACCTTCCACTCCTGCGACTGCCATCCTTCTGATAACACATGCTTGGTCTGCCTAAGGTTGAATTTGACTCTAGCCAGGCATGTTAGGCATATGCAGCTGAAATGCTTTTGCCTTGCAGAGTCTAGGCTGAAGCAGTTTGCTTGGGCATCCAACTCCTCTACAATACATAGCACAAGCACGAACTCATAGCAGGTTCTGTGAAAGTATTGTCTTACCATGTACAACTCTTCCAAGGTGCAGCCTAGCTGCATCTCGATGGGCTTCACTTTTCGGGGGCCCATACTTGTTCTTCCTGGCGAAGCAGCAAAGAGACATGAAACCTCTTCTTGGTTGTGAAGTGAGAAAGGTGAAAATGCTTTTTTAATGAAGCGTTCAACATTCAGAGAAAGTTGAGGTAGGGGGTAAGAAGTTTGGACAAGTTGACTTCTGACAAGGTAATGCAAGCAAAAGTACTGCTTGACTACCTCAAGCAGAGAAGGCAAAGATACACAAGGGGGAAACAATCCGCCAATTTGCTCCAGATGCTTGGCGTTTAAATTGTGATGGATTTGAGTGTGATAAGACGCAAAGGGCAGCACTCATGAACTGCCTGCAAGCATGTGAAGAAAGGCAGCATCAATGCACTGACGAAATTTATCACTTGTGACAGCGAAGCCATGGTATTGATCCATACCAGAACGGAGCCCAGACCGCATGACTTTGGTCCTGGCAACACATGCATATACAGATTTGGCCCTGCTGCAGCACACGCGTACACAGCTTTGGCCCTTCTACAACACACACATACACAGCTTTGGGCCTGCTGCAACACGCATACATACAGCCTTGGGCCTGCTGCAACACACATACACACAGCTTTGGGCCTGCTGCAACACACATACACACAGCTTTGGGCCTGCTGCACCACACATACACACAGCTTTGGGCCTGCTGCACCAAACATACACAGCTTTGGGCCTCTGCTGCACCACACATACACACAGCTTTGGGCCTCTGCTGCACCACACATACACACAGCTTCGGGCCTCTGCTGCACCACACATACACACAGCTTTGGGCCTCTGCAGCACCACACATACACACAGCTTTGGGCCTCTGCAGCACCAGGCCTGGTCCACTGTCCGCATGTTACCTGACACTGTGTCCAAGCACACACCATGCCGCTCAACACACCCCTGCACTGCTACATAACGATTGTGCAGCCAAGCAGATGCTTCAGGCCCCCTGAGACTGGGCTGAGCCTCCGTCAGCAGGGGCCCTGCTCAATCCCACTTTCCGTCCAGGCAGCCAAGCCTCCTGCACAAGCCTTCCGGGGAACATGACCTGAGTTTCTGGGCCACACGGTGAGGGCCAAAGCCCCTGCAGACCACACGTCCTGCGCCAGGGCCCCTGCCATACAGGCAGAGAAATGATCAAGAGTTGCGTGCGAGGCGCTCACCGTAGGGGCCAAAGCCTCCGCCGCCAAAGAAGGCCTCGAAAGGATCGTCATGGAGGCCGCCGCCCCCGCCCCCAAAAAACTGCATGCATACGAGTCCCGCTAAGCAAGGTTGCCGAGCATCTTGGACCAGGCGCACAAGCCTTGCGTTCCTCAAAAGACTCGAAAGACACACTGAAGTATGCGCACTAGGGCACCTCCTTGCCTCATGCTCGGCTACGCCCGACACCAGCAGCCTAGCTGTAGAGACTGCTGTTTGAATGAAACGCGACAGAGCATTCTCTCCAGACTGCAGAGCCCTGGTGTGCAGCAAAAGCTGCCAGTGCCACTGTCAAAGGCAGACAGATGCAGCAGCCAATGCCTAATAAGGCCAAACACCCAAGCCCTCAGAGGAGGACAAAACTCATGGGGAAGCAAAATGTATTCTATCCTCAATACATTACCATGATCTGTGCTGCGTTACCACCTCCAGGCCAGCTAGCAACCCTCTCATACACAGATGAACGATTTTCACAAGATTTCACACATGAAAGCTGGGCATGTTGGATGTGCTAGCAAAGATGTGCTATCAATGCATCTTCATTCTTCCTCTACCATTGCGCATGGAAGCAAGGATTTAGGGCCACTGTCAGTCTTCAACCCATAGTTCTTCAATCAGAATGGTAACGTATCACTCCAGTGCAACCCAGCCCTTTGGCTACGTCTCAGCAAGTACTCCCACCTCCCTCTCAGTCAACCTGCCTGTAACACAAGCCCGCCACGCAGTACAGCTTGCTGGCACACAGCAATGCACAAGCACACAGCATACATCACACAGCAATGCATGAGTACACAGCACACAGCAATGCATGAGCACACAGCACACAGCAATGCATGAGCACACAGCACACAGCACACAGCAATGCATGAGCAACCAGCAATGCATGAGCACAGCCGGCCAGGGGGCACACCTCTCTGAAGATGTCATCTGCATTCCTGCCCCCAAAGCCACCCGGCCCTCCAGGTCCGCCCTGCTTCAGGCCCTCTTCACCGTATTGGTCGTAAATCTCTTTCTTTTGTGGATCCGACAGCACCTGAGTTTTGGGATCCACGTTCGGGGACGTGTTATCTCTCAGAAATTCTAGTGTTTGCATGGAAAAATGAATGAAGGCGCAAGATCTGAGGTTCGGGCACCGCCTGCCCTTTGGGACCTGCAGGGAGGACAAAAGCATCCTAATCCTTCCATATTTCTTTTACATGAGGCGTAAGAGACGTCCATGCTTGGACCGCCCATAAATGATCCCAGAAATCCCTGATCTCTGAGAGCAGCACAGGCAAAACGCACGGCATCCTGACAGTGCAGCAATTGGCTCTGCGCTTGCTAGCCTGCCATTGTGAAGCTGCTAGTAGAAGCAGGAGGACGTATCTGGATCAAAAGCAGCAGAGCCGTGCTTCCTCAGTCGGGCTAACGGATGCACATACCAAAGGTAGGTGGGATCTCAAGCATGCAAGTCAGTAGGTTTTGGAGCAAAGCAACAGGCTGTGCTGCATTTGCACAACAAGCAAGTCAAGGCTTGCGAATCCTTGCTTTGCCCATTGCATGCCACGCAAGCTTAGGTACATTAAATGTGCGAATCCAAACCCTCCTCTCGTTAAGTTCTTCCCCTGCTCCATGGCCTCACCGATCTCCCCTTTGACTCCCTCAAAATTATGCTCTTGCATAATTTCGGAGAATGTCTGACGTCCTTGACCTCCCCTGCACTTTGAATCCCCAGCATAATTCTCCTTGCTAGCTTCCTTGGCTTGACACTCTGACCCACCTCCATGGCCTCCCCAATCTCCTTGAACTTCTCCGCGGCAGCCTCCCTATTGTCAGCATTCTTGTCCTGTTTGCAAGAAATCAGGTTGGCCGCGCATTCCCAAGCAGTTCCTTCTACATGCTCATGCAGGTCGCCCACTTCTCCGTTTATAGGCATACGGTGATGAGAGGGTGCTGAGCCCATGTCCTGTGCGGCTTGAAGCATGAGTAGCCTTGGTTGCTTGCTTGCACCTCAAGATGAGTGTGTTAAGAGGGGTGGGGGGTAGAGGCAGAGGGGAAGGCACTCACTTAACTGTGTGCATGCATCCATGCTTGCCAAGTGCACTTAGGAGGTGTTCTAACGCATGCTCAAGTGCATTTTGCATGAGGGAGCTAGAGAAAGATCAGCTGGATGAACATTGAATTTAGCACACCTTCCGCGTTTCCCACATTACATGCTTTGACATTTTAGGCCAGCAGGATCACCAGTCAACTGCTGAGTGTCATGCTTGCCCTCACAAGATGCCATGCCGGCTCCCTCCACTATGCAAACCAGACATGCATGCATGTACTCACTGGATGATGCTTGATAGCAAGCTTGCGGTACGCTGCAGACGAAAAGGCAAATCAGAGGAGTTGGGGACCAAATGATGGGCCAGAGGGGAGTTTGGTTCCAGGTGCGGCTGCAAGCTTGCGCCATACCTTTTTTTAAGTCCTCCTGACTTGCATCCTTGGGCACCCCAAGTATATTATAGTAGTCCTTCCCCATGCTCTACTGGTGCTGGTGCCACCAACCAGTGACACCTCCTTGGGCCAGGGACAGGGATAGTCCCAGTGGGTCCTAAGGTGAGCCTCTACAGATGAATGCTCTCGCCATCGTGCCAGCACAAGGAAATCCCACTCCTTAAAATCGTTGAATTTAACAACTTGCAGAAGTCTCCTGCCGATGATGATAATCAGATGAAGCGCGATGATAATCAGATATTTTCACAACTGCAAGGCGCGAGATTCCTCCAAATAGACCCCATGTTTAGAGCAGAAGACACGCGTTGTTCAAATTTCTTCATAACGAAAATTTGCCCGAATAGAGATGCCGGGACCAGCCACCCTGGATACATTGACCAAACTCCAATCCCCTGCCATCCTCGCTCATTTGCTTACAATGCTGCCTGCCTACTATGTTGCCAGCACTGAAACAACTGGAGCCTTTCCTTTCACTCCTGGTGCTCATGGTGGCCGCCGCTCCTCCTCCTTTCCTGCGCCCCCTCTTGCCTGTCTGCACTCCCCTCGTGATCCCCCTGGTCCCTTCGCTGTGCTGCCTCCTGTGCTACCTCTTGCGCCCGCTGCTGCCGCTCACGCTCCACTTGTGCCCTTGCCAGCTCCTGAGGCGTGTCAATTGTATCGGAGGATCACAAACTGACAGCAGAGCGGGTAACCCATGCACTAGCAAGCCAGCAGGGCTCCCTTCACGCTCATCTTAGCGCCAGACAGCAGCAATTTAGAGTCCAGGACCAAGCTGTGGCCAGCACAGGGATTAGGAGCAAGGACAAACTAGAGGCGGGGCAGTGAAGGCAAATGGATGCCAGGTTCGCGCAGGGAAACACATCTTACATCCGCATGGCAAGCACTGTGCAGCAGCTTGCGTGACCAGCGATCAGGGCCCCACCAAACTAGGTGCGCCAACGCAGCGTCCGTCACCTGGCCTGCGCACCTGTGCAGCTGCCATAGCAGCGTGCTCCTCGTGTGCATTGTTCCAGGTAGGCAGCAACGATGACACAAAGCCCAGCAGCAGGAGCGCAATCTCGCGGCCGGCCACCCTGCAAAGAAAGGGCAGTGGTGGACAAGGTGAAGGCTCAGAATGTGGGGCCTCATTGGAGTGGGGTGGCTGCTGTGCATTCAATTAAAAGCGGCATGCCCAAGGGACCACATTCACATGAGTGATGCGCATTCTCTGCCTCAGAGACCGCACTCGCTCTCATTAATGCTCACTAGCACCATAACATTGATTAACTACCCAAACAGCTCATGGGACCGACACCATGGTCTTGATAGCCTCCTCATACAGCTCACATTACCCACACCATGCTC
>LFIK01004857.1_pt1 | contig 10845 bp, 11 predicted proteins | sample 643401 | NCBI WGS metagenome assembly LFIK01 (sample SAMN03777447, study PRJNA286221) | soda lake metagenome | biome: soda lake; feature: Kulunda steppe; material: water; isolation source: sample T5-Br brine of Lake Tanatar-5 | place: Russia: Kulunda steppe | collected 2010-07
CAGTACTGCAGCCAGGGAGGCTGTCTTTGTTGTGGAGCCTTTGCCTTGGAGCGAACAGGCCTCTCTAAGAACAAGGATCACCTCCTCAGCGCACCCACTGCAACAGCTTTGCCATAAAAGGGCACAAGCAGCGCTTGCCTTGCCTTTTTTTGTGGTTGCTTAGCTTCTGAGTCCCAAGGCTGCTGCAATCTGAGCCCCCAGGGCTCTGTCATGATGGCCTCGCCTGCAGCATGCCCTGATGGGATGATACACGGTTGGCTCTGGAGTTGCAGTGCTGGCATGTGTAAGGCCTGCGTGCGGGCGCGCTGTGTGCAATAACCTTGCACACTGCCAGGCGTGGCCGTGCCAAAGGCCTGACGGGCCCGCCTCACCTGACACATCATCAGCACCCTCCAGCTTCTCCTCCATCAGGCGCGCTGCCAGCATGGCGGGGTCCACGCCTAGCTGGCTGCTGCTGCCCACCGGCTGCTGCTGCTCCTCATCCGCGCCCTCCTGGAACAGCGAAGACAGCAGGAAGGTCTGCGCAGGCCCAATGGTTGGCTGGTCCCCCGGAAGCGTGTGCAGCAAGCCTGAGGCCAGCATTGCGTAGGGCGAGGGCTCCTCAGGCTGCGGCTCTGCTGGCGCCTCCTGTGGTGCTGCCCCCCGCTCTTGTCCTGCTGCTGCTGCTGCTGCTGCTGCCTGCTGCACAACTCCTGCCACCTGCTGCGTCTGTCCGCTTGCTTCCCTGGCAGGCATTGGGGCTGGCTGCTGGGCCTCCTGGGCGGCGCGCGCGGCCGCCTCGTGCACCGCCGCCTCCATCGTGGTTGCTGCACCGCCCTCGTTGCACACCTCCCCAAAGCGCTCCCTTGCAGAAACGATTGCCAAGCTGAGGGTGGGAGATATGGCCTCTGTCAAGGGGGCACCAGTGCCTATGGTAGCAGCGGCCGTTGCCAGCGCCGCGTCACGATGTGCGGCACTGGTCTCTTGCTCCTCCTGCTTGGCTGCCCATGCCGCCTCCTGCTCTGCCTGCGCCTTCACAGCCCCCCCCGCGCTGCTGGCGGCGGCGGCAGCCACCGTTGCCCGCTTGGCCTCCGCCCTGGCTGCAGCAGCAGCGGCTTCATGCTCCGCTTGCGCGCGCTCTGCTTCTTGCAGGATCTGTGCAGCAGTGGGGCACAACGGGGGGCTCAGGACTCACGGCTCAGATCTGCGTGCTGGCTGGCGCTTGGGTGTGGTCTCAAGACAAAGTTCTTGGAAGATAGGCTGGCAGGCACTCGCACAAGGCACAGCGCAGGGCAGCCAACCAAAAGCAGCACGTGTTTGGCACTGGTGCTGGGCCTGGCTGCTTGTGTATCCAAAGGCACTCAAAGTGCATCTGTGTTATAGGGGTGCTGTGTGAGCCCTTGGGGAGCAGTGGGTCCCTAATGCACCTAAGCTGTGCGCAGAAGGTTGCATGCTGTAGGGAGGGAAGGAGGTTCGAAGGGATTAGCTTAGATTGATAGGGATTTCAGGCAATGTCTTCAAAAGATGGATTCCTTACTTTTGTTATCTGACTGCCTCCTTGTGAATGTCCGCATACTGTAAGTGCTCAGTGTGCACCTGGTCAGAGGTTGATGCAGCTTAAAAAGAATGTTTGAGTGCCCTTCCAGGCCAGCACATTGCCCTCTGCCACCTCCTCCCTCCCCACCTGCAGCCACATGCACAACCTGCCGCACGCGCAACCTGCCGCACACACAACCTGCCGCACACACAACCTGCCCCACGCACAACCTGCGCAGCGATGCCCTTCCGGGCCACTTCCAGCGCCGCCTGTTCCATGGCCTGCGCCGCCTTGGCCACCAGCTCCTGCTGCCGCGCGCGCTTGGCCGCCACTGCAGAAGGGTCTGTGGAGGGTAAGAAAGAGGGGGCCGTGCGGCACACCAGGCTGTGCAGGCCCTCGGGCAGGTCTGGCAGGTTTAGCAGGTGCGGGCACTGCAGCACAAGCATACGCAGCAGTGGAAGCAGTGGCAGGCTCAGTAGTGTAGTGTGAGTGTGTGTGTGCGTGTGTGTGTGTGTGTGTGAGGGCGCGCGCATGCGAACCAGCACTGTTCTCAAGGGGCCGGCTCAGCAGGGGGGCTCAGGAGGGGGGGGGGCAGGACATCGGCATACAGCAAAGGGCAGCACAGGCGGCCGCAGTGAGGATACACGCTCGCCTCAGTTGCATCAGGCAGGCAAGGACAGCAGCGCTGCGTAGGGCTTGAGATACTTGAATCACGCCTAACTACTGATCATGGATCGTGGCGCATAATTGGCCATGGATGACCGTGGCCTGCTACTGAGCATGGCAGAGGCTTGTGCTCAGAAGCACGCGATTAAAGGCAAGGCACTCTAGGTCCCTACCCAGCACCTCTCAATCCAACCCAGCACATCCGACCCTGCCCAGCATATCTCACCCTGCCCAGCACCTCTGCTGCTTGCTTGCACTAACAACAGCAGCATGTTCACAGGCAGCATGCATGGTCATGTGTGCAAAAGCTGGGACAGCACGCGCACAAAAGCTCAAACAACACGCGGACGACACTCTCACAGATAATCTCACAAACGCATGTATCAACAGTGTTGATTCAACACACAAGCAGGCACGCGCACGCGCACACACACGCCAGAAGCGCTCCCTCGTACAGCCTCACACATGCCTCACACCACAAGCACACCCGGCGGCCACAAACAAACGAATGGCCTATGAAACAGCTGCACACACAAACGCCCGTGCCAGCTCATATGGGCATGCGGACAGCGACTTGACAATCTTTGAGCGTGCAATGTGCTGCGGGGGGATGCTGCTGGGGGTCCTCACGATGCAGGCGGACACGCAGGACATCGCCAAGCAAGCTTTGGCACCTGGCGCCATGCTTGCACCATGCTTGCACCATGCTTGCACCATGCTTGCACCTGGCGCCATGCCCCCTCACCTCCCAGCACAACCCCGTCTGCAGGTTTGGCCATGTACACAGGTAGCCATCAAAGCGCCAGCCTGCGGTGCGCAGGGTGGGGGGATGTTGGGGCTGCACAGCTGGACCGCTGTATCTGAAGGCCCAAGCCATCACACGCTGCTGCCTTTTTTGCACAATCGTGCAGCAGCACGGCTGCGCAGGTTGTACAGGGGCAGCTCGGAGGGGGCGGTGTTGAGGCTAGAGTCCCCAGGAAGCCCAAATAAGGGCAAAGGCTGACAAAAAAGCAGGACCCCATGAAAAATTGAGCACATCCCATGGCAGGCAGAGGGTGCAACCTTGGGGCATTTACAAATTACCACCCAGGAGGCTGTGTGTGCACGCACAATTAGCCAGATACCTCTGCCTCACAGATGGGCTCTGTCCAGCAGCATGAGCCTGTGGAGCGTGCAGCACTTCTCTAGATGACATGCTAACACCCCTTCTGCTGCAGCTGCAGCTCTTGTCCTTAACCCCGCTCCCTCCACCTTCACCCCACCTTTGTGCAAATCTTTGGAACGGTACACGAGCGCTGTGCCGCCCACACCCTCATGCCCGCTGCCAATGATCATGACAAAGCCGTCATTGTCCTTCAGCACCTGCGGCCCTCCTTCGCCTGTCGCCTGCAGCCCCGGCAGTGACTGCTGCGGTCCACCTGCTTGTGCACCTGCCTCGACCTGCGTGCCGCCGCCCCCACCCTGGCTGGCCTGACCGTCCTTGCAGCCAGCCGCAGGCACGGCCTTATCTGTGCCGGTTGAATTGCCGCCTTGCTCGTTGCCTGCAGCAACGGCAGCCGGGACTGCTGGGGTGCGTGCGATGGCAGGCGGCACTTGTAGCCGGTTCTCCTGGCCGGGCAGGGGCTGGCCAGTGCCAGGGTCCAGCTGGGGAGGCACAAAAAATGGGTCGCGCCACTGCGTGCAAGTGGGCGCAGGGGAGGGGCAGCGTGGGCAGGAGGGGAAGTGCATGGAGGCACAATGGTGCAGGGCCGTGCATCCATGGCAAGAGGGCGGGCTTCCGACCCCGACGAACAGAGGTTGCAGGGCGGCATGCGTGAGGTAGGAGAGGGGTTCAGCAGGTGCAAAAAGGCACATGCACGACAAAAGTGGGGCACAGGGCAACAATAGCCCTCAGGGCGCACTGCCAAGCTACAGGGTAGTGCAGGCACGCAGGGCAAAGGGTCCTCCCTCAGGTATGGACACAAAGCTGGGCGGTGCGGGCACGCTAGCTGCGTTTGCCTGGGCGAGTGCTCTGCGCGGGCCAGCGGGGCAGCTTTGACGCTGCTCAGGCTGCTGAATCACGTGCACGTGACATGTGTATGTAGTGTGCATGACCTAAATTGTTTGATTTCAGTTTTAGTACTTAGTTTCATACTTACAATGGATGCGAGGCTCCAGTTGCTCTGCTCACAATTGACAGCTGCATTCTGCTCTAGTTTGAAATTGTTGTTCTGTCTTGTTGTTGTACTGATGACAATATAAGGCACTATTTGCTCATGGCAGTGCGCTCAGGCATGTGGCATTGCTCTGAAAACGCCTGGGATGCTGCACAGGCATGTGGCATTGCTCTGGCAGCGCCTGGGGTGCTGCACAGGCTAGGCCACGCGTGAGGTCCATGTGCTGCATCTTGCATGCCTTGGTGCTACAGAGCATTCCGCAGACCACAGCAAGCATCAGGTCAGCACCCCAGCAAAACCCTGGGCTCATGCAGCCTGCAATAGACCTGAGCTCACTTGGGTGCCGCCATGGCTTCGGCAAAGAGCGCGCACCGTAAGAACTGAAGACACACCTTTAGGAGATGGCAAACCCTGGGCACGTGCACTTGCAATGGACAAAAGCGTTCACGCGGGTGCCACACCTTATGGCCGCGGCCAAGGGCAAAAGGCACGCACCGAAACAATCCAAGACTTGCCTGTGAGCAAGAGGGGGGCCTCATCATACGGATGCTTTGCCCGTGCATGCAGGTGGCCACACAAGCGCACTCACCGCAGTCAGGTATGCACAGTGGGGGAGCTCCATCCACGGTGCAGCCACCTTGGTCCAGTGCACCAGCAGCTCATCGTCTGAAGGCAAGCACAGCGAGCAAACGCACACACACACAGTCATCCATGGTGCTGCCACCTTGGTCCAGTGCACTAGCAGCGCATTATTTGCAGCCAAGCACAGCAAGCAAACACACCCAGCAACACCGGTGCTGTGAAAGAAGCCTGCATTTGCAGCAGCAGTAGCATAGCTGCTGTGCTTTGTTCGTCTCATGCACGCTCTCCCTAAGAAGGTGTGGGGCTGCGCCCTCTTGCTTTGCTGAAGGGTGCATGAGCCTGTTTTGCCTGCCACTCCCACGTCCAGCAGTGCTGGAGGGGCACGGCGGGTGAGATTTCCAATATGCATAGAATCTCATGATAAGATGTGCAAGAAAATCCACCAAACACGTTTGCAGGATGTTGTGAGGGCACAAGGGCTGGAGATCCATCGGGTGGCATGGCCTCAAGGTCACACCCAAGCGGCACAGACACAAGGGAACGAGCATATGCAGATGGTGTGAGTGGATGGAATTGAAGATGCGGCACTGTGATCCTGGCTATTGAAGCTCACATGCCGTCATGAGAGGCGGCCTTGGCTGCACACTGCGCAGGGCTCGGGCGAGCAGCCCAGCACAGGCCACACCTGCCCCAGTCCTGCAGGGGCCTCCCTACCCTCTCAGTTGTCCAGCGTATGAAGCCTTGGGATGGTATGCCATAAATGCATTGCACACATGGGTCTGTGACACGACGCGGAGCCATCGACGCAGTTCACACACCTGGGTCTGTGACACGACGCGGAGCCATCGACGCCAATCACTCACTTGGGTCTGTGACACAACACGGAGCCATCGACGCAGTTCACTCACTTGGGTCTGCAACGGCACAGAGCTGCGTCTCCCAGTGCAGCATCAGGGGGTTGCAGGCAGAGAGAGGCGGGTCTGGGTGGCGCTCGGCGGCGGCGGGGTTGTGGCGCAAGCGAGCGCCTGCATACGCGCATTCCAGGCGGCATACAATGCAGGGAGGTGGCAAAAAAAGATGGGCAAGCGTGGGGGGGTGGGCACCAAGCAGCAGCAGGCCTGCGGTGCGGGCGTGCTCCAGGGCAGACTCATGGGAGTGAGTCCGCATGCAGACATGCAGAGACGTGGTTTTGCTTAGGCACATGGTGCAAGGATCCAGCCAAGGTTGCTGTTCAGAAATCTAGATGTGCACATCATGCACAGCACGCTTGGCTGGACATCTGAGACATTTCAAGGAACAGGAAGGGCTGAGCGAGGCGACAGAATCACTGTGGGGCACGCAACTGCTGTGGGTGCGGCTCCAGTTTATGCATGTCCAGCGCATGCCTTCCGAAGGAGGCCTGGCCACAAGACACAGGGAATGTTAACTCACCAGTGTAGAAGAGAGTGGGGACGCCGGTCTTAGGGTCCACCTGAGAGCTTGGCCAGGAACAAACAAGGCTTATGGAATATGAGGTCTCCATGCACAGGACCAGGCACACTGCAGGGGCTTTTGGTGAACCAAGCTGAGGGGCAGGTGCAACTTTTGGGCAAAGACATATGCCACAAGCCCAGGTGTGCGCAACCTGCAGATGGGCAACATGCGTGGCACACGCAAGCCCACATGTGCACACACACACACACATGCATGCACGCACAAGCCCAGATGTGTGCAACCTGCAGATGGGCGAAATGTGTGGCACAGGGAAGCCTGCCACCTGCATCCCATGTGCCTCCACAAACGGATACATTCCAGACGTGTTCCATCGAACACCGCAGCGGCTCACCTTGATGTTACCGGTGAAGCATCCATCAGCATCCAGCCAGCCTGCAAGTTCAGGTTGGATCAAGCACAATGTTTAATACATGAGCATGCTCACAGACGCACTCTTGTTGCCGCAAGCTGTTGCATGGTGGAGGGTATCATAGCCTTAATCATTGGCTTGGTAGCGCGCTAGATCAGGAGCTGACATGTGCTGCACAGAAGTCTGACGTATGATTTTCTGCTCACTTCTTTCTTCCCATTTGGACGAGCCTGAAGATGAGCCTTTCTTGTCCAGCACGCCCATGACATCACACCTGGGGCAATGATGCACTCCTGAAAGCTTGACACCTTTCACGCCAGCCTGCTACTGACCTGGGGTGGGCATGATTGCTGGCGGCAAGCGTACCCAGTTGACCAGGTCCTCTGACACGCAGTGCTCCCAATGGAGACCCCTGCACCCATGCGCACATGCACACACAACCTCTCTAATATGCATGTGTGTGAGAGAGGGGGGGAAGGTGTGTGTATGTGTGTGCACATGTATGTGCGCATGCATGTACGCACATCAGAAACATGAAGACACCAGCCATAAGCTTCTTGCGTGCCCTGCACATGCGCTCAGCCCCAGGCTGCAGCTGCAGCGTGTGACGTGCAGCCCCAGGCCACAGCTGCAGCGTGACAGGCACAATCCCCAGCAGAGCCGGCCACATCCATCATCGCAAGCTGGTGCGAGGAAGGCTCCATGGGGCAGGGAGTGCGCACACAGGAGCTGCAGCTGCACAAGGGCTGGGAAAGGTAGCCTCAGTGTTCACAAAAAAGGTTCAACCCTAGTGGGCTACAGGTTGGCTGGCACACAGCTGGCAGCCCAATGCTGCTGCTGTAGCTGCATGCTGGCGACACAAGTCCCAGCCCGAAGCAAGCTGCATGCTTGCGCCCTGGTCTGCTGGTTGGCTGGCACGCACAGCTGGCAGCCCAACACTGCCGCTGTAGCTGTATGCTGGCGACACAAGTCCCAGCCCAAAGCAAGCTGCATGCTTGCGCCCTGGTCTGCTGGTTGGCTGGCACCCACAGCTGGCAGCCCAACACTGCCGCTGTAGCTGTATGCTGGCGACACATGTCCCAGCCCGAAGCAAGCTGCATGCTTGCGCCCTGGTCTGCAGGTTGGCTGGCACCCACAGCTGGCAGCCCGACACACGCTGTATGCTTGCAAGGCCCCAGCTTGGGAGTCACTCTCCTTTCTCTCTCTTTCCTTGTCGGCACAGGAAGCAGCAATGCAACGTCCCATCCCTCTGCATGCACTCACCACCACCACTGGCAGCTGACGTGGCACGCCTGGTAAAACCTGCGCAGCATGCGCAAGGGCACAGCGGGCTCGCAAGAAGCGGCGGCAAGGGTAACCAAAAGTCACAATGGGACACATCCCCTTTTGGCGGTGGCACGCAGCAGAGAGGGCAAGCACCCGCACTAGGCTGCATGCCTGCCCAGCAGCAGCGATTGTTTTGTACTATGGCTTCTATGTTGCACCTGTTGCGGGACACTGAAAATGGGTGTGCTTGCATGTACACGCACGCACGCACACACTGCCTCCCCTTGACCACGCCCCCATCCACCAGCAGACACCGACGAGGAGCCCTGACACCCACGAGGAGCCCTGTCTCTCACTGAGCTGCTGAGTCGTTGAGCGCCTGAGTGCTGAGCTGGCGTCGTATGCCAGCGCAATGCGGGGGGTGCGCTGTGTGCTGGGAGTAGTGCTTTGCAGAAAGGGGCGGGGGGCGGTCCGACCGGCGTCAGTAATACGAAATTGGTGCTGGCACATGGCCTGAACAGGCATCATCATAGTACAAAACAATTGCTGCCGCTCCAGGCTGCCCCAGCAGCACAGTGGACTGCCTGTAAACGTATTTTGCTGCATGAGTTACGACTTACAGGTGGTACCGCCCTTTGTAGTAGATGGGTCCATGTGGATCAGAGCCCTGCACGCAGCCGCACAAACAAGGATGAGCTCAGCACAAGGTACTAGGACGAAAGATAGACATCAGGCACCCTGATCTGGAATGGCGCAGGGATCGCACAAATGCTGGCACGCCTCCTTACCCAACCGCTCCTTGGGGCTACGTGAGTGAGCTCGGGGCCGGTGAAGCAATGGGGGTCGTGGGGTGGTGCCTGGCCACCCTTCTGCACTTCTGCAGGCGGTCATATGGGCAGAGGAGGCATGGCCACCATCTGGCCGTCTCAGCTCGGCTGGAGAACCTGCCTGCTTACCATAGCTGTGCGTGTCTGCGTGTCTTCTTTGGATGGATGGATGAAAAGAAAAGCTGCAGGACCCTTCAGGCTGCTCGTCCCTGCAGGAGGACCAGGCACTCACCTGGAGGGATGCGAAGGGGCAAGAGGAACCTCCCGATGCTTGATGTTGCCATCTTGAGCTTGAGGGCTTCCTGCGGTCATGTGCAGCTGAGAGGGGCCTTGATTTTTCTCTGGATGTACAACATAGGGTGCGGGTGGTCGGTAGGAGCGCAGGGTATCTTGTGACACAGGGCGTGTCACGATGGACATTGATCAGCCAGAGTGTCTGGATGGATGCAGCTTTGGATGCGCTCTGCAAGTCTCAGCATCCGTGGCTCCTGGGTAGTTGACAGGCACTGTATGCTCGAGTGCGTGCAGGGCAGGTCTTGGGCCCTCTCTCTGGGCTGCCTGAGAAGGTTCGCGGGTTCGAGGAGGCCCGGAGCAGGAAAAAGGCACGCTCCTGGCCTCTACTCCCCTCGATGCCCCGTCAACTGAGCACTGATCTTCACGCACCTTCTTTGCGTTTCAATCGCACGGTGGGGCAGATGAAAGGGCGGGGCTGCTCAGGTATGGCTCAAGCCACGTGGATTCATTTCCAGTTGTTTCAGATTAAATCTTAAGGCGACGCTTTACAGGATGATGCAGAGGTCCTATATTGAGAGGTGATCTGTGATAAAGACCTCCGACCAAAGAGATTAATATCCTTTACATAGAGCAGCGCTACCCTGAAGCTTCTGGATCAAGATTCCTCAGCAGCTTCTCCCTTTTTTGCAAATGCAAATACAAATACTGAATAAGTTTTGTGTATATTTCGTGCTGCATTTTTAAGGTGCTCACCATCACTAGCGTCGAAATGTATAATTGATTTTACTTCACACGGCGAAATGTATATTTAACTCATTTCAACAGACCATTTTCATAGTTTGGCATGTCATGTGAAGGCATTAGTTGGGCGATAGAGGTATCTACTTTGCATTGTTGACCCTCTCTGTAATCCAGGAACTGTTTCATCAAAGTTAATCATTTATGAACAATCACTCTGAATGCACAGACTTTTGTCCGAGGGCTGAATGATGCAACCATGCTCCGTGCGCCCCAGACTTGGATGCTCCCCAACAATGAAGCACTGCAGGCATGTCGACCTGCGTGCGTAATCACAAACTGTGGATCTTGCTGTCTGATCTGCACCATCATTACTAGATCACTGAACAAGAGGAAAAGAAAAGAAAAGAGGATTGCAATTGATCAATTGATCAATTAGACCTGCACGCTTATATTTTCTATTTGCTCATGAAAAGTTCATTCATGTTCATCTCTTTTCAGCTTTTTTGGCCTTGTCGTGTGCGTTTGCACAACCTCCTTAGTCTGAAGCGTTGCCTACACGCAATTGTACACACGTGACTTGCAAGTGCACCAGCCTTCCTTACCTGTACGTAAATGCACATGTTCTTGCAATTGATGGATCTGCATGAGGTTGCAACATCTGCATACCAACGTCCATGACCGCATGCATGTGACGAGCGTTCATGCCTTAAGGTTCAGTGACAGCCTTAAGGCCTTAATGGTCTTGAGGCCTCAAGGTTCAGTGATGACTGAAGTGCCTGTTAAGATGGGCTAAATCCATGGCCTCTAGAATTGCACGACAGGAGGTTGTATCTGCGCCTTGCCTTCTCATGCAGCGATATGCCACAGTCAACCCAAAAGCGCACCTTTCGCTCGGCAATGACACATCGGCCGAGGTCTTCCATGCACACAGGTGCAGATACGTGATCCCAGCTCATGGTCAGACATGGTTTAATATACCGAAATTATTTCCACTAGGGGGGGGGGGGGGGGGAA
>LFIK01004858.1_pt1 | contig 10842 bp, 15 predicted proteins | sample 643401 | NCBI WGS metagenome assembly LFIK01 (sample SAMN03777447, study PRJNA286221) | soda lake metagenome | biome: soda lake; feature: Kulunda steppe; material: water; isolation source: sample T5-Br brine of Lake Tanatar-5 | place: Russia: Kulunda steppe | collected 2010-07
CCATTCTTCACAGCCACTCACATATTGCCACTGACAGCCTCTCGTCTCTCCACCAGATCAGGAAGTACTTGTTGTACCCTGAGCTTCACGGCCAACACGTACAAGGGGATATTTTGAAGATACTCATGCAAGTTATCCGCAACTCACCAAATCCTGTGCACCTATGTAAAGTCAAATCTCACGCTGGTGTTGCTGGTAATGAGTGCGCAGATGTTGTGGCCAAGTATCAAGCAACCCAAGTCGATGCAAATCTTGCAGACACAGGTATACCATGCGCTGGCATTTATGGCAACCCTTTTTCACAACATAACCTGGCTTGCATACAAACGGGATACCCCCTCTGATGCAACATCTTCAAGGCCCTACAACCTACCTGCCACAAAGCTCATTTGTTTCTCAAATCTCTATGATGCTCTGAAGGCACATGTGCACTCCAAACTTAAACTTGGCCAGACAAACCCTACAACCGGTAACTACTCATATCATTCAGGTTTACTCCCCCTAGCCCACAAAAACATCATTCAATCTGTCCTTGAAAATGAAGATTTCCACCAACATAACGATACCCTTTTCAATCAGAAGCATGCTGTTCGATTTAAGACATCGACCAGTCTTCAATGCCCCCTCTGTCATAACTCAGACAGAGCACTACAGGGTAGCTAGACATTCTTTCAGGTTGTCAACACCAGATAATCTCTGGTATAGTTACTGAATGCCACACCATCGCATGTAGACTTATCATGAAAGCTGTAAGAGCAGGCCCCTTAGGGGGATGTTTTGTTTAAGTGGATATTGGGCGCGAAGACCGCTTTACCTTACAAAACCTACAAATCCCTGTAAGATTGTAAAAGGCGTTTCCCTCGCCGGTTCCCTACTACTAGGCACTCCCAGTGATGTAACAGACCTGGCATATTCCCCGGGGGAATAGGAAAGGGTTTTTCCCACCTCCTCCATGTCACGCCAGATTAGTGCAGCACCAGATTTATGCTGCATTTGCATTGTTATCCTGCTACCATGATGCTACTTTGTCTGCAGCATACTCTCGGCGTGACATCCACCCGGGGTAGTGCTACCTCCCCACCCTGATCTTCCTGGGGTACAGCTGCATCAACCCAGACCCCCTCTGCCATCAGCAACACCTGGAGAAGCTTCATGTAATCCTATCCCTTCTGAGCAGCAGCAGCAGCAGCAGCAAGAGCAGAGTAAACAAGTTAGGGTGGGAGGGCAACAGGTTTCTTCAGCCTGGCATACTACTAGTAGCCACCTCACTCTCACAAACCCAGTTCAGGCTTTTTAGATCCAGGGCCCCCTCAGACTTCTAATCAAAATGTAGAAGGCACTTCCGGGCCCCCCTCAATGTTTATCGATGTGCCTGTACTTCCCTGCTCTGAAATATCTGTCTTGTTGCAGGATTTAACGTTGAGTATACTATATATAGCCCACTTGGGTTTGCTCCTCAGAAAGTCACCAAACTTTTGAAACTTCATGCTCATTCGGTTCAACATGCTTATTCAAGTGTTAGTACCAGGCGGGGCGCTCTTGAAAAAGCTTTTGCGATAAATCATCATCAAGATCAGGAATGGGGTATAGTAAGTCACCCCCCTGATCCCCACTGACTTCTCTTTTTTTCTTTGCTGGTGGATGAGTCATACAGTGCTTAGGCCCTAGGTGACTCCTTTTCCTTTGTCGATGTAGGGAGTGTTTCACTGCCTACGTCGTCTTTTTTCTTTTTGGCCATTACTTGACCAACTCCAGTTTGACTACAGTTCATCACTAACTATGATTCATAGTATATATTGTTGTGACAGCCACCTCTCATCATCAAGTTCAAAATCAAAATTAGGCCCCAGCTTATTTCCCTCTTGCGATCCCTTTTCACTTTTTTCTCCTCTGTTTCTCTGGTGAAGAGTTGGCCCTATGTAAATAAACAGAGCTCCGTCTTGGACACCGCGCTTGCCAATCGATAGGGATACTACATGTGTATATCGGACAGCATAGTATGTATCGTTACACCCTAGCTGCACCCACATGGCCCATTCCCCTTAGTTGATGTAAGGAGCATTTCTAATGTCTTCTAGAGATCGACACAAAAAATTCTCAGTCACTCGTTACTCTATTCAGTATGCACACCAGGAGAAAAGTAGAGCACCGTGCAGTAGTGACTACAGCAAAGTGCACATGGGGGAAGAGGGATGCCTTCACAGTATCCCCCCGCCCCCACTTGGCAGCCTCCATCCCTTTTCATGGTGGTCCTGCACCAGGTTCATCCATACTGGCATGACCTTTTCTTTTCTATCCTTTAAAGGTGAAAGAGACGCTGGCAGGCGCGCTTTAGGGCATACCTTTTTCCTGCTCCCATACCACGTGCACAAGGGCATTGTCAAAAGTCTTACTTGCTGTTCCTTTCTTAGTCCATGCTGTGTCATTTGGAATTAATGAAATATGAATAAAGGTCGCAAGGGCAAAAAGGTAGGAGGTTTCACATGTGCTAAGAAGGTGCTCACACACCCATGCAGTAAATGCTAGTCCAGCACAATTATCGTGAATGAGCGGTGAAGTCTAAGCATTCGTCGTTGGCGGCATGGTCCATGTCAAGTTTGTCTAATTCGTCAAGCACCAGTCCGCCAAGTCTATCTAACTCCGCTTGAACACCCAGGTGAAGAGCACCATCCCTGCTACTGCCTGCGCAGGTTAAGCAACAAGTAGTCTTCTTGTTTCCAAGATGCAGGTATCCGGCATGTGCGCACAGAATAATGAAAGCGCATGGCAGTGGCCAGCAACTTATTGTCATGCTTCAAGACTGCCTTCGTTTCAGGTGACAGAGGGGGTTTTGAGTCAAATAAGATAGCATGTCCACCCCGAATCTGGGCAATGCGCTGCGCCTGCATGTCAAGTTCAAGGGTGCGAGGCCGCACAACGCAGGCTCTTAAAATTTTGGCGTGTGTTGGAGAAAGAGTCCAGCCTGAAGCCTGGCACAGCTGCAGAGTTTCTAGATGCCACGTGACGAAAGGTTCTGCTCGTGCACTCACCTGCGTGTAGTAAGGAGCAAAGTCCAGCCCCAGCCCGGCTGCCCCAAAGGCTGCACAAGCGCAAACCCTCAGGAGCAGCACTGTGTATTGTCCGCTGCCACCGCTGCCCATGCCGTGGGGACCCCCAGCCTCGCTCTTGCAAGCTCTGCCCTCCCAGCTGCAGGCAGCGCCCGTGATCCCACTCCTAGCCGCCAGAGCCACTGCTCCTGCCCCTTGCTCAGAAACCTGGCTGCACTTGCTGCTCGCCAGTGCTTGATCACACACAACGCGGCCCCCCACGCTACCCCCCCCACGTCGTCCAAGGTCCAACAAACGCTGCCTGGCCCTCCCTTTCCCAAGGCATACCAAGCAGCCAGGCCACCACAACAACGCAGCCGCAGCCACAGGGCCAAGGCACGCAGGCAGCAGGAGTACCACGTCCGAGCCCCAGCCCAGCCACCCATGGTCAGCCCCAGGCCCATCCATGCCTGGGCCACGCGCCTCGCCCACCGGCACCAGGCGACCGCTGCCCTTGCCCTGCAGCAGCAGCGGCAGCAGCCACTCTGCCCTGCCCAACGCCCACGGCGCCGTGGACGCGGCCCCCACTGCGGACGCGGTCACTGCCATCGCCGTGAGGGTGGTGCTCGCTGAGCGCAAGGGTGCCCACCCACTGCGCGCAGGCCTGCCGCACAACGCCATCAGCGCCTGCACGCATAGACACAACCGCACACGCTGCACAGTGGGCAGCAACACAGGGAGCAAAAGCCTTTTGTGACCCTGCGGCCGTGTGGCATACAGCAACAACTTGCGTGCACTAGCCTGAAAGGCGATGTTCCATCAATTCATGCTACCCACCATGAAAGGACCGCGACGGCAGGACGCACAAGCAAGCGGACCAGCTGCCCGCCAGCTGCAGCAGCCTTGCTGCAGCTGGTGACTGAGGACCGTACCCTGAAGCGCTCACCTGCAGTGCAGCAGCAGCGCTGAGCACCAGCGCCGCCGCAGCCAGTGCAAGCGCCAGCCGCAGGCTGGCCCAAGCAGCGCTGGCCGCCTCCACGTGCAGCCCACACGTCTGGGACAGCGCCGTTGCTGCGCTCCTGCTGCTCCTCCATGAGGACCCCATGCTGCTCTGCAGCAGCAGCGCGCCTGTGGGGGATGTAACAAAACTTGGCGCGTCCGCAGCAGCGAGCCCAAGGGCGGACAGGCCAGAAGGGCCAACAACCGCGCAGCACGCCAGCAGCAGCAGCACCGTAGTTTGCAGCAAGGGCTGCAGTGAGCGCACGCTACCTGCCCAGCTGCTGCTGCTGCTGCTGCTCTCCTGGCCGCTGCCGGCAAGGCCGGCACCGGAGACCAGCGCAAGCGGACGCATGCGCTGTTGGTGCAGGAGCATGGCGGCATCCATGGCAGTGGGTTTGGTCGTGGTCAGCTGAGCTTGGTCCTCTGTGAAGGATGGCGGCTGGGAGGGTGGAGGCGAAAAGGTTGGCAGCTGTAGGGCTGGCTGGACGGCCTGCTTGCCTGCCGGCGAGCGAGATGCAGAGCCCAGTGGGAGCATGTACGCTGGGAGCAGCACCAGCAAGGTGGCCAGGCAGGCACCCAACGCAATGTGCACGGCGCAGCTGGCTGAGACGAGTAGTAAGGCGGCTACAGAGAGCAGGGCTTTCCAGGCGGGCGGGGTTGGTGCGAGGGGTGCGTACGTTTGGGCGCCGGGGGCGGGAGGTGCTGGGGAGGGGGCGTAGGGCCCGGTAGGCACTGTTGCGGTGGCGTGGCGGGTTTGGGGGGCGCCAGTGCTCCTCTGCCTGTGGACGCTGCTGTCCGCAGCCGCTGCGTCACTCGCGCAGGCATCTGCACCTGCACCCGGCTGCCTGCTGCCCGCCCTCCTGTGCACGCTGCTCACATGCCCCACCGCCAGCATGACACCTACAGCGTCGTCTGCAGCAGAAGCATCTCCACTGGTACGCCTCCCTTGCGCAATGGAGTGCGGCGGCACGCACGCCCCTGTGTGCCTGCCCCTCACCAGCGCTCGCATGCCGGCACCCAAGAGCCGAACCAGCCCACGCACCAGCAGCCACACAACCTGCACGCACGCCTGCACGGCGGCGCCCAGCAGCGAGGCCAGGGCGTGCGCGAGCAGCAGCAGGGTGGTGGCTAGCAGGGGGAAGGTGAGAAGTGCGTCCAAGGGAGGGAGGGGCATCAAGCCAAGTGTGGGCAGGGCAAGAGGCCCGGGCGATGATGCCGTGGTACGCGTCTGGCCAGCTGCGCCCGGGCCGAAGGCGGCGCTTGCGGGTGAGCTAGAGAAGCAGCAGGCAAGCGTCGCTAAGCACGCGTGCCACACACTAGCAGTCCCCCTGCTCAAACCGCTCTGAGCAGGCGTGGCGTGCAAGGATGCAGCAGCGACGGCGACGGCGGCGGTGACGAGCAGGAGGGCTGCAAGGGCTGCTGTGCGTGCTTGCTGCTTGCGCGAAGGATGGGGCGCGCCCTGCCACCATTGCTGCTGCTGCTGCTGCTGCTGCTGCTGCCGGGGGACGGTGGGGAGCTGCGTCCGCAATCCTGTTGCCCCTACCACGTAGGCCCAGGCGGCTGCAGCGGCACGGGCTGCAGCACGGGCAGCGGCACGCGCGCACGCCGGACCAGGCAGCATAGTGAGGAGTGGTAGCAGGGCCAGCCAGGCAGCGGCACAAAGGTGAGGATGGAGGGCGGCAGGGGTGGAGGGCGAGGCGGCGCTTGCATGCCCCGGCGCAGCCTGCAAGCGGTCAGGGCCTGGGCTGCCCTGGCCTGCCAAGAGCACTGCCAGGGCTGCACCAGGCAGGAGGCAGCCGGGCTTGGCGGCGGTGCGCAGCAGGGAGCCCCACACGTGGGACAGCGCGCAAGGGACGGAGGGCACGCAAGCGTCGGGCGCGGCGGGGGTCGACGCGGAGGGCTGGAGGTGTAATGTGAGGGGTGGTGGTGCATCCTGACCCAGCGGCGCCATGCCATGCGTGTGCCTGGCACTGGGCAGGGAAGAGCAGGCGGGACCGCTGGCAACGGGCCACGCACCCAGCTGGACTGCCATGACCAAAAGCAGAAGCACCTGCGGTGCGGGCACGGACAGGGTTGCACAGGTCCAAAGGGGTGACGAGTCGCAAGGCAGCGCGCATGCGCATCAGGCAGCAGCTTGTCTTCTGGGCGCGCATGGTGGAACCAAGGATATCAAGATGAAGTCCCCGTGAGCTGAAGCTCATGGGCACCCATAATGCACTGTGGGCATGTCATGTGCCAAATGGTGGAGCAGCTACGGTGGCGCATGAGAGGTTGGTGCGCTGCCCTTTGGTGCTGATGAGGCACCATGTACAGGTGAGGGAGTATGGCATGCACAATGCTGACCGCCGCTGTTGATCCGCTGTGTTTCTGCTGTCTGATAATTTGCCATAGCTTGACATGGTACAAATCACCAGCAGGCTAGCCAAGAGCCAATCCACGCACGGCCTTCGGCCAGCAAGTAACAACAAGAGAAGTTTGTACACCCTAGCACCTCAGGGTCCACCTGAGAGGGGAGAAGAGTGTGCGGGGCTTTCCCCTTATGACCAAGATCAAGAACCAAATATATTAGGGGCAAAATATCCAGTACACAAAACTGAAGAGAAAGGTCTGCAGTTTGAGCGCCACAGGCCCTAAGGGCGTACTTCAAATTAAACGGTGTAGGGCAACACAATGCCAGCAGCGCACTCTATTCAGCCCACAGTGCAGTTGAATCCGGTTTAGGCTTACCTGCGCCTGTCTATGCTTACCCTGCATCATGGCTTGTCTTGCAACAGTCTATGCTTATCCTGAACCATGGCTTACCTGCACCATGGCCCATAGCGCATGCGCGTGAGATAGCAAAACCGTGGGCAGGCGTGTCGCCAGGTCGGGCTGCAGACTGAGGGAGAAGGCACAGGCGGGATCCAGCAGCAGCATGGCCCTGCAACCGCATCAGCAGGCGGGTCAGGGCCACACAAGCGCGTATGCATGCACACATTGTGCCAGGCACATCTAAAAGCGTGTCACATGTATGCAGAGCTGTGTAGCTCACACAGGTGCCTTTGCGAGCGTGCACGTATCCTCATCAAAGCACGCCTGCATCCCGCCTGCATTGAGCATGCACAGAAGGGACACACAAGACACACCACACATACATGAATGAGCACACGACACGCACACACATACATGAACGAGCACACGACACGCGCACACACATACATGAATGAGCACAAGACACACACCACACATACATGAACGAGCACACGACACACACCACACATACATGAACGAGCACACGACACGCACACACACATATATGAACAAGCACACGACACGCACACCACACATTCATGAATGAGCACACGACACACACACACCACATGTACATGAACGAGCACACGGCACGCACACCACACATACATGAACGAGCACACGACACGCACACCACACATTCATGAATGAGCACACGACACACACCACACATACATGAACGAGCACACGTTACACACACACCACACGTACATGAACGAGCACACGGCACGCACACCACACATACATGAACAAGCACACAACACACACAAATACATGAACGAGCACATGACACACACACCACACATGCATGAACGAGCACACGACACACACACCACACAAGCGTTAACGAGCACACGACACACACACCTCACATACATGAACGAGCACACGGTACACACACACCACACATACATGAAAAAGCACATGACACACACACCTGCAGGTGCCATGCGCCCAAGGGTGGTCCAAGCAAGGCGCCAGGCTGAAGGCCGTCAGGTTCGCGGTGGCCAAGTAGGAGGCGGCTGCTGGGGGCGCTGAGTGCGCAGGCGCGCGCCTGTCCTCGGCTGCAGCGCTGCCGCCACTGCTTACGCCGCATGCTCCTGGCCTCCTACATTGCCCTCCCTCACTGCCCTGCCAGCTGCCCCAGTTGGCGCCCCCTTGGGTGTGGTCGGGGAGGACAAGCACCGGGTGGCTGCAGGCGCCAGGAGGGCCAGAGCCGGCATCACCTGCGCTCGGTCCAGAGGTTTGCCTGCACCAGCGGCATGTTGCGCAAGCAAGAGCAGCATGCACGCTGGCGTCAGTGAAATGCCGACCTGCACGGGCAGCAGCCAGTAGGTAGCACACGCGTGCGGCAAAGGCATGCATGTGCTACGATCAGGGTCAGGATCCTCAAGACACATATGGCGGGAAAAGCGGTCGACGTATTGACTTGAAATCGCTGGCGTGCCTGCGCCATCCTGCACAGGGGAAGGCTAGAGTCAGCGGGAAAGTACCTTCTGGCATCACAGCACGCTTATCACATACACTGCTTCTCCCACAGTGGACGCGTGCGTGCTGTGGATGATGAGCTTGCAAGTGGGCGCAGGGAACAAAATCAGCACAACCGCCGCACAGCCCTGCACTCAGCAGCACATCACCCAATGGAGCAGACAGCCTCTGCTGCAAACTGGCTGCCCCAGACCAGAGCAGGGACAGTGGTGCTGGGCCAGAGCAGGCGCGGCATTGCACGGCCAGCCTCACACAGGCAAAGGGAGCGCAGGCGCGACACCAAAGGCGTGGAGGGGCCCCACCTCACAGACAGAGAGACCATGGACGCCATGCCAGAGGCATACAGAAGGCGCGCCGCCCCCGCCTTGACTCGCAAGAGTAGCGACTGCCAAGTAGACCCGACCAGAGTTTGGCTGGCAGTTGAGGAAAGGCGCGGCAGGAGGTCAATGTGCACCTGCGCACGCACGAGCGTGCACAAGTTTTGAGCACCACATAGTGGCATGTGGGCTGCGCGCGGGAAGCTGCAGGTGGAGCAGCATGGGGGTTGGGGAGCTGCAAGTGTTGGGGGGGCACCACGAGGGGCATCAGGGCCAGTAACGCGTGAGCAAGGGAGCGATGCACATACGAGAGGCACGGGCATGTTTGAGGGTCAGCAGGGGGCATACCTGGGCATGCCTGAGGGCCAGTAGGGGGCATATCTGGGCATGCCTGAGGGCCAGTAGGGGGCACAAGGCACGGAGCACGGGGCACGGGGCACAGGGCACAGGACACGGGGCACGGGCAAGTTTGAAGGACAGCATGGGGACCCTCGGGGTCAAGCATGAGTGCTTTGGCACTGCGCAAACTTTCCATCTGTAGCAGCTGTCCATGTCAGCCCTGCACATGTCTTCTCAGGCTCAGCAGGTACGTTCTCAGGCTCAGCAGGTGTGTTCTCAGGTTCAGGAGGTATGTTCTCGGAGACAGGGAGCTCTGTAGGCGTGCTCTTGGAGTCAGCCCGTTTGCAGGGCAGCTGCATGACCAAGCAGTAGGCCAGGCGCACCGCTGAGGTGCCGGCTGCTTTGCATGTTTGTGCATCTTGGTGGGAGGTGCCGGCTGCTTTGCATGTGTGTGCATCTTGGTGGGAGGTGCCGGTTGCTTTGCATATGTGTGCATCTTGGTGGGGGAGGGGGGACCCACCGGCAGGGCCATCAAGCCTCCTTGCAGGCGGTGCTGGGGCCGCAGCCAGGAGCCCCAGCCAATGTGGGTGGGATCCATACCCGCGTGCTGCTGCTGCTGCTGCTGCTGCTGCTGCTGCTGCCTTTGGCTGTGCTCACCATGTCCATTGTGTGTGTCATCTCGTCCTTGAACTTGGCGTGCCAACTCATCTTGCTGCTCCCGCTGCTGCTGCTGCTGCTGCTGCTGCTGCTGTGCTGGCTGCGGCTGTGACCCAGTCCATAGCTGGGCCGCAAGGAAGAAGGCGTCTGCATTGGCAGGTGCGCCTGCAAGCGCACGCTGGAGCTGAGGGCTTCAGCAGGGGGGCGGAGGCACGCGTAGGCGGTGCAGCAGGCACAGGGAGCTGCCTTCGCAGGAAGGGGTGAAAGTCACAGTGCAGCACGCCTGCCTTCCCAAGACATTGTGACCTGAAGGCTGCATACAGGGTTTCTGGGGAAGCACAGCGCACCAAGCATGTGCGCGCTCCCTCACCTGTGCTTACACAGCATAAACGCGCATTTGCTCCAGGGGACATGTAGAAGCAGTGGGATTACTGCAGGGAAGTACAGCGCATCAGGCGCAAGCCCTCACCTGCCCACACAGAGGCTTCGGTGGCATCCTCCAGGAGCGAGGCCGGCAGCACCCACGCCCAGCCCGACGTGGCGTTGAAATCCAGGCCCGCCATGACCTCCATCATCTTGCTGCAGGGGGCATGGCTAGGGATGGGTGAATAGGGTTTGGCAGACCCTTGTCGAGGCTCTGTAGAGCCTCCAAAGAGCCTATTTGAGCCTCTATAGAGCCTCTTCGGCATTTTGATCAGACCCTCTTTACCCGTGCCGCATTGCACAGCAGTTGAGTCCTGGATTACTGCGACTGACGTGGCTCTGAAATCCAGGACTTCCATGACCTCAATCAGCTTTTGCCACAGGCAGCGCGGGTGTGGGGTCCTAAATGACTGTAGGGGAGTGGCTCTGAAATCTCGAACCACTATGACATCTTCTGATATTCATTGAAAGGTCAACCTTCCAATGAATGGGGTTGGGGACTGGTGCAAGCATCACCTGGAAAAAGTATGCCCCTGTGAACACCCACCTTCACAGAAATACTGAAAAATGCCTGGAGCACGTGCCCAAGCCGCCCGCCGCATAGCCCTCACCAGCAGCACTGATCACAAAAGCCACGCCAGTGCCTGCATTGCAGCCGTACTCACCCACTTTACCCCCCCCCCCGCTTTTGACATCATTGACCTCATCGACCTCAGGTCATGCGCTTACTGACACCAGTCCTCCACTCACACATACCCGGTCCTGCACTCACGCACCCCCAATCCCAGTACCAAACCTGCACC
>LFIK01004859.1_pt1 | contig 10842 bp, 14 predicted proteins | sample 643401 | NCBI WGS metagenome assembly LFIK01 (sample SAMN03777447, study PRJNA286221) | soda lake metagenome | biome: soda lake; feature: Kulunda steppe; material: water; isolation source: sample T5-Br brine of Lake Tanatar-5 | place: Russia: Kulunda steppe | collected 2010-07
AAGACATGCACGTGCATGCGTGCGTGCGTGTGTGGGGCGTGCTGGGGGCACACCAAGACATGCACGTGCGTGTGTGCGTGCGTGTGTGGGGCGTGCTGGGGGCACACCAAGCTGCATGTGTGCCGGGGAAGACGGGCGTGCAAGACTTGTACCGGGCCTACCTCAGGGTGGGGAGGCTTTGGCGGAGGGATCTCTGGCAGCAGCTGCTGCTGCTGCTGCTGCTGCTGCTGCTGCTGCTGCTCAGTTGGCGCGTCCTTGGCCGCCGCCGCGCCTGCGCCTGGGCTGCCTGCTTTGCCGTCGGCTGCGGGGGGCTTGGGGGGCTCCGGGCGCCGCAGGAAAGCCCCCACGTACGCCTGCCCCCTGCGTGCCTCAGGCAAGGACATGCCACTGGATGAGTGGCGTGGCTGGGCGGCGACACACACCGTGCAGCAGGGGCCAGGTGGCGAGCGAGAGGCAGATTGACACCAGCGCGGCATTGCATGCGGGGGCAGGGCGCAAGTGTGGGGTGCCCTACCCAGGGGCTGCAAGGTGCACACCCTGGCCGGCCTACCCTGCACCATTCTGGTGAGCATGAGCGAGTGTGTGTGTGTGTGCGCGCGTGTGTGTGTGCGTGCACGAGTGCGCGTGTGTGCATGTATGCGTGTGTGTACGCGTGCATGCTTGTGTATGTGCGCGTGTGTTGTGACTGCACTCTGTGGCTTGCATCTGGGCCCCTCAACAGGAGTGCCAGGGCTTCCCAGTACCCTGACAGCCACCCCACAGCAGTCACACCTGCTGCACTTCAAGGGGATGGCACTGTCCCTCAAGACACGGGCCCAACGTGCCAGCGCAGCAAGTCATGCATGCAAGCCATGCAGCCATGCAAGCCATGCAAGCCATGCAGCCGTGCAAGCCACGCAGCCGTGCAAGCCTTGATGGCCATGCAAGCCAGACAGCTTGCGCCCACATGTGCTGCGCAGCTCGGGTGTGTGCAGCCCCATCACGCGGTGCAAGCTCACTGCCGGAGGGGCTGAGCCAGATGGGGGCGGGCACCATCGCATACCTGCACAACTTCCCACCACCAACAGGCTCTCTGCTGCAGACACCATATGCTGGTGGCAGTGGCTGCGGGCAGCCCAGCCTGTCACTGATGGCTATTCTGATGCCGTGCTGGTGATGGCCAAAGCTGCTGCTGCGCTGATGGCCATGCGGCTGGTGGCCATGCGGCTGGTGACCGCGGGCAACCCTGCTTACCTTTGGCACAGGCGAGTGAACACTGAAGGCAACCCAGCTTACCTTTGGCACAGGCGAGTGAACACTGAAGGCAACCCAGCTTACCTTTGGCACAGGCGAGTAAACACTGTAGGCAACCCTGCTTACCTTTGGCACAGGCGAGTTAACACTACAGGCACCCTAGCTGCAGGCTTAAGACACTCACCCGGCCTTCTTTGCGTCCAGGATCTCCCTAATCAGCTTTGAGTTGTTGCTGATCATGACCGGCGCGTATATGCCTGGGAAGAGCGGCTTGCGGTTGAGCTCCACCACCAGCAGCTGCAGCAAACAGACAGGCAGCAAGTTCTTGCTGATCAGCAACAAAACATTTATGCCTGGGAAGAGCGGCTTGCAGTTGAGCTTCACCACCTGCAGCTGCTGCAGCAAACAGGCAGAGATACGCGGCACCGGTATGGACGGCAGACATGCAGGCGGTTGGCTCGATATGCATGTTGGCTGAATGCGCAGGTCGGCTCAACATCTGGGCAGGTCTGGATGTACATGCTATTTTGTTTTGGGCATGCAAGCCTGACATGAAGTCTGTGTGTAGTAGCCAGGTGGGAGTACCATGCGCGTGCACATGCGAGGCGTGCATGTGGCTTGTTTGGCCACACAGGTGAGGCTCAGGGTCGACACATGCAGCAAGGGCCTTGCCTGGCAGAAACAACTGAGGCCCTGGTGGTGGCAGAGATGATTGAGGCCCTGGCAGAGACAACTGAAGGCCTGACAGAGACAACTGAGGCCCTGGCAGTAGACGACTGAGGCCCTGGCAGAGACAACTAAGGCCCTGGCGCACTGCTTTGCCCCATTTACCGTATCGGCAGCCCAGCACGCATGCATGCACACACACACACACACACACACACACACACACACACGTTTGAGCACACTGCTTCCACGACAGTCGCTGCACCACATAAACTCTGCCAGGGTGCAGGCGCCCACGCACCATCAGCCCACCCAACACACACACAAAACACACACACACACACGCGCGCGCGCACTCACAGGCTGCCAGCCACCACTCTGCAAACCGCAGTGCCTTAAACCCCTCTGCGCGCACTCTGCCTAGCAACAGCCGGTCACTGTACCACGGGCCCACCCCGTGAGCTGCCTGCCACCAAGGCTCCCCCTTTGCCTAGTCCCAGCACTCGGCTGGAATGCTCCACCCTTGCCCAGTCCCAGCACTCGGCTGGAATGCTCCACCCTTGCCCAGTCCCAGCACTCGGCTGGAATGCCTGCCCCTTGCCCCTTGAAGGCTCCATCCACCCTTGCCCAGTCCGAGTACTTGGCTTGAATGCCAGCCTCAAGCCAAGGCCAGCTGCACCTCACCCGCCTTAACATGCGAGAGAACATGGGACAGCATTGGCACAAAGCACTGAGACTTCCTGTTCCTGCCTGTGCCCAACCTCACTCAAGTCTGCCTGCCTCTGCGACGTTCCGGGAAGGCTTCTCTCCCTGACCCATGCCCAACAAGACTAACAAGCCCTACCACTGCCCAGCCTGACTCACTCCATACCACTCGCACAGCAACTTGCGTGCACGCGCACAGAGTACATGCTCGGATGCAAGGGCACATGCAGCTTTCAGGCACCACACCACACACAGTCACGCCTACACACGCATACGCATGCACACACATGCACGCACAGCCCCCCCCCCTCCCTGACATGCGTTACGCACCTTGTGGTGCCGGCGCTCAGGGGGTGCCCTGATCAGCGCGTTGTCCTTGCCGCCGTCGCTGCCCCCCGCCCTGACCGGCGCAGCAGGAGGCCTAGCATGGCCTCCAGTGCCGCTGCCACTGCCACCACCACCCTCAGCAGCGCTGGCATCCTCAGTGCCGTCCTTGGGCTTGCTGGGTTCCTTCAGCCCCACCCTACCGCGGCAAGCAGCAGGGGGCGCACACATGCGTCAGGGAGTGCGCAAGTGCATGCGTATGGAGTGCTTGCATGCTTGTGTAATCTGTGCGAGTACAGAAGTGCATGCCTGCGCATGTGCAGCACGTTTGTGTGTGAGCGCGTATGTGCGGAAGTGTGCGTATGTGAATGGCTACATGCGTACTTGTTTGCGTGTTCGTGTGCATGGTGTGTATGGTGTGTAGGTTGTGTGGATTGTGCATGTGTGATATAGTGTGTGCGTGTGCATGTGCATGTTTTTGTGTGTTGGTGTGTGCGTACGGGTGCGCATGGATGCATGTGTGTACGTGCGTGTATGTGCATGTGTGCGTGTTCATGTACTTGTGTGTGTTAGCATGTGTGTCCATGTGTATGTGTGTGCATATGTGTGTGCATGCGTGTGTGTGTGTGTGTGTGTGTGTGTATGTGTGAGCACATGCGTGCAACTGTGACCCCCAAGCGAGCCTGATCGCCAATGCACATCAGCGCACATTGGCTTTATATCTACAAAACAGGAAATCTAAATATCTCATGGCATCGCAACCGCAACAACTCCCAATCTCATTCCTGACCGCGCATCAAGGAAAATGTGGTACTAGGAGGCCGTGCGAGGGTGTCAGCACACACACACATTTTGATGCTGTCCCAACCAAACTCACTTTTCTTTAGTTTCAATCATGGCATCTCTGATGGACTGGAACCATGGCTTCGCCTTGGGATCTCCTTCACCATTGCCACTCTTGTCTGCAAACCTTCTCAGGCTGTCCAGCCTGGCAGCTCCCCCCCACTGAGCTTTCCACACAAAGCTGCTGAGGGAAAGGAGGCTGCGTCTGGAGGATGCCAGACTCATTTGAGGTGGAGAGCTCCAGAACACCTTAGTGGCTGAAAAGCCTACGCTTCATGCCGAGTATCTGAAGAAATTTGCTGAAATATATATATTAAATTTCCCATTTTACGCATCTATCAAATCCTTCCTCCACGAAAGTATGTTTTCAATACTACCATCAAGTTCCAAATAAAATACATATATATTTTTCGCAAAGGTGAGCATGCGGTGAGCTACCTGCACTGCGCCTCCACCTACATGCCGCCAGCAGGCTTGCTTGATGCGCATCTTGATAGTTTTACTGCATTCTGAAGGCCGATCTTTGTTATTAAATGATATCTTAAAGCACTGCATGCAGGTCCGCTGAGCAAAATGGCCAAGGGAGCACGCAGCAGCAAGAAGAAACAGCTGCACACATGGCGGAGGGAGAATTTGACGGCAGAATGGACAGGAAAGGCAGAGGAGAGGAAGCAGGAAGCTCTGCAGCAGATATTGCAAGCGCCAAAACCGCTCCCAGAAGGGGCGGCGGCCATGCAGGAGGAGCCCCAAAGAGGCAGGGAGGGAGCAGCTGGGCATGGGGGGGATATGGACATGGGTGATGAAGACGGGGCAAGCAAGGGGGGCAGCAAAAAAAAGGGAAGCCGGTTCTCCAAGGGCGTGAAGGTGGCCGGTGTGCATAAGAAAAAGCGAGCAGGCAAAGCCTTTTTGCAAGGTGCGGCCGTGCGATTAAGAAATCACAGCATGGTCCATGAAATTAGCTGTATTCTCCTGCACACATTACGCAACAATGGTCAAATACTGACTCCGCCAAAGTCAGCATTCTACCATTGCAGTGGTCTGGTGGTCAGTTGATCCTGCATGGCCAGATGAGATGGATGGATAGCGAGTGAAAGCACTAGTGATGGAAAGGGTGCTCGTGCCTGTGCTTGCAATGTGTGTGGACAGTCCCTGAAAAGCATTCACAATGATGGCTTTTTGTGAGAGCCTAAGCTGCTGCTGCCTGCCACTCTCATTTTCCAATTCTCCTTGACGCCAGTCAGCCTCATAACCTCATGTCCGCCTGCTGCACATGCAGGTGCCAACCAATTTCACAGAAAAGGAAAGAAGGGCACAAAGAGGAGCCACAAATAGCATACCTCATAGCTCTCAAGCATGAATGTCTCCACATTGTACACTAGCTCTTCCATGTACCGCATGTCCCTGTACATAGAGCATGCAGACCTCTGCAGTTTGTAGATTACATAGGCTTTCTATCAGCATGACTTGACGTTGATGCTCTGAAATATTTTGGTGCATGCCCTGGATGCAAGATTTATTGCTGCCCTTCTTCTTCGAGTTCTGGGCCTCTCTCCCTATCTAGCATCATAATTTCTTTTGCTTGCATGATGCTAGATGCTTGCATGAAGAGTGTCCGTTGTTTATGGTTCCAAGGCTGTATCTGCCGAACGAGGTCCGTCTTTTAAGGCTGGGTGTAATGGCAACGCCATGATCCATGTCTTCCTTGCCACGTTGACCTGGTCTGATATGCCTAGTAATATCTTGGTTAGCAACCGAGCTGTACCTGCCGAACGTGGGCAGCTTAGCTGACCAACCAAAACCAACTAAAAAATCAGTCATATCTTGGCATGCCATCAAACAACATGCTTGAAATCTAGTGTCAGGGCAAATTGACCAATAGGCAGTGATAACACTCTACATCATTAAAGGAAAAGGGTAAGAATAGGTCACCTATCACAGTGAGAATCCATAAAAAGAAAGAAAGGAAGTTGAGTTACAGTTGATTTAGACCTCCAGCCAGATAGGTTGACTACTGGGCGTGGTGGGCACTGCCAGCCGTCTGTAAAAAGACTAGAAAGAAAGGAAAACTACTTAGCGTCATGCCGAGAGTATGCTGCAGACAAAGTAGCGTCATGGCAGCAGGATCACAGTAGACAGGGAAACCACTCCCTACGTCAGTTAAGGAAAAGGAGACACATTGGCAGGAATGAAGATACTATACTAATAGGGATAGCCCTGTTTGAATCAATTAAGGAAGAGGTTTTCATTTGGTGAAGTCACATCATGTAATGACAGCTGTACCTGCCAAGCAAGGGCATGTCACGCCAGATTAGTGCAGCAGCAGATTTATGCTGCACTAAAGGTTTTAGGTTAAAAGACTGTCTGCCGAACGAGGGCAGCTTAGCCGGTCAAAAGCCTCCGGGGAGGTTCAAACTCCAGACCTACAGATTGCGGGTTTGGACATTGGACTTCCCATCGCAGGTGCCCCGCCGCATGCTCGAGTGTCTGGAGCTTCAGAGCAGAACCTAGCTTAAAGAAAAAGAGAAAAACTACGCAGGCAGCAAGACAAATCAATTAAGGAAAAGGAGACACATTGGCCCGAAGTGCCGTGAGTCTCCTTCACCAATGGAACAGATAACTAGTGGGGACCTGGAGAGTGGCTGGCAACCCCCTGCTCCAGACCAAGGCCTTGAGAGCTTTTTGTTTTTTAAGTACGCATCTTGTTGTAGTCAGTTTGTGAGCATAATGGACAGAGTGCGCATGCAATTTAAGGGCAGTCTTGTCAATCCTTTGTGAATCAAGGCCGAGCTTTTAAAGATGGTGCGAAGTGTTGGAAGAGGTTAACCTCCTACACCAAGGAGGATGGTGTGGAGTGTAACCTTTTGGCTTTCAAGCGCCTGCATAGAGTCTCATGCTGTTTGCTAGAGGCCTCCAGCTGGTGACCAGGCCTGGTGTCTTCACAGTATTTGACCTCTATCAGGTGTACCTCCCTCTAATTAGCTTCGAAATCACGAGCTCTGCGCAATTCCCCATGAGGTCAAGCATGCTGCACCTGTTGTAAGTGAGGAGTGGAAGGTGATTTGAAATTAATGGGTGCAGGAGTAACCAAAATGGCACCAGGGCGACTTGAGATTAGCCTGTCTCTGACAGATAAGCGGGCATCAAAAAGCTAGTTGGGTTATGTCCTATTATAAGAATGCTCAGGAATTTAAAGGTTCTGTTAAACCAAACGGTCAGTGCTGCCGACATCCATATGGACCAAACATCCTGCTTGCGAGCCTTTGCTGATGGCTTTCATGATGAGCCTGCAGGCGATATTATGGCGTTCCATTATCATTCCAGAAATAATGTTGTGTTGACACCCTGAAAGGAAATGAAGAGCACTATCTTGTCATGCCAGATTTATGCAGTGCCAGATTTATGCTGCATTGTGACCCGGAGGTCGGTTGGGTCAGTTGGAGGAGTATTTGATCCTGTTGTCAGTTCAGATATAGCTTTATTACAGCAGTCTCTCGGCGTGACAATCTGCATGCTGATTAAGTGGACACTGCAGGCTAGTCAAATGCTTCAAGCGGACAGCATGTTTCTGGTTTAAAAGGGTGCCTGTGCGGTAACAAAAGATATTGCGTATTGTATTGAGGGAGAGATTAGACATGCTTCAAAATGCGTTGCTAATATCTTTGTGGACATGTGGAAGCAGACTCTGATAATAAGAATAATAATCTGTTTCTGTGTTGGTATAACCCAGTCTATGGTTCAAGCGCATGTGGGATTTTAATGAGGCTCAGAGACCTGGAAGGTAAGTCAGTCTCGTGCTGTGTCGAGCTTCAGCTCCAGATCCTTGTTGATTAACTTCTGCGACAGCTAACCAGCTGACATCAAAGAAGGGATCGCCACCAGGGCCTGCAGTGCGAATGGTTGTTTCAGCAGGGATAACATTTCCATGGCAGGCTTGGTATTTGGCAAGGGCGTCTGCACATTCATTTCCGGCAATGCCAGCTTACCTTCACTTCACTGGATTTGCATGCACAGTCGGTTGTGGTAGTTGACTGGGTATTAATGGCTTGTTTTGCTTGTATTACTTCGTCGCTATGCACCTCTGAAATAGCTTGTCTCCCTTCTGCCTTGTAACGCTTACTGGTTTAAGGGGGCGGCTATGGAGTGGGCAAAAAGTGTGGCCTTGTAAGCAGCTGGAGCCAGCAGAAAGCTCAGCCTACTAGTACTAGTCCTTAGTAAGTGGAGGTAAAGGCTGCAGCCAATGGCGGGCACAGCGAGAGGAGGGTGGCCTCAGGAGCAGCCGGGGTATCCACACGCTGGTGTGTGCACCTGGGAGCCAGTCCTACTTGGTTGTGGGTGTCAGGCGGTTGTGCAGAGGTGAGCAGCTTCACCCTGCACTGGGCGTCGCCGGGCTCCCCACCCACCTATTTGAAATACAGGCAAAGCGATATAACCCTACTGCCATGAAGCTACTTTGTCTTCCACAAGTCATTAGGCAGCTTAGCAAACTAGGAAGAGGGTAGTAAGTGAGGGGCAGGATTCCTGAGAGGGTTCTGGAACTGGCCCTCCAATATTCCGGGCTCAGTGAAGTATCTCCAACCAGCAACTGTCTGATCTCAAGCACACAGCCTCAAACACTAATTTGAGCTAAATCAGCAGAGACACAACATGGCATGACGGAGCCATGTGCTTTCAGTGTTTTGCTTCAGGCATTCATATTTCTGGACGCTGGCAGCACTGGCCTTTTTACCCGATGAAGCCTTCACATTCACCAGTTTTACGTCAGATTCCTCTGGGAAGCCCGCTTCAATAGCTCTCATGATAAGTCTACAAGCCATGCCTCTCAGTAATCATGGGGGTGCTCTGGTGTTGACAACCTGATAGAAGGTGTAAGGCACTGTCTGAATGATGACAAAAGGGGCATTGAAGACTCGCGGAGGTCTTAAAGTGGATAGCATGCTTTTGATTCAAAAGGACACCTGTGCAGTAGTGATTCCTGGCCACAGCGTCTGCGCACTCACTACCAGCAATACCAGCTTTCGATTTGACTTCAAAAAGATGCAGGTGGCAAGAAAACGAAATATTTATGATGATTTAATGCATGCTATTTTCCAGCATCTCTTTATTTTCTTTAAAGCCATATGAACTGCCCTCAGACTGTCTGTTTCTGAAGTCTGGGGCTGGCACCAGACAATTAGGTCACCATCTAATAATTGCACCCTGAGGGGGCATTCATTCACTTGTTTCGTCTCTTGTGCACCCCGTTCAGTGACTCCAAGTGTGCTTTAATCTAGATCAGGTAATTGGCCTGGTTAAAACTTGTTGCATTAACCATCAGAAGTTTAAAAAACATTCAAATTAATGACATTGGCAATCCATTAAAAACTTCACAAGTGCAGCTTAAGTTGCCACAGCAAATCTGCCGTTCTCTAAAGATACAGAGTCATGTATGGGCTTGCATGCTCGCATGTTCAACGAGTTGACGCTACTCTGCTGGCGAAGTTGATGTGTGAAGACACTGGCCAAACATTGGAAGCTTGTGCAAAAGCAGATTGGCCAAGATTAAGAATGCCACAAAGAACACAACTTTCTCTTTCATGTGGCGGGCAAGGTGCCCCTTGGGGCATCAGTACCCCAACAGGGCGTCAGTACCCCAACAGGGCGTCAGTACCCTAACGAGGCATAAGTGATCTTCCACACGGGATCAGGACAAACATTTGCTTCTTGTCGCACGGGTGTAACACACTTATCAGTATATTAATTCATTTTTCATGGTTTAGGGAATGAGGTACAGGCACAATTCCACCACAGAACTGATGTGAGCCTGCTTTTATGGAATTCAGTGCTGAAACATTGTTGTGGGATCAACCGCAAGCAGGCCGTCCTACAGGTATGGCATAATGCTAGTGACTGCCTGTGCATCTCCCTCTATCCTATACAGGGCACGCATCGGCATTCACGGGGACAGAGCACTCGGGCACCTCTGCTTCTGCTGCACCCCCGCGCACAGCCTCATGCCTTCAAGCCCTCATACCTCCATGCTCCCACCATCGCTGGCCAGCTCCAGGTCACTCCTAGGGAGCATGCGCAGCTTGCCACGCAAGCTCGCCAGCTCCTCTGCTGCTTTGCGCTTGCCGAGCACAAGCTGCTGGAGGTGCTGGAAGGCGGCGGACGCGGTGCGCTTGCTGGTACTGCCAGCAATGCTGCTGTGTGTGTACATGGTGTGCCCATCAAAAAGCAGGAGGTTGGTGAGGCATGTCAGGGTGAAGGAGCGCAGGAGGCCAGAGCGCATGTAGGGGCTGTCAAGCTTCTGAGCGAGCAGGAGTGGCTCGCCCCCTTGCAAGGCTGCGCGCGCATAGCACAGCTGCATCAGCACAGGGGCCCTGCTGATTGCCCTGCAGTGGGAGTGTTGCCAGATGAGGCCCTGCAGCGCGTCAGCTTCTCGCTCGGACACCAGCACCACGCTCCCGTCCTCAAACAGCACCAGCGCGTCTAGGGGCCGCATGCACTCGCTGAGGTCGTCCCCGCGCCCTGGGCTAAGCACCACAGACTGCACAAAGTTCTGAGTCGCCAGGATGCTGCTGAGCCAAGGGATGCCACCCAGGCTGCTCGGCTGCATGTGGCGGGCAACAATGTCTGGCAAGCGCAGCACTGGCGTGCAGACGCTGAGAGCGCTTGCGGATGTCAAGGTGGCTGCTGCCTCCAGTTGGTGCCACTCCTGCTCCGCCTGAGGATTGACTCGCGGCACCTGTTGCAGCAAGCCAGCGGTGCAATGTTTGGCAGATGTGGCAGTCAAGGGGGACAGGTCTCCAGAGCACGTGGGTCACCATAGCAGCATGGGTCAGCACTGGCGCAGAACCGCATGGGACCCCCTCATTTGCAAGGTGTGGGCCAGCTACCAGCATGGACCAGCATTGGAAGCTTGTTGCATGTGTGCAGTCACCGCATTGTCTATTCAGCGGCCCATTTAGCGGGCTCGGTGCACAGCTGATCTGGGCCTGTCTCATCCCTGAGGCACACAAACATAGGGCACTGTCTCATCCCTGAGGCACACAAACATAGGGCACTGTCTCATCCCTGAGGCACACAAACATA
>LFIK01004861.1_pt1 | contig 10841 bp, 8 predicted proteins | sample 643401 | NCBI WGS metagenome assembly LFIK01 (sample SAMN03777447, study PRJNA286221) | soda lake metagenome | biome: soda lake; feature: Kulunda steppe; material: water; isolation source: sample T5-Br brine of Lake Tanatar-5 | place: Russia: Kulunda steppe | collected 2010-07
ATGCCGGCGCCGCCGAGCACCCACATCTCGTCCTCGCGGTCGGCTTGCGCGATCGCCTCGAGCGCGCCCATGGCCATGTCGTCATCCGAGGCCCAGACCGCGTCGATGCTGTCATGGCGCGACAGGAAGTCCTGCATCACCTCGAAGCTGTCGTCGCGGTTCCAGTTGCCGTGCTCCATGCCGACGATCTCGATGCCCGAGCCCTCGATGGCGGCCTCGAAGGCCTCGACGCGCTCGTTGTCGATGGTCGTCGGGATGCCGCGCAGCGCGACGATGTCGCCGCCATCGGGCATCCGTTCGACGAAGAAATCGCCGGCGACGCGCCCGAAGGCCTCGTTGTCGCCGGCGACATAGAGATCCTCGATGCCGTCCTGGGCGAGGCCGCGATCGACCACGGTCACCCAGATGCCCTGCTCGGCGACATTGGCGACCGGGCCGGTGAGCGGCTCGCTCTCGAAGGGCAGCACCACGAGCGCGTCGATGTTGCGCGCGGCGACGAGGTCCTCGATGTCGTTGACCTGCTCGGACGGATCGCCCGCCGTGGTGAGCACGAAGCTGATGTCGTCATGCGCCGCGTCGAGCCGCTCCACGGTCTCCTGGGCATGGAAGTTCAGCCCGCCGGTCCAGCCATGGGTGGCCGCCGGGATCGACACGCCGATCACGGTCTCGGCCGCGGCCATTGCCGGGACCGCGGCGAGCGCGGTACCGGCGAGCAGGGTAAGGGAAGTGCGTTTCATGAGTCCTCCTCCGGTTGGTGATGGGATCAGCGCGCCGGGGCGCGCCCGCGTTGCAGGATGACCGCGAGGATGATGATCACCCCCTGGATCGCGCCGTTGAGATACGGGCTGATCGCGTCGGTCAGGTTGAGGATGTTGCCGATGAGGCCGAGAATGACGACACCCACGACCGTGCCCCAGACGCGGCCGAAGCCGCCCTTGAGCACCGTACCGCCGATGATCACGGCCGCGATCGCCTCGAGTTCCCACAGCACCCCCGTCGAGGACGAGGCCGAGCCGAGCCGCGGCACGTACAGGATCGTCGCGATCCCCACCAGCACGCCGAGCAGCACATAGGTCGCCGTGCGCACCCGATCGACGCTGACGGCCGAGTAGCGCGCGACCTGCTCGTTGGAGCCGATGGCGGCGCAGTGGCGGCCGAACGCGGTGTGGCGCATCACCCCCTCGGCCACCAGTGCCACCAGCGCGAAGACGATGATCGGCCAGGTGATGCCCAGAAGCCCGTCGCAATAGACCGGCCGGTAGAGCCCGCGCAGCTCGAAATCGAGCGACAGCGTGCCGCCATCGGCCATCCAGGTGACGAGACTGCGATAGATGCCCATCGTCCCCAGCGTGACGATGAAGGCCTCGATGCGGGCCTTCGTCACCAGAAGGCCGTTGACCGCCCCCGCCAGGAACCCGGCGACGAGGGCCGTGAGTATCCCCAGCAGGATCGTGGTCAGGCTCACCCCGGTGATCGGGATCAGCGTGTTCATCACCAGGATCATCAGCCCCGCGATGAAGGCCGCCATCGAGCCCACCGACAGATCGAGGCCGCCCGCCGTGATGACGAAGGTCATGCCCACCGCGATGATGCCGATGAAGGCCGAGCGGGCGAGCACGTTGGTGATGTTGCCCGCGCCGAGGAAGTTGGGGTTGATCAGCGCGCCGATGATCACGAGCGCGACGAGCGCGATGATCGGGCCGAGCACATGCAGGTTGATCGCGGGCAGGCTCCGCGGCCTGGTGGCGGTTTCGGCGGGGGCGGTCATGCCGGTTCCTCCTCGACTGTCGCACCCGTCACCCCCATGGCCAGCCGCACGATCGCGTCCTCGTTGATGTCCGCACCCTCGACCTCGCCGGCGATACGCCCCGCACGCATCACCACCACGCGGCTGGCGAGCCCGATGACCTCGGCCATCTCCGAGGAGATCACGATCACGCTCTTGCCGGCGGCGGCGAGGCGGTTGATGAAGCCGTACATCTGCTGTTTGGTGCCGATATCGATGCCGCGCGTGGGCTCATCGATGATGACGATGTCGGGTTCGGCGAGCATGGTCTTGGCCACGAGCAGCTTCTGCTGGTTGCCGCCCGAGAGGTTGCCCACAGCGATGTCGCGGCGCGGCGCACGGATGTCGAACTCCCGGATCGCGTCGTCGAGCGCGGCCTCCTCGGCGCGCCGGTCGATCCGCAGGCGCGAGAACCGGTCGAGCGCGAGCAGGGTGAGGTTCTCGCGCAGCGACTTCGTCAGCAACAGCCCGCGCTCCTTGCGGTCCTCGGTCAGATAGACGAGCCCCGCGCGCCGCGCGTTGCGCACCGAGCCGGGCGCGAGCTCCGCACCGCCGAGGCGCACCGTTCCCGTGCGCGCGCGCAGCCCGACAAGCGCCTCCATCAGTTCCGTGCGCCCCGCGCCCACGAGCCCCGCAAAGCCGAGGATCTCGCCCCTGCGCAGCGCGAAGCTCGCCCCCTCGACGAGCCCCGGCACCGTCACGTCGCGCGCCTCGAGCACCGTCGGCGCGCCGGTCGCGGGCGGGTGCTTGGGCGCGAACAGGTCGGTGACCTCGCGCCCGACCATGGCCGTCGCCATCGCGTCCTCGTCCATCTCGCCGGCGGCGGCGTGGCGCACCACATGGCCGTCGCGCAGCACCGTGACACGGTCGGCGATGCGCGCGATCTCGTCGAGCTTGTGCGAGGTGTAGAGGATCGCCGTGCCGGCATCGCGCAGCCGCTCGATCTGCTCGAAGAGCACATGCGCCTCGCGGTTGGTGAGCACCGCGGAGGGCTCGTCCATGATCAGCACGCGCGCGTTCTGCCCCAGCGCGCGCGCGATCTCGACCATCTGCTTGTCGGACACCGAGACGTCGGCGATTCGCGCCGTCACCGGCACCTTGCAGTCGAGCCGGTCGAGCAGCGCGCGCGTCTCGGCGCGCATGCGCTTGTGATCGAGCAGCGGTCCACGCTTGAGCTCGCGGCCGAGAAACACGTTCTGCTCCACGCTCAGCTGCGCGGCGAGGTTGAATTCCTGGTGGATCATCACGACGCCGGCGGCCTCGGCCGCGCGCTGATCGGCGAAGCTCACCGCCGCGCCGTCGAGCGTCACGCGCCCCGCCGTCGGGTCGAGATAGCCGCCGAGGATCTTCATCATTGTCGACTTGCCCGCGCCGTTCTCGCCGATGAGCGCATGGACCTCGCCCGCGCGCAGGTCGAAATCGACATCGAACAGCACCTGCACGGGGCCGAAGCTGCGCGAGACACGCTCGAGCGCGAGGACCGGCGGCGCGCTCATGCCAGCCTGACCCAGGCGCCGTCGCGTTTCGACGAGCGCAGGCAGGCATCGATGAACGCCATCCCTGCCATCCCGTCCTGCACGCCCGGATAGTGCACCTCGCGCGGCGGCGCGGTGCCCGCCTGCGCGGCGCGGATCGCCTCGGCGGCCTCGCCGTAGAGATTGGCGAAGCCCTCCAGATACCCCTCGGGATGGCCCGGCGGGATGCGGCTGAAGCGGGCGGCCTCGGGGCCGGCGCCGGGGCCGTTTCGCGTGATGCGGCGCGTCGACTCGCCGAGCGGCGTGAACTACAGCGCGTTGGGCTCCTCCTGGTGCCACTCCAGCCCGCCCCGCTCGCCATAGACACGCAGCCGCAGCCCGTTCTCGCAGCCCACCGCGACCTGGCTGCACCAGAGCGTGCCGCGCGCGCCGCCCGCATAGCGCAGCATCACATGCGCGTTGTCGTCGAGCTTCCGGCCCGGCACGAAGCTGTGCAGATCCGCCGCGAGCGCCTCCGCCGAGAGCCCCGAGACGAAACCCGCGAGGTTGAAGGCATGGGTGCCGATATCGCCGATCGAGCCGCCGGCGCCCGACTGCGCCGGATCGGTCCGCCAGGCGGCCTGCTTGACGCCCTGCGCCTCCATCGGCTCGGCGAGCCAGTCCTGCGCGTATTCCACCTGCACGAGCCGCAGTGCGCCGAGCTCGCCGCCGGCCACCATCGCGCGGGCGTGGCGGATCATCGGATAGGCGGTGTAATTGTGCGTCAGGATGAAGAGCGCGTCGGAGTCCTCGGCGGCCCTGGCGAGTTTCTTCGCATCCGCCAGCGTCGCGGTGAGCGGCTTGTCGCAGATCACATGGATGCCGCGCTTGAGGAATTCGCGCGCGGCGGGGTAGTGCATGTGGTTCGGGGTGACGATGGCGACGGCCTCGATGCCGTCCTTGAGCCGCGCCTCGCGGATCGCCATCGCCTTGAAATCGTCATAGACGCGATCCGCGGGCAGCCCCAGCGCCGCGCCCGACTCGCGCGCGCGCTCCGGCGTCGAGGCGAGCGCGCCGGCCCTCAGTTCGAAGCGATCGTCGAGCCGCGCGGCGATGCGGTGCACGCCGCCGATGAAGGCGCCGGTGCCGCCGCCGACCATGCCCAGCCTGATGCGATGGCTCATCGCGTCCTCCTCACAATCCCAGCATCTTGCGGTTGGCGGCGTCGTCGGCGCCGGCGCCGGCGAAATCGTCGAAGGCCTTGTCGGTCACCCGGATGATGTGATCGCGCACGATCTGCGCGCCCTCGCGCGCGCCGTCCTCGGGGTGCTTGAGGCAGCACTCCCACTCGACGACGGCCCAGCCGTCGAAATCCATCGCGGCGAGCCTGGAGAAAACCGCGCCCCAGTCCACCTGCCCGTCGCCGATGGAGCGGAACCGCCCGGCGCGGTTCACCCAGCTCTGGTAGCCGCCATAGACGCCCTGCCGCCCGGTCGGGTTGAGCTCGGCGTCCTTGACGTGGAACATGCCGATGCGCTCGGCATAGATGTCGAGATTGTCGAGGTAATCCATCGCCTGCAGCACGTAGTGCGACGGATCGTAGAGCATCATCGCGCGGCGGTGATGGGCGACGCGGTCGAGAAACATCTCGAAGCTCGCCCCGTCATGCAGATCCTCGCCGGGATGGATCTCGTAGCATATGTCCACGCCGCAGGACTCGGCGTGATCGAGAAGCGGGCGCCAGCGCCGCGCGAGCTCGTCGAAGGCCATCTCCACGAGCCCCGCCGGGCGCTGCGGCCAAGGATAGACATAGGGCCAGGCGAGCGCGCCGGAAAACGAGGCAAGCCCCGTCAGCCCCATGTTGCGCGAGGCATCCAGCGCCTTGGTGACCTGGGCTGTGGCCCATTCCTGCCGCGCCTTCGGATCGCCGTGCACGGAGGGGTGCGCGAAGCCGTCAAACGCCACGTCATAGGCCGGGTGCACCGCAACGAGCTGGCCCTGAAGATGGGTGGACAGCTCCGTGACCTCGACGCCGTTCTCGCGCGCCGTGCCCTTGAACGTGTCGCAGTAATCCTTGGAGGCCGCCGCCTTGTCGAGATCGATCAGCCGGGCGTCCCAGCTCGGAACCTGCACCCCGGCATAGCCGCATTCGGCGGCCCATTTGGTGATGCTGTCCCAGGAGTTGAACGGCGCCGCGTCACCCGCGAACTGCGCGAGAAAGAGCCCGGGGCCCTTGAGTGTCTTCATGCTGTCCTCCCTGCGCCGGCGCGTCTCTCCCCCCGCCGACGCCTGCAGGCTAAACCGAGGCTGAAATCGATTTCAAGACTCGATTTGCACCGGTGTAAAGGATTACACTCTTTGTCCTCGGCCGGACTTTGGGCTAACGGATCGCGCGGGCAAGGGGCCTCGGAGGCGCGGCATGACCGAAATGAAGCGGCCCGTGACGATTCAGGACGTCGCGCGCGAGGCGGGGGTCTCCACCGCCACGGTGAGCCGGGTGATGTCCAATCCGGGCATCGTCGCCGACTCGACCCGTGCGGCCGTTCAGGCGGCGATTCGGCGCACCGGCTACGCCGTGCACCACTCCGCGCGCAACCTGCGCCGCCAGCGCACCGGCTCCATCGTCGCGCTCGTGCCCAACCTCGCCAATCCGTTCTTTTCGCAGATCCTGTCGGGCGTGTCGGCGACGCTCAGCCCGCTCGGCTACCATCTCCTGATCGCCGACACGCAGAACGGCCCGCAGGCGGGCGCGCAGCTTGTGCATTATCTCGGACACGGTGTCGCGGACGGGCTGATCCTGTTCGACGGCAGCGTCGAGCGCGCCCAGCTTGCGGCGGGTGCGGGGGATCGCCCGCTGCCGCCGATGGTGATCGCCTGCGAGTGGATCGACGGGCTCGCGCTGCCCAATGTGCGGGTGGACAATGCCGCCGGGGCGCAGCTCGCCGTGGCGCATCTCGCCGCGCTGGGGCATCGGCGCATCGGCCACGTCACCGGCCCGGCGGGCAATGTGCTCACCGCGGCGCGCATCGCGGGAACCCGCGCGGCGCTCGCGCAGGCCGGGCTCGCGGTGCGGCCGGAGTGGTTCTTCGCGGGGGATTTCTCGCTCGATTCGGGCGCCTTCGCGGCGCGGGCCTGGCTGGAGATGGCGGACCGGCCGACGGCGCTGTTCTGTGCCTCCGACGAGATGGCGGCGGGTTTCATCGGCGCGGTCCAGGCCGCGGGGTTCGCCGTGCCGCGCGATGTCTCGGTGGTGGGCTTCGACAATATCGAGATCGCCGCGCATCTGACGCCCGCGCTGAGCACGGTGCGCCAGCAGCGCACCACGATCGGTGTCGAGGCCGCGCGCATGGTGCTCGGCTGCATCGCGGGCAGCATCACGGGGGCGCCCGAGCTTGTGCTCCCAGTGGAGCTGATCGCGCGGCGCTCGAGCGCGCCGCCCTCGGCCTGATCAGCCCCGGTCGCGGAAGGCGCGAGCCGATTCGCGCGACTCCAGCAGATGCGAACCTTCGCCGAGCTTCATGCGCAGGAAGGCCGAGCCGGAATAGCGCGTCACGCCCGAATAGAACCGCGCCTCGAGATCGGCGACCATCGCCGCATAGGCATCGGCCACCTCCTCGTCGAGGCGAAAGCCGTCATAATTCACGATCGCCTCGACCTTGCCGGCGAGCGGGGCGCAGATCTCCTCGACGCGCGCGCGGATCGTGTCGATGTCGTGTTGACTGCGCACGCGCATCTTCTCGAGATTGATGAAGAGCCGCCCGCTCGCCGGATCGAGCACGATGCGCTCCGACAGGTCGAGATGCAGCAGATCGGTGCGCAGCCCCATCGGCTCGGCACGAAACAGCCGCGCGTCCATCTCGCGCAGCTCGCCGATGCGGGGCTGGAATCCGATCTGGCCGAGGATGTCGCGCTCGAGATCGATGCCGGGGGCGATCTCGGTGAGGGTCACGCCCTCGGCGGTGAGCTCGAAGACACAGCGCTCGGTGACATAGAGGACCGACTGGCCGTTGCGCGCCGCGCGCGCGCCGGAGAAGGTCACCTGCTCGACCTCGTCGACGAGCTTGCAGGTCCGTCCCTCGGCGGCGATGTGCAGCGCGCCCTCGGCGATGCGTGCGTCGAACCCGCCCGCCGTGAAGGTGCCGGCATAGACCACGCGGCGCGCCGATTGCGAAATGTTGATGAAGCCGCCCGCCCCCGCGAGCGTGCGCCCAAAGCGCGAGACGTTGACATTGCCGTGGCTGTCCATCTGCGCCATGCCGAGGCAGGCCATGTCGAGCCCGCCGCCATCGTAGAAATCGAACTGCGTGTTCTGCGCGATCACGGCATCGGTGTTGATCGCGGCGCCGAAGTCGAGGCCCGAGGCGGGCTGGCCGCCGATCACGCCGGGCTCGGCCGTCAGCGTGAGGTGTTCCAGAAGCCCCTCCTCGCTGGCGACGGAGGCGACGCCCTCGGGCATCCCGATGCCGAGATTGACCACCCCGTTGACCGGCAGCTCCATCGCGCAGCGCCGCGCGATCACCTTGCGCGCGTCGAGCGCGGGCGCGGCGGCGGCGCCTTCGGGCGCGCGGATGCGGTTGGTGAAGGCGTGCGAGAATTCGGTGGCGAAGGTCTGGTGATGGTTCCCGGGCGCGGCGACCACGACGGCATCGACGAGCGTGCCGGGGATGACCACCTCGCGCGCGGGCAGGGTGCCGCCCTTCGCGATCCGCTCGACCTGCACGATCACCACGCCGCCCGAATTGCGCACCGCCATCGCCTGGGCAAGATTGTCGAGGATCAGCGCCTCGCGCTCCATGGTGACATTGCCGAGCTCGTCGGCCGTGGTGCCGCGCAGCAGCGCCACGGTGAGCGGGCGGGCATGGTAGAACAGGCAGGTCTGCCCGGCGATCTCGACGCGCTCGACAACCGTGTCGGTGGAGATGTCGTTGATCCGCCCGCCCTCGCGCTCGGGGTCCACGAAGGTCTCCAGCCCGATCTTGGAGAGCGTGCCCGGCTTGCCCGCGGCGATGTCGCGGTAAAGCTGCGAGATGCAGCCCTGCGGCAGGTTCCAGCCCGCGGTCCGCCCCTCGAGCGCGAGCGCGCCGATCTTCGGGATCAGCCCCCAATGCCCGCCGATGACGAAGCGCAACAGCCCGTCATGGCCGAGCCGGTTGAGCCCGCGCTCCCTGCCGTCCCCCTGGCCGGCGGCGAAGACCAGCCCGAGATCGCGCGGGGTGCCGGTTTCGAGAAAGCGCGCCTCGAGCGCGCTCAGCAGCTCCTCGGGCACGCCGATGCCGACGAAGCCCGATGTCGTCAGCGTGTCGCCGTCGCGAATCAGCGCGACCGCGTCGCGCGCCGAAACCACCTTCCTGCGCACCGGTTCCTCCCGAACAGCCCCCGCTGAGGCTGCACAGTCGTGCCCGCCCTGTCACGCGAAAACCGCGCTCAGCCCTCCTCGACCCAGTGCCGCTCCAGCAGCTTCGCCTGCGACATGAAGAAGGCGAACATCGCGCCCATCTGCCCGAAGGTGTCCCACACCACGTAGACATCGGTCGAGAAGCTGCGCCAGATGATCTCGTTGGCCACCGCCATCGCGAGAAAGAACCACGCCAGCCGCCGCGTGAGCGCCATCCAGCCCTCATGCGTGATCGGCATCATTCCCTCGAGCACGTATTCCAGCCAGGACTGCCCGCGCGCGAGCCCGATCCACAAAAGCCCCCCGAACAGCCCGAAGACCAGCGTGCTGCGCATCTTGTAGAAGCGCTCGTCGTTGAACCACACCGTGAGCGCGCCGAAAACGGCGACAAAGACGAGCGTGACGAGCTGGATGCGCGAGACCTTGCCCGTGAGCTTCCACAGCGCGAAATTCGACGCCGCCAGCACCGGGATCAGCAGGCCGGTGAGCAGGATGAAGCCGTCATACTCGGTGCCGCCGATGGTGAAGGTCTGCTCGCGCACGAAGATATAGGCCACCACGAAGCCGATGATCGGCCCCAGCTCCAGCGCCTTCTGCAGCCCCGTATTGGTCTTGCCGGTCATCGCCACCCCATCACGTCGCCCATTGAACTATCACCGCGCCGCCCGCGATCAACGCCATCAGCCCGACGCGCCGCGGCCCCACCCGCTCGCCCAGCATCAGCCAGCCGATCAGGGCTGCGAACACCGTCGAGGTCTCGCGCAGCACCGCCGCCTGTCCCACCGGGCCGAGCCGCGTGGCCAGCATGATCGAGCCGAAGCTGAACAATGCCACCACCGCGCCGATCACCCCGCGCCGCATCAGCGGCAGCACCTGCGATGTCGGCAGCGCGCGCCAGCGCCGCCATGTGTAGAGCGGCATGAAGAAGGCGTCGATGAAGAAGAACCAGGCGAGGAAGGTGAAGGGATCGGCCGTCGCGCGGATGCCGTAGGCGTCGAATGTGGTGTAGAGTGCCACGAACCCGCCGGTGATGACCGCAAGGCCGAGCGCGGGCAGCAGCGTGTCGCGGTCCACCGTGATGTGGCGCAGATTGTAGAGCGCGAGTCCGAAGATCCCCGCCATCAGCACCCCGATCCCGAGCCACTGCACCGGGCCGAAGATCTCCCCGAACAGGAGCCCCGCCCCGATCACCGTGAAGAGCGGCGCCGTGCCGCGCACCACCGGATAGACGACGGTGTAGGCCCCGCGCTGATAAGCGGCGGCCTGGAAGATCTTGTAGCCCGCATGGATGAAGAACACGCCCGCGAAGATCGGCCACATATGCGGCTCGGGCCAGGGCACCACGAAAAGCGCGAAGGGCGCCGCGATGACCCCGTAGGAGGCGTCGATCGCCGCGCGCGACAGCCACGGGTCGAAGCGTCCCTTCTGCAGCGCCCCGAACAGCGCATGCAGGAGCGCCGCCGCGACCGCGAGCACCGCGGCGAGCTGGAGCCCGGCTTCGGTGCCCTCGAGCGATATCAGCCATCCGGACAAGTTTCCCGTTCTCCGCCGTGCGCCCGCATCCCGGGACGCTCAAGAGGGGAAAGGGTCGCAAGAGTCAATTGCCTGCCGCGGCGGAGTTTGCCTGGCCGCCTCGCGTGCCGGGAGTTGGGAAAAGCAATATTTCAAATTGTTAAAAAATGTGATAATAAAAATGCTTTACAATGGCGTGGAGGGTAACATGAAAAAATATCTTGGTGTCATCGCCGCTGCAATGGTCGGCCTCGGGTCAGCCCCGGGACTTGCCCAGGTCACCGTGATCGAGTGCAATTCCACCTACACGACACAGCGCGGCGACTCCCTGTCGCGCATCGCCGAGGGAGCCTATGGCAACCCGCGCGAGTTCCAGCGCATCTTCGACCTCAATCCCGGCGTGCTGACCAGCCCCAACGTGGTGCCGATCGGGATCGATCTCTACATCCCCTGCGCCGACGGGACACCTCCGATGGATGCGGGCGGCCTGCCGGTGTTGCAGCCGGCGGATTCGGATGCGCTCAAGATCCTCACGGGCGATCATTATGCGCCCTATGTGGGGTCGACCCTGCCGCGGGGCGGTTTCAGCCGCGCGCTGGTCGAGTATGCGCTGCAGGCCGAGGGAGGCGAGCCCGACTACCGGATCGACACGATCGCGGACTGGGGATCGCATCTGCGCCCGCTGATCGCCGAC
>LFIK01004862.1_pt1 | contig 10840 bp, 10 predicted proteins | sample 643401 | NCBI WGS metagenome assembly LFIK01 (sample SAMN03777447, study PRJNA286221) | soda lake metagenome | biome: soda lake; feature: Kulunda steppe; material: water; isolation source: sample T5-Br brine of Lake Tanatar-5 | place: Russia: Kulunda steppe | collected 2010-07
ATGCAAGCACACACAACACACGCCCAGCACCTCACCCACCCACCCACTCTCCCACCCAGTAGCATGCAAGCACACACCCGGCACTGCGCGCACCCACCGGCAGGCATGTCACAGCCAGCACATCCCCCAGGCCGTCCAGGAAACCCTTGGCGCGCGCAGCCATCCTGGAGTTGAACACGCTGCGGGCCTTGTGGTAAGACGGCGCGACGCCCCAGCCCTCGTCAGCCAGGCCACATGGCGCCGCGCCCGCAACGTGCTGCGTGCGGAGCGCGTGCGAGTGTGTGTGTGTGTCTGTGTGAGTGGGCTGCGGGTCACGCAGAACAAGGCTGTCGACCACTTTGTGCAGTGACAAGGCGCGCGCGTACACATGGTGCACATGCTCATGCACTTGCACACAGCGTGCGTACACATGGTGCACATACACATGGTACACATGGTACACATGGTACGCGTGCACATACACAGTTGCACTTGGTGCACATTCACACAGCTGTCATCCACGTTGCAGTGACAAGACGTGCACAACCACAAACACGCATACGGTCACACGCGCACGTGGGCACGCGCGTGCATCTACATGCACAAGTACCCCATACAACCTCGCAAAAAATGTGGGCGCCAGCAGGCCAGCTCTCCTGTGCCCATGCACGACTCTGCACATGAACTCCAAGGCACTGACGCGTGCCGGCCTGCACCCAGCCCTGGGGCCCCCTCAAACTGACGCAGAGAACCGCCTGCGGGGACTACCCCACAGGCGAAAACACACACATGCAGCAGCCGGCGAGGCGCCCAGCGTGTGTGCCGCGGTCCCTGCCCAACCCCATCGCAGGCTGCGTGCACTGCGTGACCAGCTGTGCGCGACAGGAGGAGGGCTTGTGGGACGCACCAGGAGTTTGCCGCTGGAGGTTCCCAGGAGCAGCGCGCCTGAGGGCATCCAGGCAAGCGCCGTGAGCTGGCGGCCTTCGCCCAGGACCGACAAGTCCACGTCCGACTGCATATGCACATGCGCGCGCGCGAGGGGTACGCATGGAGGGTTACATGCGTGCATGAGGGGCGTGCGCACATGGGGGGTGCACATGGACAGGGCACGATCGAGAGACGGAGGAAAGGGGGGGCAGGCAATGGCACGCGTGGGGCCATGCACGGAGGGTGCACACACTGGTGGTGTGCAAATGGAAGGCCATGTGCAGGAGGTGTGTGTGGGAGGTCACGGGAGCAGGGCGTGCAAAAAGGGGGTGCACAGACAGGGCTAGGCTTTGACGTGTGTCAGGGGCATGGGAGATGCGGGGTCAGGGACAGGGAACGCAGGGCGGCACAGCCATGGAGGTGAGCGCGGGAGCTGGGGGGGTTGTGTGGGTGCTGCTGTGGCAGGGTTTTAGAGCAGGGCACTGAGGAAGGGACGCTGCTGCGAGCACAGCCCTGAGACGTGCGAGTGCTGCTAGAGGCACAGCGTTGGAACATGCACGCTGCTAGAGGCAGCAGGCTGTTCTGTTGGCCACAAGGCAAGTACATGCGTTCATCAGGACTCAAGCACGCGCGCGCAGGCGGCTGAAGCGCGCGCACTGGCCCAGGCCAAGCACCCTTTGCCCCCTCTTCTCCTGCGGAACCACGGGCCCTGCACTCATGGCGCAAAGCAAGGACGCAGGAAACAGGGCCTGCCCGACGCAGCCACACGTGTGTGCGGACAGAAGGCAAGGCCTGCACGCTCACGCCATAGAGCGGCGGCGACGCCAGCTTCCAGGCCTCACCTGCCGTGCGACATGGTTGTCACCAACGACAGTCTCCAGGAACAGCAGGCGAGCAGCCACAGGGCCTCCCACAGCCAGCACGTCCCTGTTCAGGGGGAAGAATGTGGGCGGAAGCTGGACCAGGCGGGGCCCCAGGCCCACGCTGCTGAGCAGCCTGTGTGTGCAGAAAGTAGTGTGATGGGGGAAGAGAAAGATGGTGTGTGTGAGACTGACAGGAAGAGAGAGAGAGAGAGAGAGAGAGAGAGAGAGAGAGGCAGACCGGCAGACAGGTAGACAGAAAGTCAGAAAGACACAGAGAGAGAGTGACACACACACTCTCGCACACGCCCAAGGTGGGGGAGCGTGTTGTGGTGGGTCTCGACGGTTGACAAACCATCTGGCGACCAAGGGACAGCTGTACCATCATCCCCCACAGTACTCATTGGGAGCAGGTGATGCACAGGGAACGGAAGGCTGGCAGGTGGGCACTGAGCACCTTGGTTGCACGCCAGGCAGCATGCTAGGCATGAGATATGACTCAGAGGGTAGATGGTTGTAATGTGGAGGGGTGTGGGTACCACAAGTATGTCAGCTGGGCGAGATGTGCGAGCATGGGCTGTCACAAGGTCCTCTGAGTCTTGCCCGCACTCCAGTAACGGCAAAAGCACGTATGTTCCTGGCGCAAAGTATCATGAGAGGTGCCCGAGCTGGAGCAGCATTCCTCCAGCCCAATCCAGTGATAAGGTGAAGGGCACTACTCCTTGCCTGCTGACTTGTTGGCCATGAACAAACAACTCACTTTGCTGCGGGCAACGGCTCATCAGGATCTGCCCTTGCGCCTGGCTTGGAATGCACAGGGGCTTGCGGTAGTTCCCAGATCTCCAGCACGTGCTCAGGGTAGCTGCTGACGGAGGCCAAGCGCATGCCATCGTGCGAGATAGCCAGGTGCACCCATGGCGCGCGCAGCTGCATTGGGTCCTACAAAGGACAGGTGCAGATAAGTGCCAGCTAGGCTGTGGTATGGGAGCTGCAGAATTTTTATTTTCTGTTAAGGGATGGGGCCCAATTTGAGCCGCAGGGGGCTGCTCCACCTAGGAACAACCTCAGTGCAACTCCTAGTCAAGGGATCGGTGCCAGCGCAGAGTCCGTACACCTGCACTAAGTATTGAATGCATGTGCTGTGACCAAGAGTTATGCAACCAAGCGTGTGCTTCCATAGCGAGTGCACCCCTACTTGTGGCATTGAACGTTTGCCTCGGTGACACGCGCAGGCAACCACAGCAGGTTACCTTGATGGCGCAGAAGGGCTGGAGTGATGAGGGGGAGGCCACATATATGGTTGGATCCACAGTATTCTGCGCGTAGGCTATGAGCTGTTTGGAAGGGCAGGTAGCAAAGATGGGGGGCTCAGCAGGCGAGATGCCCCCCTCCCCATTCGACCCTACGAAGACGTGGCGCTGCGCAGCAGCAACAGCAGGACATTATGTTGTTTGCATATCAAAAGTGCTTCTTGATTGCACATATTATCACAGGTGCACACAAGCCAGGTGAAGAAGCGAGCACCGAAAAGGGTTGATTTTACTTAACAGACCTGCGAACCCTTGTCTATGTGTTGCGCCACCAAGCCGTTTCCAAAGGCAAACAGGATCTCTTTATCATTTATCCACACAGGTCCCCCAGCATCCTCTGCTTGCCCCAACGTCACGAATGCTTGCGCTTCCATGTAATTTGGCGTTGGGCAGCAGAGTCAAACTAAGCTACCATGATGTACACTCCATGCCTGAAGTCACAGACTTGTGAACTTTATCCTCAAGCCACTTTATTATCGGTGCTACAGCTCTCAGCATTCAGAGACTAAGACCGCGGCCTATAAGAGGGGAAAACAAGCCCGGTCTTCTTTACACTTTTTTTCGATGGTATTAATTTGAACTTCAAATGAAAATGCTACTTAGCACAAGACGATGTTGAATCCAGATTGACTGCATTCACAATCGTTGTATAATGCTTTATGGTAACAATTTTAGCATGTTCGAAACATCATGGTCGCTGATGGGACATATTAGTAGCTTAGAGGCATGACAGGGGCTGCTGGTTCCTACATGTAGAACCCTGTTGCTCAGTACTGAAGTTCAGCATGTCTACCATGACGATGACAGCAAAGAGCAAAGGCCCATTTCTCAGCACCCGGTATGCTCCCATCAGCTCTTGTAGTGTGTTCATTTACGTTTGATGCTGCATTCCCATAGAGAACCTTTGACGATGTCAGCCTGCTTATGCCCAGTCTTGTAGCAGCTAACGGAACACCTTCTTGTGTAAAGGCTCACTGAGGTTTCCAATGATCTGCCTCTTGCAGAACAACTGAAAAGCGCACATTCAAGGAGAAGCTCCATGAAGCTATTTTGCAGGCAGAGGATGCAGAGTTAGAGGCTGCTCGAGAGGCGCAGAAACAGGTGCGGTGATACACAGACCGATGTATACAGACGTACACATGCTCGCGCCACGAGGCGTGTGTGTATGTGTGTGCGCGCACACGTGCGCGCATGTGTGTACGCGTGTGTGTGAGCATGTTAATGTGTGTGTGTGTGCACGCGCATGTGCATGTGTGTGTGTATGTGCGTGTTTAGGTGGGTGTTTCCCTATGAGGTGAATTTTCAGGCAAGTGCTCCGTTGCGCGGTTTGTGGATTACTTGATATGTTGCGCAGCTGCGCGCTTTCCTTGCACCTTCCTCCTCTCTTGCTTGGTCCATGAATGCCTGTTCCAAAAAACGCCAGGTGTGGTTGTGGCCCTAGTCAGGAAGGTCAAACTTCGCTTGCTTGTGGGTCTTGCTCCATGCAGCTCCAATTGAAGTTTGAACCCCAGCACCCTCTACTGGTGTGTGCAGGACAAGAAGACACTGGCAGTTTCTCTGCTTGTGGAGGGGAAGCCACGTGCCTTTGTTGACTTTTTCCAACTCACGCATCCTGCTGGAGGCCAAAAAGGGCGAGGCCGTTTCTCTGGGGCATCTCTGACCGAAGCGACAGGCGCATCTGGGGACCTGCAGCCTCAGAGCTTGGTGTTGTTGAAGAACCAGCTGGTAGGTGCGCAGTCAGACACTAGTCTGATGCGATCATGACAGGGACAATGGTTCTGTGGACCAGTGGTGGCTGGGCTTCAGCACTTGATGCATGGCGGCCGCTGGCTCAGCATTGGCACTGGCCCCGCATGCTGTCCTGTGTGTTTGATGCCCTTGGCTGGAGGCCTTTGCTTACTTGCAAAGTGACATGACGGTTCTTGCACATGTCACCTTGCAGGTGCGGGCAAACAATGCCCTTGAACAAGGTGATGTGCAAGAAGTGTGCGAGGCCTACAAGCAGCTGGCCAAGTATTTTGCGCAAATGGGGAGGCTACGCACAGCGGAGTTCTTCTTCCAAAAGTGTTTGTGAGTTTTGTCTGTCCCTTTTCAGGCCACTTTGCGTTGACAGGATCTGTGTTGTGCACATTTGATTGCCCTCCCTGCCAGTGTTCTTGATTAAGGCGACCCGTTGGCATTGGGTCAAGGTCTGCGCTGCGTCCACAATGCTGTGGGTGACGGCGATGCCTGAGGCCCAGCCACGTTTTGCAGATGAAGCCTTGCTCTCTCCCGCACCCATGTGCGCACCTACCTGCAGGCACCTGTCCAAGGAATCCAGCTGGCTGCCAGGGGAGCTTGAGGCCAACCTTGCGCTGGGCATCGTGTACGAGGAGCTGGGTGACGTGACCGTAGCCATTGCCTGCCATGAGCGTCGCTTGGAGCTCGCGGCTGAGAGTGGAGCCACGGTGCGTGAATGGCTGAGAGAGTGGAGCCACTGTGTGTGAACGGCTGAGAGTGTGGAGCCACTGTGTGTGAACGGCAGAGAGAGTGGGGCCACGGTGTGTGAACGGCTGAGCCACGGTGTGTGATCAGGGAAGGATTTCATAAGTCCTGCAGGGGTTTACCCCTTGCATATGTGTGTGTGCGTATGCTTGTGCGGTGTAAGTCGGTGTGCTTGCGTGCTCTTTTTGGCCTTTGCACAGGACAGGTCATGCCGCGTTGATGAAGTTGTCAGAAGTAGGGGGCTACACATGGTTCACGTTGCTTTTGGCTGCGTCATCATGTGATGCTGGGGTCGAGGAGCTATGGGGAAGTGGTTGCCCATGAGTATCGCTAGCTGGGCGCCTGCGGACCGCTCCATGCGACTGTCTTGAAGCATGTTGATGCTGTGAATTTCAAGTCTATCTATGTTTCCTGCTGTTGGTGAGCCCGAGGAGAATGTCTAACACATGCGCTGTTGCATCAATGGCCAAAAGGCTGCTGGGCCAGGTTCAAGTTGGCCACCAGTGAGCTGGAGTGCCCTACCTCTTTGGGTTCGCAGGAGATTGCCGCAAGCGCATGTCAGAGCTTGACCAGTGTGTATCTTCGTCAAGCTGAGGAGCTCAACGCAGCCAAGGACGTGGACGGTGCCTTGGATGCTTACAACAAGTGCTTAAATGCAGCGGAGCGGGTAGACAATCCAGCTGCATCGGCCAAGGCCCACTACCAAATGGGCATGCTTTACCACAAACATGGCAAATGGACGGTGAGATCAGACACGTTGAAACCTACAAGTGAGCTTGATGAGATTTGTGTACACGCCTTGCCAAGGAGTCTGCCATCTGCTTAAAACACTGCTGCTTGTGCTAGAGTGCCTGGAATGTCTGGACTGGTGCTGCTCCTGCCTAGACCATGCACTGATTCTAAAGGGTACCCAAAATCCTGATCTCTGAGGTTGGATAAGGCACTGCCTTGCGTACCGCTGGGTGAAGTGCAGCCGAGGGTACAGCAGCGTCGGTCAGCCAACATTCCAAGATACCGCCAGGCGCATCTCTCAGATTCTGGATGCTGGATCAATGCTCGCCCACAGGATGCCATGTTCTACTTGCGCCACTTCATCGAGCTGTGCAATTCAGGGCTGGCTGGGAATGTGGATAAGGCGGCAGAGGGTGCAGCGCACACTACGTACGCCAACTGCCTTCAGGAGGTGCGCACGTGAAAGATCTCGTGCGTGCTCGGACTTGAATAGCTCTAAAAGGAATTCCACGATCATACATACACAGGGAAACACATACTGCTCCAGTGCCTACTAGCATGGTATTTATGAGTGCAATGGTCTACAGTGGGACCGTACCAATGCATGAACTTGTCTGACTTCAGACCCTTATCAGGGCACAATCATCAGCAGCTAGACTGCAGAGCTGCACCAGCAAGTAAAATTGCAGCTTCTCCATTCATGCCCAAGCCCAAGCAGGTCAAAGACTTGCGCCTGCTAAATGGGCCATTGTGCCTGCACACTTTCAAGAACAAATGAGGTAGTGTTGCCACCTGGATGTATGGTGTGTGCAGGTTGGAGATATGGCCACTGCCATCTCTTCCTTGGAAGCATACCTGGAGACCATGTCCAAGGGCACCGACCAAACAGGCCCTGCAATTGCATGCTGTAGCTTGGGCATCCTGTTCTACAACAAGGTGGGCTACAATCCATGGCCGGGTGGGGTCAGTGTAAAGTCTCATTAAAGTGCATACCACAGGTATGATTCCAGCTGAAAACTCCACCATGCTGAAAAACACCGCATAACGCGCCATGCTCAATACAACACAACTACAGGTTTTAGCTCATGGCGCCGTGGTTGGTACACCAAGTTGTCACAACAGTCTTTCTGCTTTTCTCTCTGCCCGCACACATTCCCCAGGCCCAATACCAACAATCGGTGACGTACTTCCAGCGCTTCTTTGAGCTTGCTCGTGGTCTGTCAGACAACTCCATGCTTGAGGCCGCTCGCTTCAACCTGGGAGTCGCTCGGGGCGCTGTCCTGATGGAGGTAACTCACACATGTTCTCCTCTGTGCCTGCTTTTATAACTAACATGATTTCCTCTGTTCCTGCTTTAATAATGTTAAGGGGCTTGAGAGCCACGCGCGCTCTTGTGCTCAAGTTGGCACCTTCGTGAGAAAGCAAATGTGTAGCCTTTGCCTTGTTGACATGGCAAACGTGTGTAGCTTTGCCTTTTCGACTTGAGGTGTTGCACTTGAATTGTGGGGAATCAAATCTACAATTTTTTGTACGTTTTGACCAAACACGTGCATACCTGCCCAGCACAGTAGTCAATCACTGACCTGTGCCATGCCCTGTCCTGCCTGCTTGCAGCCATTCATGAACATTGTAAACACGGATTTGCCCAAGCTCATTGCCTGGAAAAATGATCGCACGCCCTTCGTGCAACAGAGATAGCAGCAGCCAGAGCCGCTGTGGCCTGTGCAATCTCATTGCCAATTGCGTTTGTGAATACATGTGTGAGTGCATGTGTGTGTGAGATGCTATCTACATAATTGGATTTGTATGTTCTTGGTAGAACTGTGACGGGTCCCTAAGCGGAAAAAGGGAGAGATACCTCCCATGGCTTGGGATCACTGCAAGTTATGGAACACCCGTGGCCTCTCATGTCTTTCCATTCATGGTTTTTTGGGGGGGATCATTATATGGTCCAATCCTCAAAAAGCATGACCCAAAATCCTCAACACTGTTTTTTGACTATAAATTTCTCCCTGAGGAAATCTACCTTGCAACCACTGACAAAGCCATAGACTTACTTTATTGTCATGATTCAGGTGGTGAGATGCAGAAGTGCACGCAGTGCAGGGTAGTACTGTGCTCAGGCCAACTCTTAGGTAACTGGGGGCACAGGTGCCACAGGTACAATTTTTTATGACACTGCCCGTGCCGTATCCACGATAGGTACAGTGCCTTGTAAATGAGCTCATGAGGAAGCTTGCTTCTGCCAACATGTGTAGAAGACAAGGAAATGCTGCAAACATTTAAAGATTCATTCCTGAAGTTACAAGGATAAGGCCCTCAGCCTGAGTCAAGAAGTGCGCCTGCTAGCTGCGAATGTTTAAAGAAAAAAGGATGCTGTCCTACAAAAGATGTGCTTGGCTCACCTCGAGTGCTTGGCTCACCTCGAGCCTGAGCTCAGGCTACTAGTTCTTAGTGTTACGATTATACAGCTTGAGGGCTTACTAGAAGCCCAGGCTGCTAGTAAGCAGGGATTAAATAGTAATAACGGGCATGCGTGGCAGCAACTCGCTTAAGGTATACCTGCTAGTATGCCCCTTTTCCTTAATTGATATGAGGATCTTTTTGCTGCTTGCGAAGTTTTTTCTTCTTCTTTCTTCTCATTTTTGTCTCAAGAAAATAAGCGAGCCAAGTAGCCTGACCCGAGGGATCTACCCAAACTGGCATTTTGGACGTCATACACCCGTTTGTGGATTATAGATTGAAACTGGAAACATGGTTCAGCGAATCACAATTTTGATATATATAACAAAAAATGTTGACGTGATTCTCGGACAACGTCCTTACGCGATGCGCAGCTGTCGATTCAAAATGGAAAGAGGGCCGGCACGCTCAAGAGCTTAAAAAACATGTTCCTGTTTGGAACCTGTTCAGAATTTGAGGTTAAGGAACAGGATGGGCTCTGGCACATCATGGGCCCCAGGGGCCAAAAGTGACAGCGCCGGCAAGAGTTGGCGCAAGCATGCCTTACACCATGCGTATGAGGCTGACGTACTGGCGGGTCAAGCGCGCCTCTTGGCAAGGCATGCTCAAGATTTTGCAGAAAGATCCATAGCAGCCTGTAAATCAGCGGAGGAGGTGAGTTGGGAGGCATAGATTGTAAAAAAAGAAAACTAGGCTGGCGATTGAACATCTTGGGCACCCACATCAATTAAGATTTTACATTCAGCATCTTTGTACCCATACAGGTGAAGCTTATGATCTAGCACCGTCATCCTTAGCGGACACATCCAATGCCCCAGGCCACTAGATATCCTCCTGAAAAAGGCTGAAATATTACTGATCCTCTGATCTGCTAGTGCTGAGCCAGGCTCTGCCTCGAGCAACTGATTAATGCCCCTGAGAAAAGTAGAGGGCCATTCGCAAATTGTATGGACATGCGCTGACCATCTTGTTTATTAGGTAACTAATACCACTCCCCTTAAGCAACTTTTTTTGTTCGGCTTGCAGAGGCTACTGGCTACAATAAAAAGCCAAGCATACAGGCCTGGAAGCACAAGCACCCAACCAGATCAAGCCCTGGATCAGCTCCGAAGCAGGTAGCCAGTCAATCAAGACTAAGTCTTTTGTCCTGAGGAGGGGCCCTTATCAGATTCTTGACATGGCTGTCATTTGCTTCTGCCATTCAGGCAATTTCTAGCCCATATTAGCTCATCCGAGAATCTGTCTGATCACACACAAAACGTTTGTTAGGCAAGTTAAACACACAATATTTGTCGGGCATAGGCTTGTGGACAATTACTCCCGTTGATGCACATTGCTTTGTAACCTTTGATGCACAGTGCTTTGAAACACTTGCTGCACACTGCACAACAGATGAGGGCGTTCATTCTCAAGTACCTTTCCTGATCCACAGGGGATACAGTGCTGTCTTGCCATTGTGTTCGACCTGGACGATTCAAGTGACAAGAAGCAAACAGACTTTCACCAAGCGATTGCACTCCTGGTCTACAACAGCACCTCCTCTCCAAAAGGTAATAGATTGTAGGGGTTGTAGTAGCAATTATAGACTTGCATTTCTCAAAACTTTATGTGCATGTTTCGAATGAGCTATAGGTAGATAGCATGGGTTTGATTCAGCTTCTACATCCGCACTCACAAGTGTATGTTAGAGTGTGCGCATGTATTTATGTGTGTGCGCATTTTTTGAGGCCTTTGTGTGTCCCTGATTGTGCATGCACGAGCGCATGGACAGGTGTACACATGTGTGTGTGTGTATCTTTGTGCGTATGTCGTGTGTGTGCGCACGCGCACATGCGTGTGCATATGCATGTGTGCATGTCTGTGTGTGTACGTGTGTGCATGCATGTGTGCGCGTGTATGTGTGTGTGCGTGTATGTGCGTGCATGTGTGTGCGTGTACGTGTGTGCGTGTGTGTGCATGCATGCGTGTGCGTGTGTGTGTGTGCATGTGTGCGTGCATGCGTGTGCGTGTATTTGTGTGTGTGTGCGTGTGTGTGTGTGTGTGTGTGTGTGTGTGTGTGTGTGTGTGTGTGTGTGTGTGTGTGTG
>LFIK01004864.1_pt1 | contig 10839 bp, 6 predicted proteins | sample 643401 | NCBI WGS metagenome assembly LFIK01 (sample SAMN03777447, study PRJNA286221) | soda lake metagenome | biome: soda lake; feature: Kulunda steppe; material: water; isolation source: sample T5-Br brine of Lake Tanatar-5 | place: Russia: Kulunda steppe | collected 2010-07
CGTGATGCGCTTCGGCATGTGGCAGGTGTAGCCGAAATCGTGCTGCCCGGAATTGGCCCCATCGATCAAACTGACACTGGCCAGTTGGTCGCTTGGGGGGACAAAAGCACAATTGCGGATAGCCAACTCTCCCTGCCACGTGCTGCCATAGTCGGAGCGCAGATTGATGAACCTGCTTCCGGAGACGGTGGTGTTCTCCAAGCTCAGGATGCCGCTACCGATGGCGTTTATCCCCTGGTGCCCGATGGTTGAATTCCGAATGGTGACATTGGCCACGCCCATGTGGGCATCGAAACGGGAAAAGGTGCAATTATCGAGAACCAGGTTCTTGCAGAAGTTCGACGCCATGATTCCCCAGTATTTACTGTCATTGATGTCGTTCGTCTGGCTGCAATTTTCCAAGGAGACATTCAGGGCCCGGTTGAGACTGAGCCCATAGCTACCCATAGGAACCGCAGTGCCCTCCGCGCCGATGGTCTCGTAGGTTTTACGTCCGGTCAGGACCGTGTTCCGAACAGTGACATAAGCGCAATTTCTGATGTTGAGGAATCCCCTATAGGGCGCCCCCTGGTCCCCTTCCCCGGTGATGCGGTGTTCCAACCCGTCCACAACGACATTGGACCGCTGAATCGCAATGCCGCGATTGTAGTAAGTGTATCTTGACTCGGCGCCGTTGGCGATGGTGGTAAAACGCCCTCCGGTGAGGGTAAGCGTCTTCTCATCGATCGGGCGGGCGGTGATCTCCGTGATCTGGTCGAAATCCCAGATGATCGGCGCATCCATATCCACATTGCCCTCTTCATCCACGATGAACGCATCCGTCTGACTCGACCCCTGGTTGCGATTCGGCCCGAAGCGGATATAGCGCCTCACGTTGGAATCGGTCACGGTTATCAGACTGGGAACGGGCAACGAAACGTCGATTTCTTCCTGGTTCTTCTTGAGTGACGTCAACCCCTCAAGCCTGAACGCTTGTAGCTTCGATTCCACCCGAAACACGGCGGCTCCCCGGTTTTCGACGTCCGTATCGTCAATGATGAAGGAGGCCGTGCCGAAGTCGGTGTCGGTTTGGATCACCACCGTGCGTTGCTTGCCGCTGATGTAGTATGTGGCCCCGTCGTCGGCCTCCACGGGAAAGCCGTGCTCATTAGCGAAGGCATGAGCCTTGGCGATGGCACCAATATCGTCGGTTTTGCCGTCGCCCTGGGCTCCAAAATGACTATAGCGGACTACGCCATCCGAGGGCAAGTCGGCCCTTGCCGACAAACCAGTCGCGCAGATACCCGTTACGGGGGCTGCCGCTGCCAGACCGACCTTCACTCCCATAAGCACCCCTAATGAGGAGTACATTCGGAGAAGATCTCCAAGATAGTCGGCCAAGACCGTCAACAGATTGTATTTCATTATAAAAAAATAATTCATCAGCCATAATTCTGTCGATAAGTTACATTTCATAATTGACCGAGTTCCGCTGGTTGCCGATCACTTAGAAGGAGGAACTTCACCGTTGGTTTAGCGAATACAGACCCGTTCACTGAGGGCCGAAGGCATCGCTGCATAGACCGGAGTACGTTGAAGTCTTCACTATTATCGTGATCCCGCAACACTGGATTTACTTTACAGAAAAGTGCTGCTTTCGCCCCCTCTTCTCCCTCCGAATTCGGAACTCCCACCGAAGCAGGACTAACTTTCCGGCTCAAGAAAGCCGAGTGTGGTGAGAAAACGATCCGCTTCCTTGACCGTTTTCCGGAAGTAGGCCGTGTTTCTGTAGTTGAAAAAACCATGCTCCTGACCTTCGTAGAAATAAACTTCGCATTGCAGCCCTTTCTCAACCATTAGTGCCTGGTATCGTTCCGCGGTTGCGGTGGGAATCAGTCGATCATTGGTTCCCAGGAAAAAGATCGTGGGGGGAGTTTTTTTATGAAGGTTGTGGAGGGGAGAAAACTCCCGCCAGTATTCTTTAACTCGGTCGTGCCCGTATCCATCGGGGCCGTTGTCGATGACCGGATTAAATAGTACCAATGCGTCGGGAATACAGGAAACACTCTGATCTTCACCTTCTTCGTTAAACTTTTCCAGGGTGGCGGAGGCGGCGGCGAGGTGGCCTCCGGCGGAGCCGCCTCCCGCAGCCAGCCTGTCGGGATCCATACCCAAATCGGCGGCGTGTCGGCGAATCCAACGAATGGCCGACTTGGCGTCTTTGACCGCTTCGCGCGGGGAGGTTCCATGCGTGGTATTTATCCGGTATTCGGCCGAAATCGCGACCATTCCCCGAGAGGCGAAATGGTTGCAGTGAGGAAAGAATTGTTCGGGACCGCCCTGACTCCATCCGCCGCCAAAAAAGAAGACGATCACCGGACGGGCGTGGCTTTGCGAATGTTCCGGCGGGTTAAAGATATGGAGGCGGAGCTCGGTTTCCCCGAGTTGTTTGTAGACCGCGACCCGGTCCGGGGTGAATTCTTCGGCCTGGACACAGAATGGGAGTAAGCTCGAACTTAACAAAAGGAGGAATTTAAAATGAGAAGTGATGGTGCTTTTCATTTGTATTGGCAGGAATTTCGTTCGGGTGATTTTTCGGTTTATACTTTCCCCTCGGCGGGGGCGAAGAATCGGTGGAGCGCCATGCTCCATTAAAATGATTGGATCTGTAAGGTGTAGCAAAAGTCCGCTGGCGCGAGGCTGATATTCTCCGCGATGGAATAGCCCACAAATTTCAATCAGCGGGTCTTTCAACATCTGCGTCGGCGACAGCTGCCCGATGTTTTTCTTGTTTACGACAGGCTGGCCGACCGGATGATCACGACCCCGATCCGGGAGGGTAATACAACTGACGCCGTCGTTGAGTTTAACTGTAAAGTTGAATCGGGTTTGCGTCACCGAACCCGTAAACAAATACTTTGGGCTTAGATATCGCAGCTTAACCAAAACAAACCTTTTTTTGCGATGACCCACCAAACCCAGCCAGCCTCTTGCGGCTTCAACCTGATTGAATTACTTAGCGTGATCGCCATCATTGGCATTTTCGCTGCCATCCTGATCTTTATGGTTGGCAAAGTGATCGCTCCCGCCGATTCCCTGGTGTGCGCTTCGATCACACTTCTCCGTGCCTAATTTTGTTTTTAGTCAATGAGAAGCAAAATGTCTGTTGTCCCAGTCTCTATTCGCTTCCTGCTCACCCTAAGCACCGTTCTCTGGTTGGTCGGCGGGGACCCGGCAGAGGCGTCGGAGTCCTGGCGCAGCGAACTGTATCCGGAGAACTGGCAGAGCCTGTGCCAGCACGAAACCTTTCTGGACGGACATGTAAATGCCGCCGACCCAATCGAGCTCAGTCGGATCGGTCTGAACCTGGGGCTACGACGATGAAATGAAGCGCGTAAACTTCCCTCAGGTGGTCGACTAATTGTGGCGCGTTCTTGCACCCGTTTCCGTTCGGAAATGCCGTGGAAGTTGCTGACCAAACCAACTTTCTCGGTCGTCGCAAGATGCAGGCTGGTTTACGGATATCTAATTTCTCCTTCGATTTCGGTGTAACGCGGGGCTTGAGGTATGCCACGGTCGCCCCGTCGCAGCATGTTGGTCAGCACGTCGATGGCGGCACGGCCGATTTCTTCCGGGTTTTCAAAAACCCCGGATTGCCCGTCGGCGCCCGAGGCGAGACTAGTCCTCACCCATTTGATTTTTCGGCGGACTTTCTCGGGTAAACCAATCTCGATATCGTTTTCAAATGTTACAATCACGTCTGGATGGTGCGCCTCAATCCATGTTGACAACTGGGGGTCGAGTTGAGGGTAGTTTTCTACCAGCAGCGGAGGGATCACTGCGCCACCCCGCATTATGGTGTGCCAGAAGTAGGCCGCGATAAAGCGATGATTAACTTTCAGATCATGCTCCTGCGTCGTGACCATTCCAATACGATCTCCACCGGCAGCGGCGAGTTGTTCGCATAGCTTCAGCATATTGGAAAATTGATTCGGAACGACGGTATTGAACCTCGGCTTCAACACGGAGTAAGAGGTAGCTACCACTGAAAAGCGGGACCAATCCACCCGATCAGTCAGATCGGTGGGTTCCATGGGCAGTAAAACCAGCCCTTCCACCCCTCGGCTGCGCAAAATTTTGCCCAGTCGCTCCGGCGAGAGACGGGGCTCTTCCAAGTCAATAACCTCCAATGAATAACCGAGCCTCGCGGCCCGTTCCCTAACCCCAGCCAAAACCCCCGACTGATAATGATGATTTGAATGCGAATGTTCGCGAAACGCGACTAGATTGGAGGAAAGATTCTTGCTACGGCGCATCCGCAAGTGATGCATCAGCTTGGTGATGTTCGGGTCGAACTGATAGCCTTGAGATTCAGCGATTTCGTGAATCCGTTGGCGCGTCTTTTCAGGAATGCTGGCGTGATTCCGCAAAGCCAGCGAGACGGTGACCGCCGATACCCCGGCCTCCCGAGCGATGGTGCGCTGCGTGGCGCGGAAAGGAGGATCTGCCATGGAATGTGTGTCGATCTGAGGTTGGTTTATAGGCTGAAACGGAGCCGTTTGAATGAAAGGCAAGTTTCCCCCCCCGTTCCCAGCCGTCAAGATCAAACCCGCCTCTCATCGACTGCGGGTGCTGCGCGTGGACCGCGACACCTCCGCTGATCTAACTGTAAAGTCAACTGCAGGAACGCACACCTCCGGCAGTCAATTGGTAGAGCGTTTCCAAGCCGGGACGGGCATCTCCAACGAGGACGAATAGCTGGTCATTCCCGATGGGAACGGTCCCGATCCGGCTGCGGAAGCTCTACCCAAGGTTACGGTCCCGCTTACTTTCGATGAACTTCAATAAAAAAGACGCCGCATAGATCTTCTCCGTCAGCATCCCTGAACCAGGCCTGCAGCCGAGCGTAACCGGACTCCAACTCGATGTCTTCAAAGACCACCCCGGGACGGCTCGGGTCCACCGGGAGAATATGCCGCCGGCCGTTGATGGCGAGGACCACTTCGGCAGCCGGCACCTCACGAAAACCGAAATTTAATTGGCGTCCGGACACGGTATTCCGAATCCCGCTTACAGAACCGATGGGTTCGTCGGTATGAAAGGGCCATCGCCGCATTTCCATCCGGTAAACGCCGCTTTGAGCCACATGCAGGTTAATAATCCCGCCTCGCTCAGGTATATGGCCAGGCAGGTGCTTGCGCGTGCCAGCCGTCGCCGTCAGGCGGGCATTGTCCAGGTCCACACCCTCCCACATATTCGGCTCCAGCATCACCGGATTCTCTCGGTCGGACCCGATCACGTATGGCTGGCGCTCGAAAGTCCGCGCCTCCACTCCTCGCCACCACTTGTCGTAAAAGGCCTGCATGCGCTCAAGAATTTCCGGATGCCGATCGGCCAAATCCCGCGTCTGCCCGAGATCCGCCTCCACATCGTAAAGCTCGTCATAATTCACCAGCCGCCATTGATTCCACACCACGGCCCCCTCTCGTTTTACGGGAGATACGCGACCGCCGTATTGAACCACGAATTTCCGGTCGGGCAGTGTCGCCGTCGAATCCAACAGCAGCTCCGCAAGGCTGAGGCCGTCGAAGTCAACACCGTCGGGAAGCTCATGTAAGCCACACAGCTCAATCAAGGTTGGCAACATGTCCTGCACCTGGGCCGGGGTTTCGATATCACGCGACCCAACGCCGCCGTTCGGCCACCGGATAAAGTTGAACGCACGATGCCCGCCTTCGTAGTAGCTGCCTTTCAACAATCTGAGGCCGCCGTCATAAACGGCTCGTCCCGGGCGCACGGTGCCATTGTCGCCTTTAAAGATCAGGATCGTATCCTTATCCAGCCCCGTCTCCTCGAGCCACTCCATCAGCTTCCCAAGATTCCGGTCAATCCGCGCGACCATGCCCAGAAAATTAGCCGATTCCGGGTTCAGATGCGCGTAAGGCTCCAACTCATCCTCGGGCGCCCACCAGGGAGCGTGGGGAGCGAGTGTCGCAAGATAGGTGAAAAATGGCTGGTCGTTTTGACGCTGCCCGTCCATCCAGTCAATCGCTTCCTCAAACCAGACATCGGTCGCATAGCGATCCCCGTGCACGACTTCGAGTTCGTCGAGATAGCGCAGATTCACCATGTCATTATCGTATTCAATTGCCGATTGCACCCCCCAGCCACGAACCCATACCATCCGGTCAAAACCCCGGTCCATCGGTCGATGTGGATACGTATCGCCCAGATGCCACTTGCCGAAGTGTCCGGTCGCATACCCGTTGGCCCGAAAAATTTCCGGCATCATCGGAATCTCGCTCCAGACCGTGTTGATTCCGCCAGGCACCGCCCGGGCGCCATTCCGAAGGGCATCCATTCCAGTCATCAACTGCCCTCGCGTCGGGGTGCAAACGGGAGTCACATGGTAGGCGTTCAAGCGAGCGCTCTGCGATCGTAATGAATCCATGTTCGGCGTTTGAAGAACCGGGTGCCCGTGAGCCCCAATGTCCCCGTAACCCTGGTCGTCAGTCATGATCACAATCACATTCGGCGGCCTTTCGGCATGAAGCATGACGGAGTGACCGAACATCGCGAGCACGAAGAGGAGAGGCATCATCCAAAGTCGCGGCGGACCATCAATTAATTTGAAGCAACACTTCGCGTGCGCAAATGGAGATTGTGAGGGAAGCGCACCTGAACCTGGAGCATTTATTTTACTGGTTTCCTGTTCTTTCATTTGAGCGGGTCAATCCTTTCACCTTGGTAGGACTACTTGGATTCGAGCAAAGGCTTTTCTCTGCTCAGAGGGAATGGGTTCACTAATGATTACACGCTCCCATTCCGAGTCGATGGCAGAGGAAACGGGTGCCGCGGTAGGCGGTGTGAAAGAGGGTTCCTCCAGGGTCGGCGAGACTTCCGGGAGGTAGATCAAGCCACTATGCTTTCTGCGCAAGTACTCTATCCTGAGAGTCGGCTCAGTATCCAGCTCGCTGATTCCGATCGCCTGAAGTCCCGAGCGCTCCTCTCCGCCGATGCTCAGCCGACGAAAATCTCCGCGATCAAGGTCTAGATTAAAGGCGTATTTGATCAGATTGGACGCACCATCTCCGAACGGGCTTGCGGTTGCCGCGGAGCTCTCTCCGGAGAGTCCCGCTTCCGTCATAGCGGATTCGAATCGGTCCTTTTCCCGAACCACGGATATCACCCCCTGGCTTTCGAACAGGCTCAGGTCCCACCCAAGGCCGGGTTCCAAATCAAATGTTTCTATCCGGTCAAACCAGCCGCTGGAAGCGCCTTCCCAGGAGAGAAGCGCAAAACTGTCACCCGCTTGCGGCTGGTATCCCTCTCCGGACTGCAGGGTAACGCCGCCCGCGGCATGAAAATCTCCGCCCACCTCCAGTCGGCCAAACTCGCCGGGAGAGGAACCGGAAATTTCGAGTTGCAGGGTACCGTTCTTCATCTGGCGATAGGAGCCTTCTACTGTCAAGACCCCTGACAATTCTGTCTCCTCCACGGGCACCGAGGCGAAGCTTGCGGTAACAGCCGCATCGTTGAAATGCGTGTTGCCGTTCTCTTGACCGGCATTCCAGCCGTAGATGCGCACCTCAACGGGGCCGGTGACCGGTTGAGCGTCCGGAAGCGTCACCACGAAGCGGTGCTGATTGTCGATGCCGGCGTCCGTGACGCGCAGGTGGCCCAGAGCGGCATCCTCGTGGAAGCCCTCTTCGCTGGTGAGGATGGCGAAATCGTTCGCCGCGTTGGAGCCGTTGCGCCAGAGATTGACTTCGATCGTTTCAATTGTCATGGCCACCCCGGGAACCGGGGCGATGGTGAAGTTCAAGTAGTCTTGAGCGGCGATGCTTTCGGTGAGACTCGCGCTGTTGTGGCCCATGACGTTGAACTCGTCGCCGACGTCGCCCGCGTTACGCGGGGAAACGCCTAGGCCGAAGTCGAAGCCGGCCAACAGTTCCACGTACTCGCTCAAGGTTTCGGTGTGGGTCATCGGCGCCTCGTCCTGCCCCCGGAAATCGAAGTCAATGGCGGTGACGCTCCCGGTATCGACCCCGGTCGGCGGATCGGGCGGTTCGGGCAGATCGATGGGGCGACCGGGCGAGAGGGTCCCGGCGTTGAAAACATCGCCTTCAATGAGGCCGTAACCGGTGAGTTCACCGCCGGCCTCGATTTCGATCCAGCGCCGGGAACGCAGTTGCGCGCTTTCGAGATGGAGGCGCCCGTTTTCTCCCACACGTATTTCGTTGCGCCCTTCCAGCACGGAGGCGGGTTCGAGCAGAAGGGTTTGGCGGGCGTGCTCGCCGCCCACCTCCAGACCGAGAAGGTTCAGGATGCCTCTGGTCTGGACCAGGGAATCCCGCTCATCCGCGTTGACCAGGGAGGCCGACCAGAGAGCCCCGGGGGTCCTCTGAAGAGACCAGTTCTCGGGAGCTTCGAAGCGGTCACCCTCCCCGCCCTGCCACTGGGCGTAGGCAACTGCATAGCCGTCGGGCTGCTCGACGCCTTCAGCCAGGGCCAGGCGTTGCAGCTCTTCGATCAGTTCCGCGTGCTCGTTAGGGTCGAGCGGATCGGTTTCGCCGTGATCGACGGCCAGATCGTAGAGTTCCAAGCTGCCGTCACGGAAGGCGATGAGTTTTTCGTCGCCTCGAATAATTGTCCATTTGGGGCGACGGTTGAGGGGATCGGGGCCGGGTCCCCTCGACTCGTGGCTTTCGAAAATCAGGTAATCGCGCTGGAGCTGATAGCCCTGGTTGATGAGGGTGGGAACGATGGAGACGCCGTCCATGCCGGGGGGGCCGCGAACTCCGGCGAGCTCGGCAGCGGTCGGCAGGAAGTCGGCCAGGTCGGTGGGGAGGTCCGAGGTGGCCCCGGCGGGGATGTGTCCATCCCAGCGGGCGATCATCGGCACGCGGATACCGCCTTCCCAGAGATCGCGTTTTCCCCCGCGCAGACCGCCGGTGGCGTCGAGTTGAAGGAGTCCTTGCAGACCGACACCGTCTTCGGGCGACGGACCATTGTCGGAGGTGAACATGACGAGGGTGTTCTCGAAGAGATTGCCCCCTTCTCCGTCGCCGAACGGATCTTCGAGGCGCCGGAAAAGGGCGCCAAGGCTGGCGTCCATGCGGGTAATCATGGCGGCGTGTTTTTTCGCTTTATCAGAGAGATCGGGATGGTCCGCGTAGATGCCGAGACCGGCCGGGGCGATCATCTCGCCGTCGAGGTCGTACAAGGGCCCGGCTTCGGCGATCGAGTCGACGTCGAAGTGAGGGATCAAGTGGTTGAGCTGGAGATAGAAGGGTTGCTCGCTTTGGGCGTATTCGACGATCAACTGTTCAGCGCGGGCCGCGATGAGATCCATGGTGTAGGCCGCGTGGACGTTGTCGGGAGTGTTGCCGGTTTTTTCGAGCCAGAGGCCATGATCGGGCCGACCGGAGTATTTAAGTTCAGCGGGCGGCTCAATGGTGGTCCAAAGGGAGTCGACCTGGTATGAGTGCGCGCGGCGGTGGTTGATATAGCCGTAAAGGTACTCGTAGCCCTGATTCTGGGGAAGGCTGGCGGCTCTCGCCACGGATGGGTTGGCGCGCAAGGGACCGTCTTCTCCGAACCCTCCGCCGAAGCCCCATTTCCCAAGGACGGCGGTCGTGTAACCGGCATCCTTGAGGATTTCGGCGACGGTGATATCCTCGGACCGGAAGCCGTGTGCGATGTTGGCGTTGCGGTCCATAAACGTATGCCCATTGTGGAAGCCGGTCATCAGCATCGCGCGACTGGGAGCACAGACGGTGGCGGCATAACTGCGGTCAAAACGCATGCCGGCTTCGGCCAGGGTATCCAGATTGGGGGTCTCGATGATCTCGGAACCGTAGGCACCGACACTACCCCAGCCCATGTCGTCGGCGAAAATGTGGATAATGTTTGGTCGCGGCGCCGGTTCCGCGGACAAGATGAAAGGAAAAGCGAGGCAACCCGCGCTGGTCAGAGCCGCCGTGATGAGTCTTATGTTCAGCATGTTTAATTTTTTCTGTGTAATTACGAAAGAAGGAATTTTCCGAAGCGCTCCATCTTGTCCGTTACCCATCTGTCCCTGCGTCTGGCCGAGATTCTGGTGCCTCATATCGTTTATTGTGGCTGTATTCAGAAACAAGAACCGCCTCGGAGGTCAAGATGCCTCCGAGGCGAAACCCGGTCCCGCTTCCACACTTAGGTTTCAGGAATTGATTGCCAATGGTTGGACGGTAAAAGCGGGGACCGTTTATCAGCGGGGCTGAGGCCCCCAGAGAGTCAATTCCCTCTCTGGATCGGTGGACACCGGGGGGAGGTCCGCCCTTTGAACGCTGCTCACATTACCGCCCATGAAGACCACATTCGCTGTGTCGTTATGGCGAAAACTGACGCCATTGGAAGCAAAGAGGTCTCTTGCGCTACCGGGAGCGATCTTGTAACCATTCGCCGGCCCGTTACTACCACCCCCATCGACGACGAGGACCACCGTGCTCTCAAAATGACTGATGTGGCGCCGTTGGTTCGGCGGGGTTACCCGGATATTCGATTTGTAATGATACCCCTGGTGGTCGTCGCCAGCAGAAAGACACCTGAAAACCGTTGGAGCGTTTTGGGCGAAATCGAAGAGGAACCCCTGCCGAGCATTGGCACTCATGTTTTGAGTTTCCGCCATATAGGGAAAGATCGCGCCGTTCCACCGTATGTTGGAATGCGTTTGGTCCGAAAACCGAACCTCATTGCGATTCCCCCCATAGGGCAGCCTGCCTCCGTTGTCATCCGCGTAGAGAGTAAAAGCGGTGTGGATCTGGCGCAGATTGGAAATACACTGCGACGATCTCGCGCTCTCACGGACAGACCCCA
>LFIK01004865.1_pt1 | contig 10837 bp, 13 predicted proteins | sample 643401 | NCBI WGS metagenome assembly LFIK01 (sample SAMN03777447, study PRJNA286221) | soda lake metagenome | biome: soda lake; feature: Kulunda steppe; material: water; isolation source: sample T5-Br brine of Lake Tanatar-5 | place: Russia: Kulunda steppe | collected 2010-07
TCAACCGGCTGTTCCTGATCCCCGGCATGGATCACTGCGGCATCCAGCCGGGGCCGGGCATCACCAGCGACGGCTTCGATCCGCTCTCCGCGCTCGAGGACTGGCTGGCCGAGGATGAGGCCCCCGCGCAGCTGATGACCACGCGCTTTGATGCGGAGGGCGAGGCGGACTGGTCGCGCCCGGTCTGCGCCTGGCCCGCGCGCGCGATGCATGACGGCGAGGGCGACTGGCGCGACCCGGAGGCCTATAGCTGCGAAACGCCCTGAGCGGCGGCCGCGCCGCCCCGGCGGCGCGGCTCAGTCGGCCTCGAGGACGATCTTGCCCATATGCACCGAACTTTCCATGCGCGCATGGGCCTTGGCGGCATCCCTGAGCGCGAAGCGCGAATCCATCACCGGGCGCACCCGCCCCGCCGCGACGAGCGGCCAGACATGGCGCTCGACCTCGGCGGCGATGTGCGCCTTGGCCAGATCCGATTGCGGGCGCAGCGTCGAGCCGGTGATGGTCAGCCGCCTTGTCATCATCTGCGCGAAGTTGAGCTCGACCTTCGGCCCCTGCAGGAAGGCGATCTGCACGAGCCGCCCGTCATCCCTGAGCGCCCTGACATTGCGCGGGATATAATCGCCACCGACCATGTCGAGGATCAGATCGGCCCCGCCGGCGTCACGCAGCACCTCGACGAAATCCGCCTCGCGGTAGTTGATCGCGCGCTCGGCCCCGAGCGTCTCGCACAGGGCACATTTCTGCGCCGAGCCCGCCGTGGCGAAGACCCGCGCGCCGATCCGGTGCGCAAGCTGGATCGCCATCGTGCCGATTCCGGACGAGCCGCCATGCACGAGGAAGCGCTCGCCGCCGCGCAAGCCGCCGCGCATCACCATGTTGCTCCACACGGTGAAGGCCGTCTCCGGCAGGGCGGCGGCCTCGGCCAGATCAAGCCCTTCCGGCACCGGCAGCGCGTGATCGGCCGCGGTGGTGACATACTCGGCGTAGCCGCCGCCGGGCAGCAACGCACAGACCGTATCGCCCACATCCCACCGGCTCACCCCGGGTCCCACCGCCGCGACGTGCCCCGCCGCCTCGAGCCCCGGCAGATCCGACGCCCCCGCCGGCGGCGCATAGGCGCCCGCCCTTTGCAGCGCATCGGGCCGGTTCACCCCGGCGACGGCCACCCGGATCAGGATCTGGCCGTATCCGGGTGCCGGCACCGGGCGGGTCGTCGTGGTGAGCACCTCGGGGCCGCCGGGTTCGGAAATCTCGACGGCTGTCATCGTCTCGGGAAGGGTCATGCCGGGTCCTTTGAGAGGGCGAAATCCCAGTAGAGTTCGCGCGCGCGCGTCGCGACAGGGCCCTGCGCGAGGTCGCGATCATCGAGCCGGGCGACGGGCATCACCTTGGCGATGTTGCCGGTGATGAAGATTTCGTCGGCGCGGCGGAAATCCTCGACACTCAGCGAAGTCTCGATGACGCGGATGCCGTCGGCCTGCAAGAGCTTCATCACCCGCTGACGCGTCAGCCCGTTCAGGAAGGTGCCGTTCGGGATCGGGGTGAGCACCTCGCCGTCGCGCACCATGAAGACATTGGTCGAGGCGGTCTCGGCGACATGGCCGTCGGCATCGAGCGACAGCGCGTTGTGAAAGCCGCGCTTGCGCGCCTCGGCCATGATGCGGCCATTATTGGCATAGAGCGAGCCGGCCTTGGCCTCGGTGAGCGCCATGTCGGGGCGCGGCCGGCAGAAGGGCGAGACGGTGAGCGCATACTCCCCGGGCACCGGCATCGGCATCGCCTCGATGCAGATACAGAAGGCCGTCGACTCGGGATCGAGATCGATGACCCCGGGCGAGCCGTCGCGCGACCACATCATCGGGCGCAGATAGAGCTCCGCATCGGGCGCGAAATGCGCGCACCCCTCCTCGAGCAGCCCGTGCACCGTCTCGGCGTCGACCGGCGGCACCATCCCCATCGCATGCGCCGAGCGGATCAGCCGCGCGCTGTGCAGATCGAGATCGGGGCGCACCCCCTCGAACTGGCGCGCGCCGTCGAAGATCTGGCTGCCGAGCCAGGCGACATGATCCGCCGCCGCGATCACCGGCGCGTTCCCGTCATGCCAGATGCCGTCGAACCAGGTGACGATTTGCTTGCTGATGGCCACCGTGCCCTCCTCTGGTGATCGTCGGCAAGACTGCGCCCGCGACCGGGGAGGGTCAAGCGGTCAGCGGCGTCAATCCTCGCCGGGCGCCGGGCGGGCGGGATCGTCGGCGGGGGGTGCGGGGTATCGTGCGCCGGGCATGTCGGGGGCGGGCCCGCGCCGGCGGATCTGCGCGAACACCCGCTCGGGCACCGACATCAGCGGGCCGAGCACCGGATTGCGCTGCGCGACGCCCTTGATGCGCTCGAACTGCATCACGTCGTCGATGCGCCGGTCGAGGAACTCCCAGGTCGCGTGATGCCCCGGCGTCGTGTCGCCGAGCCAGTAGAGCAGCGTCGCGGAATAGACCCCCGACAGCGTCGCGCGCTTGGTATACCAGTTCAGGTCGTCCGAACTGTCGCCGAGCGCCGTCCAGATGTGATCGACCGTCTCCCAGATCGCCGTCGCGCCATCGGCGGCGTGATGCGGCAGCGCGAAGAGCGACGCGCCCCGGCGCACCGCCTCCTTGTCCTCGATGGCCTCGAGCCGGAAGCGGATCGCCGCCGCGATGCGATCGCGAAACCGCAGATGCGACAGATCCTCGCGCGCGATCCGTTCCAGCATGCGCCGGTCGCCGCGCCGGTGATAGGCCATCGCCAGATCGACCGGCCCGCGCGGGCAGGCGGCGTGGGCGAGCGCCGGTTCGATCCCCGACTCCGCGATCGCCGCACGCAGCGTCGCGTCGCTCCAGCCGTCGAAGGCGACATGCGTCAGGGCAGCATCGAGCAGCGTCTCGCGTGCCGCATCGAGGGATTGCGCGTCTTCGCCGGTCATCGGGACCTCCATGCGCTCAGAGTATGGACAAGCGGGGCGCGGGATGCTAACTCCCAGCTTCCTGCATCAAATGGAAACTCTAGCTCGGAAAGGTGGTGAAGACCACATGCAGGTTAGCGTTCGTGAGAACAATGTCGATCAGGCTCTGCGCGCCCTGAAGAAGAAGCTTCAGCGCGAGGGCGTATTCCGCGAGATGAAGCTGCGTCAGCATTTCGAGAAACCCTCGGAAAAGAAGGCGCGGCAGAAGGCCGAGGCGATCCGTCGCCAGCGCAAGCTCGCGCGCAAGCGCGCTCAGCGCGAAGGGCTTCTCTGAACCCGGCGCCACGACAGGATTGACGGCGATGACGGCGGGGACCTCCTCGCCGTCTTCTCATTATCAGGGCTTTTCTTCCAGCCGGGTGCGCAGCTCGCGCAGCACCGGCAGGGCGAGCCGCACCCGCTCCGCCCCGAGCGCGCGCACCGCCTCCGCCAGAAGCGGCGTCACCGCGGCGAGGGCCTGCTCCTGCGCGCGCCGGCCAGCGGGGCTGATGGAGACGAATTTGCGCCGCGCATCGTCCCAGTCCGGGCGGATATGGACATGCCCCGCCCATTCGAGCCGCGACAGCGTGTTGGTCATCGCCCCGCGCGAGACGTGAAACACCCGTGCCAGCTGCGCCGGCGTGCGCTCGGCGTTGATATGGGCGAGATGGTTGATCATCCCGAAATGCGACAGCTCCATTCCCTTGGGCAGCGCCTGCGAGATCCGGTTGCGCGCGAGCTGATCGGCCATGAAGAGCTCGCTGAAGAGCGCCACGGCGAGATCCTCGTCGCGACTCATGGGCCGGAAAACGGGCGGTCATGGGTCAGCGAGGGCACCTTGCGCCGCGCCGACGCCACGGCCTCGGGATCGAGATCGACGAAGGTCACCCCCGGCGCGGTTCCGGCATCCGCGATCACCGCCCCCCAGGGATCGACGGCGAGCGAATGGCCGTGGGTCTCGCGGCTGCGCCCGCGGCTTGCCGGGTGGGTGCCGGTCTGGGCGGGGGCGAGTACATAGGCGCCGGTCTCGATCGCGCGCGCGCGCAGGAGCGGCTCCCAATGCGCCGCCCCGGTGACGGGGCTGAAGGCGGCCGGCACGGTGAGGATCTGCGCCCCGGCCTGCGCCAGCGCGCGGTAGAGCGCCGGAAAACGCACATCGTAGCAGATCGTCAGGCCGACGCGCGCGAAAGGCGTCGAAGCGCTCACGGCGCGGTCGCCGGGGCGAAAGCCGTCGGATTCGCGGTAGGTCTCGGTCTCGGAAACCTGCACGTCGAACATGTGGATCTTGTCGTAGCGCGCCACGACGGCGCCATCGGGCCCGATCAGCAGCGAGCGGTTGGCGAAGCGCTCATCCTCGGCCCCGGATCTGAGCGCCAGCGACCCGATCAGCAGCCAGATTCCGAGCCGCGCCGCGTCCGCGCGCAGCGCCGCCAGCGTCGCATCCTCGGCCTCGCCCGTCAGGACCGCGCGCTGCCGCGTGCGGCTCATGGAGACGCAGTTGGTCACCTCGGGGGTGAGAACGAACCCTGCCCCGCCCCCCGCCGCCTCCTCGATGAAGCCGCGCGTTGCGGGCAGGTTGGCGTGCGGATCGTCGCTCGCGGTGAGCTGGATCAGCGCGGCGCGCATCTCAGCCCTGCAGGAGCGGGTCGAGCGCGCCGTCACGCTCCAGCGCGAAGAGCTCGTCACAGCCGCCGACATGGGTCTCGCCGATGAAGATCTGCGGCACGGTGTGTGCGCCGCCGGCGCGGGACTTCATCTCGCGCTTGCGCGCCGGGTCCATCAGCGTGTCGTATTCCTCGAAGGCCACGCCCTTTTGCTTGAGCAGGCGCTTGGCCATGTGGCAGTAGCCGCAAAGCGGCGAACTGTAGATTTCGACCTGTTGCATCCGCTCTTCCTCTGACTGCGCGGGACTATAGGGATTTAACCGCGCCATGCAACGCGCGCCACCCGCCGCCGGACGCCGTCCGCGCCGTCACGCGTCGCGCGCGGGCCGCACCATCAGTCTTCCCGCGCGATCCGCGCGAGCACCACCACGCTGACGGCGTCCGCCCCGGCCTGGTGGCACGCCGCCGCCGCCGCGCCGAGCGTCGCGCCCGAGGTCAGCACATCGTCCACGAGCAGCACATGCCGCCCCTCGGCGCACCGCCCGCGGCGCGGATGCGGCGCGATGCGCCCGGCGACATTGTCGAAGCGCGTCTCGAAGGGGCCCGCCTGCGCGCGGGTGCGGCGCGGGCGCAGCAGAAGATCGGGGCAAAGCTCGAGCCCCGTCTCACCCGCGAGCCCCTGCGCGAGCAGCCCGGCCTGATTGAAGCGCCGGCGCAAGAGCCGGGTCCAGTGCAGCGGCACCGGCGCGACGAGCATGCCGGGGCGCAGGATCGGGCGCGCCGCCGCGGCCATCCAGCGCGCCGCCGGGCGCGCCAGCTCGAGCCGGTCGCCATGCTTGAGCCGCAGCACGAAGCGCCGCCCCTGCCCGGCATAGAGCATCGCCGCGCGCCCCTGTTGCCAGGGGCGCGCCACGGCGAGGCAATCATCGCACAGCGCCGGACCGTCCGCCGCGTCGCCCGGCAGCGGGTAGCCGCAACGGTCACAGACCAACCCGGTGATGAACGGCGTATCGCGCCAGCACGGCCCGCACAGCGCGTGCTCGCCCGCCACCGGCGCGTCGCAGGCGACACAGCCCGGCGGGTAGACCGCGCGCAGGAGGCTTTGCATTGCCGTCATCATCGCCTAACTGCCCGTCGAAAGGAGGCCGTCATGTCCCATCCGCCCCAGCTCGCCGATCGCGCCGCGCTCGCCCGCAACCGGGCCCGCGCCCTACGGGCCGGCCCGGCGCTGTTTCTTCACGAACACGCCGCCGACGAGATCGAGGAAAGACTGAGCGAGGTTAACAGACAATTTACGGCGCCGGCGATCGTGACCGGATTCGGCGATTTCTGGAGCCGGCGACGACCGGATGCGCGCATCGTGCCCGACGACGACACGCTCGACCTTGCGGAGGGGGCGCATGATCTCGTGGTGCATGCGATGGCGATGCACTGGGCGGCGGACCCGGTGGGCCAGCTCGTGCAGTGCCGGCGCGCGCTGCGCCCGGACGGGCTCATGATGGCGGTGCTGCTCGGCGGGCGGACCCTGCACGAGCTGCGCGCCGCGCTTGCGGCGGCGGAGGCGCGGGTGTGCGACGGTTTGTCGCCACGCGTCGCGCCGATGGGCGAGCTGCGCGACATGGGTGGGCTCCTGCAGCGCGCGTGGCTGGCGCTGCCGGTGGCGGATTCGGTGCCGCTCACGGCGAGCTACGGCGACCTCACGGCGCTGATGCATGATCTGCGCGCCATGGGTGAGGCGAACGCGCTCGCCGCGCGGCACCGCGCGCCGCCGCCGCGCGCCCTTTTTGCCGAGGCCGCGCGCGATTATGCGGCCCATCACGCCGGCCCCGATGGCCGGCTGCGCGCGAGCTTCGAGCTCGTCTTTCTCACGGGCTGGGCCCCCGCCCCGGATCAGCCGCAACCGCTGCGCCCCGGCTCGGCAGCGACGCGGCTGGCCGAGGCGCTCGGCACCGAAGAAACCCGGCTGCCCGACAAGGCGCCGCACCGCAGAGATTGACCCGCCCGCCAAACCGGATATTTCCGGCACAGCCGCAGGAACAGGACTCACGCCATGCTGGATGCGAAAACGGGCGCCGCGCCCATGGAACCGCTCGTCGAGGTCCGCCCCGGCGAGGGCCGCCTCGCCCACGCCCCCGCCGACCACCCGCCCGTGCCGGGCGAAAAGATCGGCGTGCTGCTCGCCAATCTCGGCACGCCGGACCATTACGACTACTGGTCGATGCGCCGCTATCTGAGCGAATTCCTCTCCGACAAGCGCGTCGTGGATTACTCCGACTGGATCTGGCAGCCGCTCCTGCAGCTCGTGATCCTGTCGAAGCGCCCCTTCGCCTCCGGCGAGGCCTACAAGGGCATCTGGAACACCGAGCGCAACGAGAGTCCGCTGCTGACCATCACGCGCGATCAGACCGAGGCGCTGGCCGGGCGCATGGCCGCGCGCTTCGGCGATGACGTGGTGGTCGATTTCTGCATGCGCTACGGTAATCCCTCGACGCCGTCGAAGGTCCGCGAGATGGTCGCCAAGGGCTGCCAGAAGATCCTGTTCTTTCCGCTCTATCCGCATTACGCGGGCGCGACCTCGGCGACGGCGTGCGATCAGTTCTTTCGCGCGCTGATGGCGGAGAAATGGCAGCCCGCCGCGCGCACGGCGGCGCCGTATTTCGATCACCCGAAATACATCGACGCGCTCGCGCAATCGGTGGAGCACGTCTATGCGGGGCTCGATCACACGCCCGACGTTCTGGTCGCGTCCTACCACGGCATGCCCAAGCGCTATCTGATGGAGGGCGACCCGTATCACTGCCATTGCGTGAAGACCTCGCGGCTCCTGCGTGAACGGCTCGGCTGGGCGCCGGGCGCGATCGAGAGCACGTTCCAGTCCGTCTTCGGCCGCGAGGAATGGCTGCGGCCCTATACCGTCGACCATGTCGCCGAGCTTGCGCGGGCGGGCAACAGGAACATCGCCGTGATCGCCCCGGCCTTCTCGGCCGATTGCGTCGAGACGCTCGAAGAGATCAACGAGGAGATCAAGGAAAGCTTCGAAGAGGCGGGCGGCGAGCGTTTCACCTACATTCCCTGCCTCAATGACGATCCGCTGCATATCGAGGCGCTCGCCGCGGTGGCCGAGGAGAACCTGCGCGGCTGGCTCGATTGAGGCCGCCCTGGTTCAGGCGGCGCAAATGAAGAACGGCGGCCCGGGGGGGCCGCCGCCGATTTCCGTAACCGCGCTGGCGATTACTGGTTGGCCGCGATGCCGGCGCCGATCAGCGCGAGCATGAGCAGCGGGATCCAGGAGTTGCGCGGCTGCGCCTCGGTCTCTTCGATGATGACCTCGGGCTCGACTTCGGGCTCATCGTATTTCGACGTGCTGTGGGCACCGGCGAAAGCGGACGATGCGGCGACCGAGAAGGCGGCCGCGAGAGCGATATGTTTCATGTTCAACCTCCGTTTTTTCACCACCCGCCGGTTTGTGCTGAGGAGGGCGGGCGCGATCTCGACTATACCTCGCGTTCCTCGTGTAAGCATTCCGGACCCCCGATAGCAACGCCGGAGCGCGCGCATCGTGCGGCGAAAACCGCAGGCGTTGTCAAATCGGCAACACCTCCCGCGCCGTCCGCGGAGCGCAATGCATCCGCGCTGATCCGCAGGGTTTGATTATCCGTGGTCGAGCGGGTATTCGTGGCAGGTCATCAACCCGGAAGTTGCCATCATGCGTCTGATCAGTCTCCTCTTTGCGCCGTTTCTGCTGCTCGCGGCCTGTGCCCCCGTCGACACGGTCCAGATCGGGCCCGACGGCCAGCCGAGCGCGGGCGTTTATCGCATCTCGGACGGAGATACCGACCGTGTCCGCTCGCGGATGCTCGATGCCGTCAACTCGATGCGCCAGAGCCGCGGCGCGCCGCCGCTTGCCCTCGACTCCGGCCTCAACCGCGCCGCGATGCGCCATTCGCGCGACATGTCGCGCCAGTCGCGGCCGTGGAATTTCGGCTCCGACGGCACCTCGCCGCCCGAGCGCGCCTGGGAGGCCGGCTATCGCGGCCAGATCATCGGCGAGAACGTGTCGGAAACCTTCGAGACCGAGCTTCAGACGCTGAACGCCTGGATGGCCGAGCGGCATCAGCGCGAGGTCATGACCGATCCGAACGCGCGCGACATGGGCTTCGGCTTTCATCAGGATCCCGACGGGCGTCTGTGGTGGACGCTGATCACCGGCGATCCGTCGCGCGAAGCGCGGGTGCCGGGACGCCAGCGCACCGCCGGGTTCTAGACGCATGTCGCGCAAAATCGGGACCCGGCTTTGCGCTCCTCGAACATGCGAATCCAAACGGCTGGGTTAAAGCGCGTCGCGTGAATTCAGGGGCACGCGCCGCTGCGGGCTCCGGATCCCCGGCGCGCGCGGATGGCCGCCCGGTTGCGCAGCAGGCGCTAGCTCCGCTCCTGCAGCCGTTTCTCGATCTGCTCGAGCCGCGAGAGGACCTCCTCGCGGTAGGCGTCTGTCTTGACGACGTCCTCGGCATGGTGGGCGTCCTGCATCGAGTTGACGATCAGGCCGACGAGCAGGTTCACCACCGCGAAGGTCGTCATCATGATGAAGGGCACGAAGAACACCCACGCATAGGTGTATTCCTCCATCACCGGGCGCACGATACCCATCGACCACGATTCCAGCGTCATGATCTGAAAGAGCGAATAGGCCGAGCGCCCGATGGTCCCGAACCATTCGGGAAAGCTGTCCTGAAACAGCTTCGTCGCCATCACCGAGCCGATATAGAAGATCATCGACATCAAGAGGAACACCGAGCCCATCCCCGGCAGCGCCTTGAGGAACCCCTCCACCACGCGGCGCAGGCTCGGTGTCACCGACACCACCCGCAGGAGCCGCAGGATGCGCAGGGCGCGCAGAACCGTGAACGCCTCGGAGCCGGGCACCAGCGAGATCCCGACGATCAGGAAATCGAAGACGTTCCAGCCGGAGCGGAAGAAGCCGAAGCGATAGGCCACCAGCTTGAGCGCGATCTCGACGACGAAGATCGACAGGCACAGCCGGTCGAGCGCGATGATGACGGGGCCGTAGGCGGCCATCAGCGTGCCCGAGGTCTCCATGCCCAGGATCACGGCGTTGAACAGGATCACCCCGATGATCCCGTTGCGCACGATGGACAGCTCGAGGAACGCGGCGATGCGGTCGCGCATGGTCGGGTGCTCTCGTTCAGGCGGTTTCGCGCGCGGTATGGTCAATCGACAGCCGCGCTGCAAGCTCGACATGCGGCGACCAGCGGAACTGATCCACGATCTGTACCCAGTCGAGGCGGTAGCCGGCCTCGCTGAGCAGCCGCGCGTCGCGCGCGAAGGTCGCCGCGTTGCACGACACCGCCGCGATCACCGGCAGCTTCGCGGCGGCGAGCTCGGCCGTCTGCGCCTCGGCCCCGGCGCGCGGCGGGTCGATGACCGCGGCCTGAAAGCGGGCGAGCTCCGCCGCGGCGAGCGGGTTGCGCGCCAGATCGCGCGCCTCGGTCGTCACCCGCTTGAGCCCGAGCGCATGGCGCCAGCCGGTGTTGAGCGCGTCGAGCATTGCGCCGTCACCCTCCACGGCGTGGATCTCGGCGTGCTCCGCGAGCGGCAGGGTGAAGGTGCCGCAGCCGGCATAGAGGTCGACGATGCGCCGCGCATCGCCCACCGCGCGCATCACCGCGTCCTGCAGCGCGGCCTCGCCGGCGCGCGTCGCCTGCAGGAAGGCCCCCGGCGGCGGCGCGACGGCGGCGGGGCCGAAATGCTGCTCGGGCGGGGCCTCGCGGGCGACGGTCTCGCCATCCCAGCTCAGCCGGGCGAGGCCGTGCTCGCGCGTGATCGCGCCGAGCTCGCCGCGCAGCGCCCCATCGAGCGGCTTGCCCCCGCGCACCGCGACATCGACGCCGGCAGCCGATTGCGTAACCGACAGCGCCAGCTCGCCCTTGCGCGAGGCGCCGGCGGCCGTGATCGCCTCGAGCGCGGGCAGCGCGGCGATCAGATCGGGGTGGAGCACCCGGCAATGCGGGATCGGCGTGAGCGTGTCCGAGCCGCGCGCGTGAAATCCGACGAGCACATCCTTCTTGAGCCGCCGCCCCGCCAGTGTCGCACGGCGGCGCGAATTGGGCGGCGAGGGGTCGGAGCGGTAGAGCGGCGCATCCAGCCCCTGCGCGGCAAGGGCCGTCTCGACAACCTCGGCCTTCCAGGCATCGACGAACCCGTCGGCGGCGTGCTGCAGCGCGCAGCCGCCGCA
>LFIK01004868.1_pt1 | contig 10836 bp, 9 predicted proteins | sample 643401 | NCBI WGS metagenome assembly LFIK01 (sample SAMN03777447, study PRJNA286221) | soda lake metagenome | biome: soda lake; feature: Kulunda steppe; material: water; isolation source: sample T5-Br brine of Lake Tanatar-5 | place: Russia: Kulunda steppe | collected 2010-07
CCGCCGCTGGGCAGCTCCGAACGCAGCAGATCCAGGTCGTCCACTTCCATGTCGGGCACGTCACGTTCGTAGCTGAAGCTCGCAACCCGACGCTGCCGCCAGTACACCCAGGCACCATGCGCAAGCACCCCGATGATCAACAGCCCGCCAATGATCAGCAACCAGTCGCGCGTGCTCAAAATCTGTCGACTCCTCGAGACTAACCGGCCACCATCGCGGCCGCCTGCTCCACGTCCACGGCTACCAGCCGCGAGACCCCGGGCTCCTGCATGGTCACGCCCATCAGGCGTTCGCCCATCTCCATGGAAATCTTGTTGTGGGTAATGTAGATGAACTGCACGTCGCGGGACATCTCCGTGACCAGTTTGCAGAACCGTCCCACGTTCGCATCATCCAGCGGCGCGTCCACTTCATCAAGCATGCAGAAGGGCGCGGGATTCAGCTGAAAGATCGAGAATACCAGCGCAATGGCCGTCAGCGCCTTTTCCCCTCCGGACAGCAGGTGAATCGATGCGTTGCGCTTGCCCGGCGGCCGCGCCATGATCGCGACGCCGGTATCCAGCAGATCCTCGCCCGTCAGTTCCAGATAGGCACTGCCACCGCCGAACACCTTCGGAAACAATGCCTGCAGCCCGGCATTGACCTGATCGAACGTCTCGCGAAAACGGGCGCGGGTTTCCCGGTCGATCTTGCGAATGGCTTCTTCCAGCGTGGTCAGGGCCTCGGTCAGGTCTTCATGCTGCGCATCGAGGTAGACCTTGCGCTCCTGCTCGTGATCGTACTCCTCGATCGCCGCCAGATTGATGGGGCCCAGCCGACCGATACGCGCCTCGATCTGCTCCAGGTCAGCCTGCCATGCCTGAATACTGGCGTCTTCCGGCAAGGTTGCCAGCACACCCTCGGCCTTGAAACCGTCCTCGCGCAACTGCTCGTCCAGGGTCTCGCGCCGCACCAGCACTTCCTGTCGCGCCATGCGCGCCGCTTCCAGCTCCTGTTGTTGCGCCTGGATCCGTTCTTCCTGGACCACCCGACGCTGCTCCAGTTCCCTCTGGGACTGCTCGGAAGCCTGCTGGCGTTCCCGCGCCGCGACCAGTTCGGCTTCCACTTCCACTCGCCGTGCCAGAGCCGCATCCAGGTCCTCGCGCAGGCTGGTGCCGGGCTCGGCCTCTTCGGCCAGGGTTTCCGCCAGCGTCTCCAGCTGCTCGGCAAGCGTCTCCTGCTCGTCCAGCAGTCGCGTCACCGCAGCCCTTGTGGTGGTGAGCTGGTGGTTCAACTGCTGACGCCGCAACTCCAGCTGATGCGCCTGATCGCGCTGGGACTGAAGTCTTTCACGAGTCTGCTGCAATGTAGCACGCGCTGCATCGCGCTGGCTCAGGTAAGTGTCGCGACGGGCCGCAAATTCCGCCACCCGCGCTTCGGCGGTTTCGCGCGCAGCGCGCGCCTGGTCGAACTGCTGCTGCTCCTGGCTCAGCTGAGCTTCCAGTTCGCCCCGCTCGCGCTCCAGTCGCTGCTGACGCGCAGCCGCTGCTTCCATGCGCGCCTGGGCAGCACTGCGCTCGGCCCGCAAGGCACCGTGCTGACGACCCAGTTCGCTCAACTGCTGCTGATGCCCCTGGCGCAGCTGTTCCAGCCGCCCCAGCTCGGTGCGCCAGTGGCTGACGCGGCTTTCACCAGTGTCGATGCGGCTGCGGATACTGTCCAGTTCCGCATCCAGTGCCTCGATCTCCTGCGCCCGTCGCAGCACGCCACGACCGGCAGTGTCGCCCCGAGTCAACCGTAACCAGTGGCGCCCCAGCAGCACACCATCGCGGGTCACCAGGGTTTCGTCGGCTGCCATGCGCTCGCGCAGGGGCAACGCCAGCGCCAGACTTTCCACCGCCCACTTGCCGACGAGCAGCGAATCCAGGTCGTGCTCCGACTGCACCAGACTGGCCAGGGGAATCCGCCCCAGATCATCCGCTGATGCGGTGGCACCACCACCACGCTGACCCTCGAACAGGGTCAGATCTGCCTGTTCCAGCGCCATGGCGGCCTCGGCCGGGGCATCCAGCACCTCCACTACCACTGCCTGCAGCGCATCTCCCAGCGCCGCTTCCACCGCAGTTTCCCAGCCGCTGCTCACCTGCAACCGCTCGGCCAGTCGCGGCCGGCGGTCCAGTCCGCGCTCTTCCAGAAAGGTACGGGTGGCACTGTCGGTCCGGCCCAGCGCCGCCTCCTGCAGCGCATCCAGCGAAGCCCGTCGCCCGGACCGCTGCTGCAGCGCACTGCGAGCCTCGGCCAGTTCACGTTCCTCGTTAGCCAGCGCCCCCCGCGCAGATGCGATCTGTTCAGCCAGCCCTGCCAGCTCGTCCTCGGCGTGCGCCATGGCCTCATCCAGAGTGGCCAGCTGCTCGGCAAGCCCCTCCAGGTCGGCCTCGCCGGATTCGGCACGCACGGTTTCCGCATCGCCTGCCAGCCGCTCCAGCCGTTGCCGGGTTCGCTGCAACGATTGCTCCAGCTGAGTCATGCGGGACCGCTCCACTTCGACCTGGCGCTGGGGCTCGGCAGCGGCCTCGTTGAACTGGTCCCACTCCTGCTGCCAGGCCTGAACCGCCTGCTCGGCCGCCTCCTGATCGGCGCGGGCCTGCTCGATCCCGGCCTCGAGCCGGCTGCGCTCGGGTTCGATCTCGGCCAGGTCGCGCTCCAGGGTCTCGACCCGCTGGCGATCCGCCTGCAGGTGACGTACAGCCTCTTCGCTGCGCCGCCGTGCCGCTTCACGGTCGGCCTCCAGCTGGCGCTGTCGCTGCTGACGGGCACGCAGGTTCTCTTCCAGCCGGGCGATATCTGCGCCCAGAGCATAGAAGCGTTGCTGCACGGCGTCAGTGGCGTCGGTCAGGGCTACATGGCCCTCGCGCACCTTTTCCTGTTCGGTGACCAGGCGCTGCCGCTCAGCCCGCAGGGCTTCCTGGGCTCGATCCAGCTCCCGTACCCGGCCCTGATGACGTTCCACCTCGGCAGACAGCTGGCGCCAGCGCAGCGCAAGCAGTTCGGCGCGCCGCTGACGCTCCTCTGCCTTCAACTCCCGATACTTTTCCGCTGCCCGTGCCTGCCGCTGCAGACGTGCCAGCTGGCGCTCCAGCTCCTCGCGCAGGTCGTTGAGCCGATCCAGGTTGTCGCGGGTATGCCGGATGCGGTTCTCGGTCTCGCGCCGACGTTCCTTGTAGCGGGAAATGCCGGCCGCCTCCTCCAGATAGCTGCGCAGCTCTTCCGGTCGGGCCTCGATCAGGTTGGAGATCATGCCCTGTTCGATGATCGAGTAACTGCGCGGCCCCAGCCCCGTACCCAGGAACAGGTCCTGAATGTCGCGACGTCGACAGCGGGTATGGTTGAGGAAGTACTGGGACTGGCCCTCGCGGGTGACCTGGCGGCGCACCGCGATCTCGCCGAAGCTGGCATACTGGCCACCGATGCGGCCATCGGCATTCTCGAACACCAGCTCGATGCTGGCCTGGCCCGTGGGCTTGCGGGTATTGGAGCCGTTGAAGATGACGTCGGTGAGGGACTCACCGCGCAGCTGCTTGGCAGAGCTTTCGCCCATGACCCAGCGCACGGCATCGATCACATTCGACTTGCCGCACCCGTTCGGCCCGACGATGGCGGTCAGGTTGCCCGGGAAGGACACCGTCGTCGGATCGACGAACGACTTGAAGCCTGCCAGCTTGATGCACTTCAGGCGCATGAATCAGGACCCGCCCCCACTGATCGCCGCCGAGTCTATCAGCCCACCCGGTTCAGCACTATCGGGTCAGCCGACCGTTTCCCCGAAGCGCCAGCCGAGCTGGCACGGCAGTGCGCAGACAGCCATGCCGATCCTGCCAGCGTGATGCATTCTCGCAGCACATGCCATTGACCGCCGGCTACTGGATCGGCACCACCGCCTCCGGATCCTCGAAATCCGGCGGTTCCCCGGCACCCAGCCAGAGCGAGACCGGTACGTCGCCGCGGGTGGACACCGGTGCAGCCACACGCTCGACATCACCTGGCCCGCGCTCTGCCGTGCCCTGGGGCGACAACCGGGCAACCACTTCGACCGCATCATGATCCTGCAGGGACCCCTGCTGCATCATGGCATTCTGATCGCTCAGGGTAACCTCGATGCGGGCCCGGGGCCGCACGCGCTCCACGGCCAGCGGCATGGTCGTACCCTCCACCGGGCGCGCAATCACGAACAGACGTGCCGTATCGGGCAGCCGTTCAAGCTCGTCCTCTGGAATGGCCACCTGCACCCGGATACCCGCCGGCGTCGGGCCGACAGCAGGCTCCTGTGGTCCCGGCGCCTGCAGCAGCGGTGGCTGATCGGGGCTCAGCCCGGCCTGCTCCATGGAGCGCGCCAGCCCCTCCATCAGGAACTGACGCCGATCACCGGGCGGTACCCCCGACTCCAGCACCTGCTGGAAGTAGCCGGCTGCCTCGGTGAAACGGCCAGCCTGAAAGGCATCCAGTGCCAGCAGCTCGAGCACGATCGGCTGCCCGGGCTCCACCTGCAGGGCCCGTTCCGTCACGGCCCGAGCACGCTCGCTGAGCTGACGATCATCGGCCAGATACAGTGCCTGGGCCTTGAAGACCAGCGGCGAGATCTCGTTCGGCACACGCTCGATCACTTCGGCGAATGCACTGGCCGCGCGCTCGAACTCGCCCAGATTGAGCGCAGTACGGCCGAGCAGGAACCAGCCATCGATGTCCTCCCGATTGGCCTGCAGACGCTGCTCCAGCCGATCGACCAGGGCCGCCATGGCTTCCCGATCGGGGCCGCCGGGCGCTGCCTCCATGGCATCGAATTGCTGCGCGATCTGCCAGTCTTCCAGCGCGCCCAGCCCCAGTCCCCAGTCCGCGTAAAGGACCAGCGCCAACAGCGGAACCAGCACCGCGCTGCCGATCATCAGGCCACGACCGCCCTCGGCAAGCGCCACCGCGCGCGATTCATCCGCTTCCGCCTCGGCAACGTCACCGAGCAGGGCACGCTCCAGTTCCAGTCGCAGGACCTGGTATTCTTCCTCTTCCACGCGGCCTTCGTCGCGGTCTGCCTCCAGCTCTGCCAGCCGATCCTCGAATACCGCCAGGTTGGAATGGGCCCGTATCCGCGCGGCTCGTGTCTCGCTGCGGCCACGGTAGACCGGCCACAGTGCAAACACTGCGGCCAGTCCGATCATGAGGACTGCGATAATCCAGAATGCAGCCATCAGCGTGCCGGATCCGTGCCAGCTTCGGATCGCAGCCGTTCACGCAACGCCTGCAGACGCGCGTGCTCTTCCGCCGACAGGGCCGTCTCGCCGCCGGCGCGGGCCCGTGCCTGCTGTTGCCGACGCTGGTTGTAGACCAGCCCGCCCAGAATGCCGATCCCCAGGAACAGCAACACGAACGGCCCCACCCAGAGTGCCGCCGTACGCGCCGTAAAGCGGGGACGATAGAGAATATAGTCGCCGTAGCGGGAAGCCATGTAGTCCTTGATCTCGGCGTTGCTGTAGCCGTCCAGCACCATGTTGGCCACTGTCCGACGGAGGTCCTGGGCAATGGGCGAATCGGAGCCCCAGAGGTTGGTGTTCTGGCACTTGGGACAGCGCAGCTCCGAATTCAGCTGATGAAAGCGCGCTTCCTGTTCGCGGGTCTCGAACTCGTACACGTCAATGGATGACGCCCAGCCATGGGCGCCCAGCAGCAGCGCAAGGCTCGTCAGCAGCCAGCCAAGCGGCCTACGCAGGTTCGTCATGAGGATGCTCCATTGCCCTCGCGTGCGTGAATTTCCTCCAGCACCGGTCTGATCTGGTTCTCCCAGACACGCTGGTCCACCGCGCCCACGCGCTTGTAGCGGATGATGCCCTGACTGTCGACCACAAAGGTCTCAGGGGCGCCATAGACGCCCAGGTCGATCCCCAGCAACCCGTCCTCGTCTACTACAGAGAAGATGTAGGGGTCACCGTACTGCTCGACCCAGCGCCGGGCCTTTTCTGGCCGATCCCGGTAATTGAGACCGAAGATACGCACGCCGTAAGTTTCGGCAATGCGCGCCAGCTCCGCATGCTCTGCCCTGCAGGTGGGACACCAGGTGGCCCAGACATTGAGCAGGAAGGGCTCTCCCTGCATGGCCTCGGAACTGACCTTGCGGTCCATGTCGTCCAGCAGCGGCAACTCGAACTGGGGCAGCGGCTGGTCGATCAGTGCCGACGGCAGTGCACTGGGGTCACCCAGACTGAACCCGCGCCAGAAGATGGCCAGCACCAGCAGGAAGACTGCCAGAGGAATGAACAGACTGGCACGTGCAAGCCCCCTGCGCGCGGGCTGTACCGTGGGCTGATCGCTCATGCCGGGCCCTCCGTGCGAGCTTGCGCCAGACCGCCAGGCGCCCGCTCGCCATTGCCCTGGGGGCCATTGCCCTGGGGGCCAGTGCCCTGGGGCACGCTGCCGGCGGCCTCACGCCGCTGCATGGCCCGCTCCGCCAGCCGGCGATAGCGGCGATCGACGGCTGCCATGACGCCGCCCAGTGCCATCAGCAACCCACCCAGCCAGATCCAGCGCACGAACGGCTTGTAGTGGACGCGTACGGCCCAGGCGCCGTCACCGAGCGGTTCGCCCAGTGCCACGTAGAGATCGCGCGTGAATCGGGGGTTGATTGCCGCCTGGGTCATGACCATGCCGCGTACCGGGTAGTGCCGTTTCTGTGGCAGCAACTGGTAACGCTCGCGACCGTTGCGCAACACGGTGACCACGCCTTCGTCAGCCTGCCAGTTGGGCCCTTCAGCGCGGCGGATGCCATCGAAGCGAAATTCCCAGCCACCCACCTCGACCGTATCGCCAGGCGCCATGCGCACATCGCGCTCGTCCGAGTAGACGATGACAAGACCGATCCCCACCACGGAAACCGCGATACCGAAGTGAGCCACCCACATGCCCAGGTAGCCGGCTCCCAGCGAAGGGAGGGCCCGCAGCTGGGCCAGCAATCCGCCCTTGTGGGCCAGCCGGTTGCGCGTGTCCTGCACCAGTGCCAGCGTGACCCAGAGCGCCAGCATTACCGACACCACTGCCCAGAAGTCGAGTGCGCCGGTAAAGATCAGTGGCAGCACCAGGCCCAGCACCACACTGACAATGGCCACCCAGGTCAGATTGCGCTGCAGCGCCTTCCAGCCGGTACGCTTCCAGCGGGCCAGCGGCCCGGGCGCCATCACCACCAGCAACAACACCATCAACGGCACGAACACGGCGTTGAAGAATGGCGGGCCCACGGAAATCTTGTCGCCACCGGTCAGCGCTTCGTAGATGAGCGGATACATGGTGCCCAGCAGGATGGCAGCGGTAGACACCACCAGCAGGACGTTGTTCGCCAGCAACAGCACCTCGCGCGACAGCGCGTCATAGTGCGCATCGGCACGCATGATGGGCGCCCGGAACGCGTACAGGGCCAGCGACCCGCCCACGACCGCCAGCAGGAACATCATGATGTAGGCGCCCCGCTCGGGATCCACCGCAAAGGCGTGCACCGAAGTCAGCACCCCGGAGCGGACGATGAACGCACCCAGCAGCACCAGCGAGAACGTGGCAATGGCCAGCAGAACCGTCCAGCTGCGGAACACGCCGCGCTTCTCGGTGACCGCCAGCGAATGAATGAGCGCAGTGCCCACCAGCCAGGGCATGAAGGAAGCGTTTTCAACCGCGTCCCAGAACCACCAGCCGCCCCAACCGAGCTCGTAGTAGGCCCACCAGCTGCCCAGGGCAATGCCCACGGTCAGGAATGCCCAGGCGACGTTGGTCCAGGGCCGCGACCAGCGTGCCCAGGCCGCATCCAGCCGCCCGGACATGAGCGCCGCGATGGCGAAGGCAAAGGCCACCGAGAAGCCCACGTAACCCGCGTAGAGCATGGGTGGATGGACGATCAGACCGAAGTCCTGCAGCTGGGGGTTGAGATCCGAGCCATCACTGGGTGCCACCGGCAACAGCCGCTCGAACGGATTCGACGTGAGCAGCATGAACAGGATGAAACCGATCGAGATCAGGCCCATCACCCCCAGCACGCGCGCCAGCATGTCCAGCGGCAGCGCCTTGCTGCGAACTGCCACGGCCAGGGTCCAGGCAGCCATGATCAGCGTCCAGAGCAGGAAGGACCCTTCGTGCGCTCCCCAGACTGCGCTGATCTTGTAATAGACCGGCAGCATGGAGTTCGAATTGTTGGCCACGTAGGCCACCGAGAAGTCGTCGGCCAGGAAGGCCCAGGTCAGGCAGATATAGGACAACAGCAGGAACACGAACATGCCGGCCGCCAGCGGTCCGCCGCTGCGCATCCAGACCAGCCTTCCTGTGGCAGCACCCGCCAGCGGCATTACCGACAGCAGGACGGCAAAGCCCAGCGACAGCGTCAGCGCGAAATGTCCTAGCTCCGGAATCATAGCGACTCGACGTTGTTGCCGATCGGCGGCTTGCGGCCCTTCATGGCTGCCAGTTCGGTAGGCATGTAGTTCTCGTCGTGCTTGGCCAGCACTTCCGAGGCCACGAACACGCCATCCTGCCCCAGCTGACCAGTGGCAACGATCCCCTGCCCTTCACCGAACAGGTTGGGCAGGATGCCGTTGAACACCACCGGCACGTCATGGCCTTCCATGTCGGATATGGTGAACTGCACCGCCATGTCACCCGGCTCGCGACTGATGCTGCCATCCACCACGATACCACCGGCACGGATGCGCTGGTCCACAGGTGCCTGCCCACTGACGATCTGGTCAGGCGGATAGAACAGGTTGATGTTCTCGTTGAGGGCACTGAGAACCAGCGCGACCGTCAGGCCTACGCCGCCCAGCAGGAAACTGATCAGGATGAGCTTTTGCTTGCGTTTCGGATGCATCGCGACCTTCCGTCACTACGAGCGGGTCAATGGCTGGTGTCGGACTGGGCAGGACTGGACCGCGCCGCTTGCGCGGTGCGCCGCAGGCGACTGCGCTGGGCCGCGAGGAAGCGGCGGCGCCGCCAGAGTGGCCAGTACACGACGAATATTACCACGGCAAGCGCCACAAGGTAGGCCCACCAGACGTAAAAACCGTAGCCGCCCATGGCAATGAAATCCGAGAGACTGTCGAAGCTGGTCATGGGCGACCTCCGGCAACCAGATCCGTGACCCAGCGGGTGCGGCGCTCGCGCTCCAGAATGATGGTGCGCGTGCCCTGAATGACGCTGACGGCGAACAGCAGGTAAAAGCCCAGCACGTTCAGCAACAGCGGGACCCACATGGACGGCGGCATGGCCGGCGGCTGGGTCAGGCGGAAGGTGGCCGGCTGGTGGAGGGTCATCCACCACTCGACTGAATACTTGATGATGGGAATGTTGACCACCCCGACGATCGCCAGAATGGCGCATGCCCTGCCCGCGGTTTCAGGGCGCTCCAGGGCCCGGCGCAGCCCGATGATGCCCAGGTACAGGAACAGCAGGATCAGCACCGAGGTGATGCGTGCATCCCAGATCCAGTAGGTGCCCCAGGTGGGCTTGCCCCAGATGGAGCCGCTGGCCAGCGCCAGCGCCGTGAAGGCAGCGCCGATGGGGGCCACGGCGGTCATGACCATGTCCGCCAGCTTCATGCGCCAGACCAGCAGGATCACGCCACAGACCGCCATGGTGATGTAGCCGGACTGGGCCAGCATGGCCGCAGGCACATGGATATAGATGATCCGGTAGCTGTCACCCTGAAGGTAGTCCGGGGGCGAGAACACCAGACCCCAGGTGGTCCCTGTCAGCAACAGCAGCACCGAGGCTGCGGCCAGCCAGGGAATCCAGGCGGCAGTGGTTTCATAGAACCAGCGCGGCGAACCCAGTCGGTGCCAGAGCCGGCGCAAGCTTTCCGGAACGAATCTCGCCATTGCCTTTCCGTACTGAAGTGCCGGCAGCTTCAGCTCGCCGGCAGCATGTCTTGCAGACCATGGTGTGGTCTGATCATTGCGGCACCCTGTGCTGGCGCCTCAGCCTGCTTCCACCCCGATGCGCAACGCGCCGGCAATCGCCAGCGGTACCGTCGTCACGGCAAAGGTGAGGCCGGCAGCCAGCCACAGCAAAGGGCCTGCCACCGGCATCCCGGATACCGCCAGTTCGGCGACGCTCACGCCCAGGATCAGCACCGGCACGTACAGCGGCAGCACCAGCAGGGCCAGCAGCACCCCACCGGTGCGCAGTCCCACTGTCAACGCTGCACCGACGCCACCCAGCAGGGTCAGGATCGGCGTCCCCAGCCCCAGCGCCAGAGTCAGCGGCCAGCGGGCCGCCTCGGGCAACGACAACATGGCTGCCAGCACCGGCGCCAGCAGGGTAAGCGGCAGGCCGGTCACCAGCCAGTGCGCCAGCATCCGGGCCAGCACCGGCACGAACAGCGGCCGCGCCCGCAGCACCATCTGTTCAAGCGTGCCGTCATCACGATCGCGGCGGAACAGGGCTTCCAGCCCCAGCAGCGTGGCCAGCAGCGCTGCAATCCAGAGTATGCCGGGCGCCATCGCGCCAAGCACGTCCGCCTCCGGGCTGACGCCCAGCGGGAACAAGGTAATGACCACGAACAGGAACGCAAGCGGATTGACGAACTCTGCCGGCTGCCGCCAGGCCACCGCCAGATCACGCTGTAGCTGCCCGATGAACAGCTGTCCCAGTCCTGTCTGACCCGGGTCAATGGGTGCAAGTTCCCTGTTCACGCGACCGCAGCTCCCAGCCAGTGGGTACGCAGGCCCGCCAGCAGGTCCGTCACCGGCTGGTGGGTGGCAAACAGGGCAGCGCCACCGGCGGCAAGATGCTGTTGCATCAGGCCGATCACCAGCTCCATGCCCGCCGCGTCCAGCGCCG
>LFIK01004869.1_pt1 | contig 10836 bp, 17 predicted proteins | sample 643401 | NCBI WGS metagenome assembly LFIK01 (sample SAMN03777447, study PRJNA286221) | soda lake metagenome | biome: soda lake; feature: Kulunda steppe; material: water; isolation source: sample T5-Br brine of Lake Tanatar-5 | place: Russia: Kulunda steppe | collected 2010-07
CACACACACACACACACACACACACACACACACACATGTATGCACGCACGCACGCTCGCACGCACGCACGCACCTCGCAGGAGGCACCGACAACACGGATGGCGGCCTTGAGAAGCTGCTCTCCGAGATGGAGATGCGGCTGCAGCTGTGCGCGGAGGAGGTGCAGGCAAGTGCACGCTTGCCCCTCGCGCTGGATGATGGTGGCGGTGCTTGCGTCCCATCCTCAGCCACTCCCGACGATGCACTCACTCCCGTCTTCCGCCCTCATCCGTGCAGGCCAACCTTGAGCAGGACAGCAGCAACTCGCTGCGCCGCATCCCGTTTGCGGTGCAGGAAATCTACAGGCTGCAGGTGCGTGCCTGTGATGCGATGCAGCCAGCGTGCTCCGTGCATTGCAGCGATGCAGGCGCGTGCTGCTTGCACCACCATGCGCGGCAAGGTGGATAGGCGCGCAGACACCTGTGCAGCATGGCTCGCCCACTCAATGCCCGCGCCCAGGGCGGGCGCGAGCATGCCTGCCAAGCAGCGACCACCATGTGACGCACCCAGCCCGCCCCACTCCCTGCAGGGTGACATCCAGGGCATGCAGGACCGCGTGCGCGCCACACACCAGCAGGTGAGCCATTTCTGTCTACGTTTAGACTCAAAACCAACAGGGGGTTCGTTCAGGGGGTAAGCAGAGAGATAAGACAGGAGAGGCCACGAGGAGCTGGGTGCCAAAGGGGGCCCCATTCCGACCTCCCATGCCCATTGCACCAGCACAATTGTGCGGTAAAGGAGCCTGTTCCCACCTTCCATGCCAATGCACCCATGCAATCGGTGCCCACAGGTGGCCGCGCTCTCCAGCCAGTGCAGCGCCTCTTGTCGCGCCCATCGCAAAGCTGGGCCCAGCCTTTAAGCTCCGACCCTCCTCCCATGTGCACCGCACCAAACACACAGGTGGCCGCGCTCTCCAGCCAGTGCAGCGCCTCTGTCGCGCCCATCGCGGAGCTGGGCTCAGCCTTCAACCTCCGACCCTCCTCCCATGCGCACCGCACCAAACACGCAGGTGGCCGCGCACTCCAGCCAGTGCAGCGCCTCCGTCGCGCCCATCGCTGAGCTGGACGTCCAGAAGCGACGGCTGGAGGCTGAGTGTGCGACGCTGTCGGAGGCCACCGAGCTATCCAGCCTGTTTGTGAAGGTGCGCGTTGTGCATTTTGTGCATGTGGTGCATGTGAAGGGTGCGTTCATTTTGTGCATGTGGTGCACGGGAAGGGAGTGCTCACGCGGCAACTGGCTGTGCGCATCCCACCGCACAAAGCGCAGCGCCGAGCCCAGCGTGCTGCAGTACTCCATCGTGGCAGGTGGTCCCACCCCCCTCCCAAAGTGCACTCCCTGCAGCGCCCACCCCCAATCAATTCATTTTTGCGAGTGAACCATCACCATCATCAATGGTGAACCATTCATTGTGACGGTCATCGAACACTGACCATGGACTAGCCCCACATGCCCTGCTCGCGTCCAACCATCTCATTCACCGTTATGATTTGTGCAGGTGGAGGAGGTGTTTGCGGCGGGCGACCTCGCAGTGGTGGCCTCGATGCTGGGCCGCATGCGGCGCAGCCTCAGCCTGGTGGGGGATGTGCCCGAGTTCCGGGCGGGCAGGGACACCCTGCGGACGCTGGAGGACCGGCTGCAGGTGGGGTGGGGCATCCAACAGGCGGGGCTGGATTTGTTCGGGGGGTCTCTGGTGTGTGCTAGACTGTGTGCTGGTGAGCAGGGTGTGTGCCTGCGGACGCTGGAGGACCGGCTGCAGGTGGGGCATCCAACAAGCGGGGCTGGATCTGCTGTGGGGGGTCCCTGGTGTGTGCTAGGGTGTGTGCTGGTGAGCAGGGTGTGTGCCTGCGGACGCTGGAGGACCGGCTGCAGGTGGGACATCCAACAAATGGGGCTGGAATTGTTCGGGTGGTCTCTGGTGTGTGCTAGGGTGTGTGCTGGCGAGCAGGGTGCGTGCCTGCGGAGGCTGGAGGACCGCCTGCAGGTGGGGCATCCAACAAGTGGGGCTGGATTTGTTCGGGGGGTCTCTGGTGTGTGCTAGGGTGTGTGCTGGCGAGCAGGGTGTGTGCCTGCAGACGCTCGACGCTTGAGGACCGTCTGTAAGTGGGGCTGGCATGATTGTGGGGGGGCCTTCCATTGGCATACAGTGCATTTTAGGGGGAAGGGGGATTCTGGCTGCAGGTGGGGCTGGATTTGTTTTTGGGGGGTTTCTGGTGTGTGCTGGTGGCGCCTGCACAGCGCCACACTCCACTTAGCTCCACCCTGCTCCCCTCACACCACTCTAGACCGCCCCCAACCAGCAGGCGGTGGTGGAGGGGCAGCTGGCCATCAGTTTGGGCCCATTATAACTCATAATATGAGCCCCCTCATGCACCACTCATCACACACACACATAACACTCATTCACTGCTCACAACCCGCAGGCGATGGTGGAGGGGCAGCTGGCCGAGGTCCTGGGTCAGTCCAGCGACCTCCGCTCCTCCCCTGCTGCAGCAGCAGCAGCAGCTACTGCCGGCGGCCCTGAGGGGGGTGGGGCTGCTGCCGCCGACCCTGGTGCTGTGGACGACCGCGTGCGGACGCTGTGTGGGCTGCTCATGGCAGTGGGCAGGTGGGCTGTGGGGTTTGCGTGCACGCACGTGCAGTGGGCAAGTGAGCCAAGAGGTTCGCATGCGTGTGCATGCGTGGAGACTTTAGAAGGGCTGCTCATGGCAGTGGGTAGGTGGGCTGTGGGGTTTGCGTGCACGCACGTGCAGTGGGCAAGTGAGCCAAGAGGTTCGCATGCGTGTGCATGCGTGGAGACTTTAGAAGGGCTGCTCATGGCAGTGGGCAGGTGGGCTGCTGGATCTGCGTGCATGCGTGCGGGTCTGGAACGTGGGCCATGTTTGTGCGCAGCGGGTAAAGGTGTGACAGCATGTGCTAGCTTGCAGCTCATGTGTGTACAGCTACATGCACACACACACACATTCTCACCCACACATATGAGCGCCCAGATTCAATGTGATCGAGGCGCTCTTCGTCCACTCCCGCGTGGCGATGGCGACGCGCGTGTGGCAGGCCATGCTGCTGCACTTTGGCGGCGCTGCTGCACCCCCTGCGGGCCCCACCTCCCAGCCACAGCCCACAAAAGCTGGTGCGTGTGCCTGTAGGTGCCTCTTTGTTTGAAGGGCGCGTGGGGAGCCATGCCACTGCTGCTGCTGCTGCTGCTGCTGCTGCTGCTGCTGCTGCTGTGCCCTTTGCTCACCCTTCATGCCGCCCAGCCGCATTTGCCTGCCCCCCATCTCCCACCACCTTCCTCATCCCAACGCATGCAGCCTCGAGCACTGCCACCACCTCAAGCTGGCCCCCTCCCTCCGGCCCTGCCCCCCCTCCCCTACCCGTGTGGCTGGCGCACGTGCACACGGAGCTACTGGGGCTACTGCAGGCAGAGGTGGCTTGGTGCGGGCGGGTGCTGCCCACCCACGCACCACCACTAACAGCTGCTCTGCTCGCCGCCGTGTTCAGCAGGGTAAGTGCATGAGTGCCCACACCAGCTTGTGCTCCCTGCCAGCTGTTGGGAGGGTGCAGGCAAGTGAGAGTGGGGTGTCAGGCCTGTGGCTTGCCCGCGGTGCAGAGTGGGCTGCTGCAAGTCAGGGCGGCGTGGCACGGGCAGGTGCTGCGCGCCCTGCCCTAATTTTGCACGCTGACCCGGGCACACGCTCTCCGCCCTAACCCTCACCACAGGTGCAGCAGGCCCTGGCCACTGCATACGAGCAGCTCAAGCGTAGCAGCAGCAGCAGCAGCAGCAGCAGCACAGCACCGGTGGGCGCACACAAGCCCTATGGCTCAAAGGTGGCGGCCCTTGCTGCTGCTGCAGCAGAAGTGACTCGGTTCACGACGTGAGTGGCTGCGCCCCAGGGGTCTGCCCAGATGTGCTTTCAGCACGCGTGCTTGCAGCGGCAGCATGTGGGTTAGGGGTGCTTCGTACCTTGCCTAGGAGGGATGGGCCGCTGCATCACCCACCCGGCGCTTGCCCCTGCAGCAAAACAGGCGGGTTGTATGATGGCCTCCTCACCCTGCTCCTTCCTGTGACCAGGCGGCTGAAATGTCTGCGTGTGCACTAGCCAGTCTCGCACCGCTGAACACCCCCCACATACACACACTCCCTGGAACACCCTCCCTGCGCAGGTCGATCTCAGAGCTGCTGGACATCAACTTTGGTAGCAACCTGGATGCCGACACGAGGCGGAAGCTGCTGTCTGCGGCGCTGCAGCCCCTGGAGCTATGGGTGAGGGACCCTGTGCTGTTGGCGCTGCTGGTTGCATGTGCTCCTGTATGTGAGAGGGAAGAGGAGGCACAAGGCGGAAGCTGCTGTCTGCGGCGCTGCAGCCCTTGGAGCTATGGGTGAGGGACCCTGTACTGTTGGCTGCTGCTGGCTGCATGTGCTCCTGTATGTGAGAGGGAAGTGGAGGCACAAGGCGGAAGCTGCTGTCTGCGGCGCTGCAGCCTTGGAGCTAAGGGCAAAAGTCCCTGCGCTGCTGGCTGCTGCAAGCTGCTTGTGCTCCCGTGTGTGAGAGGCAAGAGGGGGCACGAGGGGGAAGCTGCTGTCTGCAGCGCTGCAGCCCTTGGAGCTACGGGTGTGAGAGGCCTTGCGTAGCTGACTGTCCTGCATGGACTTATGTGAAGGATGGGCAAGAAGCGACGATGACAGCACTGGTAGCGCTGCTGGCAGAAAGCTGAGGAAGGCGGCTCCTCTATGAATGAAAACTGCGTGCGCGCATTGCATGAGCTGCAAGCGCGCCAGTGCCCTGAGCAATGCCTGCCAGCCTCTGCAGGCCGCAGAGGGATGTTCCAGCTCCGACTGAGCACGCCGGGATGCAGGCCACACCCCTCCTTCACCCTAGCAACCCCGCATTGGACAACACCCCAACCGCGCGTGCAGGTGTCACACTGGCCGGAGCTGGAAGGGGAGCAGCTTGCCGTAGATTTTGGGGCTGCACTGCCACAGGCGCTGCTGCAGCAGCTGGGCGCGCCCAACCTGGGGTGAGCTACGCTTGGGGTCCATGGCACTGGTGTGGAAGCGTGTATGCTCATCAGTGGTGACAGGCTGGAGTGGCTGGGTGGGCGTGGCTGTGCCATAACGTGCCAGTGTGTGTGGTTTCGAGGGGGGTCTTCTTGATCTAGAGCCCCCCTGCGCTCCGGCACACTCCAGCGCACATGTTCATGAGCTCTCGCACAACTGCAAGCTTGTGCACTGAGACAAAACATGCTACGCCCCCTCACCCTCACCTGCAGCGCTGAGGATGCAGAGGGGTTGCTGCAGCAGGCAGGGGCGGGTGTGCGCGCTGTGCGGACAGCAGCGCTGCAAGCCATTAGCAGGTGTGGGGGGGGGAGTGGGAGAAGGGGTGGGGGCATGTGATGGTGGTTGGGTTTAAGGGAGGGCGTGTGGGGCAGCAGGACGTGGCAGACTCGTGCAGACAACACTGCAGTGGGCGTGGCATGCAAGGGCCCGTGGGGAAGCAAGGGCTGACCAACCACATGTGCGCCAAACAACACGCGCTCCTTTGCAGGTGTGAGGCGGTGACTGGTGGCAGCGAAGTGGGCACGCTGGCGGGCGTGCTGGATGTGCAGCTGAGCAGCGCCGTCACACGCCTCACTGCCCTCGCACAGGCCCTGCAGAAACAGGTGCGTTGCTGCAGCAGCACCTGCGCAGCTGTGCACAGCAACCACCTGAAAGTGCAATCCGTGCAAGAAGGTTAAAGTGCCTAGGAGCTGCTGGAGAGCGCGGAGAGCAGCGCTGCCGTTGGTGCTGCTGTTGTCCCATCAAAAACGTGTTTCACTGTTGCTCTCTGTCTGTTTCCCATCCATCAATTCCCTTCGCACTCATCCCACCCTGCTCTCTCTACGCCCCATCCACTGCCACCCATCGCACCACACAGGCTGCCAAGCCGGACGCGGGCGACTGCGGCAGCGGGGGCGCCCCCCCCCTACTGGGCGCGTGGATGCAAATGGTGGTGCTCGCGTCGGAGGTGGGCGGCTCAGCGCTGCTGTCCAAAGTGGATGCCAGCCTGCGCGCATCGCTTGCGTCCAGCGCGTCTTCGCTCACGGTGCGTTGGGGGGCGCCGGCATGGATGGGTGTGGGGGCAGGAGGGGGCGGCTCAGTGTGCGCGTCTCACTTGCGTCCAGCACATCTTCGCTCACAGTGCATTGGGGGGCGCCGCATGGATGGGTGTGTGGGCCCAGAGCGGGCGGCTCAGCGTGCTGCCATAAGTGGGCGCCAGCGCGCGCGCGTCGCTTGCGTCCAGTGCCTCTTTGCTCGCGACGTGGCATCATTTGCACTGCCCGTTGAAATGGGTCAGAGGTGAAGCAACAGAGCACGAAAGCAGCACCATGGGCTGCCTGGGCGTGAGGGGCGTGCCCACAGCACCACTTTACTACCGGACCCCAGCGCCCGCATTGTTGGTTCATGTGCATGCGGCACCCTTCGAGCTTGACATTCAAGCTTGGTGCGTGCTGCACAACGTGTGCTGCAGGCTGGGGCGGCCAGGGCGCGGGAGGAGGCCATGCCTGACGCCGCTGGGCTGCGGATGCTGGCTCGGCCGGACAGGCTGCAGGTGGGGCCGTGGAAGTTGGTTTATTTTTATGTATGTCACGTAGGGTATCATACCCTACAGTATGTGTGATGGAGATGATGTTGCGAGGGAGGAAGGGAAGGAACCAGAGACACCTGGCAGCAGCAATGCAGCACGCCTGCCTTCACAGGGAAAGGCACCTGGGCACCCTATACTGCAGACCTAGACCTGAGAAGAGGTGGTGCCCCCTGCCCCCCCTGCTCCATCCCGCTCCCCATACCTGCGACGTGTGCGCAGCTGGTGGCGTTGCATGTCCTCAGCAACCTGCTGCTGCCCTCGCCCACTTGTCCATCTCCCTTTCTGTGCGCAGCGCATGGCGCAGCTGGCGGCCAGCTTAACCAACCCCAGCCCCCTGCTGCTCCCCTTGCCCACAAGTCTTTTTTTGTGCCCACACCCACCCACCCATCTCCCTGCCTGTGCGCAGCGCATGACGCAGCTAGCGGCCAGCATGGCCGACCCCAGGCACCTGCTGCTCCCCAGGACGACGTCCCAGGTGAGAGGAGGTAGAGGGTGGCCCAACCTGCCCCACCCCCAGGTGTGTGCAATGCACAATCCCACATGCTGTGTGGCCCATCCTGCCCCTCCCCCACATATGTACGTTATACAATCCCACGTGCATGTGTGGTGGGATGAGGTGTGGACCGGGCGCGTGCCGCTGCCCATAGGTCCACCTGTGGAGCCACCGCTGCCCATGGGTCCACTAAGAGCCACCACTGCCCATAGGTCCACCTGTGGAGCCACCACTGCCCATAGGTCCACCTGTGGAGCCACCACTGCCCATAGGTCCACCTGTGGAGCCACCGCTGCCCATAGGTCCACCTGTGGAGCCACCACTCTCGCGAGGGTCCATCCCCGCTGGGCGCGCTGGCGGTGCTGCTTGCCCCAGCCAGACTGCATGGGTTTGAATGCCCCGACCCGGCACTCGCGCATGCTTGCAAGGGCTGGCCTCGCTGACGCGGCCCAGCAGGGCGCGCTGGCGGTGCCGCTGCGAACCACAGCATGCAGCAAACCACAGCCGCAGCCTCACCATACCCACAACCACAACCCCCTGCAGGTGTCGAACCTCGCTGGCGCGGCCCAGCAGGGCGCGCTGGCGGTGCCGCTGCGAACCACAGCATGCAGCAAACCACAGCCACAGCCTCACCATACCCACAACCACAACCCCCTGCAGGTGTCGAACCTTGCGGACGCGGTCCAGCAGGGCGCGCTGGCAGTGCTGCTCGCCCCGGTCAACGCAGCCGTCCAGCCCCTGCCTGGCATGCCCGAGTGGTACAAGGGGGAGGATGCAAGCGGTGAGCATGGGGGGGCTGTCTGATGAGGGAGGGGCTGCGCATGGTGCCTCTCATTGGGGCTCCCATTGCACACGCAGGCTGCGCGGGGTGCCTCTCATTGGGGCTCCCATTGCGCACGCAGGCTGCGCGGGGTGCCTCTCCTTGGGGCTCCCATTGCATACACAGGCTGCGCGTGGTGCCTCTCATTGTGGCCCCCATTGCACACACAGGCTGCGCGTGGTGCCTCTCATTGTGGCCCCCATTGCACACACAGCCTGTGCGCGCCAGCCTTGGATGGTGCACGGGGGAGGGCGCTCGGCGCGTGCACCGCAGCACAGCTCCCCTGCTCTGCACACCCCCTGTCGCCCTCCTTTCTCCAGCCCTCCCCACAATGTGTGCTCACTGTTATTGATATAGTCGAGCCCACCTCCCCCGCCTCTCCTTTGACCTCCTTTGACAACACTCTGCCCAAGTCCCAACCCCCCCGCCCCCCTCCATGCGCGTAACGCCCCCATGCCCACCTCAAGTGCAGCCTCACATTTGCCCTCCTTGGACAATGCTAAACCCTGACCCTCACCCTAAGCCTAACCCTCCGCCCCCCCCCCCACGCGCAGTCGCGCCCATGCCCACCTTCAGCGCCGCGCCGCTGCCCTACGTCACGCTCGTGGGCGAATATCTCATGCTGCTGCCCCACCACCTGATGGACGCCCTGGCGGCTGCAGCGGCAACAACGCGGGTGAGGAGGTGCCGCGGCTGCCTGCCTTGCCCAGCTGCTGCTGCCTGCTGAGCCCCAGCCCTGCGTCACGCTCGTGGGCGAATACCTCATGCTGCTGCCCCACCACTCCCTGGCAGCAGCAGTGGAGCCGACGCGGGTGAGCAGGTGCTGGTGCTGCATAAATTGCCGAGCTGCTGCTGCCTGCTGCGAGTGTGCACACGGATCCACCCAGCCGGGGTGTCCAGGGTTCAAGAGGTGCAGATGGGTGCATGCAAGCAGGTCCCAAACCCTGTGGTGGGGGTGACGGTTGCTCGCTTGCCCCCCCTGGTCTCCTGGTTCAGGCTTTTGCCACACAGCCAGGTCCTTCGGAGCTCCAGAGGCAAGCAGGTGCATGCAAGCACGTGTGCCGGGCGTCCCTGCTGCAGCCCGTGTGCGGGAAGCAACGGGCCGTCCGCTTCCCCCCTCCTCCTCCACCCAGGCCGCCACACAGCCAGGGCCGGCGGCGCTAGAGGGGCAGGAGGGCCGAGAGGAGGAGGAGGTGGACGTGGAGGGGCTGGCGGCCCAGTGGCTGGACGCGACGGTCACAGCCGCGGCGCAGGAGTTTGCCAAGGCCATCGCGCACGTGCCGCTGCTGACGCCGAAGGTGGTTGCGCGCCCCGTGCCCCCCATCCGAGCTGCTGCCACCTGGTGTGCCCCGTGCGCTGGCTCCCTGCACCTTTTGGATGGGTTTTGGCGCTTGCAAGGGTGCGCTTGCAAGGGTGTGCTTGTGCTGCGCTCGCTGCGTGCCGCGCGCCTTTGCACTTGACTCGAGCCTTGCAGCGGCGTGACGTGCCTGTGTAGCGCACACCTGCGCGCTGGCGCGCAATCTGTGCACAGCAACCCTGTCCGCACACACACCCCTCCTGACGCCCAGGGCGGCGGGCAGCTCGCGGCGGACGCCGAGTACTTTTGCAACGTGATGTCGGCGCTGCACGTGGCGCCGCCCGCCAGCCTGCTCACCGTCCAGGTGCGGTTCAGCTGCATTTTTGTGACTGGGCATTTTTGTGACTGGGGCGATGATGAGGGCCCCCCTTGCTTTGCTGCTCCAGGCACGCTGCATTGTGTCAGCCACAGCCACAAAGGGAGTGATTGCGCTGGCTGACGTTTGCCTTTTTTCCTCTGCAAGCACACGGCTTGCAACCTGCTTGGCAGCATTGCTTGCCGGAGCACTGCTTGCCCACACCCGTGCACCTGCTCCCGTTGCTGTGCGTGCCGCCTGCTCACGCGCCGAGCGTGCAGCGAGCAAGTAAGCACAGCTCGTGTGTGTCAGTGTGTGTGCACAGCAGTTCAGCGACAGCCCACCCACCTTATCCCACCATGGGCCTCTTCCGCGCTGCCTGTGGTAGCAGTCCAGGGCCACAGCGGCCGCAGCAATCTGCCCTGCCTGCCTGCCTGCCTGCCTGCCTGCCTGCCTGCCTGCCTGCCTGCCTGCCTGCCTGCCTGCCTGCCTTTCAGCTCCTCACCACCACCCACCCACTTGCCGCCAGGCCTTTGCCGCGCTGCCGGAGGAGGAGTTCCGAGCGGCGGCTGCGTCAGCGGGGGCGGCAGCAGCAGCAGCAGCAGCGGCAGGCGGGGGTGGCGGCGAGGGGGAGGGGCGGGCGCAGCAGCAGCTGCTGCAGGTGGATGCCGCCATGCTGCGGGCGGTCTCGGGGGCGCGCAAGCTCCGGGCGTGAGGGCTGGTGGAGAGGCCCCCTCTCAACGACTCGTTTACAGGGGTGACGTCAGGGGCGCAGCGTTGGTGCGTGTCTGTGCGCGTGTGCGATGTCCGTACGCCTAGCTGCTTGAAGCCCTCCTTCACTCGTCGCCCGAGCCGCTGAGCTTCTGCCAGCGCAGCTGGCCGTTTTGAAGTTCCTTGACCTCGTCTGCGGAGGGGAGGCAGGGGAAGGGCAGGGCGTTGGAGCGAGCCATCAGGAGCGAGCGAGCGAGCAACGCACGCTCCCCCGCCCCTCCTTCCAGAGGCTGCTCGCCCCCCCCCTCCCAATCCTGCTCGCTTGCCTGTGGCTGTGATAAGCTTGTGATGAGCTGGGGCTGCAGGACAGCAGCAGCAGTGGGGTGCACATGCACGCGGGCGCGAGCAATGAACGCGTCTGTACGTGCGTGCAGAGGCACGTGCCTCCCTGCCCCCCACCTCCACCCCCCACCTCCCACCCCCCACCCCGGCCTCATC
>LFIK01004871.1_pt1 | contig 10829 bp, 5 predicted proteins | sample 643401 | NCBI WGS metagenome assembly LFIK01 (sample SAMN03777447, study PRJNA286221) | soda lake metagenome | biome: soda lake; feature: Kulunda steppe; material: water; isolation source: sample T5-Br brine of Lake Tanatar-5 | place: Russia: Kulunda steppe | collected 2010-07
AACGCCGTTCAATCGCATCCTGCGGCGGTTGGCCATAAATGCTCGGCTCCTCCCCAAACGTTACCGAGGCTGAAAGGCTTCGTGCATCCCAATGTGCAATGTAGGTCGGAATGATCGCCTGATATCGGGCAGGCGCCACACCTAAAAAATAGATAAACGGCGTGCCTGTTTCCCATGCCTCCCGCAACCAGCGGTTATTTGGGGCATCCGGATTTTCACCCATAAACGCGTAATCAACCGATTCATGGCCGGCGTAAATCTGTTCATGCACCTGACGTTGATCGTCGTACCAAATTTTTGCGCCTTTTTTAGGAAACACGGTACGAATTGAGAGCAGATACCGCATCGAAGCCGGTTTAAATATGCCCTGCTGCGGGTTAACAAACGGCACCCGCTGACCCTGAAACTCAAAACCTGCCTGAATCTGTTGCGAACTCAGCACCCCAAACTGCGCCGTTAGCTCCGTCACTCGAGCAAAGGCCGCCGCCCGAATCTGCTGATCTTGTTCGAAACTGACGATGGGCATAGGCCACCTTTGCTTTAATTCGCGCTTCTCACAAAAATGGCATTTTCAATGCGCTCGAACGCATTTTGATAGGCTTGAGGCTCAAGGATGGGCGTTTCAGCGCGGTCTTGCTGCCCCCAGCCCGAAGAGGTTTCGGTGGCATCAACAAAGTTCACGCGAACCCTTGTTCTCTCACCAATCGTCTCAATGAACCCAGTGGCTTTAGTTTGGCTCACCCGAGTTACCCCAAGCAAAATTCGCGACGCCAAATCACTATCAGCAGCACTCCTGGCGTTGATGAAGCCAGACGCTCGGTCTGCGCTTTCAATTGTGTACCCTAGATCTTGAAACACCGAGACAACACTGGGAAAGACAACATCAGCTGATTCTTCGTAATCCCGCGTCTGCATCGACTGAATTTCAAGCGGGGTCATATCTGATTGCGGCGCTGTTGCTGCACAACCAACGAGAAACAGCACCATTAGAAGCGGCAGCAGCTTAGTCAAAGTCTTGGCAGTCATATCAACTCTCCTTGTTGACTATTTAAAAATTTGATTCGCGACTGCGAAAATCGGTAACGACGTCAGCGTCATCGAACTTGATGATTAACGTTATCATGCGCGATGAAGACTCAAACCCAGCCGCCGAGCTCTGCCCACCCGCTAACAAAATGGTCCAATAGCCTGAGCTCTGACTTGATTGGGTGACCTGCGCCTGGCGCTGGTAGGTCCACACCTCCCGTCCGGAGCCATCGCGAGTGGTGATATTCGGTGCGCCAAACGTCTCCAAGATTGCAGCCTTGGTGGTTACCCCGACCTCCACATTCATCTGAACATTGCCCTGCGTGAGATCGCTGTTACGGTCAGAAACCGGCTGGGGCGGCGTTACACAGCCGGCTAACGCGACAGAAACGAATAAAATGATGGCGAATTTCCACTGTTTTGACATGCTACCCTCCCTAAGTTGAGTGCAGCATCAGTGATGGAAGCGACAGGGTGCGTCGGAGAGAAGTAGGGTGGACTGGTCCTGTCGAACCAGTCAAATCCAAACTGACGGGTTTAGACTCACCGATCGGAGTCATTGGGGCATTCCTTCAAACATCTCGTGTGGTAAACGACATGATCTGTCGCCAAAATGGTGTAGACCCAAGCGGGTACACAACAGTAGAAGCAGTTTGACCTCGCTGGTTAGCGTGGATAGTTTGAAACCTGGTAGATAGGTGGCAGCCATCTTAGAAGGAGCCTCAAATCTTAGGTCGGTCAGTAAGCAAGCCTTGACGTATAAGGAGTGACGTATCTTGAGTGCCATCTTTGCCCCCGGCGCGCGTGTTCTTATCCGAGACTGTGAGTGGATCATTCGTCGCGCAGACCCCAGCGATGATGGCGGTTACCTGCTCACCGTCGATGGCCTGGCCGAACTGGTCAACGGCAAAAGTGCGCAGTTTCTCACCCAACTGGAGGAACAGGCCAACGCCATTCAGGTTCTGGACCCGGCAGATACTCGGTTCGAGCAGGATCGGTCCCCCGGCTTCGAAAAAAGCCGCCTATTCATCGAGGCGCAGTTACGCCAGATCACCCCGGCAGATGACAAGATTCACCTGGGCCACAAGGCCGCCATGGATCCAGTACCCTACCAGCTCGATCCGGCCCTGCAGGCACTCAAGCAGAACCGTCAGCGCATCCTGATTGCGGACGCCGTTGGCCTGGGTAAAACCCTGGAAGCCGGCATCCTGATGACCGAGCTGATGCGGCGGGGCAGGGGCAAGCGCATCCTCGTGCTTACCCTTAAAAGCATGATGACCCAGTTTCAGAAGGAAATGTGGAACCGCTTCACCATCCCCCTCATCCGGCTCGACTCTGCCGGCCTGCAGCGGGTACGCAACCAGATTCCAGGCAACCACAACCCCTTTTACTACTACGACAAATCGATCATCTCCATCGACACCCTTAAGCAGGACAACGACTACCGTCGCCACCTGGAACAGGCCTATTGGGACATCATTGTCATCGACGAAGCCCACAACGTGGCCGAGCGGGGCAGCAGCTCCCAGCGCGCCAAGCTGGCTCAACTGCTGGCAGGCCGCTCGGATACCCTGATCATGCTCTCCGCCACGCCGCACGACGGCAAGGCCAGGAGCTTTGCCAGCCTGATGAACATGCTCGACCCCACGGCCATTGCCGATCCGGACGACTACGCCAAGGAAGACTTTCGCGACAAAGGTCTGGTGATTCGCCGCTTCAAGAAAGACATCCGCGATCAGGTACAACAGGAATTCAAAGAGCGGGTGGTGAATGACCTCTACCTGAGCGCCAGCCCGGAAGAAGAAGCCGCCTACCAGGCACTGCTGGACGTGCCGTTTACCTATCGTGGCGAGCACAGCGCCAGCAAAAACGGCCAACTGGTGCGTATCGGCCTGCAAAAGTCGCTGTTCAGTTCCCCTGCGGCAGCGGCAGTGTCCGTGCAGCAGCGCATCAACAAACTGGACAAGAAAACCGACACCACCCCAGACGAACAACACGAGATCCAGGCCCTGAGCAGCCTGCTGCTGGCCCTGGGCAAGATCACACCGGAACACTTCAACAAGTACCGTGAGCTGCTCAAACTGCTGAAAAGCAGCGACTATGGCTGGCAGAAAACCGACACCCAAGACCGGCTGGTGATCTTCAGCGAACGCATCGAAACCCTCAACTGGCTGTACAGCCAGCTACCGGGCGACCTTAAGCTGAAAACCGACGCCCTGCGCATCCTGCATGGCGGTATGAGCGACATCGAACAGCAGGAGATCGTCGAGGGCTTTGGCAAACCGGAAAGCACGTTGCGCATTCTGTTGTGTTCCGATGTCGCCTCCGAAGGCATCAACCTGCATTACCTGTCGCACCGCCTGGTGCACTTTGACCTGCCCTGGTCTCTGATGGTGTTTCAGCAGCGCAACGGCCGGGTCGACCGGTACGGGCAGGAAAAAACGCCCATCATCACCTATCTGATCAACCAGAGTAACAACCCGCAGGTGCGCGGTGACCAACGCATTCTGGAGATCCTCAAGGACAAGGACGATCGGGCCTACAAAAACATTGGCGATCCGGCGACCTTCATGAAAGTGCATGACCCCGAAGCGGAAATAGAACTCACCATGGCCGCCATGGCCGAAGGCACCGAAGCCCAGGCCTTTGATGCGCAATACCAGCCAGACAACAGCAACGAAGGCGACGACCTCCTCGCCCTCTTCCTAAACCCGGAGGCGGCTGCGCCAAAACCCGAGCAGGCCACCGAGCACAACACCGTCGACCACTTCAGCCTGTTTCCCAGCGATTATGAATTCGCGCTTCAGGCGCTGGAAGCCATCAACCGGGAACGCAAGGTCATCAGCTTCAGCGCCAATAGCGAGCGGCAAACCCTGACCCTCACCCCGCCAGACGACCTCGATTACCGTTTCCGTTTCCTGCCGCCAGAAATCCGCCCTACCGATAATAGTCTGGTGCTCACGGCCGACAAACCGCGCTTTGAGAACGAGATTCGCCGCAGCCGACAGGACGAAAACGCCTGGCCCAAACTGCATTACCTCTGGCCCCAGCACCCGGCCATCGAGTGGCTACAAGACAAACTACTGGCGCAGGTCGCTCGGCACAGCGCACCCGTGCTGGCCCTGCCAGACACCCCCGAAGTCAACGCCGCCCTGGCGTCCAACGACGCGGTGTTCCTTGTCAGCGGCCTGATCCCCAACCGCAAAGCGCATCCGGTGATCTGGGAGTGGTTTGCGATCACCGCGCGCGACGGTGCCGTGGCTACCGTCGACCCGGCGGTAGACTGGCTGCAACGCCTCCCACTGCACCAGAAACTGCCCAACCGCGCGCAGCCGGTGAATATCAGTGCCCTGGAAGCGCTCCGGCAACCTGTGATTGCCGCCGCCCGCGAAGCGATGCAACAGCGCCAGCAGACCTACAGCGCGCAAAAACAGGCCGAACTGGCAGACCAGCTGCAGGCCCTGGCGGCACTACAACAGCGGCAAGTCGCCCAGCTCGACCAGCAACTGGAAAAATCCACCCAAGCCGAGCACTTCAAGGCCGCCCGCCGCGAGGACCGGCTGCGCCGCATCGACCGCGTGTTTGATGACTACCAAAACTGGGTGCGCGACACCCTCACCATCGAGCCCATACCCTTTATTCAGATCATCGCTGTCTTCACGCAGGAAGCTGGGGAGCACAATTGACCATGGCCGCACAAGACACCGCCGCCACCTTCATCGGCATCACCAACGACAACGAATTCTTCAGCGCCCACTACCTTGCCGAGGTGTTTCAGGGCGACTTCGCCGACACCATCAAAGACTGGGACGCCAAAGAGCAAGCCGACAAGGCCGCCGCCTATGCGTTTGTCGCGCCCCATCGTGGCCTGCGCAACCTCAACCAGCCCTACTTTGCGCTGCGCTACAAACTCAAGACCGAACGCAGTGCCCGCGAGCGCATCCGCCTGCAGCGCGAGTTCTACCAGGAGCTGATGACCGTGCTGGGCCTGCCGTGGCAACCCGAAAACCGCACCGTCGCCGCCAACACCGAACTGCCGGTGCTCAGTACCATTGGTGACCAACTCTGGGTACTGGGCGCGCTGGATGGCAACAACGAAGGCCTCGACCCGCTGTCGCTGACCCTGCACAGCAACCAGTTCTTTGGCGACGGCCCGCACCACGACCGGCTGAAAAACACCGACTGGTATACCATTCTGAACGAAGTGGTGTTCCGTCAGAACAGCCCCTACAACGACAATCCGCCGCGCTGGGTGCTGTTGATCAGTGACCGCCAGGGCATCCTGATCGACCGCTACAAATGGTCCCAGAACCGCATGCTACGCTTTGACTGGGAAGACATCCTCGGCCGGCGCGACGACAAAACCCTCAAGGCCACCGCCGTGCTTCTGCACCGCGACAGCCTGGCCCCGGACGAGGGCCAGTGCCGGCTCGACAGCCTGGATGAAAACAGCCACAAACACGCCTTTGCCGTCTCCGACGACCTGAAATACGCCCTGCGCCAGTCCATCGAACAACTGGGCAACGAGGCCACCGAGCAACTCATCGCGCAGGCGCGCGAGCGCAAGGAAGGCATCTACAGCGGCAGCAACGCGCTGGACCCGGACCAGCTCTCCAAAGAATGCCTGCGCTACATGTATCGCATTCTGTTTCTGTTCTACATCGAAGCACGACCCGAGCTCGGCTACCTGCCGCACCAGCATGAAGCCTGGCGCAACGGCTACAGCCTCGACAGCCTGCGCGACCTGGAAATGGTCCGCCTCACCACCGAAGAAAGCCGCCAGGGCCAGTACTTTCACCACAGCCTGCAACGCATGTTCGGCCTGATCTACCACGGCTACCGCAGCACCCACATCCACGACGGTGGCGTGCCCTCGTTCACCCTGCAAGGGCTGGACAGCCACCTGTTCGACCCGGCCAAAACGCCCCTGCTTAACCGCGTGACGTTCAGCAACGAAACCCTGCAGAGCGTGATACGGGCCATGTCGCTCACCCGCCCCCAAAAGGGGAAAAAACGCCGTGGCCGCGTCAGCTACACCCAGCTCGGCATCAACCAGCTCGGGGCCGTGTACGAAGCACTGCTCAGCTACCGGGGCTTTTTCGCCAGCGAAGACCTGTACGAAGTCGCCCCCAAGGGCCAGAACATCAATCCGGACGAACTGGACACCGGCTACTTCGTTACCCAGAGCCAGTTAGAGGACTTCGACGACAAAGAGCGCGTCTACGACCTCATCGACGGCAAGAAAAGCCTGCGCCTGCACCCCAAGGGCAAGTTCATCTACCGCATGGCCGGCCGCGACCGCGAGAAATCCGCCAGCTACTACACCCCGGAGGTGCTCACCAAAAGCCTGGTGAAATACACCCTGAAAGAACGCCTGAGCGACGACGTCAGTGCCGATGACATTCTCAACCTCACCATCTGCGAACCCGCCATGGGCAGCGCGGCCTTCTTGAACGAAGCCGTCAACCAACTGGCCGAAACCTACCTCACCCGCAAACAGCAGGAACTCGGCCAGCGCATCCCGCACGAGGACTACCCGCGCGAACTGCAGCGGGTCAAAATGCACATCGCCGACCATAACGTCTTCGGTGTTGACCTCAACCCCATCGCCGTCGAACTGGCCGAAGTCTCGCTCTGGCTCAACGCCCTCAGCGGCGAGCATCAGGTGCCCTGGTTTGGCTACCAACTGTTCACCGGCAACAGCCTGATCGGTGCCCGCCGCGAGGTCTACCCCACCCGCGCCCTGAAAAAACAGGGCAAAGACGGCCTCTGGTACAACACCGCCCCGCGCCGACTCAATCCGGCCAGCCTGTTGAACCCCATCAGCGCCGGGGGCCGCAGCGACCATGAAATCTATCACTTCCTGCTGCCTGACCCCGGCATGGTCGGCTACAACGACAAGGTCGCCAAACAAATGCGGCCCGACGCCTTCAAGCAGATCAAGGAATGGAAAAAGGCCTTCTGCGCCCCGCTGGACGCGCATGAACTGGCCACCCTGACCGCCCTCAGCGAAGCGGTAGACCGCCTGTGGGCGGAACACACCCGCATGTTGGCGCAGCACCGCAAACGCACACAGGACACCAACCCGCTGTGGGGCCAGCCCGACCTGGCCACCTACCACACCAGCACCAAGGACAAGGACGACCTGCGCACCACCGGTATTTTCAACACCCATGCCCGCATCGCCTCGCCCTACCGCCGGCTGAAACTGGCCATGGACTACTGGTGTGCGCTCTGGTTCTGGCCGCTGGATCAGCTCGTCCAACTGCCCGACCGCCAGAAATGGCTGTTTGACCTGAACACCATCATCAACAGCGCCGGCACCTTCGACTTTGCGCCCGAACAGGACGACCTGCTCGGGCCGGCAAACACAGCAACAGACACAGATACCCGTTTAGACGGCTTTGCCAAACCCACCGACGACCTGTTCACCGCCGACCACCCGCAGCAAGACCTGCGGGCAGAAACTCAAGCCGCGCGCGAAGTCAGAACCCAGCAGGGAGAGCTGAATCTGGACAAGCTGTTCCGCAACCCGTTCTTTGCGACCTTGAAAATCGCCAATGACCTCGGCGAACACTTCCGCTTTTTCCACTGGGAACTGGCTTTTGCCGACATCTTCGCCCACCGCGGCGGTTTCGATGTGACACTGGGGAACCCACCCTGGCGCAAAGTGGAATGGCAGGAAGGCGGCATCCTTGGCGACCACAACCCCGCCTTTGTGCTGCACAAACTCAGCGCCAAGCAACTGACCGACGAGCGCGAAGCCGCCTTTGAGCGCAGCCCACAACTGGAACAGGCCTGGTTCGCCGAACTGGCGGAAGCGGAGGGTTCCCAGGCATTTTTGAACGCAACCCAGAACTACCCGCAGCTCGCGGGGCAAAAGGCCAACCTGTACAAATGCTTCCTGCCCCGGGCCTGGGCCAATGTGAACGGGCAGGGGGTGAGTGGTTTTTTGCATCCGGAAGGAATTTATGACGATCCCAAGGGTGGGGGATTTCGGCGAGAGCTTTATCCTCGCTTGCGGGCACACTTCCAGTTCATTAACGAAACCAAGCTGTTTGCCGAGGTGCACAACCAAACGCTGTTCAGCATTAACATTCACGGCCCCTTGGGCGAGCCGAGTTTCAAACATGTCTCCAACTTGTTTGTACCGGGCACCATTGATCAGTCGTTTGCCCATGATGGTAACGGGCAGGTGCCCGGTATTAAGGAGGAGATGGAGCTGCCGGATGGTCTGGTAAAACTGAAGTGGAATTTCGACGGCCACCGCGACCGCATAATCGAAGTCGGCCAGCATGAACTGGCCCTGTTCGCCCAACTCTACGACGAAGCGGGCACCGATGCCCTGGAAGCCCGCCTGCCGGCCTTGCACGCCCAGCAGTTGATGGCGGTACTGGATAAATTCGCCGCCCAGCCCCGGCGGCTGGGGGACCTGAAAGGACAGTACTACTCCACGCAACACTGGAACGAAGTCAATGCCCAGCAAGACGGTACCATGAAGCGGGAAACCCGGTTCCCGGACAACCCGGACCAATGGATACTCTCCGGCCCGCATTTCTTCGTCGGTAACCCGTTCTACAATACACCTCGCGCCGTGTGTGACACCAACAAAGCCTACGACAACCTCGACCTGCAAACACTGCCGGACGACTACCTGCCGCGCACCAACTACATCCCCGCCTGCGACCCCGCCACCTACCGCGACCGCACCCCGCGCGTGCCTTGGGTGGAAGAAGGCGAGCAGCAGGGGCGGTTGGTGACGGAGTATTATCGGATGGTTAACCGAGAGATGGTGGGCTCTTCATCAGAGCGCACTTTGACTACAACCATTGCGCCAAAAGGACTCGGGCACATAAATACATGCCTAAGTACGATTTATAAAAATGATCGTGATCTTCTGGACTTGTTCAGCTACACGCTGTCGCTGCCATTGGATTTCCGAGTAAAAAGTACCGGCGTCGGCCACGTCAACAAGTCGCTTCTTAACCAGCTGCCACTTCTCAGCGATGAGCAATATCGCTCAGCTCTCCACGTTCGCGCACTTTCGTTGGTCAGCCTAACCAACCATTACGCAGAGCTCTGGCAAACCAACTGGCAAGACAGCTTCCGCCAAGAACGTTGGGCCACCCGCGAACCCATCGCTGCGCTGCCGCAGGACTTCTTCGCCAACCTCACCCCCGAGTGGCAACGTAACAACGCCCTGCGCACCGACTACGCCCGCCGCCAGGCCCTGGTCGAAATCGACGTCCTCGTCGCCCAGGCCCTCGGCCTCACCCTGGAAGAGCTGCTCACCATCTACCGCGTCCAGTTCCCGGTCATGCGGCAATATGAAGCGGAAACCTACTACGACCAAACCGGCCGCATCGTCTTCACCCCCAGCAAAGGCCTCGTCGGCGTCGGCCTGCCTCGCAAAGCCAACAAAAAAGAACTCGCAGAAGGCACCTTCTACAGCCTCAACACCCCCGACCGCCAGGAAAACAACATCGCCCTCGGCTGGGAAGACATCCAACACCTCACCAAAGGCACCGTCACCAAATACTACATGGACGACACCCTTCCACCCGCTGAAGGCTCACCAGGCGGCCCCATCGAACGCAAAATCGACTACCACGCCCCCTTCTTTAAACCCGACCGGGAAGAGGATTATCGAGTGGCTTGGGAGAGTTTGGAAAGCGAACGATGATATCGACAAAGCACTACGACAGCCAATTCCGCACAGAGTGGCGAGTGGGCATGGAATGCTCTGATCATGCAGATCGGGGCAAGGTAATCAACATTGCCAGAGAAAAGGACTTCACATGATCCCCGGATTGCTCGCTGAGGAAGTTTCAGATGCGTTGAAGGGGTTCATCGTCACCGGCTTCGAAACGGAAACCGCCCCTTTCAGCGGCGAGTTTCGCCGGTTGGTGGAAGAGCATCAGGACGGCCAGGCCTTCATCAAGGGGCCCTATGTTTCGGTTGGGCTGCCTTTTATACAGGGGCAATCCGGTCGGGATTTCTTCTCCAAGCTGCAAACTGAGCATCCGCCCTATGCACATCAGGAGCAGGCCTGGCAGCGCCTGGCCTCCGATCGCAACCCGGGCAATACCCTGGTCGCCACGGGCACCGGCTCGGGCAAAACCGAGTGTTTTCTGTATCCGTTGCTGGATCATTGCCAGCATCACCCTGAGCCTGGGATCAAGGGCATTGTCATCTATCCGATGAATGCCTTGGCCTCAGACCAAGCCAAGCGTTTTGCGGAGATTATCCATCAGCAAGAGGCGTTGAAGGGGGTGCGTGTCGGGCTGTTTGTGGGCGGCGATGGCCAGGGCACGCAGGTGATGGGCCCAAACCAGGTGATTACCTCCAAATCAGCGCTCAGGGAAAATCCGCCGGATATTCTGCTGACAAACTACAAGATGCTTGACTACCTGTTGATGCGGCCCACCGACCAGTCTTTGTGGGCGCACAATGGGCCAGACACCCTACGTTATCTGGTGGTGGATGAACTGCATACGTTTGATGGGGCCCAGGGCACCGACCTGTCGTTGCTGATTCGTCGCCTGCGGGCGCGTTTTGACATGACGCCCAACCAACTGATCTGTGTCGGCACCTCGGCGACGCTGGGCGATGAGAGCAGCACTGCGGGCTTGCTGGGCTATGCGGCCGATGTGTTCTCCAGCCGCTTCCGGCCTGCCGCAGTAATCGCGGAACAACGCCAGTCGGCGTCCGAGTTTCTGGACAACATCGCCTTCATCCCCAATCACAACCTGGAACCCGAGGCGCTCGAATCCGCTTTGTCGCGGAGCCTTTCGGACTATCTG
>LFIK01004874.1_pt1 | contig 10822 bp, 4 predicted proteins | sample 643401 | NCBI WGS metagenome assembly LFIK01 (sample SAMN03777447, study PRJNA286221) | soda lake metagenome | biome: soda lake; feature: Kulunda steppe; material: water; isolation source: sample T5-Br brine of Lake Tanatar-5 | place: Russia: Kulunda steppe | collected 2010-07
AACAGATCGACGCACTCCAGGCCGAAAACCACCGCCAGGCCGAGGCCGCCGAGGCCGAACGCGCGCGCATCGCGCAGGATTACGACGCGGAAGTCGCGCGGCTGCGCACCGCGCTGGATGCGGCGGAGGCGGCGCGCGACGGGCTCGCCGCCGAGCACGCGCACGCCAGAGCGGCGCTGCAGACCGAAGCCGAGACCCTGCGCGAGCGCGCCGAGCAAGCCGAGCAGGCGCGCGCCGATCTCGGCGGACGGCTCGAGGCCAGCATCGCCGAGCAAGCGCGGATCGCGCGCGACCACGAGGCCGAACACGCCCGCGTCAGCGCCGCCTATCGCGGCGAGATCGCCAAGCGCGACGCCGTGCTCGACGCGCAAGAGGAGCGCATCGCGGCGCTGCTGGAGTCGCGCTCCTGGCGGATCACGGCGCCGCTGCGCGCCGCGGGGCGCGCGGGGGCGGGAATGAATGATGCGCTCAAGGCGCGCTGGAGCGGGCTCAACCATCGCGCGCGCGAGGGCTATCGCAGCCTATCGGCGCGCAATCCGCGGCTGGCCGACGGGTTGCGCCGGGTGCTCTGGCCGCTGCTGCGCGCGGGCAATCGCCGGCTCATGGGCGCCGATCGGCTGGCGCTGGCAGGGGCGGCCACCGATCTGCACCTCGCCCACCAGACCCGGCAGACGACCCGGGCGCTCCGGCCGCTCGTCTCGGTGATCGTGCCCAACTACAACCACGCGCCCTATCTGCGCCAGCGCCTCGACAGCATCTACGCCCAGAGCTACGACAATTTCGAGGTTCTCCTCCTGGATGACGCCTCGAACGACGACAGCCGCGCGATCCTGCGCGATTACGCAGAGCAGCACCCCGAGCGGACGCGCCTGCTGTTCAACGAGGCGAATTCGGGCGGCCCGTTCCGGCAATGGGCGGAGGGTTTGCGGCAGGCGCGCGGCGAGCTCGTCTGGATCGCCGAGAGCGACGACTGGTGCAGCGCGAACCTGCTCGAGACGCTGGTGCCCTTCTTCGACAACTCCGCCGTGCAGCTGGCCTATGCGCCGACGGTGTTCATGGATGCGCAGGGCGAGCGCGAAGTGTGGTCGATGGACGCGTATCTCGCCGATCTGGGCCCCGAGCGCTGGCACCGGCCCTGGGTGACGCCGGCGCCCGAGATCGTTCGCGCGGCCTTCGCGATCCGCAATATCGTGCCCAATGCCGGCTCGGCCCTTCTGCGACGCAGCGACCGGCTCGCAGAGATGCCCGGGGTGCCCTGGCAGGAGATGCGCTGCTGCGGGGACTGGGCGCTCTACCTGAACGCGATCCGCGGCGGGCTGATGGCCTATTCGCCCGATGCCCGGAACTATTTCCGCCAGCACCGCAGCAACAGCTCCGTCGCCGCCTACCAGCACGACAGCTATTACCGCGAACACGAGCAGATCGCCCGCGAAGTGATGCGCCACTACAAGGTCGATCCCGAGCTTTTCGAAAGCCAGCGTGCCGGGCTCATGGACCATTGGCGGCGCAATCGCGGCGGGCTCGACCCGGCCCGCTTCGCGCGCTGCTTCGACCTCTCGCGCATCGCCGCGGCCGCGCAGGAGCGCCGCCCCGCGGTGCTGATGGCGAGCTACGGCTTCTGCGCGGGCGGCGGCGAGACCTTCGGCATCGAGCTGGCCAACCGGCTCAAGGCGGGCGGCCACAGCGTGACCTTTCTCGATTGCGCGCAGGAGGCGGAGGCGCCGGGGCTGCGCGCGCGGCTCGGCGCCGACATCCCCGTCGTCTCCAATCTCGAGGATCTCGACGGCATCACCCGCGCCTTCGATATCGACATCATCCACTCCCACCACGCCTGGGTCGACAACACGATCCTCGACCTGCTCCCCGAGGACAGCCCGGCGCGCAGCGTCGTCACGCTCCACGGCATGTACGAGACGATCCCCGCGCGCGAACTCGACCGCATCGTGCCGCGCATGCTCGCGCGCACGCGCCGCTTCGTGCATGTCAGCGCCAAGAACGCAGCGCCCTTCGCCGAACGCGGCGCCGATCTCGCCGCGCAGTTTCGCCAGATCGACAACGCCGTCGCCGCCCCGGCCGTGACCGGCCTGACGCGCGCGGCGCTCGACCTGCCCGAGGACAGCTGCGTGCTCGTGCTGGCGAGCCGCGCGATCGCACCGAAGGGCTGGCAGGAGGCCATCGAGGCCGTCGCGCAGGCCCGCGCGCTCAGCGGGCGCGACATCCGGCTGGTGCTGCTGGGCAGCGGCCCGGTGCAGGCGCAGCTCGCACGCAGCGGCGTGCCCGCACATGTGCTCCTGCGCGGCTTTCGAAGCGACGTGGCGGCGCATTTCGCGCTTGCCGACATGGGGCTGTTGCCCTCGCGCTTTGCCGGCGAGAGTTTTCCACTCGCCGTGGTCGAGTGTCTGCTGGCAGGACGGCCGGTGATCGCCACCGCGCTCGGAGAAGTGCCGCGCATGCTCGACAGCGGCGGCGGGCGGCCGGCGGGCGCGCTGATCGAGCTGAGCGACGGCGCAATACCCGTCGCGGCGCTGGCGCGCGAGATCGCCCGCTTCGCCACGACACCCCACGCCCATGCGGCCGCCTGCGCGCGCGCAGCCGCCGCCGCGCGCCGCTTCGACCCGGACTTGATGGCCGCGCGCTACGCGGCGCTCTACGACGAGGCGCTGCAGGATGTGCCGCGGCTGGTTCGGGCGGGCGCGGCGGGCGCATGAAACCGCAACTCGTCCTCCATGCCGGCATGGGCAAGACCGGCACGACCGCGCTGCAGGAGTTCTTCTGGCGCAACCGCGCGGCGCTGGCGCGCGCGGGCATCGCCTATCCCGAAACCGGCGCCGTCGCCTGCGCGCATCACCTGATCTCGCCGCATGTGCCATCCTTCGTCGCGCATAACGGCTGGCGCTTTCTCGAGCCGCAGGACTGGGCCGCGCCGGTCGCGGCGCTCGGGCAGGAGCGCATCCTGATGTCCTCCGAGCTCATCGCCTGGGCCGCGCCCGAGAAGGTCGCCGCGTTCTGCGCCGCGCTCGCGCCGCATTTCGACCTGCATCTGTGCCTCTATCTGCGCCGGCAGGACAACATCATCATGGCCGGCTACAACCAGCAGATAAAGGCCGGCACCCAGATCCGCAGAATCGACCACGTTCTCGAACGCCAGCTCGCCCGCTTCGACTATCTCGCCCGGATCCGCCCCTGGGAGGAAGCCCTCGGGACCGGGCGAATCATCATCCGCCCCTATGAGCAGGCGCAGTTCCGGCACGGCGACCTGATCCGCGACTTCCTCGACGGAGTGCTCGGCATCACGCACCCCGAAGGTTTCGATTTCGCCGCCCCCGGCAACGCCAATCCCCGCTTTGCCGCCGCCGCGCTCGAATACAAGCGGCTCGTCAATGTCGTCCTGCGCGACGTGGCCGCCTCGGAGCGCTTCAACGCCCCGCTCATCGCATGGTCGAGCGAACGCGACCCCTCGGCACGCGCCGTCTTCCACGATCCGAGCACGCTTGCCGCACAGCAGCGCGCGGCGGTGCTCGATCATTTCGCCGCGACCAATCGCGAAATCGCGCGCCGGTTCCTCGGCCGCGATGACGGCGTGCTGTTCACCGAGCCGCTCGAGGCGCAGGAGCCCCCGCCCGATCCGGGCGCCATCGACGCCGCCCTGCCCGCGATCTCGGGCTTCCTGCGCCAACACGCGCCCGCCCTGCATGACGAATTGCGCGGCCAGGTCGCCGCCGCGCGCGCGGACGGCGACGCGCTCACGAAGCAGGCCGCCGAACGCCTCGCGAGCGCGCTCGATCGCGCGCCTGCCCGGCCCCGCCCGGCGGACGCGCAGAAGGGCGCGGCCGCGCCGCTTGTGGTTCATTTCGGCACCCTCAAGACCGGCTCCTCCTCGATCCAGGAGACACTGTACGCCGCCGGCGATGCGCTCGGCGATGTCGATTACGTCGCCTTCGGCATGGCCAATGCCTCGCTCACGATCCGCAACGCCTTCATGCGCCCCGAGCGTCTCGCCCGCCGCCTGCCGCCCGATGCGGCGCGCAACCCGGAGCGGCTGCGCCGCCTGGCACGGGAACGGCTCGATGGCGCCCTCGCGGCGCTGGCCCCGCAGCGGCGCGCGATCCTTTCGGCCGAGATCATCTCGCATCTCACCGAGGACGAGTGCAGCGAGCTCGTCGCTGCGTTGCGGGCGGCGGGCAAGCCCCTAGAATTCCATGGTTATCTACGCGACCCGGTCAGCTATTACCGCTCCGCCTTCGCGGAAAGGCTCAAGACCCAGGCCGCGATCCTCGTGCCGGAGTCCGAGGATGCGCTCGCGCTCGGCTACCACCGCATCGTGCAGCGCCTCGATGCGCTCGTCGGCGCCGAGGCCGTGCGGGTTCATCCCTTCGATCCCGGGCGGTTTCCCGAAGGCGACGTGGTGCGCCATTTCCTGCGCGAGCAAGGCGTCGACGCCGAGCGCCTCGCGCTGCACCACGCCAACGAGGGGCTGCCGTCGCTCGCCGTGAAGGCGCTCTACACCTATCGCCGCCACGGCGATGCCAATGATCACGCCCTCGGCGATCCGCCCTCGCGCCAGCATTTCGTCGCCCGGCTCGCCGCGCTCGACAGCCCTGCCTTCCGGCTGCATCCCGATCTGGAGGCGCGCATCGCGCGGGCGAATGCGGCCGTCATCGACTGGTCCGAAACCCGGCTCGGCGAACGCCTCGAGCCGGCGGGGCACGGCGACGAAGACGGCTTTCGCGACAACGACGCGCTCGAGCGCTTCACCCGCGCCGAGATCGCGCAGCTCGCAGAGGCGGCCGGCCCCGCCGCCCCCGCACGCGCCGCCGGCGCCCGCGACAACGACCATGCCACCGCGATCCTCGCCGCGATGCGGCGCAGCCTGATCAACGCGCGGCCCGATCGGGCCCCTGCGAGCAAGGCCCCCGCGACCCCGGCGCCGCCCTGCCCGCCACGAAGCGACGGGCCGGAGCTCGTGATCCATTTCGGGATGCACAAGACGGGCTCGTCATCAATCCAGCACAGCCTCGCCAGACACGCCGACCGGCTCGCGCAGCACACCTATCTCGGCTTCGGGCGGATCAATGGCAGTCCGGAGATGGACCGGCTGTTTCGCGGCGCCGCCGCGCCCGGGGGGCGCGACCCGGCCTTCCGGGCGGCGCTCGACGGGCTTGAGGGGCGCACCGGCGTGATCTCTGCCGAGGTCATCTCGGTCTTCGGTCCGCGGGCCATGGACCGGCTCTTCGACGCCCTCGCACGCCACGGCGTGCGCGCCCGCTTCATCGGCTATGTCCGCGAGCCGATCGGGTTCTACACCTCGATGCTGCAACAGACCCTCAAGACCCAGCGCATCGATTTCGACGACCCCGAAAGCTGGTTCCAGGGCGCCGCGCGCGGCGGGGCCTACTACCACTGGATCGACCGGCTGATCGAGCGCGCCGGGGCGGGGAATGTGCGCGCCTTCGCCTTCGAGCCGCGGCACTTTCCCGGCGGCAGCGTGGTCGCGCATTTTCTCGGCGAGCTCGGCCTCGACCCGGCGGCGGCGCCCGAAGCGGCGTCCAACGAGTCGCTTTCGGCCACCGCGATCAAGGCGCTGCACGCCTATCGCAGCCGCCTCGCCCCGCGCGATCGCGACGAGCGTTTCGAGGTGCCGCTGGGGCCTTTCCTGCGACGGCTGCGCGCGATCGAGGGGCCGCGGCTGCGCCTCGCCGAGCCGGTGGCCGCGCGGATCCGCGCACGCCATCCCGACTTCGACGACTGGGCCCGGGAGCGGCTGCTCCGCCCCGATGCATCGGATCCTGCGCCACCTGCCGGCGCCTGCGGAGCCGAAACCATCGCACATGCGGACGATCTCGCGCGTTTCTCGCCCGAGGAGATCGAACGTCTCGCCTGCCTGGCCGATATGCCCGTCCCCGACGCGGGCGACGCCGATGCCGTGGCACGGATCGTCGCGCAGATCCGCAGCGGCAGGCTCGCCGCGCCCGCCGTGCAGCGCGGCCCGCGCAATCGCACCCGGCTCCATGTCCATTTCGGCATGCACAAGACCGGATCGAGCTCCATCCAGCAGACGCTCGCGGAGAATGCCGACCGGCTCGGCGGAAGCCGTTTCCTCGAACTCGGCCGCCCGAATGCATCCGCGCTCCTGCGCCGCGCGATCCTGCCGCATGCGCCCCCCGCCCAGCGCCCGCGCCGCCAGCGCCGCGCGCAGCAGGCCGAGGCCGCGCGCGCCGCGCTGCGCCAGGCGACGGCGCTCGAACGGCTCGAAGCGGGGCTCAACACGGCCTGCGAGGCCCCGCAGGCGATCCTGTCGGCCGAGGCCATCGCGCATTTCGACGCGCAAGCCTGCACCGCGCTCCTGCACGAGCTGCGCCGCTTTCCGCTCGAACCGGTCTTCATCGGCTACATCCGCGATCCGGCCAGCTTCGCGGCCTCGGCCTTCCAGCAGCGGCTCAAGCGCGCGCTTACAGCTCCCTTCGACCCGGACCCGACGGCCCTGTTGCGCGCCGACTATCACGGCATCGTCCCGCGCCTCGACGCGCTCGTCGGCGAGAGCCGGGTGCGGGTCTTCCCGTTTCGGCACGGCGACTTTCCCGAGGGCGATGTCGTCCGGCATTTCCTCGACGAGACCGGAATCGACGCCGCGCCGCTCGCGCTGCAGCGCAGTAATGACGGCCTGCCCGCCGTCGCCGTCAAGGCGCTCTATTGCTATCGCAAGCTGCGCGCGCCGAGGGACGCCGATCACGCCACGCCGCAGACGGCACCGGCGTTCCTCTCCGCCCTCAGGGGCCTCGACGGGCCGGGGTTCCGGCTGCATCCGGATCTTGAAGCCGCGATCGAGGACGCGCATCGAGAGGTGCTCGACTGGTCGCAAGCGCGGCTCGGCACCCGGCTCGCCGCGCCGGAACGCGCGCAAGCAACCGGTATTCGCATCGAAGCGGACCTGATGCACTTCGACGATGCCGAGCAGGCGCGCCTGGCCCGGCTTGCCGCCGAACAGGGCTGCCCCGCGCCGCGGACGCCCGAGCAGATTGCCGATCTGCTGCATCAACTGCGCGTCGCGGCGCATCGCGGCCGCCTGGCCGAGCCCACCCCGTCACAGGGCCCTGCTGCCGCTGAACGCGCAGGCTGACGGGCATCGGACATGAAAGGACCCGCCGCGACGGGCGGGTCCGGCGGGGCACAACAGGGCCCGGGCGTGGTCAGGCCGCGGTCTTGCGGTCCGTGCCTTGGCGCACCGCGGTACCTTCGACCTGCTGATGCGCGGGCGCGCCGTCGCCGCGGCTGATCTCGATGGTGCGCGGCTTGAGCGCCTCGGGCACTTCGCGCACGAGATCGACATGCAGCATCCCGTCGACATGGCGCGCGCCGCTCACGCGGACATGATCGGCCAGATGGAAGCGGCGCTCGAAAGCCCGCTGCGCGATGCCACGGTGCAGATAGGTACGCTCCGCCTCCTCCTCGGCCTTGCGGGCCGTGACGAGCAGCTGGCTCTGCTTGACCTCGACATTGAGCTCATCCGCCGAGAAGCCGGCCACGGCGAGCGAGATGCGGTACTCGTTCTCGTCGACCTTCTCGATATTGTAGGGCGGGTAGCCCGACTCCGGCGCCTCGTTGGTCAGCAGCCGGTCCATCAGATCGGCCATCTGATCGAAGCCGACGGTGGCGCGATAGAGCGGTGCGGGATCGAAGCTGCGCATGGTGTCATCCTCCTCGTTTGAGCGATGCAGTCATGAAAGGCCCTCCGCGATGGACGGGCCGAACTGCCGGGCCGCGGGGGCCACCGGCGGCGAAGATATGGGCAGCGCCGCGCCGCGCTTCAAGAGGGATCAGGGGCGCGCAAGGCGGGTTTCGCCGCCCCTGGCCGCGGCACGCGGCGCCGCGAGATCGGCCGCGCGCGCGCGCGCGAGTTCGCCTTCCAGCGTGTCGATCTGTGCGCCGATGACGATACCGAGCGCGACATCGCGGCGGTCGAGCCGCGCCTTGGCCGAAACCACCGAGACGATGCGCGGCTCGCCCCCGTCGAAGGCGAAGACCGGCGCGCCCGACGCCCCGAAATCCACCGCGCAGGAGAGCACCATCACGCCGGCGCGCTGCTGCATCACGGCGCAGCTTTCGTCGAAGACCGGCACCTCGGCCCGCGCACGCCCGTAGGAGACGACCCCGACCGCATCGCCGCGCCGCGCGGTCCGCGCCGTCGCGAAGGGGCGCAGCGCCGAGCCCTGCATCGGGCGATCGAGCTCGACCAGCGCGAGGTCGTTGGCCATCCGCGTCATCTTCGGCGCGGCCTCGTTGTCGTAGCGCGGATGCACCACCATGCGGCGCACCCCGCGCTCCGCGAGCGCCGCCCCCGCACGGCGGCCGGCACTGAAGGTGATCGCGGCCATCTCGAGCTGCGCGCCGCTGTCGGGATCGAAAAGGCAATGCGCCGCGGTGAGAACCAGATCCGGCGCGATGAGCGATCCGGTGCAGAAATTGTCGCCGCCAAGATCGAGCCGCCCCACCGCCGCCCAGCCCGGCTCCGGCGCCTGCGGCAGGCCACTCTGCGCCGCTGCCCCGATCGGCGGCAGCAGCACGAGGAACAGGCACAGGCACAGGCGTCGCATGCGGACCCTCCGGCGAAACACCGTCATGAAACACCGGATTGGACGAAAAAGCTAGTACCGATCGGCAAGCGCGGGCGGTGTCGGCCCGCCTGTGGCCCAGTCGAGTAACTCGACGGTGTGAACGACGGGTATGCCGGTGCCCCCCCCGATCTGCATCATGCAGCCGATATTGCCGGCGGCGACGACATCGGGCTGCTTCGCCTCGAGGGTGCGGATCTTGCGCTGCTTGAGCCGGCCGGCGAGTTCGGGCTGCATCAGGTTGTAGGTGCCCGCCGAGCCGCAGCACAGATGCGCGTCAACCGGCTCCACGACCTCGAAGCCCGCGCGCGCGAGCAGCGTTTTCGGCGCGGCCCTGACCTGCTGGCCGTGCTGGAGCGAACAGGCGGCGTGATAGGCCACGCGCAGGCCCTTCGCATCGCCCTCGGGCAGATCGAGCGTCGCGAGGAGTTCGCTCACATCCATGGTGATCGCCGAGACCGCCGCGGCCTGCCCGGCCAGCGATTCGGTGCGCAGCATGTGGCCGTAATCCTTCACGGTGGTGCCGCAGCCCGAGGTGTTGATCACCACCGCGTCGAGCCCCTCGCCCTCCATCTCGCGATGCCAGGCGCGGATATTAGCCCCGGCGCTCGCATGGCTCTCTTCGGTGCGGCCCATGTGATGCGTGAGCGCCCCGCAGCAACCCTGCCCCTCGGCGACCACCACCTCGCAGCCCAGCCGCGTGAGCAGCCGGATCGTCGCCTCGTTGATGTCGGTGTTGAGCGCGCGCTGCGCACAGCCCGTCATCAGCGCGACGCGGCGCACGCGGCGGCCCTTCGCGGGGAAGACCTGCGGGCGGTCATTCGGGCTCGGGGTGGGGATGCGCGCCGGCGCCATCTCCAGCATCGCGCGCAGCCGCGCATCGGGCATCAGCCGCCTGAACGGCTTGCCGAGCTTCGCCGCCACCAGCGCGGCGCGGAACCGTCCCGGATGCGGCAGCACCCGTGCGAGCACCCAGCGCAGCGCGCGGTCGGCCAGCGGGCGGCGATAGGTTCGCTCGATGTGCTCACGCGCGTGATCGACGAGATGCATGTAATGCACCCCGGACGGGCAGGTCGTCATGCAGGCGAGGCAGGACAGGCAGCGGTCGATATGGCGCACCGTCTTCTCGTCGGCCGGCCGGTCATTCTCGAGCATGTCCTTCATCAGGTAGATGCGCCCGCGCGGGCTGTCGAGCTCGTCGCCAAGAAGCTGATAGGTCGGACAGGTCGCGGTGCAGAAGCCGCAATGCACGCAGGCGCGCAGCACCTCGTTGGAGCGCGCCGTCTGCGGATCCATGAGCTGTTCTTCGGTGAAATTCGTCTGCATCCTGCCTCAGCCCATCAAGCCGGGGTTGAGCACCCCGCGCGGATCGAATTTCGCCCGCAGCCCCGCCGCGATCGCGGCGAGCGGTGCCGGCTCGGGGTGAAAGGTGCCGAGCTCGGCATGCGTCGCCGCATCCGCGCGCACCAGCGTCGCGTGGCCGGCGAAATCGCCCAGCCGCGCGCGCAGATCGGTGCCCGCCGGCACCAGAAGCCAGACGAGCCCCCCGCCCCAGTCGAAAAGCGTCTCCTCGGCCCCGGCACGCGCGGCGATCGCGGGCCCGTCCGTCGGCTTGACCGAGACGCGCCAGACATCGCCCGGGCGGTCCGCGAAATCCGTCACGTCGCGGATCGCGCGCCAGATCGCGCGGCTGCGCTCCGGGTCGTCCTCGAGCGTGGCATCGCCGAACCGCGCGAGCGCCGTGCGCAGCCGCCCGGCGCGGTAGGCGACCGAGTCCGTGAACCCCTCGATGCGCAGGACCGTGCGACCCGCGCCATGCGCCGCTCCGGAGACTTCGAAGGGCGTGCCGAGCGCCGCCGACAGCGCCGCCACGGCCTGCGCATCGGAAAGCCCCTCGAGGATCAGCGTCGCCTCGGTTTCGGGCGCGGGCAGAACCTTGAAGGACAGCTCCGTGAGAACGCCGAGCGTGCCGCGGCTGCCCGCCATCAGCTTGACGAGGTCGTAGCCCGTGACGTTCTTCATCACGCGGCCGCCATTCGAGATCGCGGCGCCGGTGCCGTCCACGAAGCGCACGCCGATCAGGCTGTCGCGGCAGGCCCCGGCCTGGATGCGGCGCGGGCCGGAGACATTGGCCGCCACCACCCCGCCGATGGTCGGCGCGCCCTCGGTGCCCAGAAGCGCACGGTGATCCATCGGCTCGAAGGGCAGGCGCT
>LFIK01004876.1_pt1 | contig 10818 bp, 12 predicted proteins | sample 643401 | NCBI WGS metagenome assembly LFIK01 (sample SAMN03777447, study PRJNA286221) | soda lake metagenome | biome: soda lake; feature: Kulunda steppe; material: water; isolation source: sample T5-Br brine of Lake Tanatar-5 | place: Russia: Kulunda steppe | collected 2010-07
AGGGGGTGGGGCGTGGGATGAGGGGGTGGGGCGTGGGATGAGGGGGTGGGGCATGGGATGAGAGGGTGGGGCATGGGATGCAAGTGCAAGCACGGGCCCTGTGGGGTACCCTGCAAGACTCTGGTGCGTGTTGAAGGATAGACCAGAGTCCCACCATGGATGGATGGAGCCCCGACATTAACTACCCCTGAGCAGCCGCCCCCGAGGGCTGAGCCCCAGACCTTAGGCCCCAAGCGCCGAGGTCTGTGTGCAACCCATACGCCAACAGTCACTGAGCACAGGTGGCAACAACCACCACCGATGGCACAAGGTGGCGACAATGGCACAGGTGGCAACAACCACCACCGATGGCACAGGTGGCGACAATGGCGCAGGTGGCAACAGCCACCACCGATGGCACAGGTGGCTAGTTGAACTAAAAAAGAGCAACTGGCAGGTTAAGTGCTGGTTCTAAGGTTAGGTTACATAGCTGTATCCGCTGAACAAGGGCAGCTTAGCTGAAGCCTGAGACGCCTGCTACCCTACACCAAAACTAAATGCGCTCAAATCAGAAGAAAGGTAGTGTCTGCAAGCCAGATGTTTTAGTGAATAGCATGACTGAAAGCCGGAAGATGTTTTAAGGCAGTTCACAAGCGCGCAAGGGCAAGATCACAGCAACGGATGACAACGAAAGAGATCAAAACAGAGCAAGGCTCGCTGACTAGCTACTTCAACCAACCAGCTGCCAGAGCGCTCGCACGTTTGCGAGCCAGCCCACAAGCACGCTCTTGGAGGTTTCCTCGCCTTGAAGTGCTGGTTCTAAGCTCCTCTAGCAGCAGGTCCCGTAGCAAAAGAGCATTGGACTAGACTACACCTCTTTTGCGCCCCCTATGTTAGCTCAAACAGTCTAAGAGACTTCATTAGCCAAGCAGACACCAAAGGCCTGAATTTGTTTGTGTTCGATATCGATTGCCTAGAATGCTCTGCCTAGATTTCAGAACACAATCTTGCTTGCCTTTTGTTTGTCTCGGTTGCAGGCCTGTTTGACTTCAGCTTAGCTGCCCTTGCTTGGCAGGTACAATGATGCAAACTATGTAGTATGTAACATTCTTTCAGAACCCTCCCGACCCCCACTAATGACCTTCTTCCTCGTTTGATGGTGGAGGTTTGCCTGGTGCTTGCACCAGATGTAAACTTCTTCCTTAATTCACGCAAACAGGGGTTACCTTGTTAGTGAGTCTTTTCTTTTATGTAACATTCTTACGACAATGCAAAGAAATGGACAATCCTTATAAAGAATGGCTGATGACAGTGCTCAAGAGGATTCTGATGGTCAAGGACACAACCCCTTCATGGTATATCATGCGCAAGTGTGGTCTAGAGCCTCTACAGTTCAACAGATTCTGGGCGGCAGTGCGGCTTTACAATGCTTTAACCCAAAGCAATAGCTCCACTGCGAGATACATCTTACAAGCTGACGCGCAACTGAGCTCACGGTGCGATGATTGTTGGTCATCCCGCATCCTGTCTGCTATGAATGGTCTCACACAATCCTACTGGTCAAGGAAAGGCTGCTGAAGTGTGAGCCCATTAATCTCAGTCGTTTGTTGTGGACCTCAGGGGAAGGTACTTGGATTATTGGACACCTTGCTCTGATATACATCCACAAAAGCGCAACAGCAAATGCTCCGCTTACCATCAATGGTGTGCCCCCCCTACCAAGAGGGCCCAGGTCACGCATTCGCTAGAAATGAAGAAAGAAAACTACGCAAGCAGCAGAAGGCTCCACACATCAATCAAGGAAAAGGGGCCACTTGGGAAGAAAAGCCCCTTCACCGCATTTGCTTTACAGCCTTCCTAGATACATGCTTCTTGGTCTTCCTCTTGACATTATTTGCAGTGTGGCTCGCTTCAGACTTCGTGCCCACACTTAACGAATTGAAACTGTGACCTGGACTCACAGTGCCTCCCCTTCTTGTGACATGTGTAATGCTCATGATGATACAAGATGCGCTTTTTCAGCTCTTCTGCCTTGCCTGCCTTAAGGACATTGCTGTGTCCGCTCGCGTCTTGTAACAAACAAACAAACAAACAACACGTCCTTTTTCACTGCACCCATCCACACGTGGTCTCTCTCCAAAGGACTTATGCTTCTCTGAAGGACTTATGCTTCCCTATCCCTTCACAGGCCTCAACAATCATTGATGGTACCCACATGATGTGCCTCAACAAACTTAGACTAAAAATTCACACGCCTCAACAATGTGTCTGCTTTTCTAGGCCAGGAAAACAAAAAGCTCTGTTTCTTCCTTCATGCACTGATAGAGTACGCTAGCAGTCGCACTTCTTGACTGAAGGCCTTTTTCTTGTAACCCCTTGTAACCAAGTCTCCAAATTTAAAGCCCATTTTTGATTTGATGCTGAATTGCTTGATTGGTCTGACAGCTGCTTTAATTGTATACTGATTCCCAGTGCTGCAGTGTCCAACACTGTCGCAATGACAATTCCCCCCATAGCTCCATAGTCTTAAGTTTTTTTTGCAGATGCGACAAGTAAATGGTGCTACAGCAACTTCAATTCTTGAAGGACGGTGTTACATTGCTTTCTTAATGCAGCCTAGCATTCACACTTTTTTTACTTAATCCTTGAAAATCTGTGACCCTGAAGCTTTCATCCAAATTCGGTCCATCTGGGATTTTTCCTGCGCTCCGTCAAAATTTACTAGCCAGACATGCTTAAACAGCACGCAATGAAATGCAGAAATGAATAAGAAACAGGAGAAGAAGTCTGTACATTAGAACCAAGCAATTGTTCCCGAATGGAAGCGCTGGTTGATCATCAGCTGAGGTCCGCTTCAGAGGCACAAGCAACAACACCAATCAACACCCGGATATTATACATGTACAGACCAGCCCATCGTGTCCACACTAGCGAACATGCCCACAGACCTGCACCAAGCTTGAATGTGTGTGAGCTTGCTAATCTTCAAGCCCTTCCTGAGGCTGGCCAAACATGTCGAGAACCTTTTACATGTTGGCATATTGGACAATGGCGTAGCCAACTGCTACAACAGCTGCTGTTAACCCAATGGTAAGGATGACAATGGCAGGGTTGGTTCCCTGCGAGGCATTTGACATATAAAATTTATTTGTTATTCAGTGACTTTCTTTAAGATTGCCACGCAATCTATGAACTTTGCTTGACAAGCAATCAATCCCTCATGTATTCAGGGCCCACAGGCTTGTATTGCCTTTCCCAGGAGCTCAGTCCGTTTGCTTAGACCAGTTGCAGCAAAACGAGAAGTGTCTTAACCCTTCTCCTACGTAACGAGGTTAGTTAACCACTGTGGCCTTGGTTATTGGATCTACATTGCATGCCAAGCAAGCACCATTTTGGACATCCCTGGAAACAACAGTCGGTGCTGAAAGCCGACATGCAATATGCGGACATGCACCTCTACTTATTGCTCGAGCCGCCCCACCCGCGCATCGCTGCGCATGCTTCTGCAACTGACCTGCTTTGCGTTTGGTTGCATGAGCGGCGTGGCCCTCTCCTCTGCAGGGTCCATGCCGTCAAAGTACACAGTTGGCTGCACGGCAAACACATTGTTGTTCTCCAGGGACGTGTTTGAACCGCCCTTGTTGGCGTACGAGGAGCCCTTGAACTGCGCGCCGCTCACATCCACGTAGATCGCATCCTGGGCTAGCTTGACGGGGAAGATCTGCGGTGCATGCATGAGGCACACATGCATGATGAGCCAACAACACCCAGTGACCAGAGGGTCATGACAGGCTGCTTCTGTAGAAGCTTACCTGTTGAGCTTGATGCGCAATTGTGAACCATGCCTGTGGGGGTTGTGTGTGTTGGTGTGGCGGGCCCACTCTGGTGGAAGCCGCCACCTGCACTTCTGCCAGGCCCATGGCAGTTCCTTCATGCTGGGTGGGACTGCCCGCTGCAGGCGGGGGTGGCACGTAACCCCCCTGCAGCGCGGTAAGGGCTACGAACTGGTGCCTCTGACATCCAGCATTGACCTGCACTCCCCACACTGGCAGGCCCTAGCCTGTTGGTCACACTATACCAGAGTGGGGGCTAGGTGCCCTTCACAGCTTGGTATAGCACCAATACTCACACAGCGAAATCAAAACCAGCAGCGTACAGTGCTATCCCGGTGTTGTGGACAGTGAATGGCACCTTTGCCCCCCTCTCACAAAAGGCGTACTCGTGCAGATTACTACTGAATTTCCCTTGCAGAAGGGTTCAAGGGCATGCAGGAGGGCCACTTGAAGGCTAGGAGTGTGCCACTCACTGTTTGAAATACTATGCTTAAGTCACATCGCAGCATCAGTTCCTTTGCGCTGAGTGGGACTGCCCTGAAGGCCACACATGCATTGGCCGAGGCAGGATCGTCGTTATTTCCATTAAGGGTGAGCACCACACAATGCACCACAGAAACATAACAAGAGTGTATGAGCCATGATTTTAAACAGCGTGGCTGGGAGTGCTGCCCGCTGCTGAAAGTTCATCCCAGTTGATGCCTGGGACGCTAGCCACTGTCTTTTGGCAGCCGCATAGGTCATGTTGCACACACATCCAAACGGTTCCCACCAGGTCTCCCCAACAAGGCATCAGTACAGAACACATGCCATCAGAATTTCACAGCCGCATGTAACCCATGCATGCAGCATGATGGAAGGTACAGTAGCTGCCTAACTGTGTCTTATTGAATGGACTTGACTGTCCAACCCGCACCTCCATCCTCGGGCACGTGCTCTGGGGAGTCAGGGCTCGCAGGACCGTGTTGTTGGGGTACCACGACTTGATGGAGCCGTCTTGTAGGGAGAAGAGAGAGCCAGTTGAAGGACACTCAATGCAGTAATCCTGTGGTTGGTCAGACACATGTTGTTCAAGGGGTGGAGAATGTGTCATGCATGGCACGGAGTTGCACTAAGTGCAGCTTTGCACATGCTCTCCAGCAGGTCAGTGTGGCCCTCCCAATTCAAATGACAACCGCGCTGCCCAGCAAACCAGCCTCTCATGTAAAGGGGATTAAGAGATTCAGCTTGCGTTGGCTTGGCGTGCCCAAGGCATCACTGCCGGTGTGGACCTATGTGAAGGCATGCAAGCAGCATTTCGTCCATATGCAGTCAAGCTCACTTCCTACCCTAAAGCCTTGTGCATTCATGCATGTGCATGCATGTGTGCTTTACGTCCCACTAAATGCGTGTGCGTGTGTGCTTGCGCGTACTCGTGTAAATATGCGCATGTACACGTGTGTATATATATATGTGCGAGAACATCAGCGTGCATGTGCGCGAGAGTGTGTTGCATACGCACGCGCGCGCTCTTTTGTGGGTTAGCCAGAGGCTGAGTCTGTAGCAGAAAGGGTGCAAGCTACAGGAGCACTAAGATGCCTAGTGTGATCCCACCCACTGCCCTGTGCACACATTGCCTGTGGGTTTGTTCACCTGAGTGAACTTGGCTTTGATGAAGCCCTCACTGTAAGCTCCCTCAGCAGGGGAGCGCGCCTGGATGCAGTAAATCTGGTTGCGGTACCAGAACATCAGCACTTGCTGGCCATCAATCTCCAGCTCCTTGCGCACACCTGGGCGTGGGAAGCGAGGGTGTGTGAATGAGACGTCTGCGGCAGTGTGCGGCCTGATGAAGCGCTCGAGCGCTTTCTGGCCACTCTGTACGATTGCAGGCCACATCATCCTCACCCGACCAGGCCTCAAGGCGAGCAGGCCAGGGTGCCCCTACAGCCTTAAAACGCGCTGCTATGTGCCACTTACCCTTGGGCAGCTCCTCGGGCAGGCACACGGGCACCCAGTCGGGCTCACCCGCTCCAGACGGGGCGGAGGACTTCTGCTCGGCTTGTGCCTGCTCCGCCCGCATGACGACTGCGTACAAGGAGAGCACATCAAATTGTCACACTGGATCAGGTTGTGCGAAAGACACGCAGGGTGAGCGGCAGGGAGAGAGAGAACGGTCTTACCATTGCGGACAGGGGTGGCCAAGTTCTGCGTGCCGGGCGACAGCACGGGACCGCCATACAGCTGCATACGACGAGCCTGTTGGCGAGCACTCCTGCGGGGCAATGTGGGGCCGGCGCAGGGGACAGCCTGCCTGCTACTGAAGCTGCTCACTTGGGAGGCTTGGGGGATTTGTGCGAGGGCCTGCATCGTGCCTTTTCCTGTCTTTGTTGTAGTTTTTTTACTCACGAAGTATATTTTTTGCTCAGATGTCGCCCGTGTCTAATCTCCCTTTTCTCATAAACTTGCGGATCATTTTATAAAAATATTATTGTTAATAATGCAAACAATTTCGAAAGGACGCAACCTGCACGGTGTCGTTACATCAATACCGCATGCAACTCCACCCTCATGCTCCGCTCCTGTGTGTTGCCTGGGATTATGGAGGCTGCCCGCTGCAGTAAGATCAAGTCAGCTGCCAGGAATTGAAACAGCAGCAGTTCATGGGCCTGTAGTGCGTGCTGCCGCTGCACCTGCCCTGCCTGAAAACGCTGTCCAACAGAGGGCCAACAATAAAATGTATGATGCCGGATCCATTCAGGTGATTGCAATAAAAGGCTGAATCGTGCTTGTTTGTTTGTTTCTCATCGGCCATGTTAGTCCTCAGCCTGCCCTGCCTTGTCAGCGTCAATGACCATGATGAAAATAAGTCTGTGGTCTTTCAGGGGGTTGTAATTCTTCTTCACAGGACAGAATGGAATGAAGTTTGCCCTGCACGAGGCATGCGTGCCTGGGTTCAGGCAGCCAATGGGCCTTGTGGTTTAGAGTGCATCCTAGAGTTCTTCTTTCTCATGATTGACAAGAACAGGCAAACACAAACATATACAATGCCTTGTCCGTGTCAAAATGTGGCGATCACAGGTCCTGGAGGGCTTGGAGCCAGTGCGCAAAAGGCCAGGCATGTACATAGGCAGCACTGGCCAACCAGGCCTCCACCACCTACTGTACGAGGTGCTTGACAATTCAATTGACGAGGTGAGCGCTGTGAGCTGCCTGGACTTGCCAGCGCAAGACTGCATGCCTCAAGCCCATGATTGGCATGCTGACTCGCTTCCAGGCTGCCCTTCTTGTGCCTGCCTTCATCCCCCATGCTCCATGGTGCAAATACAGATCAAACTCAAGAACCAAAAGGCATTCACTAGAAAGACTTGAACCTGAAAAGAAGTGGAGGCATCTTAGGATGTCGCACTGTGGATGAGCATGTGGATGCATGTTCATGCTCGTGTGCACGCATTTATGTGCACGTGCACATGTGTGTGATGTAACTGATTACTGTTCCTGGCTGACCCATAACTCCACCCAGTTCAGGAGCATGCACCCTGTCCCCTGTAAGTCCGCCTCTCCCCCTGGTAGCAACAAGGTGTTCTAAGTTATACTCGGCTCAATCTAGCAAATGAGCAAATAGCCAGCAGCCCGCTATCCTAGCACCCCTAGAGTTACAGCGCCACATGCCCACGCCCGGCACCTTGAGTACCAGCCAATCCTCATACCCCTGTGTTGCAGTGGCACATGCTTACACCAGGCGGCTCATGCGCCAGCTACTCCTCATTCCCCCTATGTGTTATACTGCCGTATGCCCACGCCCGGCGGCTTGAGCGCCTCAAACAGGCTGTCCTCCATCACGCACCTCAGTCAGGTGGTCTTCAGTCGCACAACTGTGGCAGGGTGCCCCTCGATATGCCTCGGTCAGGTTGCCCCTCATCGCATACCTACAGCAGTTAGCCCCTTAGTCACACCAGAGCACCTGCATCAGTTAGCCCCTCAGTCATACCACAGGACTTGCTGCCCCCTGCCTGGCTGAGCGCAGGTGCAAGGCGGGCACGCCAGTGTCATTGATGTGGACCTTGACCTTGACCAAGGATGGGTCACAGTCACAGATGATGGCCGGGGTGTCCCCACCAGCGTACACCCTCGCACGGGGAAGTCAGCACTCGAGACGGTGGGTGCGTTCATGTGCAATTTTGTGTGCATGTGTGTGTGCGTGTGTGCTTGTTTCTGATGGAGGTGGCTTCCCACTTACGAGCACCCTGGCGTGGGTGGGTTGGCGCTTGAGGCAGGGCGTGCGCTTAAGCAGTGTACTGTGGGTGCTCGCTCTTTTGCAGGCCAGCAGAACACCAGGAGATCCTGTTTAGGGATATGTGTGTGTGTGTGTGTGAGATAGAGAGCATTAGCTTGAGGTGGTGGTGCCTGTGTGAGGGTGCTTGGCACAAGGATGTGAGGCTGGTTGCATGTGATTTTTTTATAACAGGCAAATGTGCATGCACAGAGGTACTACCTTACTCGTCAGATCTCAGCATTCATACGAGGAGCTTGGCGCACTTCACCGAGTGAAATTCACTCTGTAGAGGTGCATTCTGGGGTGCCTGCACTCAGGGGTGCACTCTGTAGAGGTGCACTTGGGGGTGCCTGCAGCACGCTAGTTAGAGCAGCATGCATGCCTGCAGTACGTTAGTTAGTGCACCCTGCATGCCTGCAGCATGTGAGTCAGAGCAGCATGCATGCCTGCAGTACGTTAGTTAGTGCACCCTGCGTGCTTGCAGCATGTTAGTCAGAGCAGCATGCATGCCTGCAGTACGCTAGTAAGTGCACCCTACGTGCTTGCAGCATGTTAGTCAGAGCAGCATGCATGCCTGCAGTACACTAGTAAGTGCACCCTACGTGCTTGCAGCATGTTAGTCAGAGCAGCATGCATTCCTGCAGTACACTAGTAAGTGCACCCTACGTGCTTGCAGCATGTTAGTCAGAGCAGCATGCATGCCTGCAGTACGCTAGTTAGTGCACCCTGCGTGCTTGCAGCGTGTTGGTCAGAGCAGCATGTGCGCTGGCAGCATGTTGGTCAAAGCAGCATGTGTGCTTGCAGCATGTTAGTCAAAGCAGCATGTGTGCTTGCAGCATGTCAGTCAGAGCAGCATGCGTGCCTACAACAAGCTGTGCTGCACATGCGCTCAACACCAGTACAAGCTAGCGATACACATGGCTTGGGCATCAATAATGGAAAATGGGTAAGGGCATGCAAACCTGTGCAATATGATGGGGCCTGGGTTCCCTGATCAGGACCTCTGCCCACGCAATCTGTCCTGCTCACTGCTTTGTCAGGGATGGGCTTGAGATAATGATTTTGACAAGCCCGTCCCAAGGTGGCCTTTCAAGCAGCTGGCCTTGCCCTCCTCGTGCGGGCCTTCCAAGTGTCTGACCTGGCCATCTTTTCCACTACAGGTGCTCACTGTGCTACACGCGGGCGGCAAGTTTGGCGGGGAATCCAGCGGGTACAGCGTGTCTGGCGGCCTACACGGCGTGGGCATCAGCGTCGTGAACGCGCTCAGCCAATTCCTGGAAGTCCGGGTGTGTGATAGGCAAAGCCGTGGGGGTGGCGCTGCGGCGTGACTGCAGCTGTGGCTGCCCTTGCCACCCTGCTCGCCTCTGCTTGCTTTATGTGCAATGGGCTCTGAGAACCTCAGGCAACCGCTTTGAGCCTGTGTGCCCATGTGCTGGCCCTTGTATGGCTGTGCCTGTGTACGGCTGTGCCTGTGGACAACTGCGACCTTGCATGACTGTACCTGTGTGCCTGTGTGCCTATGTGCTGGCCCTCGTGCGGCTGTGCCTGTGTGCCTACGTATTAGTGAGCCTGTGGACGGCTGTGCCTGTGGATGACTTTGCCCTGCCTGTGGACGACGGTGCCCTTGTATGACTGTGCCTATGTGCCTGTGTGCCTGCATGTCGGCTCTTGTGCAACTGTGGCGTGTGTGCGGCTCGTCTTGTGGCGACAGGTGTGGCGGGACAGCTTGGAGTACTACCAGAACTTCTCCAGGGGTGTGCCGCTCATGGCCATGCGGGAAGCCCAGCTACCCACGGAGCATGCTGACAGGAGGGGCACCCAGGTGGGTTGTGGCTTGTTGCACACGGCCCCCTCTCGCTTCGCGGGGGCGGGGTCCAACTCTGCTTGCGCCATGGTCCTGTAGTGCCCCCTTGTACGCGCGCGCTCATGGGTGAGCTGTGCATGGCTCACGCTTCTTGAGTGCCCATGTTTTCCTGCTCTTGTTGTCCATGCATGCATGCACTCATGGTTGCATGCATTTATACGACAGTGTGAACTCATGGTCCATTCATGCACTTACTGGCAGTCCATGTGCGCGCAGACCCCAGGTCAATTTATGCTTGTGCTTATGTCACAAGGACATACACACACACACACACAGACAATCCTGGTCCATGTATACGTGGCACATGGGCACATGCACTCCTCGTCCATTAATGCTTGCTCTTTTGGTGCAAGGGCAAACACACACACACACACTCCTTGTTCACACATGCTTGTACTTGTGGTACACGGGCACGCGCACTCCTGGTCACGAGAGAATCCCAGGTTTGCATGGTGTGCATCATATGCTCTTCATCTCTCCTGTTCTTCTTCGGATGGGTCCCAACTCTTTTATGGCTGCTTTTAGAAGGCAGAATGGGGAGGCTGCACCTGAGGCGCATGGCTTCATGCCCGCAGAAGCACACGGCGGTCAAAAGAGCCTCTTGATTGGCATGAGCGAGCTACCAGAGCCGCCTGTTGGTCTGGCAGCTTTTGTGACCACCTTGTCGGCTGCTGGGTTTGTCTGAGAAGCAAGGTTGCTCAACGAGTCTTGGCAGATGAGGTGGTGGCCCTGAAAGGAAATCAAAGCCTTTTTTTGCTTTCGAGCTCTTTCAGGCTGCTTGCACCGACCTCATATGCATGGTCTGCAACCTGTGGTGCTTTTAGTTTGTATCCTGCCCTGCCCTGCCCTGCCCTGCCCTGCCCTGCCCTGCCACTCCCTGCATGAGGCCA
>LFIK01004877.1_pt1 | contig 10818 bp, 9 predicted proteins | sample 643401 | NCBI WGS metagenome assembly LFIK01 (sample SAMN03777447, study PRJNA286221) | soda lake metagenome | biome: soda lake; feature: Kulunda steppe; material: water; isolation source: sample T5-Br brine of Lake Tanatar-5 | place: Russia: Kulunda steppe | collected 2010-07
CGCGCCTCGATCGCGCTCGCCGAAGAGCTCGCCCTGACCACGGCGGAGCTCTCCTATCTGCCCGAGCGTCGTCAGGCCTACGAGCACCTCGCCGAGCGTACCGGGCTCGATTCCGTCAAGGCCGTCTCGACCGCCCTGATTCAGGCCGAGCGTTACGGCACGCCGATCGGCCAGGCCCTGCGCGTGCTCGCCCAGGAGAGCCGCGACCAGCGCATGAACGAGGCCGAGAAGAAGGCGGCTGCCCTGCCGCCCAAGCTGACCGTGCCGATGATCCTGTTCTTCCTGCCGGTGCTCTTCGCCGTGATCATGACGCCCGCACTCATCCAGGTCTTCGACTGGCAGTGAACCGCCCGCGCATGGCGGGGTTGCCTCGCCAGGCATGGCCTTTCCCATCCGGCTTTGCTAGATCCGGGCCGTGACGCGTGACCGCGCGTCGCCGGATCAAGCTAGCGACGAGGGTTCATGTCATCCGCACCGGGCCAGCCTGGCGCCTCCGCCTCCCCGACGACGACCGGCCTGCCGAGCGCACCCGGCCTCGGCCTCGTCTTCGCGAGCGCCGGGGCGACGGCTTACGGGATCAGCATCGTCTTTGCCCGCATGGCCGCCGATTCGGGATTGTCCGGTGTCTCGGTGGCCTTGTATCGCGTCATCGCGATGTTCCTCGTCGCCGCGCTGATCGCCGCTCTCTGGCGCCGGCTGCCGCGCATTGCGCCCGGTGAGGGCCGCGCCATGATCGCGCTCGCGCTCGGCGGTGCGGGCGTGGGTATCGGCTATATGAGCGCGGTGACCTTCATCCCGGTCTCGGTGGCGGTGGTCATCTTCTTCACCTTTCCGATCGTGATCGTGCTGCTCTCGCCGCTCGTGGATGGCGGGAGGCTGCGCCCTGCCCTGCTCGTCCTCGCCGGCGTGGCCTTCACCGGTGTCGCATTGGTGATCGGGCCGGGGCTCGGTGCCCTCGACTGGCGCGGCGTCGCGCTGGCGGGTCTGGCGAGCGCCTCGGCAACGCTGCAATTCTTCTCCGGCGCCCGTTCCCCGAAGACGGCGACACTGTCCAAGATATTCTGGGTCAATCTCGCCGTGATCCCCGCCTGCATCATCGTGGGCAGCGTGCTCGGCGCCCTCGATCCGCCGGCGGCGCTGACGGTGGCGCCTGCTGCCGTGGCGCTTCTGATCGCGACCTACATGGCGGGATTGTTCTTCCAGCTCGTCGCCCTCGTGCGCGCCTCGGCCGTGGTGGTAGGCCTCGCCTTCTGCGCCGAACCGGTGGTCGCGACCGCCGCCTCGGCGATCCTGCTCGGCGAGCGGCTCGTGCCCCTGCAATTCCTCGGCGGCGCCCTTGTCGTCGGCGCCGTCGCCACCAATGTGCTCATGGAGAACCGGCGCAGCCGTGCGCTTGCCACGCGTCGCGCCCTGACGGAGTAAGATGCATGACCGACCAGAACACGGGACAGCCCGCCGCCGGACGCCGCCCGGAGCCCTTGCCGCTGACGGTCCTCACCGGCTTCCTCGGTTCCGGCAAGACGACGCTGCTCAACCGCATCCTCACCGACCCCGCCATGTCCGATACCGTGGTGATCGTCAACGAATTCGGCGAGATCGGGCTCGATCACATGCTGGTCGAGACGGTGGATGAGGGCATGATCCTGCTCTCGGCAGGCTGCCTGTGCTGCTCGGTGCGCGGCGATCTGATCCACACGCTCGAAGATCTGCTGCGCAAGCGCGACAATGACCGCATCATGCCCTTCAAGCGCGTGATCATCGAGACCACGGGCCTCGCCGATCCGGCGCCGATCCTGCATGCGGTGCTCTACCACCCCTATCTCTCGATGCGCTTTGCCGTGCAGGGCGTCGTCACCGTGGTCGATGCCATGGCGGGCGCGGCGACGCTGGACGCGCATGAGGAAGCCGTACGCCAGGCCGCGATGGCGGACCGGCTGGTTCTTAGCAAGACGGATCTGTCCGATTCCGGAGCGGTCGCGGCGCTCACCGCACGCTTGCGCCAGCTCAATCCCGGTGCCGCGATCCTCGATGCCGGGGATGCGCTCGATCTCGAAAGCATGGTGATGTCGGGCTTGTTCGACACGCAGGGCAAGATCGGCGATGTCGCGACATGGCTTTCAGCCGAAGCCATCGCCGAGGCGGAAGATGCCGCGCACCGGCGCCAGCATGGTCATGATCACGGACATGGTCATGATCACGGGCATGATCACGGCCACGCGCATGGCCACGCGCATGGCCACGACGGACATCACCACCACCATCACGACGTCAACCGCCACGACGCCTCGATCCGGGCCTTCTGCCTGACGAGCGACGCGCCGGTGCCCCAGCGCAGCCTCGATCTCTTCCTCGATCTCCTGCGGGCGAGCCACGGCGCCAAGCTGCTGCGCGTCAAGGGAATCGTCTGTATTGCCGAAGATCCCGATCATCCCGTCGTGCTGCATGGCGTACAGCATGTCGTGCACGTCCCCGCCATTCTCGATGCCTGGCCCGACGATGCCGACCGGCGCACCCGGCTCGTCTTCATCGTCAAGGATCTCGGCCGCGACGAGGTCGAAGCACTGTGGCAGGCCTTTCTCGGCCAGCCGGGCATCGACCGCCCGGATGCACAAGCCCTCGCCGACAATCCGCTGCGGGTCGCCTGGGGCGGATGAGGGCGCCGGCCATTCACGAAAGCGGGGCCGGACGCGTGGCATCCGGCTCCATCCTACTTTAACTCTCTGTTAACCTTAACGAAAACTTACCGGCCACCGGCACCTCACCCTACGTCATTGCGGTATGGTTCTTGAACCGTGAACGCCCATGGACACGCACATGCGCTGATTGTTCTGTTTCGAAACAGGACGGGCAGGCGACATGCAGAAAGCGGGAGGCGATCATGGTGGCACCCATGTGGGCACGTTCGAATCAGGCGGCATCGGAGGCAATGCGTTCGGGGCCGCATGGCGCGCGCGGCGCGGTCTTCGATCCCGACAGGCATGCCGGAGAGGATATGGCCGGGTTCCGCCTCTGCCTGCTCCCGGCCCGGCAGGCGGAGGGCCTGTGCACGGCGTGGCGTCAGGTCGAATCGCGGGCGCTCGTTCCCGACCCCTTCCTGCATCCGCTCTGGCTCGCCGCAGCCGCCCGCCACGACAGCGGCCTGCGCGATCTGCAGATCCTGACCGTCTGGCGCGCCGGGACCTTGTGTGGCCTGTTTCCGCTGCGCGCGACGAACGGTTTCCTGACGCGCAGCTGGCAGATACCGCGCCTGCATCCGGCCGCGACCGGCGCGCCCTTCCTTCTGCGCGAGGAGGCCGAACAGGTCTTCGCAGCCGCCTGCATGATGCTCGGCACGCGCGCGACGACGCTGCAGTTCGATCTCCCGCAGACAGCCTCGGCCTTTGCGACGCTGGTCAGAAACCAGAGCAGCGGACGGGCCGCGCAATTGCGCGAGGGTGCCCTGTACCAGCCCGCCCTGCGGTCCAGAGCGACCGTAGCCGGACCGGAGATGAGCGCAACGCTCACGTTCCAGCGCAGCAGCGACGCCGCTTCCCTGCGGTCCGGCGTGGAGCATCTGCTCGATTGTGATGCCCGCGCAGCCGCGCGTCAGCGGCGCCCTGCCCTGCTTCAGGATGTCGGTACCGTCAACGCCATCCGCGCGGCCAGCCGCGCCATGGCGGATGACAAGAGTTGTCAGGTGGCGCTGCTGCGCAATGGGGAGGATGTTCTGGCTGCCGCGCTGGTGCTGTTTGCCCATGGCCGCGCGGTGATCTGGCATGAAGCGACCCATCCCGCGCATCCGGGTGCGGCGATGCTCCTGCACGAGCGCCTCGCAGCTGCGCTTGCACGCCGCCGTGACAAGCCGGAACTGGCCGTTACCGGAAATGGTCTCCGGGGCTGGCGCAACTGCCGGCTGCGTCTCACCGCCCGGCATGATTTTCTCGGCGGGTTCGCCCGTCGCCGTGACGCGTCACCGGATGCCGCTGACACGCATCAGCTGATCCGCCGCGCGGGGCGGACCGGGGGAAATCCCGGGCACAACGCCGCGCCCTCCGCCAGGCCGGCGGGCGCCACCGCCCCGTCCTCGCGTCGCGCCTCCTGAGGCAGTGCAGGTCTGAGCCGGCCCTCAGGCGCCTTCCGGTCCGGCGCCCTGTGGCGCCGGCGTCGGGCTGCCGCGCCTGCGCAGCCACATGATCATCGGCGTGATCCAGATCAGGAGCGTCACCACGCCGAGCCCTGCCGCGATCGGGCGTCCGAAGAAGGCGAGGAGCTCGCCGTCGCTGCGGATCATGGTGGTGATGAAATGCTGCTCGACCATGCCGCCCAGGACGATTCCGAGAATGCACGGCGCCACCGGTATGCCGTTGTCTTCCATGAAGAAGCCAAGAATGCCGAAAGCCAGCATGATGCCGATATTGAACACGGCGTTGTTGGTGGCGAAGGCGCCGACCATGCAGAAGGCGAGGATCACCGGCATGATGATCCGGCGCGGCACGCGCAACAACTGCCTGCCCGCCCTGATCGCCAGATAGCCGAGCGGTATCATGATCAGATTGGCCAGAATGAAGATCAGGAAGATGGCATAGATGTTCTGGGGGTTGAAGATGAACAGGGTCGGCCCCGGATTGAGCCCCTTGACGAAGAGCACCCCGATCACGATCGCGGTGATCGTGTCGCCGGGAATGCCGAAGACCAGAGCCGGCACCCAGGCCGACCCCACCGCCGCATTGTTGGCCGAGGTGGCCTCGACGATACCCTCCACATGGCCCGTGCCGTATTTCTCCTTGTTCTTCGAGAAGCGGCGGCTCACGGCATAGGCGATCCAGGCGGCGAGATCGGCACCTGCACCGGGCAGCGCACCGACACCCACCCCGACGATATTGCCGCGGATCTGCTGGCGCCAGTAGGTGCGCAGCATCGTCCCCCAGCCGCGCAGGGGATTGCCGATCGGCACTTGCGGCACGGGCAGGTTTCGCGCCCCGCCGGCGGCGTTGCGCAGGATTTCGGACACCGCGAAAAGACCGATCATCGCCGCGATGAAATCGATCCCGCCCATCATTTCCGTATGGCCGAAAGTAAAGCGCGGCTGGCCGGCGGGATTGTTGAGCCCGATCGTCGCCACCGACAGCCCGATCAGCAGGCTGACCAGCCCCTTGACCGGCGAGCCGGAACTGATGAAGGCGGCGCAGGTCAGGCCCAGCATCGCCATCCAGAAATATTCGGTGGAGGAGAATTTCAGGGCGACTTCGGCGAGATGCGGCGCGGCGAAGATCAGCACCGCCGTCCCCACCAGACCGCCGAGCGCGGAATAGAGCAGGTTTGCGCCCAGCGCCTTCTCCGCCTTGCCCTTGCGGGTCATCGCATAGGCTTCGTCGGTATAGGCGGCAGAGGCCGGCGTGCCGGGAATGCGCAAAAGCGTGCCGGGAATGTCCCCGGCGAAGATCGCCATGGCCGCGCAGGTCACCATCGCCCCGACGGCGGGGATCGGGTCCATGAAGAAGGTGACCGGGACGAGCAAGGCGATCGCCATGGTCGCGGTCAGGCCGGGTATGGCGCCCACGAACATGCCGAACACGGCCGCGAAGAAGATCGTGACCAGAACGTCCCATTGGAAGACCAGCCCGGCAGCCTGTTCGATCGCGCCCATCGTCTCACCACCAGCGTATCGGCGCGAGCAGGCCCCAGGGAAGCGGGACCAGCAGGAAGCGACCGAAGAGATATTGCATGCCCAGAACCGCGATCACGGCAATCGTCAGCGAAAGCAGCCAGCCGACATCGAACAGTCGCAGCATGATCAGGATGATCGGCGCCATGGTCAGCATGAAGCCGAGCTGGCGCGAGAAGGCGATGTAGAAGATCACCAGGGCGATGATCACCACGACGTTGCGGATGCCGTCGGGCTCGCGCGTCCAGTCCGTCCAGACGATCGCCGGCAGGCGGCTGCGCAGACCGGAGATCACGAGAATGACGCCGCACAGGGCGAATCCGGTCGCAAGCACGGTCGGAAAGGCGCCCGCGCCGATCTGCTGGCCCGGAATCGGCCTGAAATCGCGCGAGCCGAGATAAAGCGCAGCCGCTACCCCGAACAACAATAGACCCAGAAGGGCATCGTTGAGCCGCATTCCCGTCTCCGATCGAGAGTCGATGTAAGGGAAAGCGGGTGCCGTGCCTGGAGGGACGGACACGGCACCCGTAGCAGACCTCGCAAAAGAGCGAGGCCGAACTTACTCGGCGAGGCCGACTTCGCGCATCACGTCGCCGAGATTTTCGTTGCTCTCGCCCATGAAGCTGACGAGATCGTCACCGACCGCCCAGCGCATACCGAAGCCCTGACCGGACATGAACTCGGCATATTCATCGCTGTTATAGACGGCCTCCAGCGCGGCGGTGAGCGTCTCGACGGCTTCCTCGGGCAGGCCCTGGGGGCCGACGATCGCGCGCCACGCGCCGATATTCCATGCCACGCCGACGATTTCCTCGGTGGTCGGCACGTCGGGGAAGGCGGCGTTGCGATCGCTCGACATCACCGCGAGCGATTTGACGCGACTGGCATCGAGCAGCGAACGGGCCTCGGGGATCGAGGAGGGCACGATGTCGACGCCGCCGGCGACGAGATCCTGCAGACCCGGTGCGGCGCCCTGGCTCGGCACCCACGGCACCGATGTCGGATCCATGTCGAGCTCGGAGAGCAGACCCGCAATGGCGAGGTGCCAGATGCCGCCCTGACCCGTGCCCGAGGCGCGATGCTGACCGGGATTGGCCCGGATCGCTTCGAGCATGTCGTTGAGATCCTCCCACTCGGAATCGGCGCGCACATGCACGGCGGCGGGATCTTCGTTGACGAGCGCGAGCGGGGTGTAATCCTCCCAGGTCAGATCGGTGAGGCCCTGCCAGTGCATCATGTTGATCTCGACCGTGGCCAGACCGATCGTGTAGCCGTCCGGCTCCGCATCGGCAATGGCGGAGTGACCGACCACGCCGGAGCCGCCGGTGCGGTTGACCACGTTCACGGGCTGGCCGAGTTCGCCCTCGAGCAGCGAAGCCACGATGCGCGCCGTCGCATCCGTACCGCCGCCGGCGCCCCAGGGCACGATCAGGGTAAGCGGACGATCGGGATAGGCCTGGGCCGCGCCGGACATGCCGACAGCGCCGATGACGATCGCGGCAGCGCTGGCCATCAGCCAGCCGCGGCGAGTCTTCCCTTGCGGACGCACAGTTGTTTCAAGCTTGGAACCTGTTCTCATGACGTTTTCCTCCTTTTATGAGAGTTTCAAATAATGAAACCTTGTTTCGTTTATTGAAAACGATGTATTGTGGTGTTAGTTCTGTCAATCGAAAAAAGAAAAATCCGGTTTGTGCGCAAAACCGGAACTGTGAGGCGCCGTGAACGAACAATCTCCTTCGGATGGAACCGTAGGAAAGGCCTTGTCCCTTCTCGACAAGGTCGCGGCCTATGAGCGCCCGGTCCGGTTTTCGGAATTGCTTGCGGAATCCGATCTGCCGAAGGCGACGCTCTATCGGCTGCTGCAGACCCTCGTCAGCCAGCGCATGCTCACCAGTGACGCCAGAAGTCAGGGCTACAGCCTCGGGCCGCGCCTGATCCGCCTCGCCCATGCCGCCTGGCGCCGCGCCTCCCTCGCCCCGGTCGCGCGCCATCATCTCGATACGCTCTCCGCGCTGACCGGCGAGACGATCCATCTGGCCCAGCTCGACAATGCGCAGGTGCTCTATGTCGACAAGCGCAACGCCACCCGTCCGATCCCGATGTTCTCCGATGCCGGCAAGATCGGCCCGGCCTATTGCACGGGAATCGGCAAGGCGATCCTCGCCTTTCTCGACGAGACCGAGCGCGAGCGGGCCATCGCGCAACAGAGTTTCTACCGCCACACACCGCACAGCCTCACCGATGCACAGGCCCTGCGCACCGAGCTCGAAACCGTGCGGGTGACCGGCATCGCCTATGATCGCGAGGAACACGAACCGCAGATCATCTGCATCGCCACACCGATCCTCGACGCCCGCAGCCGCCCGCTCGGCGGTATCTCGGTCACCTCCTCCACGACGCGCACCTCGCTGGATGCGCTAGGTCGTTACCGGGACGATCTGCGCGCCACCGCCGCCGCGATCGCCCGCGACTTCGCCATGTTCAGCCTGCTCGATACGGGCAGCCCGGACCGGGAGGTCGTGTAATGCCCCCCGATACGCCCGGCGCGCCGGCGCTGATCGGCCTCGACTGGGGAACGACGCGTTTGCGCGTCATGCTGCTCGATGTTGCGGGCAACGTGATCGCGAGTCGCGAGAGCGATCAGGGTATCCGCCGCGCCCGGGGCGCCTTCGCCGAGACCTTCGCCGAGGCGATCGCCCCCTGGCGCGCGCAACATCCCGGCTTGCCCGTCTATGCCTCGGGCATGATCACCAGCCGCAATGGCTGGGTGCAGACGCCGTATCTTCCGCTTCCCGCCGATGCCGGCGCGCTGGCGGCGGGGCTCGTGCGCCATACCATGCCCGATGGCACCGTCATCGCCTTCGTACCGGGCCTGTGCGACGATAGCGGCACCCATCCTGACGTGATGCGCGGCGAGGAGACCGAGATCGTCGGCCATCTCGCGCAGAACCCCGCGGTCGCGGATGACCCGGCGCGGCTTCTGATCCTGCCCGGGACCCATACCAAATGGGTGGATGGCGCGCAGGGACGGATCACGCGGTTTCGCACCTACATGACGGGCGAAATCTACGGCGCCATGACCCGCCACAGCATTCTCGGCGATCTGATGCCGCCGCGCGACGAGGACGCGCCATGCGACCGGGAGGCCTTCGCGCAGGGCGTCGCGGCGGCGGGCGAGGACGGCGACGACCTGCTGGCGAAGCTGTTTTCGGCCCGCAGCCTCGTGCTGTTCGAAAGGCTCGCCCCGGCCCATATCGGGGATTATCTGTCCGGTCTGCTGATCGGAACCGAAGTCGCGCAGGCAAGGGCCGGGATGCGCAACAGCGCAACGACGACCGGCGGCCCGGCTGCGACCGCCTGCACCATCATCGGACGCGGGGATCTCGCCGCGCGCTATGCGCAGGCCTGTGAGGCCCACGGTTTCACCGCTCGGATCGCACCACCGGGCGCCGCCGGTGCGGGGCTCGGTGCCTTGCACGCGCGAGCGACCTTGCACACGTGAGCGACGAAACGCGGCTTTTGAACCGAATCGCGCCCTGGGCGTTGAATTGGGCGTTGAACAAGCGTCGCTATCGCGCGAACGAGCGCCGAGGAATGCCCGGAGGCCGCCATGAACGCCCGTGTCATCGTCACCGCGATCGTCTTCCTGCCGATGGTCGGAATCATTTCCAGCGTCGTCATGGCCGTGCTGCCGATCCTGCCCGGCGTGGTCGATCCGGCGGCGGCCTATCCGATCGTGCTGATCCTCTCGATCATTCTGGCCTTGCCGGCTGCGATCGCGCTGTCGGGCGTTCTGATGCGCTCGCGCTTCGCCAATCGGCGCACCCGCGAGGAGGCGCCGCCGGCCCTGCGCTATGACGAGGGCCGCGACGAGCGGCCTGTTGCGGATCGCGATGAGGGCAAAGGCAAGTCGGTGCGCTGAGCGTGGGAACGGGTGGAATCATGCGCGGGCTTTCGCTTGCCCGCCGCAACGCCTATATACAGGGCAGAAACGAGCCGTCTTCATGCGGGACCGGGAGAGTGCCGGTCATTTCGCCAACCATTACGAGACCTTCTTGCCCACACGCCTCACCACCCGTCGCCGCAAGGCGAAAGCCGCCGCTGACGCACAGGGCGGCTATCACCCCAATCTGCCCGCGCGCGAGGAGATCGTCGCCTTCATCAAGGAGCAGACCGGCAAGGTCGGGCGCCGCGAGATCGCACGCGCCTTCGGCATCAAGGGCGGAGACCGGATCTTTCTCAAGCATCTCATCAAGGAGCTCGAGGAGGAAGGCGTGATCGATCGCAAGCGCAAGCGCCTCACCGGCAAGGACATGCTGCCGCCGGTGGTGCTCGCCGATATCGTTTCGCGCGACGAGGACGGCGAGCTGATCGCCGTACCCGCCGATTGGGACGAGGCGGATGACGGCGCCGCACCGCGCATCCTCGTCACGCTCTCGCGCCGCCCCAAGCCCGGCCAGCCGGCACCGGGCATCAATGATCGCGCGCTCCTGCGCATCGCCCGCAACGACGAGGACGAGGACGGTCCCGCCTATAGCGGGCGGGTGATCAAGGTTCTGCCCAAGCAGAAGGCGCAGATTCTCGGCATCTTCCGCCCGCTTCCCGGCGGTGGCGGGCGTCTGATCCCGGTCGATAAGAAGATGCTCGGCAAGGAGCTCGCCATCGCCCCCGGCGACGAGGGCGATGCGGGCGACGGCGATCTCGTGGCGGTGCATGTCGCCCCGCAAAAGCGCTACGGGCTCGACATGGCCAGGGTGCGCGAGCGGCTGGGCTCGATGAAATCGGAAAAAGCCGTCAGCCAGGTCGCGCTGCATGTCCACAACATTCCCCATGTCTTCCCCGATCAGGTGATCGCGGAGGCAGAGGCGGCAAGCCATGTCGGGCTTGCAGGCCGCGAGGACTGGCGTGATCTGCCGATCATCACCATCGATCCCGCCGATGCCAAGGATCACGACGATGCGGTGCATGCGCGCCCCGACGATGATCCGAAGAACGAAGGCGGCTTCGTCCTGACCGTCGCCATCGCCGATGTCGCGGCCTATATTCGTCCGGGCTCCGCGCTCGACCGCGAGGCGCTGGAGCGCGGCAATTCGGTCTATTTCCCCGACCGCGTCGTGCCGATGCTGCCCGAGCGCATCTCCAACGACCTGTGCTCGCTGCGCCCCCTCGAGGAC